>Ga0208624_1000308_pt1 | contig 25576 bp, 19 predicted proteins | sample Knorr_S23_td_DCM_FD_185607 | JGI IMG/M metagenome (GOLD analysis project Ga0208624, IMG submission 185607) | Marine microbial communities from Southern Atlantic Ocean transect - Knorr_S23_td_DCM_ad_71m_LV_A (SPAdes) (version 2) | ecosystem: Environmental > Aquatic > Marine > Oceanic | place... | reverse complement strand
CAAAAGAACGTGAATCTATTAAACAGAAATTAGAGAATTTAAATCTTATTGATAAAGAAAAATCATCAAGAAAAAAATGGCTTGAACAGAGAAGAAAAACTAGAAATTCAAGACTTGAAAACTTAAAAAGAGATAGACAACAAATGTCTATGGCATTATTGGAAAAAAAGAAAGCAGCTGATGAAATGAGAGATTTAATTGAAACATTAGAAAAAGAGAAAGCATTGAGATTAGCTGAGTTAGAAAAATTAAGGCAAGAAAAAAAAATTATCTCAGAAACTGAAATAACAAATATGAAAGGCAAATTACCATGGCCAATTGAAGGAAATATAATTTCAAAATTTGGAACTTTTCAAAATCCAAATCTTAAAACTATAACTGAAAATACAGGCATAGATATTAAGGCAAAAGATGGAACAGAAGTAAGATCTGTCTTTGATGGAATTGTTACAACAATTACTTATATAAGGGGTTACGGTAATACTGTTATATTAGATCATGGAAGCAATTTTTATACTGTTTATACTCATGTATCTGATGTTGAAGTTGAAGAAAATAGTTATGTTGAAGCAAGACAAGTAATTGCATACGTAAGTGACTCTGGTTCACTTGAAGGTTCAAAACTACACTTTGAAATTTGGGGTAATAGAGAAAAACTCAACCCAGAATTATGGTTACTGAAAAAATGATTAAAATCATTGGACAAGATTTCATTTGGGATAAATTAAAATTAGTTAAATCTAAAAATAAAGTTTCTAATGCATATTTATTCTACGGACCTGATGGAACTGGGAAAGAGGCAATGTCAATAAAATTTTCAGCTTTATTAAATTGCTTAAATAAAAATTTAGCTCCATGTGGAAAGTGTAGTTCTTGTATAAAGCTAAAAACATTTCAACATTCAAACATTTCTTTGGTTGTTCCTCTCCCAAAAGAAAAAACAATAAATAAGAATGATAATCCTAATAAAGCACTTACTAATAAAACTTTAGAATTAATAATTAATTCATTTAAAGAAAAAATTAAAAATCCTTATTTAGAACTAAAAATACCAAAAGCTAATACAATTTTAATTAATTCAATACGGGATATAAGAAAAAAAATTTATATGAAGTCATTTGAAGAAGGTTATAAATGTGTGTTAATTTTTGAAGCTGAAAAATTAATGGGGAGTCAACAAGAATCAGCTAATGCCTTGTTAAAAATTCTTGAAGATACACCTTCTAATTCAACATTTATATTATGTACTCAATACCCAAATAAATTATCAAATACAATTAAATCAAGATGTCAATCAATTTATTTTCCACCATTAAAAGAAGATGAAATCCATAGATTCATTTCAAAAAATTATAGTTTTTTAGATGAAAATTCAAAAATAATATCTTCTTTATCAAATGGGAGTTTGAAATTAGTCAATAAAATTATAATGAATGATTTTGTTAAAATTCAAAAATTAATCTTAAAATTTGTCGCTGATATAACATCAAATTTTGACACAAGAAAAAATTTAATAATACAATTATCTAAAGATTATAAATTTGACACTGAAAAAGTAAAATTAAATCTTAATTTGTTATCCTTTTGGTTTCGAGATTGTTTTTATGTTGCTAGAAATAATAATACATCTAATTTAATTTTTTCAAGTTTAGTAAATGAATTAAATGTTTTTATTTTAAAATATCCTAAAGCAGATTACACTAGTATTATAAAATTGATCGACAACTCTATTGACGACTTAAACAAAAATATTCAAACAAATTTAGTTTTTTTAAATTTGATTATTGAAATAAACGAAAAATTAAATAAAAAAGAAAATGAATAAATTCTATATAACAACACCTATATATTATGTTAATGACAAACCTCACATTGGTCACGCATACACTACTATACTTGCGGATGTTATTGCAAGATATAATCGTTTACAAAATAAAAATGTATTTTTCTTAACGGGTTTAGATGAACATGGGCAAAAAGTTCAAGAAGCAGCAAAAAAAATTGGTCTTGACCCTAAAACACATTGTGATAATATGGCTCCGAGATTTGAAAATCTTTGGAATAAATTGAATATTTCAAATGATGGTTTTATACGAACAACTAATTCAAATCACATTAAAGTGGTAAAAGAAATATTAAAGCTAGTTTATAAAAATGGTGACATATACAAAAATGTTTATGAAGGATTATATTCTATTTCAGAAGAACGTTTTATTACTGAAAAGGAAGCTGACTCTGGGGATTTTAGAGACATAAAAAAATTGAAAGAAACTAATTATTTTTTCAAAATGTCAAAATATCAAGATAAATTAATTAAACATATAAATGAAAATCCATTATTTATTCAACCTGAACATAGAAAAAATGAAATTTTAGGTTTTTTAAAAAACCCATTAAATGATTTGTGTATATCAAGACCAAAAAAAAGATTTGATTGGGGAATAGATTTACCATTTGATGATAATTATGTTACATATGTTTGGTTTGATGCTTTGATAAATTATATTTCAGGTATTGGTTATAATGCTGATTCTAAATCATTTGAAAATTTTTGGCCATGTGATATTCATTTTATAGGAAAAGACATATTAACTACGCATGCTGTATATTGGCCTACAATGCTAATGTCTGCAAAAATATCTTTACCAAGGACTATTTTTGCACATGGTTGGTGGTTATCTGGAGATTCAAAAATGAGTAAATCTCAGGGAAATGTTATTAATCCTCTTGATATAATTGATACATATGGTGTTGATCCATTGAGATATTTTTTAATGAGAGATATGATTTTAGGCCAGGATTCTAAATTTACTCCAGATATTTTTATCAGCAGATATAATAGTGATTTAGCTAACGACTTAGGTAATTTAGTTGGTAGAATTTCTACATTAATTAAAAAATATTTCAATAATCAAATACCTAATAATGATAATTTAGAAAAGGGCGAAAAAGATTTCATAAAAAAAGCGAAAATTATTCATGCCAAAGTACATGAAAATATTTCTCAGTATAATATTAATCAAAGTTTAGAATTAATTTTTTCACTTGTAAGATCTATAAATAAGTACTTAGAGGTTTCTCAACCTTGGAAATATGTAAAAGATGATAAAAATAAGGTGGCTTCAATTTTATATACATCGATTGAAACTTTACGAATTGCAATTAATTTACTTTTTCCTATAATGCCAAAAAAAATTAAAGATATTTACCTTATGTTAGGTCTGAATGAACAAAATTGTACAAAACCCATGGTTCCAGGTACAAATCTTGGATTATTTAAAATCCCCTTTCCTAAAATTGAAAATAAAAAAATTGAGGATGAAAAAATGTTAGAAAATTATATTTCAATAGACGAATTTAAAAAAATTGATTTGAGAACTGCAAAAATTACTAAAGCAGAAAAAGTTGAAAAAACTAATAAACTCATTAAAATGGAAGTTGAGTTGGATGGATCAAAAAGACAAATAGTTTCTGGAATTGCCGAGCATTATGATGTTGATGATTTAATAGATAAAACTGTTGTTATTGTTGCTAATTTAAAACCTGTTGTAATTAGAGGAGAGGAATCCAACGGAATGTTATTAGCAATCTCAAACAATGATGGTAAAGTTATTGTTTTTACAACTGAAAATAAAGAAATCACTTCCGGGTTAAAATTAACTTAATTGTACATTGATACACATACTCACCTTTATTATAAGGAAATCAATTCTCAACTTGATGTAATCTTGAATCGTGCTAAGATTAACCATATATCAAAAATTATTTGTGTTGGAACTAATTTAGAAACTTCTAAGAAGTGTGTGGATTTATCAGAAAAATATGATTTGATTTTTGGCTCGGTTGGAATTCATCCTCAAGATTGCACTTCTCTAGATGAAGATTATATTAATAAAATTGAATATTTATCAAAACATAAAAAAATCGTAGCAATTGGTGAAATTGGTCTGGATTATTATCGAGATTATAATCCAAAAAAAAATCAAAGAGATGTTTTTTTAAAACAATTACAACTTGCACAAAAATTAAAATTACCATCAATAATTCACTGTAGAGACTCTCAATTAGATGTTTATGATATCATTAATGAAGTAAAAAATTATAATGTTGTTTTCCATTGTTATTCATATGATTTAGAATTTGCAAAAAAAATAATTTCACAAGGTTGTTTAATATCCTTTACTGGAAATATAACTTTTGGAAATAAATATATTGAATCTGTAATCAATGAAATTGAATTATCAAAAATAATGCTTGAAACTGATTGTCCATTTTTATCCCCTGTACCTAATAGAGGAAAATTAAATGAACCCTCCAATATACCTCACATAGCAAAAAAAATAGCAGAAATAAAAAAAATTTCATTAAAAGAAGTCTGCATAACAACTACTAAAAATGCTGAAACATTTTTTAAAATTTAAATGCAAAATTTAGCAAAAAAAAAATGGGGCCAGCATTTTCTATCAGATAAAAATTTATTAATGAAATTAGTTGAAATAATAAATCCTAAAAAAAATGATGTTTTTTTAGAGATTGGTTGTGGGGAGGGAGCTTTAACTGAATTATTAGTAAACAAAGTAAAAAAAATTATTGGTATCGAAATTGATAGCGAATTAGTGAATTTTTTAAAAAAAAAAATCACAAACCAAAATTTTGATTTAATAAATGATGATTTTTTAAAAGTTGATTTAAATAAATTTTTTAATAATCATAAATCAATCAGAATTATAGGTAACTTGCCATACAATATTTCATCAAAAATATTATTTAAAATTATAGGTAAAATTGACTTAATAGAAGATTGTTATTTTATGCTTCAAAAAGAGGTGGTAGAAAGAATAATATCAAACTCAGGCTCAAAAAATTACAGTAGATTAACTGTAAATGTTCAATCGATGTGTAATGTAAAAAAAATAATAAGAATTCCCCCACAAGTTTTTGTTCCTAAACCTAAAGTCGATTCTTCGTTTATCAGACTTTCAAACAAAAAAACATATATTGATAATAATAAAAAAATTGAAGTTCTGCGAAAAATCACAAAAATAACTTTTGGTAAAAGAAGAAAAATTTTAAAAAATACATTATCCTCAATTAATAAATTAAAACCTCCAGTTGATTTTTCTTTGAGAGCAGAACAGTTAAGTGTGGAAGAATATATCTTGTTAACAAAATGGATAATCGAAAATAAAATAATTTTATAAAACTATTTATGACTATTGGAGAATTTTGAAAAAGGTAGTAAACTTAGCTTAGTTGAGATGGGTTTCAACACTAAAATTATATAAAAGTAAGGATGTTTTATGGCCTCAGATGCAAATAGAAGCTTAAGTAGATATTTAGAAGAAATTGGTAAATATGAACCACTTGCACCAGCAAGAGAAATAGAATTAGCACAAAAAGTTAAACAAGGTGATCCAATAGCATTAAATGAACTAACCGAAGCAAATTTAAGGTTTGTAGTTTCAGTTGCTAAAGATTATCAAGGTCAAGGTCTACCCTTAACTGATTTAATTAATGAAGGTAATTTAGGTTTGATTAAAGCAGCTGAGAGGTTTGATGAAACAAGAGGATTTAAATTTATTTCTTATGCGGTTTGGTGGATTAGACAATCCATTCTTCAAGCATTAGCTGAACACTCTAGAATTGTAAGATTACCATTAAATAGAGTAGGAACTATTAGTAAAATTACAAAAGCTGCACAAAGTCTTGAGTCTGAATACCAAAGGCCACCAAATGAAGATGAAATTGGAAAACAATTAGAAATGGAAGGTGAAGAAGTTACTGATGCAATTAGAATTTCTCGAAGGCATCATTCTCTTCATGCGCCATTTAGAGATGGAGATAAAAACTCATTAATGGATGTAATTGAAGATGATAATCAAAGACCTCCTGAATCTGGTTTAATGCTTGAATCATTAAAAGAAGAGATTAGACAATGTTTAGATTCATTAAAAGATAGAGAAAGAGATGTTATCAAGATGTATTTTGGAATCGGGAGAGATTATGCATTAACACTAAATGAAATTGGTGAAGAGTTTAATTTAACTCGTGAAAGAGTTAGACAAATCAAAGAAAAAGCCATTCGAAGATTAAGACACAAATCTAGAAGTAAAAGTTTAAGAAATTATCTAGGATAGAGGAGGTGTGTAAAAAAATTGATTGAAGTAACAATTAAAAAAGGTGAAGAGCTTGAAAGGGCAATTCGAAGATTTAAAAAAAAATATGAAAAAGCTGGTATTTTACGTGAGGTTAAGAAGAAATCTTTTTACTTAAAACCAAGTGCTGAAAAACAACTTAAACGTAGTAAAACAAGAAGATAATTTTTTAGTTTAATTTATTTAATAAACCAGATTCGAAATAACGGATCTGGTTTTTTTTAATATAAAATAATCATTTAGGAGAAATAATGTTAATTGAATCTATATCTGGAGTAAGGGGTATTACAGAAAAAGATTTGAATGATAAAATTTTAATATCTTATGCAAAAGGAATTAATGAGTTTTGTCAAGATGGTAAAATTCTTATTGCAAGAGACTCAAGAAAATCTGGAGAAAAAATTTTATCGACAATTCTTCAAATTATTTTACTAAGTGGAAGAAAAATTGAAAATTGTGGTATTGTTCCAACACCAACTTTACAATATGCTGTTCAAAGCACAAATGCAATAGCAGGAATAATGATAACAGCAAGTCATAATCCAACTGAATGGAATGGAATTAAATTTATAGATAAAGATGGTTGTTTTTTTAATCAAAAACAAATTACAAGAATTTTACAGCTTAAAAATAAATTTTTTAATCAAAATAATTTCAATTATAAGCTTTTAAAAAATGATTATCTTGATAACAACAGTTTAATTGATAATCATATTAAAAAAATTTTAGAAATTTCTTTTATTAATTTTTCAAAAATAAAGAAAAGAAAATTAAAAATTGCAGTTGATGCTGTTAACGGAGCAGCTTCAAAAGCGTTACCAAATTTATTAAAGGATGTCGGTTGTGATGTTGTTGAATTAAATTGTGAAACTTCTGGAGAATTTAATAGAGGTACAGAACCAATTCCTCAAAATTTAAACCTTTTATCAAATGTAGTCGTAAATGATAAATGCGATATTGGATTTGCCACAGATCCTGATGGTGATAGATTAGCTGTAGTTGATAATAACGGAAATCCTATCGGAGAAGAATATACTCTTGTTTTAGCGTTAAAATATTTTTTAGAGTCGACCAATTATAAAAATCCAATAGTAACAAATCTTTCTACAACATTAGCAGTTGACAAGATTGCAATTCAAAATAAAGTTGAAGTAATTAGATCAAAGGTTGGTGAAATAAATGTAGTTGAAATGATGAAAAAACATCAATCTTCATTTGGTGGAGAAGGAAATGGTGGTGTTATTTTTGGAGATATTCACTTGGGTAGGGATTCACTAGTAGCATCAATTTTAATAATAGCATTATTGTCTAATTCTTTTACTTCCATTAGTGATTTAATGAAAACATTACCCAAGTTTTATATATGTAAAGAAAAAGTATCAATTGGTGAAATAAATGAAAATGATTTATTTAAAAAATTAAATGATATTTTTAAAAATAATAAAAGAAATAATTTAGATGGATTGAAAATTTTATTTAATGATGAATGGATTCATATTAGAAAATCAAATACAGAACCAATCGTTAGAATTTATGCTGAATCAAAATCTTTTGAAAAAGCAAATAAGTTAATTAATAATATTAAAGATATAATCAGTAAACTGAATTGATTTCCAATATGGAAAATCCAAAAATCGGGGATGAATTTGAATTAACTATCAATGATATTGCATTTGGTGGCAAGGGTATCTCCACTTATAATAATTTTAAGATTTTTGTAAGAAATGCTATTCCCAAACAAAAATTATTAGTAAGACTTATAAAAAAAAGAAAATCTTTTGGGGAAGCAAAAATTTTATCAATTATAGAAAATTCTCATTTATACCAAAAATCATCATGTAACCATTTTCCTGTTTGTGGAGGATGTTCATTTCAGCATTTAGATTATGATTATCAGTTTATGATTAAACAAAAACAACTTTTAGATATATTTAATAAAATTGGAAATATTAAAATTAATAATATTGATTATATATTTCCAGCTGAACAAATTTTTTATTATAGAAATAAAATGGATTTTACTTTTTCTCCAAAAAGATGGTTGTTAAATGATGTGAAATATAACTCGGAAGATAAATCATTTGCTTTGGGACTTCATATTCCTGGAAGATTTGATAAGATTCTAAATATACGTGATTGTATGATTCAGACTAAAATTAGCAATGAAATTTTATGTTTAGTTCAGGACCTAGCAAAAGAAAGTAAAATTATTCCTTATAATAAAAAAACACATAAAGGATTTTTAAGAAATCTAATTATAAGAAATAGCAAAAAAACAAATCAAATCATGATTAATTTTGTTACATCATATGAAGATAGAATTATTTTACAGCCTATTGTAAATAAATTAATTAAAAATTTTAAAAATATTAAATCGATTGTTAATAATATTAATTCAAAAAAAAGTGATACATCTATTGGTGAATACGAAATTTTACTTTATGGAGATAGATTTATTGTTGACAAGATAGGTAATTATGAATTTGAAATTTCATCAAATTCATTTTTTCAAACAAATACGAATCAAGCTGAAAATTTATATTCAATTGCAAAAAATATGGCTCAGTTAAAACCTGATGATATATTATTTGATTTATTTTGTGGAACAGGTTCAATTTCAATTTATATGGCAAGTAACTTGAAAAAGGTATATGGATTTGAAATAATTGAATCTGCAATCTATGATGCATATCAAAACATGAAAAGGAATGGTATTAAAAATTGTGAATTTTTTCAAGTGAATTTGGACAAAGATTTTGAATATATTTTTAATTCAAAGAAATTACCTCATCCAAATATTTTATTATTAGATCCTCCGAGGGCAGGGATACACCCAAAACTTATAAAAAATTTAATTAATTTTAATGTTAACAAAATCATCTATATTTCTTGCAATCCAACTACCCAAGCACGTGATTTAAAGATTTTTATTGATAGTGGCTATAAATTAAAAAAATTAGCAATGGTTGATATGTTTCCTCATACTCCACATATAGAAACTGTTGTATTAATAACAAAAAAATAATATTGATACAATTGATAAAAAATTCCAGCCTATTGTTTAAATTATAATGATGGTAATTTTATTTAAAAAGATATTCCAGAATCCATTTACCCAAATTATAGGTACAATATTTTTTGTTATGCTATTGGGTGGTTGGCTAATTAGTCAATTTGAAATCGCTCCAAATGGTGAGGATGGATTGTCTGAAGGTATGAATCCTTTTTGGTGGGCAATAGTTACAATGACAACTGTTGGTTACGGAGATTTTTCTCCTAAAACTTTTGAAGGAAGAATTTTAGCAATTATCATAATGTTTGTTGGTATTTCATTAACAGCATTATTAACGGCTACAGTATCATCAATTTTTGTAGCAAAAAGAATAAGAGAGGATAAAGGTTTGGAAATATTAAAAATTAGCGATCATATTGTAATCTGTGGTTGGAATGGTCTTGTTGATAATATCATAGATTCATTGCAAAAAATGTATGAAAACAAAAAATTGAATATAGTTCTTATTAATAATCAAAATGACGAAACAATTTCAACCTTTAGAAACAGTCATAAAGGAATAAATTTTAAATTTGTTAAGGGCGATTTTACTAGGGAACCAATCCTAGATAAAGCAAATGTTAAAAAAGCAAAAACTGTTGTTATCTTACCTTCTGATTATTTGACTAATTCAACAGGTCATCCAGATGAAAAAACAATTTTTGCTACTTTAACAATAAAAACATCAGCACCTAATTGTAAAGTTATAGCCTTTATTGTTGATCGAGAAAACCTTACACATATTAAAAGAGCAAATGCTGATGAAATAGTTCTTAGCGATGATTTTAGTTCTTATATGGTTGCTTCTAGTGTGGTTGAACCTGGAGTTTCTAGAACAGTTGAAAATTTAATGAGTTTAAAAACCAAGTCAATTTTTAAACAACTAGATATACCAGATATATATGTTGGAAAATCATATGATTCCTTATTTAATTATTTTAAAAAAATGGGGTTAATTTTAATATCAGTTTATTCAGAAGATGAAAAAATAGGAATTGGAGAAATTTTATCTTCAGATACCTCTGCTTTAGATCATTTCATTGAGAAAAAATTAAAAGATGCAGGTCATTCTTTAGCGGAGGAAAATAAAATGAATGTTATTGTCAATCCTAAAGAAGAATATATTATTAAGGAAAATGAAAAAGCAATTGTTATAAAATAAATTAGGAAAATTTTTATGAGAAATAGATATGAAAAATTTAGAATTTTTAATGGGTTAAATGAATCTCAAATCAATTTATTTGAAGAAAAAATATCAATCATTAAGCACTCCAAAAATGATGTAATTTTTAATGAGGGTGAGAAAGGAGAAACTCTTTTTTTACTTTTAGACGGGGAAGTTGAAATTACACAAGCACTAACTCTAGAGTTGTCAAAAGCAAATTTTGATACCAGAGAGAAATCAATTTTAAATCTTAAAAGTGATGAATACCCAATCTTTGGAGAAATGTCAATTTTTGGTACAAAAGAATTAAGAACTGCAACTGTTAAAGCCATTTCAGATTGCAAAATGGGTGAAATTTCTAAATTTGATTTACTTCAATTATGTGAAAACAATAATAAAATTTGCTATATAGTAATGTCAAATATTTGTTCAATAATTACTGATAATTTGATTAATGCTAATAAAAATATTTTAAAACTAACGACTGCTTTCAGTTTAATACTTGATAAATAGTTTTAAGTTATGTTAAAAAAAATAAACATTCCAAAAGTATATAGTCCTATTGATGTAGAAAAGCAATGGTATGAACATTGGATTGAAAATAAATATTTTAATGCAACAATAGATAAAAATAAAAAACCATATACTATAGTAATTCCTCCTCCTAATATAACTGGAAGTCTTACAATTGGTCATGTTCTAAATAATACTATTCAGGATATATTAATTAGAAGAGCAAGAATGTTTGGTAAAAGTGCATGTTGGATTCCTGGTACAGATCATGCTTCAATAGCAACTGAAACTAAAGTAACTAAAATGCTCCAGGAAAAAGGAATTCTAAAACGAAGTATTTCAAGAGAAAAATTTATTGAACATTCTTGGGCTTGGAAAAAACAATATGGATCTCTTATAATTGAGCAATTAAAAAGACTTGGATGTTCATGTGATTGGGAAAGAGAAAATTTTACATTAAGTGAAAAATATTCAAAAGCTGTTTTTCATGCATTTGTAGAACTATATAAGAAAGGATTAATCTATAAAGGAAATAGATTAGTTAATTGGTGTACTAAAAGCCAGTCAGCAATTTCAGATGAGGAAGTTTATTTTAAAGAAGTCAATAGCAACTTATGGTACATAAAATATCCAGTTTTAAATAGCGATGAAAAATTGATCATTGCTACAACTAGACCAGAGACAATTTTAGGTGATACAGCTATTGCTATGAATCCAACTGATGATCGTTTTAATAATTTTAAAAATAAATACGCTATTGAGCCTTTTAGTCAAAGGAAAATACCTATTATAGCTGATAATTATGTAGATAAGAATTTTGGTACAGGTTTAGTAAAAATTACACCAGCTCATGATCCTAATGATTTTGAAATATCCAAAAGACACAATTTAGATATTATTAATATTTTAAATCCTGATGGAACTCTAAATAGTAAAGTACCAAAGGCTTTTATAGGATTAAATATTCAAGAAGCTAGAAAAAAAATAGTTGATGAATTAAATAAATTAAAATTAATTCATAAAATTGAACCTTATAAAAATAATATTGGATTTTCTGAGAGGGGTCATGTTCCAGTTGAACCTTATTTATCAAAACAATGGTTTATTTCAATGAAAAAACTTGCTTCACCAGCCCTTAAAGTCGTAAAAAATAAACAAATAAAATTTTATCCCAAACATTGGGTTAAAACTTATGAGCACTGGATGACTAATATTCAAGATTGGTGTATTAGTAGACAATTGTGGTGGGGTCACCGAATTCCAGTTTGGTATTCAAAAGAAGATAGTAAAAAATTACATGTTTCAGTATACCCTCCATCTGATATAGAAAACTGGTTTCAAGATGAGGATGTCCTTGACACCTGGGCAAGTTCATGGCTATGGCCAATGGCTGTACATAATTGGCCTGATGAATCTGAAGATCTCGACTATTTTCATCCTACTGATGATTTAGTAACAGGACCTGACATAATTTTCTTTTGGGTTGCTAGAATGATCATGGCTAGTATGGAATTTAAAAAAGAAGTTCCATTTAAAAATGTTTACTTTACCGGAATGGTAAGAGATATGGAAGGAAAAAAAATGAGTAAATCATTGGGTAATTCACCTGATCCAATAAAACTCATTAATGATTATGGTGCAGATGCCATAAGATTTGGAATAATGCTCGTTGCTCCCCAGGGTCAAGATATTTTATTTTCAGAGGAAAGAATCAAACAGGGTAGGAATTTCATGAATAAAATTTGGAATGTTGCTCGATTTTTATCATTTAATTCAAACGACATTTCGATACTTTCTGAAAATGAATTAAGTAAAAAAAAATTAGATCTATCAGATGAATGGATAATAAAAAAAATGGATGATATGATTGAAAGCATTAATTTAAATTTTAAAAATTATAAATTTAATGAAATTGCAAAACGTCTCTACGAATTTGTTTGGTTTGATTATTGTGATTGGTATATAGAAATTATCAAATCACGATTACAATCAGATAATATAGAAGAAAAAACAGTTGTTTTTTCAAATGCATTAATCATTTTTAAAAAAGTATTAAAATTAATGCATCCATTTGCTCCTTTTATAACTGAAGAATTGTGGAATAGATTTAAATCCCAAAATAATGAAGTTGATATAGTTATTTCTGATTGGCCACAAAAAAGTTCATTTAAATTTGATAATAATATTATTAGTCAGTTTGAAGATATTAAGAATTTAATAACTAAAATAAGAAATTTAAGATATGAAATGAATATACCTTCAATCCAAAAATTGGATTTATTGATTAAAAGTAAAAAATCTTTGTTAATTTATGATAATAGACAGTTAATAATGGATTTAGGAAATGTTAAAAAAATTAAATTTGAAGAGAATTTAAAAAGACCAGAAAAATCAGCTATGATTATTAATAACTTATTAGAAATATATATTCCTCTGAATGATATAATTGATATTAATGAAGAAAAAAAACGAATTCAAAATAAAATTGATGATTTTAATTCACGTATGAAAGTCCTTAACTTAAAAGTAAATAATAATAATTTTATTTCAAAAGCTCCAAAAGAAATTATAAACAAAGAATTAAAAAAAATTAAAGACATTGAAGAAAACCTTCAAAAACTTATTCAAAATATTAATTTTTTAAAATGAAGAAAATATTTTTACAATTTATAATTTTATCTTTTTATTGTTTTGCCCAATCAAACAATGCATCTATTACAATTTATAAAGATGGTTTTGGTCTAGTAAGTCAACCTATCGATTTTCAGTTGAAATCAGGTTCAAATAAAGTTATTTTTTCAAATATTCCTCATAAGATAGACTTCAATTCAATTTTATTATCAATGGATAAGATTTTTATTAACTATCAAGAATATATAAAAAATGATTTAGGAAGTATTTTATATCTTGATACTCAGATTGGGAAAAATATTTCTATTTCTACTAAAGATGGAAAGGAAATTAAAGGTTCTTTAATTAATATTGAAAAAAATTGGTTGTCAATTAGATCAGGTGGTAAAATTAATTTTATAAATATTGATGACATATCATTAATTGAATCTTCATTTCAAAAAAATTACTCATTAATTAATCCAACAATTGAATGGGATATAAATGTAAGTTCAAATGGTAAATATAGAGGAGAGTTAATCTATGTTTCAAAAGGTTTTGATTGGATTTCAAACTATCAATTGATCATGGAACCAGATGAATTTAATGCTGCTCTAGTTTCAAGGTCCATTATCAATAATTCAACAAATTTAGATTATGCGAACTTGAAAGTTAATTTGGTGGAAGGAAATCTAAAATTAAATGATGACAAACCTTTAGAGGATGATTATGTTATTTATAATATTAATAAAAATATAACCTTAAATAAAAATGATGAAATTATTACATCATTATTTCCTGAAAAAAAAATAAAATTTAATAGAACATACACATTTGAAAATACTGAATTAATCAAAAAATCAGAACCATTACTTGTTGAAATTTCATTTGAAAATGATTCCTTACAAATTAATAATATTATCCCATCAGGAAAATTAAATATATACCAAAAAAATAAAAATGGTAAAATTATTTATAAAGGAGAAAACATAATAAATCAAATAGATATAGGTGAAAAAGTTATTTTGAAATCTGGAAGGTCAGATAATGTGCTTGGTAGAAGAGAAATAGTAAATATTGACAAAAAAAAGAAAAGTGAAGAAGTAACTATTTTAATTGAATTAAAAAATAATCGAAATGAAAGAATTAATGTTAAAATTATTGAGCATATTTTTGGAAATTGGGTAATTCGACAGCCATCTCATGATTATAGAAAAACTAATTCAAATACCATTGAATTTGACTTACCTATAGAAGCATTAAAAACAGAATCTATTTCATATACTTACATTAAGGATTGGTTATAAATTCAAAATATGAATGCATAAGTCATCTAACATAAATTCAAAAAAATATTTAATTAAAACTAATTTACTATCCATAAATAATATCGGATCAAAAAAAATACGAATTCTAAATAGTTTGGGAATTAATACCCCGCTTGATTTATTATATTTTTTTCCTAGAAAACATATTGATAGATCTTCATTTACCAAAATAAAAAATCTCAGAAAAGGTAAATTAGTATCAATTATTGGTTCAGTTGAAGTTTTTGGTTTAAGAAGATCTAAAAAAAGAAGTTTTTTTGAATTAATTATTAGTGATAAATCAGGTATGCTTAAATGTATTTGGTTTAATGGATCAAATTATATGAATAAAATATTTTCCATAGGAGACAAGCTTATTGTTAGTGGTAAGGTTGAATTTTTTAATGGTTATCAACTTATTCATCCAGAATATGATATTGTCAACCTTAAAGATATGGAACCATTAAACTCAGGTGGTATTATTCCTATATATCCAAGTAATGAGTCATTAAAAAAAGTTGGTTTGGAGAGTAGAGGGTTGAGAAAAGTAATTCGAGAGATTTTATTAAAGTATAATTTTGATGACCAAGAATTTTTTGAAAAAAAAATAATTAATAAAGAAGATTTATATCCTCTAAACCTAGCTTTAAAAAATATTCATTTTTCAGAAAATCTTGATCAATTAAAACAATCTATCTTTAGATTAAAATTTAATGAACATTTCTTTGTTCAATTATTAATGGCTTATAGAAAACTTAAATTAAAAAAACTCAAAGGAAGGAAGTTCGTATACAAAAAATCTTTTATTAGCGAAATACTTAAAAATATTAATTTTGAGCTTACAAATTCTCAAAAAAGAACTTTAAAAGAAATATTTAATGATATGATTGCTAATAAAGTAATGAATAGATTAATACAAGGTGACGTGGGTTCTGGAAAAACAATTGTTGCAATTATTTCTAGTTATTTAGCTATTAAAAATAAAACACAAGTTGCAATAATGGTTCCTACTGAGATTTTAGCCAGGCAACATTTTAATCAAATATTAAAATATTTTAAAGATTTAAAAGTTTCAGTAGGGTTATTAGTGGGAAATCTTAATAATAAAAGTAGAGTTTCAATGCTTGATAAAGTTAAGAATGGAAAAATAGATTTAGTAATTGGAACACATGCCATTTTTCAAGAAGATGTAATTTTTAAAAACTTAGGTTTAATTGTTATAGACGAACAACAAAGATTTGGAGTTTCTCAAAGAGATAAATTTTTCAATAAAGGAAAAAATCCAGATATTTTATCAATGACAGCTACTCCAATTCCAAGGACTCTTGCAATAGCTTATCATTCTGATATGGATGTTTCATTAATTAAAGAAAAACCAAATTCTGGAACAAAAGTAATAACAAAAGTAATATCAAATAATCAGATTAAAAAAGTTTATAATTTCATCGAAAGTAAAATTAAAATTGGAGAACAATGTATTATTGTTTTTCCTTTAATAAATGAATCTGAAAAATTGGATTTAAAAGCTGCAATGAATGGGTTTGAAGATTTAAGAAAAATTTTTAATGATTCAACAGTTGAGATAATGCATGGAAAAATGGATCAAAATGAAAAAGATTTAATAATGAAGGATTTTTCAAATAATAAAATTAATATTTTAGTTTCAACAACAGTTATTGAAGTTGGTATTGATGTACCAAATGCAACTATAATGTTAATTGAGAATTCGGAAAGATTTGGATTATCTCAATTACATCAACTTAGGGGTAGAATCGGGAGGGGTACAAAAACAGGCTATTGTATTTTAAATCATACTAATCCAAACGATAATTCTTTAAAACGAATGAAAATTATGGAATCTACAAATGATGGTTTTGAAATTTCAGATCATGATTTAAAATTAAGAGGTCCTGGTCAATTTTATGGTGAGTTGCAACATGGTTTTCCTAAAATGAAAATTGCTGATTTAATTAACGATATTGAAATTATTAAAAAAGCCAAAAAGATTGCATTTAATTTAATTTTTGAAGATCCAGAATTAAAATTAAAAAAAAATAAAAAAATTAAAACCATTTTTTTTAAAGAATTTAAAAATTACTTAGATGTAAAAAATATTATATAATGATTGAAATTAAAAATTGTTTACTTTGTAATAATGGTGATCTTAGAAAGATTTTTTCTACAAAAGATTTTATTGTAACTCAAGAAAGATTTGATATTTTAGAATGTTTAAAATGTGAAATTAGAATTACTTCTCCAGCACCTAAAAAACATCAATTAAATAAATATTATGAATCAAAAAATTATAGACCACATCAAAATAAAGTATATTTACTCATTGATTATGTTTATAAAATTATTAGAAAATATATGTTTTTTAAAAAAAGAAAATTAATTGAAAAAAAATCTCATTTAAAAAATGGAAAGTTGCTTGACATAGGATGTGGAACTGGAGAATTTGCTTCATTTATGAAGAATTCCGGGTGGGATGTGGTTTGTGTTGATTCTTCAGAAACAGCTAGAAATATTGCAATGAAAAATTTTAGTTTAGAAGTTTTGGATGTTGAAAAATTCTTTAATTTAAAAGATATTAAATTTGATGTTATCACTATGTGGCATAGTCTTGAGCATGTTGACAAACCAATTGAATACGTTAAAAAAGTTAAAAGTTTATTAGATGATAATGGAAAATTTGTTTTTGCTATTCCTAATTACAAATCATTTGACAGCAAATTTTTTGGTAAATATTGGGCAGCTAATGATGTCCCCAGACACCTATATCACTATAGTAAAAAAAGTATTAAGAGTGTTTTGAATAAGTCTGATTTAGTTTTATCTAACACAAAAGGTTTACCATTTGATGCTTATTATGTTTCTTATTTAAGTTCTAGGTACAAAAAAACTTCATTTTGGATTTCAGTGTTAATTGGTTTTATTTCAAATCTTAAAGCAAAATATACCAATAATATGTATAGTTCATTAATTTATATCTGTAAAAAAATGTAATAAACAGGGAGTAAGAGTAATGGAAGATAAAAAAAATGTTAAAGAAGATCAACTTTTGATACAAATTGTAACTATGTTTACTCAACAATCTTGGATTGCAATGGGTAAGCTCAAAAATCCTGTTACAGATAAAACTGAAAAAAAACTTGATGAGGCAAGTTTTTATATCGATGTAATTGAAATGATGAAAAATAAAATGGAAGGTAATTTAAATCCAGAGTTATCTAATTATATTGATACAACTTTAAATAATTTAAAAATCAATTATCTCGAAGAATCAAAAAAAGATAATGGAAAAGAAGATAGTGATGACTCAAAAACCGAAAATAATTCTAAAAATAATAATGAAAAAGAAGATTTAAATGAAGGTAAATAGTTTAAATTATTTAATATCTGGAATTGTTTTTTTTATTACTTTTTTAGTTTATTTTGCTACAATGGCCCCTACAGTTTCCTATTGGGATTGTGGAGAATTTATTGCTACCTCATATATTTTAGGTGTTCCGCATCCTCCTGGTAGTCCTCTTTTTTTAATCATCGGGAGAATTTTTTCATTATTTCCTATAAGCTCTGATATTGCATTTAGAGTAAATATGATCTCTCCAATTGCTAGTGCCTTATCTGTTATGTTACTTTATTTAATAATAGTTCAATTAATAAATATTTATAGAGGAAGTATAAAAAATAATTTTGATAAAATAATTGTTTTTGGATCTGCATTTATTAGTTCATTAATTTTTGCTTTTACTGATAGCCATTGGTTTAATGCAGTTGAAGCTGAAGTATATTCTCTAAGCACATTGTCAACTGCGTTAGTAGCATGGTTAATTTTGTACTGGAATGAAAACTCTAATAAAAAAGGTAACGAGAGATTTTTACTTTTGATTTCATATGTTTTGGGTTTAGCAACAGGAATTCATCTTTTAAACTTGTTAGCTTTACCATTCATGGGAATGATATTTTATTTCAAAAGATACTCCTATACAACACGTTCATTTTTAATTATGTCATTTATCACTGCTATAACTTTCATTACAATTTATCTTGGAATAATAAAAGGAATTCCAAGGATAGCATCTTTGATTGGTATTAATGGTTTAATTATTACAATACTTTTCTTGTTAATAACAACAATATATGTGATAATTAAAAGAAACAATTTTCTTTCATTTATTTTATCATCTTTAGTTTTAGTAATAGTTGGTTATTCAACATATGCGGTTTTATTTATCAGATCGGCTCAAGATCCAGCAATAGATGAAAATGATCCAGAGACTGTTGAGAGAGCAATTAAATATTTGGATCGTGAACAGTATGGTGAATTATTTACTTTTCCAAGAAGGTATGAAAAGGGTACAGTGGGTTCATATCCTCATAAAGTTTCAAAAATTGGAAACCCTTTAAACAATTCTAATTTTTCAAGTTCTCAAGAATTTAGATATATGTTTCATGATTTTGAAAAGCAATTTTCTTTTTTTTGGGATTATCAATTTATAAGAATGTATTTGAGATATTTCTTATGGCAGTTTGCTGGTAGAGGTCCAGCAGGGGAAAATCATGTATCTAATTTTGGAGCTTTAGAAGCTAGGTCTGAAGATGGTGTAAATTGGTTTCAATTTATTCTTCCGTTACCTTTTTTTATGGGATTATTAGGTATTTATCATCATTTCAAAAAAGATCCAAAAAGAGCCTGGTCGGTTTTAGCTCTTTTTGCAATGACTGGGTTTGCTTTAATAATTTATTTAAATCAAGATAAATTCCAACCTAGAGAAAGGGATTATTCATATGTTGGAAGTTTTTTTGCATATTCAGTTTGGATTGGAATATTTCTCGAGTCATTTTTTGATAAACTATTTAAAATAATTAAAAATAGAAAAATTTCTAATAACATTTTTTATTTTATATGTAGTTCTTTTTTAATCATTCCTTCAGTTATGTATTCTTCGAATTATTGGTCTCATGATAGATCCGGAAATTTTGTTGCCTGGGATTATTCTTATAATATTTTACAAACATGCGAACCAAATGCTGTAATTTTTACAAATGGTGATAATGATACATTTCCATTGTGGTATTTACAAGAAGTTGAAGGAATAAGGAAAGATGTTACCGTTGCTAATTTAAGCTTGCTCAATACTGATTGGTATATCAAACAAATCAAAGATCAAAGGACTGGAAATAATAAAATTATTTCATTTTCGGACAAACAAATTAATAACGAAGAACCAATTGGTATTAATCCCGCTACGGGAAATCCACTATTATTAAAAGTTGATATATGGAAAGATACTCCTGTTTCAATACCGGTCATTAACAATGAAAAAAACGTTGAAGGAAAAGTATCTTGGACGATCAAGCCAACTTTAGGAGCTGGGGGAATTAGAGTTCAAGATCTTATGGTTCTTCATATAATACAAGAGTCAAAATGGGAAATTCCAATTTATTTTGCTGTAACAGTATCACCTAGCAATAGAATTGGTCTTGAAGATTATTTACAAATGGAGGGTTTAGCTTTTAAATTAAATTCTCATAAAGTATCATCAGTTAATTTTGAAAAACTTGAAGAAAACTTAATCTCTGATGTCAAAGATTTAGAGTGGTATAATAAATATCATACAGGATACAAATACAGAAACTTGAATAATGAAAATGTTTATTTAAATCCAAATATTCAAAAATTACTTCAAAATTATCGATCTGCTTTTTTACAATTATCTATGTATAAATATGATCAAATCAATTCTTTGACTGATTTTTCAGAAGAGGAAGAATTAAAAAATAATGTGATTGAAATTCTTGATTATATGTCTTTGATAATGCCTGAAAATGTGGTAAAAATAGGTTCTCCCGAAATGAAACTTCAAATAGCTCAATTATATCATGGAGTTGGAGATTCCTTAGATCAGGATAAAGCTAGAGGTATTTTTAGACAGTTTCACTCTTCAACTAGACCTGAGATTATTGGGTTTTTACTTCAAACTTATAATGAATTTAATTATAACAAAGACGCAATTGAAGTTCTAGAAAAATGGTTGACAAATAATCCTAATGATCAAACAGCTTTATCACTTCTCAATGAATGGAAGCAAAGGGACTAATATTATATATAATGAATTTCCATTAGTGTCAATTGTTATTCCTCATTTTAATGGCGAGGAAATTTTGCTCGATTGTTTAAAATCTTTAAAAAAATCTAACTATCCAAATTTAGAGATTATTGTAGTTGACAATGGTTCATCAGATAATAGTATTAAAGTTGTCAGAGAAAAATTTTCTAATATTAAAATTATTACTAGTGAAAAAAATAGAGGATATGCAGGAGGTTGTAATTTAGGCGCCCAAAACGCTTTAGGAAATTTTTTATTTTTTTTAAATAATGATACTATCCAAGAACCTAGTTGTATTAGTAATTTAATAAAAATCTTCATAGAAAATCCCACAGTTTCAGCAGTTCAGCCGAAGATATTAAATTTTTTTGAAAAAGATTCATTTGATTATGCTGGTGGATGCGGTGGTCATTTAGATATTTTTTGTTTTCCTTTTGTAAAAGGAAGGTTATTTAATTCCATTGAGAAAGATAATGGTCAGTATGATTATGATGATGAAATTTTTTGGGCTTCTGGTACAGCAATGATGATAATAAAAAAAGACTTTATCGATTGTGGAGGTTTTGATGAATTTTTCTTTGCCCATCAAGAAGAAATTGATCTACAGTGGAGATTACATCTAAGAAATAAAAAAATTAAAATAAATCCACATGCTATTGTTTATCATAAAAATGCAATGACTTTATCATCAGATTCAGTCAAAAAAAAATATTTAAATCATAGAAATTCATTATTAATGATGTTGACCAATTATTCTTTATCAAATCTTTTTTTTATTTTTCCAGTAAGGTTATTACTTGAATTTATTGCATTATTTTATTCTTTATTTTTATTTGATTTGAAGCATTTTATAGCAATTTTAAGATCACTTATTTGGTTTATTCTTAATCCAATTACACTTTATAAAAGAAGACAAAAATTTAGTAAAGATTTCATTAGAAATGATACAAACATAATGTCTCATATGTACAGAAGAAGTATTGTTTTTGATTTTTTTATTCTACAAAAAAAAAATTATCTTAATTTAGATATTGCATCTTGATATTTTTTTGAGTTATCAGGATCAAAAACTACTAATTTTTCTAATATAGTTTTTTTGAAATGAAACTCATTGTTTAAATTAATAAAATCTTCAATATGACCTTTTAGAAAAATTGTAGTATAATGCTCTCTTGGATAACGATTGAATGTTTTATTTAAATTATTTATCATGTTTGTAAATGCAATTTGGGCCCCATTAAAATCATTTTCTTCAATATAAGCCATACCATCATAAAAATTAAATTTTGCAAGTCTTGAATCTCGATATTTTGTTAATAAATCTATTAGTTCTAATCTATCAGACCATCCTCTTTTGTACTGTGAAGACATTCCTCTCATAGCTATTTCTCTAGATTTTTCATAGAAAGAAGTTCCTCCAAATTTTTCGTAAGTATCTAACTCTCCTGCAATAATTGTTGAACCATAAAATTCCAAGGCACTTGATAGTGGTTCAAAAATTACAGGGGAATAGTTTATATTTTGACCAAAACTATATGGAAATTGAATTGTTTTTGAAAAATATCTTTGGTCTATACCAGTATTAAATAAGAATTGTGCTGAGAAAAGTCTCTCACTTCCCTTATCAGCAATCCCTTCAAATAAAACTTGAATGTCTAATGGAATAGCAAGATCATGAATTTCATCACCCCAATTAGTTAAAAGGAAAAAGTTTTTAATTGATTCATTAATATTTGAAGTAATTTGTTTATCACTTTCTTTTAATCTTTGATTGTCAATTTTAATGTTAACATTTTTGAATTGAGCATTAAGATTTGTAAAAATAAAACTATATACTATTAAAAGAATTGATAAAAACATATTTATTGATTTACGATTCATAGTAATTAAAAATTTTATTGCGTTGTAACTTAATTATTATTGATATAATGTTCAATTTATTATATAATTTTTCTAAAATTATATTTATTAACTTAGATACATGTCAAATATTAAATCTTTAATTGAAAAAAAAAATGATTTCTACATTATTGATGTTGCAAGAAAAGTTTCACAAAAATTAGATCTTAAAATTTATATTGTTGGTGGATATGTAAGAGATCTATTTATTCAATCAACTAAGGAATCTGATTTAGATTTTATGGTTGTTGGAGACGGAATAAGATTTGCCGAACAATTTAAAGATTCACTTAATGGTTCAAAATTAGTGATTTTTCCAAAATTTGGTACTGCAAGGTTTATGATAAAAAATAAAACAATTGAAATTGCATCTTCAAGAACTGAGGAGTATGAATTAGATTCTCGTAACCCCAAAGTTAAAAAAACTGATTTATCAACGGATATTTTAAGAAGAGATTTTACAATTAATACTCTTGCTGTTTCAGTTAATAATCATGATTTTGGGCAATTATTTGATTTATTTAATGGAATAAAAGATATTAATAATGGATTAATTAAAACACCTCTTGATCCAGATAAAACTTTTTCTGATGATCCATTAAGAATGTTAAGAGCAATTAGATTTGCTTCTCAATTGGGTTTTAAAATTGATTTGAAGACTGAATCAAGTATAAAATCAAAAGTAGACAGATTGTCAATTGTTTCATCAGAAAGAATTGTTAATGAATTTTTTAAAATTCTTGAATCACCAAAGCCTTCGATTGGTTTAGAACTTTTACAAAAATTATCAATAATGAAAGTAATTTTACCAGAAATTTCATCTCTTTATGGTATGGAACAAACTCCAGAATGGCATCATAAAGATGTATTTTATCATACTCTGCAAGTTGTGGATAATATTTCAATGAAAACCAATAAAATAAAATTAAGATTTGCAGCACTATTACATGATATTGGAAAACCTAAAACCAGAAGATTAAATCAAAAAAAAGGGTGGACATTCCATGGACATGATGCTGTTGGCGCAAACATGATTAATGTTTTAAGCAGAAGACTAAAATTATCAAAAGAAATGACTGAATATTTAAAAAAATTAACTTTACTTCATTTGCGACCAATTTCATTGGCTAAGGATGGTGTCACTGATAGTGCAGTTCGTAGATTAATGGTAGCTGCTGGAGATGATGTTAAAGACCTTATGATTCTATGTAGAGCTGATATTACATCTAAGAATCCTAATTTAGTAAAAAAATATCTTCAAAATTTTGATAAAGTTGAATTAATTATGAATAATGTAAAAGAGAAAGATTCATTTAAAAATTTTCAATCTCCAATAAGGGGAATTCAAATTATGAAAGAATGTAAAATTAATGAAGGAAAGATAGTTGGTTTGATTAAAAAAGATATTGAAAATGCAATTTTAGATGGAGTCATTGAAAATAATTACAAATCGTCCTATGATTATTTTTTAAAAATTAAAGAAAAATATATAAAATAAATGAGAGGAACTTTATAACTTGTAAAGAGTATATATATTGTTCAGGGAAAAAATGTTAAAAACTTTATTTATTTTCTTATTCTTTTCAATCTCTTTTGCCCAAGAAATTTTTTCTCTTGAAGATTGTATTAAATTAGGTATTGAAAAAAATCCAAACTTAAAAATATCAAGACTTAATCTTATTAATGCAAAACAAGATAAGAAAAATAGTTTTTCATCAATTTTACCCCAAATAGGTGTTTCATTCAATAATAATCAACAAGGGTCTTATACTAGCTATCAATATGGTATAAGAGTACCAGAATCAACATATTTTTCAAATTCAATTTATTTAAATCAAACAATTTATGATGGTGGAAATTGGTGGAATCAGATTTCATTATATGATAATCTATACAAACAAACCTATCAAAATATGCAGTCTATGAAAAATCAAGTTGTCTTGAATATAAAAAAAGCTTTTTTCGAATATTTAAAAAATAAGGAATTATATGAAGTTTCTAAAAAACAATTAGAATTATCTGAACAACAACTTGAAAGAGTTCAACGTCAATTTGAGGTTGAGGCTGTTGCAAAAACTGATTTATTAAAACAACAAGTACTATTAGGTCAAGTTAAGGTTCAATTATTAAATCAGAATGCTACTTTATTAAATTCTAAAAAAATTTTAGCACAGACAATTGGTTTTGATAGTAATAAAGAATTTGATGTTACTGATGAAAATCCAAAAAGTAATATAATTGAAGAAACAAAAGAACAACTATGGGATTTTGTTCTACAAAAAAATCCTGATATAATTCAAAAGAAAAATCAAATAATAATTTCCAAAATTCAAGTAAAAATAGCTAAATCACAATTTTATCCATCAATATCTGCAAATATGGGTTATGGAGGTTCAGCAGATGAATTTGATTTACTTTATTCAGATGTAGATAAATATTGGCAGGGGAATATGGGAATTTCAATTAATTTACCTATTTTTTCTGGAAGACAAAGATCAGTACAAGTTCAAAAATCAAAAATTAATTTAGATATTAGTAATGTAGAATTTGAAAGATATTTATCTCAAACTAAAACAATTTATGAAAATTATTATCAATTATGGGATAATATTAATCAAACCATTCCTGTTTTTATGGAAACAAAAATATCAGCTGAGGAAGATCTTAGATTAGTTCAAGAAAGATATAATTTAGGTGCAGCTACAATTCTTGATTTATTAAATGCTCAAGTTTCATTAATAAGTGCAAATAGTTCATTAGTT
>Ga0208624_1000307_pt1 | contig 25637 bp, 28 predicted proteins | sample Knorr_S23_td_DCM_FD_185607 | JGI IMG/M metagenome (GOLD analysis project Ga0208624, IMG submission 185607) | Marine microbial communities from Southern Atlantic Ocean transect - Knorr_S23_td_DCM_ad_71m_LV_A (SPAdes) (version 2) | ecosystem: Environmental > Aquatic > Marine > Oceanic | place... | reverse complement strand
TAAGAAAAAACATTCAAAAACTCCAAGATATAAATGAAGAGCTTTGGGATATAGAAAATGCTAAAAGAGAATGTGAGGCAAATAAAGAATTTGGAGAGATTTTTATTAAAATATCAAGAAATGTTCATTTTAAAAATGATATTAGGGCATCAATAAAAAAAGAAATTAATCTTTTGTCTAACTCAAAGATAACAGAAGAAAAAGAATACTCTAAGTATTAACCTTATTTAAACTTATAAGTTTATTTTTAATTTTTGATCTTCCACCGAGAAAACTTAATTCTAAGAGCACTACAATACCATTAATTTTAGCTTTAGTTTTTTTAATTAATTTCATTGATGCACGTATTGTTCCACTTGTTGCAAAAATATCGTCAATTATCACAACTTTATCTGAATTTCTTATCATATCACTTTGAATTTCTAATTGGTTAGAGCCGTACTCAAGTTTGTAACTTGTATTAAAGGTCTTACCTGGTAATTTCCCTTTTTTTCTAATCATAACTAACTTTTTTTTTAATTTGAAGGCAATAGCTGACGCAAAAATAAATCCTCTTGAGTCTATCCCAACTATAGTATTAGCATTTAATTTATTTACCTCCTTTGACATTGAGTTTACAACTCTGTTAAAAATTTTAGGATTTGATAAAATTGTAGATATATCGTAAAAAGCGATACCTTTTTTTGGAAAGTCTTTTATAATTCGAATACTTTTTAAATCATTATTCATGAAAAGATCAATTAAATCAGTATTTAATAAAAAAAACAAAAAAAAAATTATTTGTCTAACGTCTTATAGTTATAACTATACAAAAATCATTGATGATCTCGTTGATGTAGTTCTAGTTGGTGACTCAATGAGCAATGTGCTGTATGGGATGGACTCAACAAGAACTATTGACGATCAAATAATGATTAATCATGCTACTGCAGTAAAAAAAGCTGCAGAGAAATCTCTAGTTTTTTTTGATTTGCCTTACAATAGAGATTTCAGTGAGGCTAATACTGTAAAACGTGTCTTATCTATAATGAAAAAAACTTCTTGCGATGGTGTCAAAATCGAAGGTAATACTGAATTGGAGGATGTAATAAAGTATTTGAAGAAAAAAAAAGTTCCCGTCATGGCACATTTAGGTTTACAACCACAGAAATTTAGTTCTACAAAAAAATTTAAGATATACGGAAAAAAGAAGGAGGATTTAAATAAAATTATTTCGGACTCCTTGTGTTTAGAAAAGGCTGGTGCTGTATCCATCTTATTGGAGGGAATGTTAACAAAAATAGCAAAGCAAGTTACCACAGTATTAGCAATACCCACTATAGGAATTGGTGCATCCGAATTTTGTGACGGTCAAATATTAGTATCTGAGGATATGCTTGGAATGTATGGAAATAATCATCCAAAATTTGTAAAAAGATATGATGATTTATCAAAAAATATCAAAATTGCTGTAAAAAAATACTCTAAAGAGGTAAATAACAGCAAATTTCCAAATAAAAAATTTAGATATGACTAATAAGTTCTATTGATCGAACTTATTAGAAGATTTATAAAAAGATCTTTTTGATAACCCTCAAATAGTTTTAATATTTTTAAAGATTTTTTATTATATTTATTGCAAAAAATTCTTACATCATCATTAATTTTATATTTTTTCATTAAATTCATTATTTTAATGTAATCATTTTTTAATCTTTTACTTTTTTTGAATACTTTTTTAATAAAATTAACTTCAGTTTTATTTGATTTTTTTAATAATAATATTATTGGTAGAGTAATTTTCCCTTCATAAAAATCTTTACCATTCTTTTTTCCAGTAACTCTATCTCCAAAATAATCAAGATAATCGTCCATGATTTGAAATATAATTCCAAAATACAATCCTAATTTGTTCAAACTTGAAATTATTGTTAAATTTTTACCAGTTAAAATTGCAGGAATTTTCATTGATGCTGCAAATAATTCTGCAGTTTTTAAGGATATGATCTCTATATATTTCCTCTCAGTAATATGAATATTATTTTCATGAGTAAGTTGCAAAAATTCTCCTTCAGAAATTTTACTACTTACTTGAGACAGTGAAGCCATTGCTTTTAAAGAATTAGCTTTTGTCATTAATTGAAACGACTTTGAAAATAAAAAATCACCAAACAAAACACTAAACTTATTATTCCATATTGTGTTAATACTCTTTTGGCCTCTTCGTAATTTACCCTCATCAATTACATCATCATGTAGTAGGGTAGCTCCATGAATGAATTCAATTGCAGCAGACATATCAATATCGCTTGATATTTGTGAATAATTTTTATTTATCATTTTACTTGATAGCAAACATATAACTGGTCGTAATTGCTTTCCCCTTTTTTTGAAAAAATAATTACCTAATTTTGGAATAATGGGGACGGCACTTACTAGAAATCTATCAAGCTCTTTATTAGCTTTAACTAACTTTACATTAATTTCTTTATGAATTAACTTTATGGTTTGTTCAAAATTAATTTTTTGCATTAACTATGAATTTATACTCCAAAGATTTTCTACTAGATGGTAAAATTGTATATTATCAATTAAAGAAAGGCTATAGGAGCGGTATAGAGCCTATTATTCTGGCTTCTAATGCAAAAAAAAAGCACAATAAAATTTTAGATATGGGATCTGGTTGTGGTTCTATTTCCCTAATTGTTGCTTATAGAAATCCAGAATCTGAAGTCATTGGTTTTGAAAAAAATGAAACTCATCATAAAATTTCAATTTTAAATCACAAAGAAAATAACTTTAAAAATTTAAAATTTAAAGTTCAAGACAATTGCATTTTTGATAAAAAATATGAGAATTACTTTGATTTAATTTTATCAAACCCTCCTTTTTATTTTGCAAATAAAGTACTAAAGTCCAAAAATCCTTCCATAATGGCCTCAAAATATATAACTGAGTCAAATTTGAAAAAATGGATTATCAACATAATTCTTTATTTAAAAATAAAAGGAACAGCTTTTATCATAAATAGATTTGAAAACATGGATTTTATGTTAGATATATTGAGAAATTTTAATCTAGAAGTGACAACAACACCTTTATTACCCTTTGAAGGTAGAAAACCTAAAAATGCCCTTCTAAAAATCACTAAAAGTAATTATTTTATAGAGAAAACATCAAATGCAATTATAATCCACGATAATTTATCAAAGTATTCTAAAGATATAGAAAATTGGTTTAAATAATGTTCAGTCCAAACAAAACAGTAATCTCAATTGATCTCAAAGGAATGATTGCATCTGGAAGTAGAGCACCATTGAATATGGATAATTTGAATGGACTTTTCTCAAAGGTAATGAAAATAAAATTTGATGCACTATCAATTGTCATTAACTCTCCTGGCGGTTCTCCGGTGCAATCATCTTTAATTGCACAAAAAATAAGAGAAATTTCAGATAAGAAAAAAGTGAAATGTTATTGTTTTGTTGAGGATGTAGCTGCATCTGGAGGGTATTGGCTTGCATGTGCAGCAGATGAGTTATACGCAGATGTAAATTCTATTGTTGGTTCAATAGGTGTGATATCAGGTGGTTTTGGATTTACTGATCTTATTAAAAAAATTGGAGTAGAAAGAAGGATATTTACAGCTGGAGAGAACAAAAGCTTTTTAGATCCATTTTTAAAAGTTAATAAAAAAGATGAGGAAAAATTAAAAAAACTTCAAAAGTTAATACACCAAAATTTTATTGATTGGGTGTCCTCGAGAAGAAAAAAGAAACTTAGCGAAAAAAATAAAAAAGTTATATTCTCTGGTTCCTTTTGGTTAGCTAATGAGGCAAAAGACTTAGGTTTAATTGATGGCATTGCATCTGAGTCGTCTTTCTTTAAAAGTAAATTTGGAGAAAAGACTAAAATTAAAAAAATAAAACAACCAAAGTCTCTCAAACAAAAACTTGGTCTTGGTATTAATTCTTTAAATAGTGAGGATTTAATTACTAAATTAAAAGAAGAGTTTCTTTTTAACAAATTTGGTATCTGATAAATGACAGCAGAAAATATGGAAGACTTAGTATCTCTGTGTAAGAGAAGAGGGTTTATTTTTCAATCAAATGACATCTACGGTGGCATGAAAGGTCTCTATGATTTTGGACCTATGGGTGTAGAGCTAAAATTAAATTTAAAATCAGCCTGGTGGAAATCAATAGTCTATGAAAGAGATGATGTTGAGGGATTGGACTCAACTATTTTAACCTCACCTACTGTTTTAAAATATTCAGGCCACGAAGATACATTTTCTGATCCTTTAGTTGATTGCAAGAAATGTAAATCAAGATGGAGAGCAGATCAACTTGAAGACGGAAAATGTCCAAATTGCAAATCAACTGATTTAACTGATCCTAGACCATTTAATTTAATGTTTAAAACAGCTATTGGTCCTGTGGATGACGGGAGTTCATTTGCATATTTGAGACCAGAAACTGCTCAGCAAATATTTGTAAATTTCAAAAATGTTGTCGACTCAACCAGTAGGGTTCCTCCTTTTGGTATAGCTCAAATTGGAAAAGCATTTAGAAATGAAATCACTCCAAGAAACTTTATTTTCAGAGTTAGAGAATTTGAACAGATGGAACTTGAGTATTTTGTTAAACCTGGCTCTGATGAGAGTTGGCATAAATATTGGGTAGATAAACGTTTAAATTGGTGGGCTGATCAAGGTGTCAAATCAGAGAAATTAAAATTACTCGAGGTAGAAAAAAAAGATCTATCACATTACTCCAAAGCAACTTTTGATATTATGTATGACTTTCCACATGGCCTTGAGGAACTTGAGGGTATTGCAAATAGAACTGATTTTGATTTAGGATCACATTCTAAAAATCAAAAAGATTTTAATATTAAAGCTAAAGTTCAAGAAAATAAAAATTCTACAACAAAATTAGCTATTCAAGATTTAGAAAATAATGAATGGTTTATACCATACGTAATTGAGCCCTCAGCAGGTGTTGAAAGGGGTGTTTTGGCAATTTTAAACGAAGCTTATACTTCAGAGGAAGAAAATAAGAGAACATTGTTAAAACTCAAACCTCATTTATCGCCAATTAAAGCTGCAGTCATTCCTCTTAAGAGAAATAATTCTGACTTGGTCAATACAGCAAATAATGTCAAATCAGAGTTACAATCACTTGGTTTAGGAAGAGTTATGGTTGAAAATACAGGAAATATTGGAAAAAATTATCGTAGACATGATGAGATTGGGACACCTTTGTGTGTTACTATTGATTTTGAAACTTTAGAAAATCAAACAGTTACGGTGCGAGATAGAGATACCATGAAGCAAGAAAAAGTATCACTCTCTGAAATAGCAAATTATTACTCTCAATATTTTAAGTAATTTATTTATTAACTCTAGGCTCCCTAAGTATGTAATAATTATTTATTTGTAATAATATTTCTGAATTAGTTGGAAGTTTTTGAGGTTTTTTCTCAAAAACTTTAATTGAAAGTTTTTTTTTATTTAGTTGTCGATGTTTAATCCTCGAAACTACCTCTTGACCTACAAAGCATCCTTTCGAATAGTCTACTAATTCATCATTGACTTCAGATGGAAGTAAAGAGGATTGTTTAAGCAGGTTTGAGTCAATTATTCCAGTTGAAAGTTGATCTAAAATATAATTTTTATCAAATTCTCTTTTATCAACTTTTTCAATACTGAGTTTTACGTCAGATAACAATGCATATTTATTTAAGAATGTAGGCAAATCATTTTGATCATTCGAGCAAACTAATTCATATGACTCGTCTGATTTAGTAATTATTATTTCATATAGAATCTTTCCTTGTGGAGATAGTATATAGCTCTTTAACTCTTCCTTTAATTTAGTTAAGTCATTGGTAATTATATTTTGAAGGAAATCAAATCTTTCTTCCCCAAATACTCTAATTTTTATTGGATTAAGTGTTTCAATTTGCATGTAATATATTATCTATATGTATATATATGCATTTACTATTTATTTCTTCAAATAGAATAGGTGACTCCTTAATTAACCTTCAAGTTTTAAATAAATACATCAGAAAATATAAGAAAAATATTGAGGTAACATTAGTTTCTGGTCCTTTACCAATGCCTATTTATGATGATTATTCTATGATTTCTAGAAGGATTAATCTTACTAAACAAAAATATAATCTACATTGGTTAAAACTCTATAAAGAACTTTCACCACTTAAATTCGATGAAATAGTAGATTTTAGATCCTCGATCATTGGTTATTTTTTGAGAGTAAAAAAAAGAAATATATTCAAAATGAAAAAGGGTAAAAATATTTATGAACAAATCCATCACAGATTTGATACTGATCTAAAAAAAGATTTTAAAATATTGATCGATAGAGTTCGTAATATTTTTCCAAATTCAAATTATGCGTGTTTAGCACCATTTACAAATTGGCCACCAAAAGAATGGCCTTCAGAACAATTTGTTAAAATAGCAAAATATCTAATTGAAAAAGGCATTGATAAAATATTTATTTTAGGATCAGAAAATGAAAGTTCAAAATTTCATCACTTTGAGTCAGAACTAGGCGATAAAGTAATTAATAGATGTGGTAAGCAACATATTCTCAACGATTATGGTTTACTTCAAAAATCAAGGTTATTTATTGGAAATGACTCATCCATGATGCATATGGCTTCATTGAGTAAAACTCCAACAATTGGTCTTTTTGGTCCCACAAATGATAATATTTATTTTCCTAAAATTTTTGATCATTGTCATCTTGTTAGGTCATCAGAGTCATATGAAAGCCTTGTTAGTAAAACTCAAAACTATACTTTAAATAATTGTTTAATGAATGATGTGTCTTATAATCAAGTAATTGATAAAATAGATAATATTTTAAATGCTCAAAATTTTTAAGCCTTGCGATTTTCATGTACATCTAAGAGAGGGCCAACTTTTAAAATACGTATTAAAAGAAAATAATAAAAATTTTCAAAAAATTTTAGTTATGCCTAATTTAATAAAGCCAATTACTAATAAAAATATTTTATCAAAGTATAGATCCTTCGTTTTAAATAATAATAACAATACTGAAATTCTTTTTACAATCTATTTAAACCAAGACTGCTCTATTATTGATTTAAAAAATATGGTTAATGAAAAATTATTTTTTGCAGCTAAATTATATCCTCTTCATGCCACTACTAATTCTTCATCAGGAGTAAAAGACATCAAAAAAATGTCTAAATATTTCGAATTTTTAGAAAATAATAAAATACCATTATGCTTGCATGGTGAACACATTCATGAAAATGATGATCCTTATGAGCGTGAAAAAAGATTTCTTGATTTTGAGTTATCTTGGTTAGTAAAAAATTTTAAAGGTTTAAAGATAACTTTAGAACATATAACAACTAAAGATTCTGTAGATTTTGTAAAATCGCACAAAAACATTGCAGCTACTATAACAACACATCATTTACTTGAAAATACAAACACTTTTCTTGGAAATTTTTTAAGACCAGAAATATTTTGTAAACCTGTAATTAAAAGTGTAAATCACCAAAAATCATTATTAAATGCCGCTCTTTCTGGCAATTCAAAATTTTTCTTTGGTTCTGACTCAGCTCCACATCTTAAAAATCGCAAATTTAATGAGTTTTGTTGTGCTGGTGTATATTCCACAAAATATTCTGTCTCAAATATATTGGAGCTCTTTTACACCTCAAAAAAGTCAAATAATTTAAATAAATTTTTGACAATTAATGGATGTAAACATTATAACCTTAAGTTTGATAACACTCTAATTTCATATTCTAGAAAAAAAGATTTCACATTTAAAAAATACTCTAAATTCAAAAACGATAGTTTAATTAACTATAATCACTTTAAAAATTACTGGTCTAAAAACTAGATTAGAACTTTTGTAAAATGGCCCATTTTTCTGCCAGTTTTTGACTCTTTTTTGTGATAATCATGAAAATATTCATTTTCTTTGAATGATTTCTCACGATAGTTATAAATATCGTCCCCTAGAATATTTATCATTTCAGATTTAGATTTTAATGAAGGCTCTACCTTTTCAAGATCACATACAGATCTGATATGAGACTCAAATTGACTAACATTGTATGACTCAATAGTTAAATGTCCTGAGTTGTGAACTCTGGGAGCTATTTCATTTAATAATAATTTTTTTTCTTCATTTATAAAAAATTCTAAACAAAAAGTTCCAACATAGCTTATTTTTTCTGCAAAATTATAAGCATGGTTTGTCGCTTCTTTAATGATCGATTTCTCTGAGTTAGCTGGTGAAAATGATTTGAAAAGAATTTGATTTTTATGAATATTTTCAATTGGTTGATAGGTAAAAATAGTACCATCTTTATACCTGACAGCAATGATAGAGATTTCTTGTTGTAAATTAATTTTTTTTTCCAAAATATACTCATTATTTGGTATGTCAGATATATCTTTATAACTATTAATTACTATTTGGCCTTTACCATCATATCCAAGTTTGCGAGTCTTCAATATTGCAGGAAAAAATTTAGGATCAACTGATTTTAAATCAGATGTATTGTTAATTTCCATATAGGGAACAGTAGGGATATTAATCTTATTTACATAATTTTTTTCAGTTAATCGATCTTGAATAATTTGATTAATTTCAGAACTAGGTGAAATTTTAATCTTTTGTTCAATATATGATAAAGTTTTAAAAGGGATATTTTCAAACTCATAAGTCACAAAATCACATTTTTTAATAAAATTATCTATCTCGTGAAAATCATCATACTTTTTTATTAAGAAGTGATTTGCATATTTAATTGCTGGGGAGTCATCAGTATCAGAGTATATAAAAGTTTGAATATTTAATTTACTAGCCACTTGGCATAACATCATACCTAATTGACCTCCACCTAAGATACCGATGATCATTATCTAGGTGTCTTTTTAACTTTTTTTGTTTGAGCCAGTCTCCATTTTACTAAACTTCTTTCAATATTGGGGTCATAATTACTAATAATTGAAGCTGCATATAATGCAGCATTTTTGGCTCCATTTTCACCAATAGCCACAGTTCCAACTGGAATGCCAAAAGGCATCTGAGCTATTGAAAGTAAACTATCTAAGCCTTTTAGTGTTTTTGACTCAATTGGTACCCCGATTACTGGAATATGAGTTATAGCTGCTATCATGCCTGGTAAATGAGCAGACCCACCAGCTCCAGCAATAATAATCTTAATACCTCTGTCATAAGCTTGTTCAGCATACTCATAGAGTCTTTTGGGAGTTCTGTGAGCTGAAACTATTTTTTTTTCATGGACAATCTTTAATTCTTTTAGAATTTTACCCGTATGCCTAAGTGTGGACCAATCGCTTTGGCTTCCCATTACTATTGAGATTTTAGGGATAGATATTTTCATTTTTTTGAAAACTTTTTTTCAGTGATTTTGAAGTAAAGTTTATAAGGCAATACTTTACCAAATTTCATTATAGAATTAAAAGGAAAAGGGAAGGATATTTCAAAACCTTTTTTATATATTTTACTATAAATAATCCTAGCTGCATCTTTGGGTGACATTAAATATGGCATTTTAAATGAATTTACTTTTGTAGCAGGAGTTTCTACAAATCCTGGACAGATAAGTTTTACATTGAGATTATCATGCATTTCAGATTTTATAGCCTCGGCTAGATTAATTAAAGCCGCTTTTGAGGGTCCGTATAAAATAGATTTTGGGAGACCCTTATATCCAGCTGTGGAGGACATTATTGCCAAGGTATAATTTGAATTTAGCTCGAAATTTTTTTTTATTAGCTCTATTGATAAATAAATACTTAAAACATTGGTATCAAAAGTTGCCTTTGCATTTTCAAAGTTAAAATCATTTAGACTATCGGGGATATAAATACCTGCATTTAAAATAAATGTACTAATATTTGCATTTTTTTTAAATACCTCATCTATAATTAGCTTACTTGAGTCAAAATTTGATAAATCTGTTTTTACAAACTCAAATTTTGGATTATCAATTGTTTCATTTGGTATTTTGGTATCATCTCTTGCTAAGCCTATCACATTCCAGCCTTGTCTGAGATACTCTTCACATAGTGCGTAGCCAATCCCACTACTAGCACCTGTTATAAAAACTACTCTATCTTGTGTATTCTTTGATGAATTTTTTTGCATTAGATATATGAGTACTAATTTTAGACTTGTCCATTTTATTTACAGTATAGTACATCATAGAGAGTCTCTGATTAGTTTTAAAATAATTTTTATTTTTATATATAAAATTCCAATATAAACCATCTAATGTTTGTGTCCAATCTCCCCGACTATAATTACTCATCTTTAGTAAGTAATTTGAACCGCATAAATATGGTTTTGTTGCAAAAATACCTCCATCGCTAAACATCCCCATTCCATAGACATTTGGTGTCATAACCCAATCAGATGAGTCAATGAATGTCTCCATAAACCATTTATAAACTTCAGATGGCTTTAATCCAGCTAAGTTCATTATATTACTAATTATCATCAATCTTGGGATATGGTGAACATATCCACTTTTTTTTAAATTTAATATCATGTCATTTAAAATAGGAATGTTTGTTGTACCCTCATACCAATGTTTTGTTAATTTTCTGTCATTTCCAAAAAAGTTACCTTTATTAAAATCTTTATAATAGTGAATATTTAAGTATCTCATAAATTCTCTCCAACCAAAGACTTGTCTAATAAACCCTTCGTAATTATTGATGCCAACTTTAGTATATGAAAAAGAGCTCAATTTATTGAGCACTTGTTCTGGTGTTATTAAACCTATATTTAATGGTGCACTAATTATGCTATGATTAATGTATGGATCACTGGTGCTCACAAAATCTTCGTAATGTCCAAAGTTTTCAAGTTTACTGCTAATAAAATTATCAAGAACTTTAGATGAGTCTTTAAAATTCATTGGAAATATTATTTTCTTTTCCAAATTTCCAAAGTGTTTTGAAAAAAATTTATCAATTAATTTTTTTATTTCCTCAAAATATTTTGACTCAAATGTATAAGATTTAGGACTTTGATAACCTTTAGGAACTCTTTTTCTATTATCCTCATCGAAACTCCACTTATCTCCAATAGGTTTATTGTCTTTTACAAATATTTGAAAACTTTTCCGAACATTGCTATAAAAATTAGCAAGTTGAGGTTTTTTTGTAGTAACCATATCTTTATAATCGGTTCTACTAACAAGGAACATAGGAGATTTATGAAAAATTAGTTCAATTTTGCTATTTTTACAAAATTGCTCAAATTTAATTCTGAATTCTAAGTCTTCTATTTCGAAGATATTAATTTTAGAAATATTTTTTTTACTTAAGAAGCTTTTTAGACCAGCAAAATAGTCTTTGAAATTAGAAATATTTTTATCAAGAGAAATATAATTTACTTTAAAATTATTTTTTTTTAGATAGTCCCTGTATTCCCTCATTGATGCCAAAAAATAATAAATTTTTTGTTTGTGATGTTTAAAATAACTACAAAGGCCCATATCCTCTTGTATAAAAAAATCACATGAGTTTTTAAATTCTGTTAAGTACTTCTTATCAAATAGTTGATTTCCAAGAACTACAAAGCATTCCTTCATTTTGTTTTTATTATTTTGTGATTAAAGTTGATCTTCCACCATCAAGTTGGAAGTTTTGTCCTGTAATCCATGATGATTTTTTAGATACCAAGAAAGAAGCCAAATTACCTATGTCATCACCTGTTCCAAGTCTTGACATAGGGTGAAGTTTTCCAATTCCTTCAGCAACCTTTTCATTAGAAACCATAAAATTTGACATTTTGGAAAAAGATAGGCTAGGAGATATTGTATTAAATCTTATCTTCGGAGCATAGTCTGCGGCTAAAGAATTTGATAAACCAATTAATGCACTTTTTGCAGAGGAGATTGCTGTATGATTTTTAAAACCTCTAACAGCTGCTATTGATGAAAAAAATACTACTGAAGATGAATCCGACATCTTAGTTATGCAATGATTGAGGAAATGAACGATATTATAAAAATTATCATCCATTATTTTTTTAAAATCATCAACAGAGGTGCTTGAGAAAGGTTTTAAGTTTATCGAGCCAATGGCAAAGATTATGCCAGATATTTCGTAGTTAATTGATTTTATGAAACTTTCTGTATTCGTGTAATCATTAATATCTAGAACATTTTTTTCAAAATTACCTTCAACATCACTATCAAATTCGCTTCTTGATATTAGAACTAAATCATTATCATCTTTTAGGTTGTTAACACATGATTTGCCAACAGAACCATTTGCACCAATAACTAGAATTTTACCCATGCAGTTTATACAAAATGTAACCCTAATTAGATTTAATTCTTAAGTATTTGAAGGCTATAACAAGTAGCTGATACAAACAATAAAGTGCCTATTATTTGATGGATAGAACCCAAAGAGACTTGAACATTACTCAAAACAACAAAAACACCAATAAATAACTGAATTAAAACTAGAAATAGCACAATCAGGAAATGGATTTTTTGATATTTATTTTCAATTCCCTTAAAATGTTTAAAGCACATATAAAGAATTGTTAAAAATGATAAATAAGCTAAGGCTCTATGAAAAAAATGTATGAAGACACTGTTATCAAAAAAACCAAAAAGTCGATCCTCAATAAAAATTAAATTTTCAGGAATGTAATTATCTCCCATTTTGGGCCAAGTATTAAATGATTTTCCAGCATCTAAACCAGCCATAAAAGCACCGTAAATTACTGTAAAAAAAATTATTATATTAAAAAAAATAAAAAAAGTTTTATGTGAGCTAAAATTATTTTTATAAATTCCAATATCAAGCCTTTTCAAGAAAAGATAAGCAATTAAAGAGAGAATTATTTGAGCTATAATTAAGTGAACGGCAAGTCTTAAATGGCTAACGTATGGATTAACATCTAATCCACTTTTTACCATCCACCATCCGATAATACCTTGTGCCCCTCCAAGAAAAAGAAGGAATGAATATGAGTATAACTCTTCATTAGAAAAGTATTTTTTCAAAGCAAAGTAAATAAAAGGGATGATAAAAATAATTCCTATTAGTCTTCCCAATACTCTATGTCCATATTCCCACCAAAAGATGTATTTAAACTCTGATAGTGTCATGTTTATATTTTTTATTTGATATTCAGGATATTGCTTATAGTCTTCAAAAACTTTTAACCAATCTCCATGGGATAAAGGGGGTATTGTTCCCATAAATAATCTCCAATCAACCATGGACAAACCAGACTCAGTTAATCTTGTCAAACCACCAACAATGATCATCAGCAATATAATTGACATGAGACTTACAAGCCAAAGACTTATCTGAAAATTCTCGGATTTATACATCTAATCTAAATTTATAATTTTTTAGAATATATTTAGTATATTAATTTTAGTCGCATTAAGCCTGTCTAACTGATAGATCTTATAGTCTAAATATTTAAAAATTTCAAAATGACATATCATATTAACGTTATAGATCATGAGGGTTCACCTCATAAAATTGAAGCAACAGTTGGTTTTTCAATAATGGAGATTATTAGAGACGCTGGATTAGATATTGAAGCTATATGTGGGGGTTGTTGCGCTTGTGCTACCTGCCATTGTTATGTCGATGAAAATTGGTTAGAAAAAATATCAAAAGCTGATGACGATGAGGAATCTATGCTTGACCAAGCTATGGATATAAAAAAAAATTCAAGACTCTCATGTCAAATTCCATTTACAGAAGAGCTCAATGGTATTACTCTAACATTAGCACCTAAATTTTGACTGATTATAACTCATACAAATCCTGGCCATTTAATGAAGCAAAAAAAATTATAAAACGCTTTGAAAAAAATAATACCAAAGACAAAATAATCTTTGAAACTGGGTACGGCCCATCCGGCTTACCTCATATAGGTACTTTTGGGGAAGTGCTAAGGACAAATATGGTAAGATTTTGTTATGAAAAATTGACTGGTAAAGAGACTGACCTCATAGCATTTTCTGATGATATGGATGGCTTTAGAAAAGTCCCTGATAACATCCCGAACAAAGAAAAATTATCTAACTACCTTGATTACCCTTTGACATCCGTCCCAGATCCTTTTGAGTTGTTTAATAGTTTTGGTGAACATAATAATTCAAAACTTAAAGATTTTTTAAATAGATTTAATTTGCCTTTTTCTTTTCAAAGTTCAACAGATGCTTATAAATCAGGATTGTTCAATGAAACAATAAAGAAAATTATAAAAAATTATGATGAAATTATTAATGTAGTTCTTCCGACACTTGGTGAAGAAAGAAGAAAATCTTATAGTCCATTTTTTCCAATTAGTGAAATAACTGGTAAAATATTGCAAGTTCCAATTGAAGAAATTAATAATGAAGAATTTACTGTTTCATATTATGAGGACGGTGTATTGAAATCTAAATCAGTTTTAGATGGCAATTGCAAACTTCAATGGAAAGTTGATTGGGCAATGAGGTGGGCTGCTTTTGGTGTAGATTATGAAATGTGTGGTAAAGATTTAACAGAGAGTTATACCCTATCATCAAAGATATGTAAGATAATCGGTTCTAAGCCTCCTGAAAATTTAATTTATGAACTATTTCTTGATGAAAATGCTGAAAAAATTAGTAAGTCAAAAGGCAATGGTATAAGCATCGATGATTGGCTTAAATACTCTATTGAAGAGAGTTTGGCCATGTTTATGTATCAGAGACCAACAACTGCAAAGAAACTCTATTTTGATGTAATACCTAAAAACACCGATGAATATTTAACGCACGTTAATAAATTAGAGTCCGATGATCTAAATCCAGATAACCCTGCTTGGCATATTCATAAAGCTGAAAATCCATCATATAAATCAAAAATTAATTATAGTTTAATCCTAAATATTATATCAGTTTGCAAGTCTGAGGACCCTAATGTGATTTTTGGTTTAATAAAAAATTATCAATCTAATTTTAGCAAAGCGGAAACTGATCTTATTAATAGAATGATTGATTGTGGTATTAATTATTTTAGGGATTTTATACAACCAAATTTAAACTTTAAAATTCCAAATTCTGAAGAATTAATTATACTTAAAGAAGTTGTGTCTAAATTAAAAGAAGTAGAGTCTTCGGCTGATGCAGATGAATTTCAAACTGCTATTTTTAGTGTCGGAAAAAATTCTGTCTATAAAGAGAATATTAAGGAATTTTTTAAACTCATTTATCAAGTTGTTTTTGGTCAAGAGAATGGACCAAGATTGGGCTCATTTACTAAAATTTATACAAAAGATAAAACTCTGGAGTTGTTCAACTCGAAGCTAAATGTATAATTTAGCTCATCGTATTCTCAAAAAGCTAGATCCAGAATTATCACATAATATATCTATAAAAGCTCTCAAATTAGGCATTTATCCAAAAATTATTTGTAAAAATACAGAAATCCTTGAACAAACAATATGGGGTAGAACTTTCAAAACTCCTATTGGGTTATCGGCAGGTTTTGACAAAAATGCAGAGGTGATAAATCCAATATTAAATTTAGGATTTAGTTTTACTGAGTTGGGAACAGTGACTCCTTTGCCTCAAAAAGGCAACTCAAAACCCAGAATTCATAGGTTTCCTGCTCAAAAAGCATTAATAAATTCTTTAGGATTTAATAACAAAGGCATGGATGTATTTGAAAGAAATATCAATAACTCAAACCTTAAAGAAAATTTCCAAGATAAAATCATTGGTATAAACATAGGTAACAATAAGGATACCGTAGAAATTTTAGATGATCTCAAAAAGCTTTTCGATAGACTGTATAGACTTGGTGATTACATTGTGATCAATTTATCTTCACCAAATACACCTGGATTGAGAGATAATCTTAAATCTCAAAATTTTGAAAAGATCGTTACAAATATCCATAGGCTAAGAGATGAGAATAACTCAAAAATCCCTATTTTATTCAAAATATCACCAGATATTTCTGATCAGGATAAAAAGGATATTTCATTGATTTCACTGGCAAATGATGTGGATGGGCTAATACTGACTAACACAACAATTAATAAATCAATGGTTAATGAAAAGTTAGAGGGAGGGGTAAGTGGTAGACCATTATTCCTTAAATCAAATGAATTAATAAGAGATTTTTATACTCTGACATCAGGAAAAATTAAAATTATAGGAGTAGGGGGTATTTTTGATGCTAATGATATCTTAACTAAAATGAAATTAGGTGCTTCATTAATTCAGATTTATAGTAGCTTTACATATGAAGGTCCTTACCATGTAAAAAAAATGACTTATGATTTGATGAATTTAATTCAACAACAAGGATTTAGAAGCATCTCCGAGGTAATTGGACAGTACTCTTGAAAAATATTTCATCTTTTAAAAATGTAGTTAGGAAATATGACTATTTTTTATTTGATCAGTGGGGGGTTCTTCATAACGGTCATAAAAAATTTACAGAAGCAGAAAAATGTTTAGAGTATCTTAAATTAGAAAATAAAAAAATCATTCTTATTTCTAATTCAGCTAGCCCCACTGTTCAATCAGAGGCAAATTTAAAAAGATTGGGTTTTAGTGAAAAACTATTTGATTACTGTATTACTAGTGGACAAATAGCATTAAATAACATCAAAAAAGATATTTATAAAAAGTTTGGCAGAAAATGTTACCCTTTAGAGCTATCAAAGCAAAAAATTAAGTATTTCAATCTGGATTGCACTAAAAAAGTTGAAAGTGCAAATTTTGCTATGATTGCAGATCTAAAAGATGGATTATCTATTTTAGATTTTGCTGAACATCTAGATAAAATTATGAAGTATAAACTTCCACTACTATGTGCAAACCCAGATTACTTAGTCCATAATAAAAATACTCTTTCTATGAGTGGTGGTACAGTAGCAGAGTTATACTCTGATTTAGGAGGGACTGTCTTAAGATATGGAAAACCTTACGAACCAATATATCAGGATATTTTTAAAAAAATGAGGATTAAAAATTTTCGTAAGGTATTAGTTATTGGTGACTCATTGTGGCATGACATTGCAGGAGGTAAAAAAATGAAATTAGACTCGCTCTGGATTAAAAATGGAATTCATAAATCTAAATTGAAAAAAAAAGATGAGATCAACCCACTTTTAGAGAAGTACAGACCAAAATATGCAATAAGTCATCTAAAACTCTAAGAAACTATTACTTATTGTAAAAAAGGGACTTTTGTATTATAAACTCATTTCATGTCTAGATCTTGCGATATTACTGGAAAAAAACACCAAACTGGTCATAACGTCAGCCATTCTAATATTAAGTCTAAAAGGCGTTTTATGGTTAATTTAAACAGTGTCACTCTATTTAGTGAGTCTTTACAAAGAAAATTTAGATTAAGAATAGCCTCATCTACACTTAGAACCATAGATAAACATGGTGGTTTAGATCAATATTTAAATAAAACCAGCTCACGATCTTTAACTGATAAAGCCTTAAAAATCAAAAAACAAATCGAAAAAAACGTTAGCAAAAAAGCTAGCTAAATGTTTCAAGAATTATTTTTAAATTTATCAAATAACTTAAATAACTCTTCAGTTGTAATTATCTGGTTATTTCAAATTATATTTTGTTATCTTTCAATTTTACTCTCACTTAAGTTCTTCGGAAAGACAGGTATTTATGTTTATGTAGCGATTGCAATCATATTAGCTAATATTCAAGTTCTTAAAGTTGTAGACTTTCCTTTCTTTCCTGAACCTATGGCCCTAGGAACTGTTTTGTTTATTTCTATATTTCTTTGTACTGACATATTGAATGAGTATTTTGATAAAAAATCTGCAACTAAATGTATATACCTAGGTATTGCAGCATACTTATTTTCAACCGTACTTATGTTTTTAACAATATCTATGGCTCCAATTAATCCTGATGAGCATCCTGCATGGTCTTGGAGCTATGGTATGCATGAGTCAATTATGACTATTTTCCTTCCACAGTTTCCAATAATAGTTGGAAGTATTTGTGCTTTTTTTATAAGTCAAAAAATTGATATTTTTATATTTTCTTATTTAAAAAATAAAAATACTAACCTTTGGTTTAGAAATAATGCATCAACAATTGTATCGCAATTTATTGATAATATTATATTTAGTGTTCTTGCATTTAATATCTTATCTTCTAACCCAGTTCCTTTATTTGACCTAATTATTTCTTATGGAGTAGGTATTTATTTACTTAGAATTCTATTAAGTCTATTTGATACAATATTTATTTATTTAGCGAAGATCTTTTTGCCATCTAAACTTGACTAATTTTTTTCAAGTAAAAAAAAAGTCAAAATTATCAAATGCTCGACTTGGATTAATTAATACATCACACGGTAAAATCAATACACCTTCATTTATTTTTTGTGGTACCAAGGCCACTGTCAAATCTGTACTCCCCTCTCAATTAAAATTAGCAAGAACACAAATTATTCTTTCAAACACATACCATTTAATGCTTCAACCGGGTTCAGAGATCATATCAAAAGAAGGGGGTTTACAAAGTTTTACTGATTGGAATGGACCTATGATGACTGACAGCGGGGGATATCAAATATTTTCACTAGGATATGGGTCAGTTTCAGAGGAAATTAAAGGAAAAAATAATAATGCAAAGAGAAAATCTCTCATAAAAATAACTGAGGATGGTGCATCATTTAGAAATTATATAAATGGAGATAAAGTATTCTTATCACCTGAGAGATCAATTGAATTACAACGTGACTTTGGCGCTGATCTGATTTTTGTCTTAGATGAATGTACGCCCTTTAATGTCTCAAAAAAATATACAGAAAAGTCTATGTACATGAGTCATCGCTGGGCAGAAAGATGTATAAATTCTTTCGACTCAAAATTTAAAAAGTATAACTCAACCTTTGGTTCCTCAGGAAAACAGTCACTATATGGTATAATACAAGGTGGTGTTTATGAGGATTTAAGAAAGATTGCTTGTGAAGAAACATGCTCAAAAAATTTTGATGGACTTGCAATAGGTGGCTCTTTGGGGAGTACAAAAAATCAGATGTACGATATCTTTTCTATCTGTGAAAATTATATAGATAAATCAAAACCTATTCATATTCTAGGAATTGGAGGACTAGATGATATTTTGCATGGTGTAAGTTCTGGATATGACACATTTGATTGTGTATCACCTACAAGGATTGCTAGACATGGTATTATGATGTCAAAACTAAGTAGTAAAGGAATTAATTTAAACAACTCAAAATTTAAAGACGATCATTCTAGTATTGATGAAGGATGTGAATTACAGGAAATAAATAAATTTTCAAAATCTTATATACATCATTTGTTTAAAGCTAATGAGATGCTCGGTATGACCATTTTATCAATATATAATATTTGGTTTATGAATAAGTTTTTTGAAGAAATAAGATTATCTATAAATGAGGATAGATTTGAAGAGTATAAGAATAAAATTTTGTCTAATTTAGTCGAATAATGACTCTATTTTTTCAAACATAATTCCACCTAACTCCTCTACATCATGAATGGTAATTGCTTTACTGTAATACTGACCTACGTTATGACCTATACCGATTGCTAATAGTTCAATGTTTGATTTCTCTTCAATCGCAAGAATAGTACTTTTTAGGTGTTTTTCTAAATAATTACTATTGTTTACAGACAGTGTTGAGTCATCTACGGGGGCGCCATCAGATATAACAATTAGTATTTTCCTACTTTCAGGCCTTTTCGAAATTCTAGAACTAGCCCAAAGAAGTGCTTCGCCATCAATATTTTCTTTTAATAGACCCTCTTTTAACATTAGGCCTAAATTTATTTTAGATTTTTTTGAGTTTTGGTCAGCAGATTTATAAATAATATGTCTTAGGTCATTAAGTCTTCCAGGATTTTTCTGCTTTCCATTTTTAAGCCAATGCTCTCGAGTTTTTCCACCTTTCCATGCTTTTGTTGTAAAACCAAGAATTTCAACTTTGATTTTGCATTTTTCTAAAGTAGCGGCTATCATATCAGTTGTTAAAGCAGCTATCATAATAGGTTTTCCTCTCATTGATCCTGAATTATCAATTAACAAAGTTACGGTTGTATCTTCAAATTTAATTTCTTTTTCTTTTTTAAAAGAGAGAGAACTATTTGAATTAGTTATAACCCTGGTAAGTTTAGAAGTATCTAGAACACCCTCATCTAAATCAAAATTCCATGACCTATTTTGTTTTGATTGAAGTTTTCGATATAATTTATTTGCTAATCTTGATATTTGCTTTTGATATAAATCACATTTTTCATCGAGTTGCCTTCTTAGGGCCACTAACTCTTCATGATCACATAGTTTAATTGCTTCTATGATTTCATCATATTGATTAGTAGCTGCTTTATAATTTTGATTAAGGTTTCTATAACTATCAATTGACTTAAATATATCTTCAATTTGTTGGTCTGAAATTTCAATATCAATCTCTTCTCCTTGAACACTAGATTGACTATTATCTGAGTCATTTTCTGGAGTATGCATATTTTCCTCTAATTGGCTTTCTTCAGGTTTTTGGGCTTGATTTTCTTCTTGGTTTTGTTGTTGATTAAAATCCTCTTCATCATTTCCCTCATCGAGATCTTTATCATCTGGTTGGCTTTCATCCTCAACCGATGGAAAAATAATTCTGAGTAAATCTACCGATAAGTTTAAATATTCTTTTTGGTCTTGAATATTCTGAGATAATTTTTGAAGTGTGTTATAAAATTTTGATATGTTGTCTTTAGAAGTTATATTCTTTAAATGATTATTATTTGATTTCCACATTTTACTGTTTACTAAATCAATGAAAAAATGCGTTAAGGTAAAATAAAATAAATCTTTAGAGTCTTTTTGTTTTTTTAATTTTAATACCTCTAATCTTTTAAACCATTTATTCTCAATGTTTTTTATAATACCTTTGAAGGGTTTTGAGCCATATGTCTCATATCGTAAACGCTCTAAGAAAATTATTTCTTCTCTAATATCAATATTTTTAGATGTTATTTGGTTTAACAGTTTTTCATCATGGTATTTTTTTTTAAGAGCAAATGAGTCTGCTGCACCACGCATATCCTCGTAATTGAAAATATTTGAGATTGAAGGAAGGTTTAAAGTATCATCTTTCTCTAAAACGATATTTGAATTTACATTTATTTTTAATTCTTTGTTTTCCGATATGGTTTTATTAACAGAATTGAGTGTATTTGAAATTTGCCTGGGAATATTTAGTTGTTTCTCGGACAATTAGATATCAATTGCAAAGGTTCTTTGGAAATATTCTTTATATATATCTATTTCACTTTCGTCACATTTATTCAAAAAAGTAAACTTCAAAGAGTTTTTAATATCTTTAATAATTTTATAATTTTCTGCCCACATAATTACAGTTCTAGGGCTCATGACAATAGATATATCTTTTTGTTCAAAACCTTTTCTTGTTAAATTTGCCATTTGAACCATAGAAGCTATTATTTTCTTCTCTTCATTGTTTGCAGAAACTTTTTTTGAAATAATTTCTATTTCTTTATCCTCATCAAGGTAGTTTAATTTTGCAACTATATTCCATCTGTCCATTTGACCTTGATTGATCTGATTTGTTCCATGATAAATCCCAGAGGTATCCCCAAGACCTACTGTGTTAGCAGTAGCAAATAGCCTAAAATAAGGATGAGGTGAGAGCACCTTACTTTGGTCAAGAAGAGTTAACTTTCCCTCAGCTTCAAGTATTCTTTGAATGACAAACATTACATCTGGTCGACCTGCATCGTATTCGTCAAAAACTAAAGAAACGTTATTTTGAAATGCCCAAGGAAGAATACCTTCCTGAAATTCTGTTACTTGTTTGTTATCTTTTAAAACTATTGCATCTTTTCCAATAAGATCGATTCTTGATACATGACTATCTAAGTTAACTCTTATGCACGGCCAATTTAATCTCGCACAAACTTGTTCAATATGAGAGGACTTCCCAGTTCCATGCAAGCCTTGTAAGAAAACTCGTTTATTGAATTTTAGACCAAGCAAAATAGCAATTGTTGTACTCTCGTCAAATACGTAGTTTGTATCTAATTTAGGGCAATATTCACTAGCTTCATTAAATTTTGGAACTTTTATATCTGTTTGAATGCCAAAGACTTCTTTGGATGATACATCAGAAATTTGTAAATTATCCTTTTTTTTAAGAGCCTCGATTTTATTCATTTTTTGTATCTTTCAATTAAGTAGTTATATGCTTCTACTATTTCTCTAAATTTATCAATAACTTTTTTACTATCACCCTTTACATCTGGATGATGCTCTTTGACTAGTTCTTTATACCTTTTCTTTATCAATTTTAAGTCTGTATTTATATCTAATTTTAAAATACTAAGGGATTTTAACAATTTGTTTGATTGAGGCTGAAATCCAGCAGGGTTATCAAATGTGCCCATATCCTCACCATTGATCGTAAAATTATAAAATTTTCTCCCCGATCCAAAAGAACTTGTCGGTCTTCTCCAGATGGTGTCAAAACGAATATCGTTTTCAATTTCATTTGCATCCATTTTCTTATGGTAATTCCACTTTTTATTAAACTCTTTAATATGTTCAATACAAAACCACTGATAATTACCTAAATTATCATAGTCTAAAGGTGCTTTATAAACACCTTCCTCTTTACAATTTGGATGATTGCATAAATTTTCTATTTTATTTTTTTTATTCATTTAAGATTTAATTATGAATTTAAATAATATTAAAATCCTTTTACAAGATATTAATGAATTTGAAATTTTAGAAATTATTGATAACAGTGACAAACATATGGGACATGCTGGTGTAGAAAATACATCAACCATGTTAACTCATGTAGAGCTCAGAATATTGAATAAAAATAATCTGAAAAAAATAGATATTCATAGAACAATTCATGAAAAATTAGAGTCAGTTTTTAAATCTGGCCTACACTCCCTAGAAATAAAAATATCAAATAGATAGCTTAACCTTATTGATTTTGTTAATTGATCTAGAGATAATTTGCAATTTTACATCCTCAATATAGAAAACCTTTCCAACTTTAGGGATTTCTTTTGCTAAATCATGAATTAAGCCTGATAATGTTACAAATTGATCAGGTAAGTTAATATCTAGACTTCTATTAATTTCTCTTACACTAGCATTTCCATTAAATAAATAATTATTAGAGTCAATTTTCTCTAGATATGTTTCATCAGTGTCAGTTTCATCAAAAATTTCTCCAATTATTTCTTCAATAATATCCTCTAATGTTATTAAACCTTGTATTTCTCCATATTCATCAACTATTAAAGCCATATGTTCTCTCGAAGATTTAAAATCAATAAGTTGTTTCATCGCAAGTTTGTTTTGGGGAATAAAAACAGGCTGAAAAGTATTTCTTTCAATACCTTCATTTGACTCCTCTAAAGAGGAGCCTTTTAAAAAATCTCTGATATCGATAATACCAACCAGATTATTAAAATTTCCTTTAATAACAGGTATTCTTGTGAATGTTGATGAACTTATAGCTTTAAAATTTTGTTTATAGGGATCATCTAGGTTAATGAATAGAATTTCATTTCTGTGAGTCATTAGCTCATCAACTTTTAATTTTTTTAACTCAAGAATATTACTCATATAATCAGCCTCATATTCACCATCTTTTGAGTATTGTTTTTGCAGTTGAACAGCTCCTTCAAACTCCTCTTCTATAATTTTTGATTGGTCTGCATTTAAATTTAATCCAATCAATTTAATAATTTTGTTAGAAACTTTATTAATAAGATTTACAATTGGTTTAATTAATTTCGTGTAAAAGTAAAAAAACTTAGAAACTTTTAGTGCAAAAGTCATTGGTTTGTTAATTGCAAAAATTTTGGGAGTAACTTCAGAAAATATAACAATCATTAATGTCATAAAAATTGTAGCAACGGAAACTCCTAAACCACCAAATTCTGAAACAAGTAATTCTGTCATTAAAGCTGTAGCTAAAATATTAAATAGGTTATTAGCAAGTAAGATTCCCGTAATAAATTCATCTTTGAATTCTTTAATTTTTAAAATGAAATTCGCGTTTTTAGCTCCTTTATCTTTTTGTCTATGTGCTCGCTGTTTCGATACTGCAGTTAAAGCTGTTTCCGAACCAGAGGAAAGGGCTGATAATAAGAGTAAAATAATTATCGCTAAAATTTTTATAATAACAATTAAAGTCATTATTTTATTTGATTTAGAGTAGATTTAAGATCTCTAATTGAAATCTTTTTAATAAAACCTCCATTTTTTCCAACGAGAGCAATATTAACATCTTCGTTTATAACTTTTTTATCAAATGTAATTTTTTTTATTAATGATGGAATAGTTTTTTTATTTACATATTTGTTGTAGTTTACTGGTAAATTAAATTTTTTTAAAATTTCAATTAAATTATCAACTCTTTTAGGATAGTAATTTAATAAACTAGAAATTTTTAATTCTACAATCATTCCTAAAGATATCGCCTCTCCATGTTTTAGATTACCTTTATAAAAATTTGAATTTTCAATAGCATGACCAATTGTATGTCCAAAGTTCAGAATTGCTCTAGAATTTTTAGATTTTAATTTTTCCCTAAAATCACTGATATATTTTAGTTTCGAGTTAATTGACAGTTTAATAATTTTATTTATGTCACCCTTGGAGTTTTTAATAAGAAGTTTATGAAGTTGCTTTGAGTTAATAAGGCTATATTTTATTATTTCCGCATATCCACATGCAATTTCCCTTTTTGGTAAACTTTTAAGAAAATCTGAACATATAAATACTTTTTTAGGAAGATAAAAAGTACCAATTAAATTTTTACCAAATTTGCTATTAATTCCTGTCTTGCCACCAATTGAGCTATCTACCATTGCTAAAAGAGAAGTAGGTATCATTACGTGTTCAACTCCTCTTAATATAGTGGATGCTAAAAAGCCAGAAAGATCTCCGAGTGTTCCACCACCAAATGAGTAAATTATAGTTTTACGTTGAACTCCTAATTTAATTATTTTCTCAATTATAGACGAATAGTTGTGTATATTTTTAATTTTCTCATGGCCCTTAATAACAATACAACGTTTAGGAAATCTTTTTAAAAGCTTTTTGATTAATCCAATTTCTGCAATATTCCTATCAAAAATTAAAATATCGCTATTTGAAATATTATTAATTAATTTTTTTTCTAATTGAGCTATTTTTAAAAATTCAATTTCGTGTGTGTGTTTATCAATTATCTTTCTTATCTTCATTATTTTAAATGTTCTAAAATAGTTTTTATAGTTTTTTGAGTATTACTGGTTGCATTAATTGTAAAATCAGAAGCTTCATTGTAAATTTCTTTTCTGTTATTGAAAAGTATTTTTATATTTTTCTCAACATTATTTTTTAATAGGGGCCTATTTTTATTTCGCGAAGTTCTTTTAATTAAAGTTTCTAAATCACATTTTAAATATATATTAAATGTTTGCTTTAAAAGGTCTTTATTTTTTAAAATTATTCCCCCACCAGTAGAAATAACAATCTTTTTCTTCAAAATCAATTTTTTGAACATTGATCTCTCT
>Ga0208624_1000302_pt1 | contig 25871 bp, 23 predicted proteins | sample Knorr_S23_td_DCM_FD_185607 | JGI IMG/M metagenome (GOLD analysis project Ga0208624, IMG submission 185607) | Marine microbial communities from Southern Atlantic Ocean transect - Knorr_S23_td_DCM_ad_71m_LV_A (SPAdes) (version 2) | ecosystem: Environmental > Aquatic > Marine > Oceanic | place... | reverse complement strand
AGAAATATCAATTTTATGACTTCTGGAAACTTCTTTTGTTGACTTCTTATCAGAAGTTGCTGCAAGTGGTCTTAGTCCTGCAAATACACTTTTAATGTCATCTCTCTTTGGCTTAATAGTCATGTATTTACCTGCATTCTTTAAAATAAATTCAATTTCTTCCTTAAAAGGTTTAGGCTCGTCTTTTGCATCTTTGATCTGAGTATCAGTTGTTCCAACAACAACATAATTTTTCCATGGAACAGCAAATAAGACTCTCCCATCAGAAGTCTGAGGAATTAAAATCGCATGTTTACTTTTTAAAAATTTTTTTTCCAAAACAATGTGTACTCCCTGACTTGGTTGTATCATTTTTTCAATTTTAGGTTGATCCATCCTGATTATTTCCTCTGCAAAAACTCCGGTTGCATTTATCACAACTTTACTTTTAACTTGATATTTTTTGGAGTTTATTGAATCTGTAAAACTCAATCCAACAATTTCTTTATTTTTTTTTATTAAGCCATCTACATTACAATAATTTAATAAAGCAGTTTTTTTAGAATTTGCAGAAAGTGCCAGAGTGATGGCCATTCTAGAGTCATCAAATTGTGCGTCATGATATATGACCCCACCTCTAAGTCCTTTTTTATTCACATTTGGTATTAATTTTTCTGTTTCTTTTTTAGATATAATTACTGATTTTCCCAAACCAAGCTTTCCTGCCATCATATCATAAATCTTCATTCCAATTCCGTAGAAAGGACTAGCCCACCAATCATATGTAGGTATTACAAAGCTTAAATCTTGAACCAGATGAGGAGCATTTCTCTTAAGAATTCCTCTTTCTTTTAGGGATTCAATTACTAGGGTAATATCACCATTTTGTAAATACCTTACCCCTCCATGAATAAGTTTCGTACTTCTTGATGAAGTACCTTTTCCAAAGTCATATTTTTCTAATAATAAGGTCTTGTAACCTCTTTTTGAAGCATCAACTGCAATTCCTAGACCAGAGGCACCTCCACCTATAATCACAATATCCCATTCAAGGACTTTGTTTAATTTAATAATGGAGTCGTTTCTATTCATTAACCTTAAGAAGTTTATTAATTCTAATCTCCCAAAGATTAATTATATGTTTTGAATCATTTTTCAAATTTGGGTTAAAGGATTTATCCTCTTTCCATAAATAATTTAAATCTGAAATATTTTTCCAAAAACCAGAAGCTAATCCAGCCAAAAAAGCCACTCCAAGGGCTGTTGTCTCAGTAGTCTTAGGCCTTACTACATTGGTTTGTAATAAATCGGATTGTATCTGCATTAAAAGATTGTTGTTACTAGCTCCACCATCTACTTTTAAGTTTGTAAATTTTATATTTGCATCTTTTTGCATTTCAATAATTATGTCTCTAGTCCTAAGAGCAATTGATTCTAGTGCTGCTCTTGCTATATGTCCATTTTCAGTTCCTCTAGTTATACCAAATATTGTTCCCTGTGCATAAGGATCCCAATATGGGGCAGCTAAACCAGATAATGCTGGTACAAAAGTTATGCCCCCATTGTCTTTTACTGTATTTGCAAGATTTTCAACTTCAGGTGCTTCCTTTATAATACCTAATTTATCTCTAAGCCATTGAATAAGTGCACCAGCTACGAACACACTTCCTTCAAGTGCATAAGTAAGTTCTCCATTTATCCTCCAAGCAATTGTCGAAAGCATTTTATTTTTTGATTTTACTGATGATTTTCCTGTATTCATAACACAAAAACAACCTGTACCATATGTGTTTTTTATATCCCCAGGATTAATACATAACTGACCAAATAATGCAGCTTGTTGATCACCAGCTATTCCAGCAATTGGTATTTTAGTGCCCATAATTTCATCATCTAGATATGCTGATATTGCTGATGAATCCACAACTTCTGGTAATATATTTCTTGGAACATCAAAAATTTCCAATAATTCTTCATCCCATTTGTCATCCTCTATGTTATAAAGAAGAGTTCTACTAGCATTAGAAGGATCTGTTATATGATATTTTCCTTTGCTCAAATTCCATATTAACCAAGTGTCTATTGTACCAAATATAAGTTGTCCATTATCAGCTTGTTCACGAATTTTGCTGTTGCTATCAAGAATCCATTTTATTTTTGTCCCAGAGAAATAAGCATCAATAACCAATCCAGTTTTATTTTGAATAAGTTCACTCTTATTATTTTCTTTTAGCTTATCACAAAAGCTTGCAGTCCTTCTATCTTGCCATACAATTGCATTATAAACTGGTTGACCATTATCTTTATTCCAAATAACTGTAGTTTCTCTTTGATTTGTTATTCCTATTGAGTCAATATTTTTTGGATCAATTTTAGATTTTTGAATAACTTCTTTAATTGCCTTTAGTTGAGTATTCCAAATTTCCATTGGATCATGTTCAACCCAACCTTCTTTTGGAAAAAACTGATTAAATTCATATTGAGATATTTCAACAGGGTTAGCATCTTTATCGAATAATATTGCTCTAGAACTAGTAGTTCCTGCATCAATAGCTAAAATATACTTATTCATAAATTCTTTTTTGCAATTTAAAAAAAAACCCTCCAACGGAGGGCTTTATTTGTAAAGTAAAATTTTAATTTAATTCCATGTTCCTAAAACAGTTGAAATAGTAGATCCTCTATACTGCGAAATAGGAGTTATTATTGAATTAAACTTAGCAAATGCCTCTTGTTCCTTTTGATTATCAGGGAAGAAAGTAAATTGAGATTTTGCATCAGAATGAGTTGTATATATATAGTGAGTCTCGTTCCTCTCTCCACCTGTATACTGACCTAAAGATATGTAATTACCATTTGAGAATCCTTTATTTAATTCTATAAATGCTTGTGCAAATGTTCCTGGATCATCTACATAGAAAGACCACATTTGTTCAGAATAAGTTCCGTTTTCTCCCTGGATACGAACCAGTGATTGCCCTTGCTTCATGGCAACGATCTTTGCAAGTCCTTCAAGATTTTCAACATATGCTTCATATTCATCACCAGATCTTAGTTCCCTGAGCTGAGCAAGACCATCAGGTGTACCTGCAAAATTTAAAAAATGAGTAGCATTAGTCCACTCAGATTTGTTTTGAATTGCATTTAATGTTAATGCAGAACCTTCAGGGAAATCAATACTTGAATAAAAATCATCAACAAGTTTATATACCAAAGGAGCTTTACCAGAGGTTACCTCTAAAGATACCTCAGTCCAATAGATTTGTTCTTGTGAATTTAGATTAAAACTTACAAATACTGCAAGTAATAGTAAAAAATAATTTTTCATTTTAATTAATTTATAGTTATTTACTAATATAAAAAAAAGCCCTTATAAAAAGGGCTTTATTTATAATTAGCACAACAAATTAATTGTATCTTTTAATGATTCTAGCTCCAAAACCAAAAACAAATTCAAATGAATCACCTGCGTCTGAGATCAATTGTCCTGCAGCACCTGAGTTTATAAATTCCGATCTACCATTTAGAAATGTCGATACATTCGCAGACCTTGCTACCCAATAATGAGTTACATCTTTCTCTGCTCCAAGAACTGCATCGTGTAATTCAAAAGATCCATTATCAAAATCTAATGAATTCATCATCTTACCAAAAGCTGATCCAAATTTTTGAACATCAGATACGTTAATTGCAAAAACAGCAGCAAAATCAGAGTCTAAATTTGATGGATCAAAAATCATTGGTTGTCCCAATACTACTTGCTCAACGTCAACAAAATCTTGAAATGCTGAGAAGAACAATACGCCCTCAACACTTGGAGGAGGACCACTTACTCCCCATGAGGCAAAGGATTCAGCAGATTGACCTAAAAAACATAACTGATGAGAAAAGTCAACATCACTACTTCCAAATTGGACCTCATTTAGTGTAACAGTATATGGATTTTGTTCAAGAGATCCCATAAAGTTGTCTAAAGACTCAATAAAGTCAGCTTGACCACTCGGATCAACAGTAACATTCATACATACCCAAGTAGGGGTCTGTGCGTTTAAATTTAAACTTGCGAAAACTACAAGTATTAGTGTAAATAATTTCTTCATTTTGATTAATTTATGATTATACACTAATATAAAAAAAAGCCCTTATATAAGGGCTTTTTTGAATAAGTTAAGATATAATCAGTTATAACTTTTTAAAATTTCAACTCTGTAGTCTTTGATTTCCTCAACTTCACCTCTATTAACAAAATAGTTAGTTAATTGTTTAAGATATTTAGTTTGCATTTCCTGATGCATCAACAAAAGGTCGTCAGTATCTTTTCCTGTAAGTATAATCCAATGCCAAGCACCATTTGGTCTTCCAATATCATAAGTTCCAACTGCAAAGCCTCTATTTTTAAAATTATCCTCATCAGATAATTCATCAATAAACTTCTGGTGTGCTTTCATATATGCGCTCATATCTTTAATTGTTACATCATATACAATAAAGTTATCTTGTTCATCATCTCCTTCTTTCCAGTCAAGTACTCTACCACTACTTGCTTCATAATGTCCATGAGTGTATGTTCTCAAACCGGACCAAAAAGCTGAATTTTGAAATGGAGACATATCTCCATCTACTCTTCCTCTATTTCCAAGCTCTCCAAAAAAGACAATCCTATGTGTCCACTCACCAGAACCCTGCCAAAGTCTTTCGATATTAAAACCACTTCCCTCCTTAAAGTTAGCATCCTTATAATGATCTTCAACTAATTGGGCAACACTCCCTTGTGCTCCATCATTGACTTTTATTTTAACTGCTGTAAATGCCTGTGAATTCAAATTAAAACTTGCAAAAAATACAAGTAAAAGTGTAATAAATTTTTTCATTTTATTAATTGATTTAAAATTAAGTTTAAATATAATTAATTGATTATAAAATTAAAACAAGTTGATAACTATCTTAAAAAACTTCCACCATTAACATCAATTGTTGAACCAGTTGAGTGATCCATTTTACCTGAAACTATTAATGATACTAATGGAGATATATCTTTTGGTTCTGTAAGCCTGTCTAAAGTAATCCCCTGTCTTACAACATCCTCTCCATGCTTATCGATAAAGCTCTGAGCCATATCTGTTCTTACAAATCCCGGTGCAATGCTAATAGCTACAATATTATCTGTTTCTCCAAAAGATCTAGACATGGTTTTTGTAAGTGAAATAATTCCCCCTTTAGAACATGCATAAGATATATAGTCTTGTTGCTCTCCTCTAAATGCAGCCCTTGATGCAATATTTATAATTCTTAATCTTGAATTAATTTTTTTCTTTCTTTTATATTTTAAAAATTCTTTAAAAATTATTGATGGAGCTTTCAGATTTACATCAATTGTTTTATCAAACATCTTACTCCATTCATTTGTATCTAGAGAGATATCAGCTGATTCTGCAATACCAGCATTGTTAATTATACAGTCAGGAAAAGATAATTTACCAATAGTATTTTCTACCATTTTTTTTATCTCCTCTTGCTTAGAAAGGTCAGCTTGAATAGAGAATGAACCTGTCTTATCTTTTTTCAATAAGGCACTTAAGGGAGACTCATTTTTATTATAATGAAGAGCAAGTTCATGTCCTTCGGCTAAAAGATCATTGGCTATTTTATATCCAATACCTTTTGATGATCCTGTCAGAAGTACTTTCATTTCTTGTATTTTTCAAACCAAGATATTATTGCATTAACCTTTGCGATTAAATTGCTTGGCTTCGAGGCTATTCCATGATTGGCATTTGGAATTCGTACAAGCATTGTCTCAACTTTGTTAAGCTTTAATCCAGCATAAAATTGTTCACTTTCAGCCATAGGAGTTCTATAATCTTTTTCACCTGTAAGAACCATAGTGGGAGTTTTTACATTCCCGACATAACTTATAGGTGACCTTTTCAAATAACTCTCAGGATCATCCCATGGCAAATCTTTGAACCAGTATTTATAAAAATATCCAATATTATCAGCATATAATACAAAACTATACCAATTAATTACAGGCTTTGCAACAACAGCAGCTGTAAACTTGTCTGTTTTTCCAACTATCCAAGATGTTAATACTCCTCCACCACTTCCTCCAGTTACAAAAAGGTTAGACTCATCTATATACCCTTTTTCAATAACAAAGTCGACTCCAGATATTAAATCATCATAATCTTGGCTCGGATAATTATGATGAATTAAATTTCCAAATTCTTTTCCATAGCTTGTACTTCCCCTTGGATTGGTATACAGAACTACATAACCTTTAGCTGCAAAGAGTTGAACCTCTGATGAAAAATGAAATCCATAATTTGTATGAGGACCACCATGAATCTCTAGAATTAAAGGATACTTTTTTGAACTATCAAAGTTTGGAGGTTTTACTATCCATCCATGAATCATCTTACCATCATAAGAGGATTCAAACCATATTTCTTCAACATTTCCAAGTTTTTTATAATCAAATAAGTCCTTATTTAAATTTGTCAATCGCTTTTTTGATCCTTTATATCCAATAGCTAGGTCAGCAGGATTATAGGCTGTCCCATAAGTAAATGAATATCTATTATTCTTTGATAAACTAAAAAAGCCTCCACTGTATGGCCTTGAAAACGATAAGCCTCCAACTTCATCTACTTCAGTTTTAAATTTTCCGTCCAATGTAGTTGAACCTATCTTAGTTATTCCTTTATCATCAAACTGAAAAAAAATTTTCTTATTATCTCCAGACCAGTAAATGTTCGAAATATTTCTATCAATATCTAGTTCAACTTTATATTTATCTGAGCCATCTGAATTCATTATGTAAACTGAATTTTGTTGATAACCAAGATACTCATCATCATAACCTAAATATGCAATCATAGAATTATCATGAGAAACTTTTGGACTATAATCAGGACCATTTCGAGAAGTTAGTGCTTTATGCTCACCTGAATCTAAATTAAGGACATATATTTCAGAATTATTGGTATTATAATCTGAGTCTTCATTAAGATTTGCAGAAAAAATAATTTTATCATTTCCAAGCCAAACTCCTTGTCCAGCTCTTTTTTCAGGTTTTATATTACTAATTTGTCTAGGTGTTCCTCCATTAACAGGGATAGTAAAAAATTGAACCTCACCAGGTTTTCTAAATCCTGAACTGTCATACCTGTAGTTTAAATCAGATATTTCAACCGGAGGATCGTTCCATTTAGCACCTTTAGGCTTATCTGGCATTTCAATCAAAGTATCTCTTTCACTATCAATAAATGATGAGAATAGAATATACTTGTCATTTGGTGACCATTGAATTGATTCAATTGAATATTGAAAGTTTGTTAATTTTTGAATTGAATTATTATTTAAATCAAATAGGAAAATTTGAGATTTTCCTTCTCTGTTTGATTTGAATAGAAATTTATCTCCTTGATTAGACCATTTTGGAGAATTATCTTTAAAATTTCCTGTAGTAATTGGTCTATTATTGTTTCCATCATAATCGATTAACCAAATATTTGAAAAACTTTGATCTGTCATTATATCATTAAAATTTCTTTGATATAATACCTTATCTCCACTGGGTGATATTTGAGGGTTAGAGACATATTCTAGATCAAATACATCAATTGGTTCAAAAATATTTGAGGTTTGAGAAAATGCACTTAACGATGCAAGAGATATTAATAGAATTTTTTTCATAAATTAACTTAATTAGCAATATTTGATTTTAAAGTTATTAAAATTAGTATGTTAAAAAGAATTATATACTTAATAATATTACTAGTCATTTTTTCCTGTGAAAAAAACAATAATAGTCCGAATATAATATTCATTTTAACTGACGACCTTGGATATGGTGACCTGTCCTCTTATGGATCAGAAACAATAAAGACAACTAATATTGATAAACTTGCTGAAGATGGAGTAAAATTAACATCTTATTATGCAGCTCAACCAGTTTGTTCAGCATCAAGAGCAGCTATACTTACAGGTGCATACCCAAATAGAATAGGAATTTATAATGCTTTTGGGCCTACATCAAATTCAGGAATCAATCATGATGAATATACTCTAGCTGAGATGTTAAAAGATAATGGCTACAAAACAGGTATTTTTGGTAAATGGCATCTTGGTAGTATAAAAGAATTTTTTCCCACGAAACATGGTTTTGATGAATTCTATGGAATATTGTATTCAAATGATATGTGGCGATGGCATCCTGAATATCCAGAGGGATATCCACAAGATTTACTTTTATATAGAAATGAAACCGCTATAAAGGAGATAGTAGATCAATCTAACTTAACAAAAGACATAACCACCGAAAGTATAAACTTTATTAAAAAAAATAAAGATCAACCTTTCTTTCTTTATATAGCTCATCCTCAGCCTCATGTTCCACTATTTGTTTCAGAGGATTTTACGAATATAACCGGAAAAGGTCTATATGCAGATGTTGTAACAGAAATTGACTATTCTGTAGGAAGAATTATTACATATTTAGAAGAAAATGATTTATCAGATAATACAATTTTAGTATTTACCTCTGATAATGGGCCATGGCTCTCTTATGGAGATCATTCAGGCTCATCCGGAATTTATAGAGAAGGTAAAGGAACTACATGGGAAGGTGGAGTTAGAGTTCCAAGCATTATTAAGTTTCCCAATGGATTAAAGCCATCAATAATTGATGAGCCAGTAATGGCAATTGATTGGATGCCAACTTTTGCAAATATTACTAAATCAAAATTGTCACAAAATAAAATTGACGGTAAAGATATCTGGCCTTTATTGTCAGGTGAAGTAGATCAAACACCTCACAAAAAATTGTACTTCTATTACCGAGTTAATGAATTACATTCAATTAGAATGAATGAATGGAAAATACAGTTTTCAAGGACTTACAGATCACTTAATGGAAGAGAAGGAGGTAAAGATGGAGTCCCTGTTAAATATGATATGAACTTGATAGAAAATAATGAATTATATAATTTATCAAGTGATCCAGAGGAAAAGATTAATGTTTATGATAGGTTTCCTGAAATTGCAAAAAAAATGGAAAAATTAGGGGAAGAAGCGAGGATTGAACTTGGTGATAATCTACTAGGAGTTAAGGGAATTGAAAATAGAGGAGAATAAGATGTGAAGAGTCGTTTTTTACTTTATAAAAATGACTTCAAATTTCAATTAGGATTTAAAGTAGTTGTAAAGAAGGGAACAAACAAGATAAAATCGAGTCTGCAAACCATTGATTTTGAACATGATATAATCAAATTTAAAATAAAAAAATTGACTATAACAACTCTTTTTAATTAATATTATCAATTAAAAAATCTTAATTTTATTTATATATTTTTTCTATATAAGGAATATAACCAAATATTAAAATGAAATGATTTGTATAAAGACAAAAGTGCCCAAAGAAATATGTGAAATTAATGATGAATTAAAGGCAATTTATCATAGTCATGATTCTATTTGCATATGGGTCTTTAAAACACGAGATGATAGAAATAAATTTATGGATGAAACTATTGGAATGCTAAAAAAAGATAGGGAAGACTATTACATTTCAAATTATCAATAAAAAACCCTAACTGGAAGTTGAGGTTAAAAATGTGGGCGCTGAGGGATTCGAACCCCCGACCCCCTCGGTGTAAACGAGGTGCTCTAAACCAACTGAGCTAAGCGCCCTATGCAATCGGAAGCAAATATAGTTTATTTTAGATTTCCTATCATATACTTTTTTAATTTAGTTAAATGGAAAATAATATCAAACTTTTAGATGGAAGTATGTCCTACCCATTAGAGTTAGATGGTTATAATCTTAATAATAGACTTTGGACTGGAGATGCCTTAATAAATAATCCGGAACTCATTAAAAAAATTCATAAAGGTTATATAAATTCTGGTGCTGATTATTTATTGACTTCTACATATCAAATTAGTTACGATATATTAAGAGAAAAAGGAATTAATTTAGAAAAAATAAAAGAAGTATTTCAAAAATCTTTAGACCTAGCTAAAAAAGCCATCATCGAGTCTAAAACAAAAAAAGATATTAAAATAGTAGCTAGTTTAGGTCCTTTTGCGTCCTACAAGAAAAGTGCTTCTGAGTATATTGGAATTTATGATTCTACTGATGATGAAATATATAATTTTCATTCTAATAATTTAAATGTAATTAAAGAAATTGACTACGAGATTGTCTTATATGAAACTATACCTTGTTTAAGAGAAATAAAAATACTTTCCAAAATTTTTGAAAAGCTAAATAAAGAAATATGGGTTTCTATGACATGTAATGATGATATCAATTTTAGGGATGGTTCATCAATTTCAGAAGCTTGTAATATACTATCCAAGTTTGATCAAATAACAACTATTGGCCTTAATTGTTTTTCTCCACTATATGTTAAAGAAGCATTTGAAATGTTAAGGAGTAATACCAAGAAGAAAATTATTATTTATCCTAATTCAGGGGAAATTTATAATCCGGAAGAAAAAATTTGGACTGGTAATAAATTATATGAGGACAGGATGATCAAAAAATGGTTAAGTTTGTCACCTGATATCATAGGAGGATGCTGCAGAGTTGGCTATGATGATATTAAAAAAATGAGACAAGAAATAGATAATTATGAAAAATAGTCTATTAAATTATATTATATCTTTTTTTGCTGTTTCGATATCAGTAGCTCTTGGAATATCGACAGGAATAGAAGAGGTAAGAAATGGAATAATATTGTCTTTTATAATTCATTGGTTATTATTCATACCTGCTTATGTCTTTAAAACAGAGAAATTTTATGACTTAACTGGGACTATCTCATATATATCAATAGTATTGTACGTTCTCTTATCATCAAGCGATGGTGTCATTAATTTTGGAAATATCGTTGTTTCTTCTTTAATAATTATATGGACTTTAAGATTAGGTACGTTTTTATTTATAAGAATAAAAAAGGCAGGAGAGGACAAGAGGTTTAGAGAAATTAAAAAATCATTTAGTTGGTTTTTGATGGCTTTTACTGTTTCAGGCATGTGGGTATCTATATGTGCAATTTGTGCATTAACTGGTATCTCAAATGGAATAGAGCTAACTAGTGTTACTTACATTGGTATAGTAATATTTATTATTGGATTTGCAGTAGAGATAATTTCAGATAATCAAAAGACAAATTTTAGAAAAATTGAAGATAATAAGGATAAGTTCATAACAACAGGATTATGGAAGTACTCTAGGCATCCTAATTATTTAGGTGAAATAGTACTTTGGACCGGTGTTGCAATAATAAGCTACTCTTCTTTAGAGGTATATCAACTGTTTACACTAATATCGCCAATATTCACATATTTACTTCTAGTTAATGTTAGTGGAATTAATTTATTGGAAAAGAGTGGAGAAAAAAAATGGGGGCATCTAAATGAATATAAAGAGTACAAGAAAAAAACCCCAAGATTATTTTTATTTTTGTAACACTATACAAAAATTAAAAAAAATATTATTATATAGTGTTTTAATATATTCTAAAACTAAAGCCTAGATTTACGAAAAACAGATCATTATTTAAACCTTTCCCAATTGTTATATCAAATTGACTATCATCATCTATTAGATAGGTCAAACCTGAATCAAAATTTAAATTAGAACTATTAGAAGATGAATTACCAAATAATTCAAAAAAAGTTGAAAAGGAACCAAGGGTTTTACCGTAAATTAATGAATAAGTGAATTGACCGTCATAATTGATAAACTTATCATACCCAATATTATATCCAATTTCGGAGTCAGAAGTCAGATTGTGTGAGAATAATAATTTATTTAAAAACCCATATTCATTAAAAGAGAAAGCTTCTGATGCAGTAGGAATAGAAATATATGTTAAAAAACCAATATTAGTATTATTTTCATCATTTTCAAGTATTCTAAACTTAGATCCAATTTGAAAGTCATTAAAAGAAGAATTTTTTTGAAATGATATTTCCTCACTTATGATATAATTAGTATTTATTCTTAATTCAAAACCATCAAAAATTCCAATTCTAATTAATGTGTTAATATCTGACTTTATTTCTTCTATTAAAATTCCAGTTTCAATTTGAATATAATTTTCACCGATTACTAATGGGGAATCAGTTTGACTAGGCCTATCAGATATTATTTGAGAGTATATAATTGATGATTGAAATATTAATAATAGAAAAAGAAGTTTATTTTTCATGAATATTTTTCGCAATAAAGTTACTTCCTGTTATTAATATTAAATCCTTGTCTGTACAATCCATTTTCACAACCTCAATTAATCTTTTTGTATTATCATCAAAGATAATATTTCCTCCTACATTTCGTCTTATTTCATTTTGTGTCATACCCCTTTCCATTTTGAGAGATGTATAGTATATATTTGAGGCGGCAGGTAGTTCAGCTATCAGTTCTTTGATATTTTTTCCTTTAACAAAACCCAGTATAACGTGTAGTTTATTATATGTTACTTTTTTTAATTGAGAAGAAATAATTTTAAATCCTGCAAGATTGTGAGCAGCATCAAATATAACTTTAGGATTCTCACTTATTGATGACCATCTTCCTATTAGATAACAATTTTTATTAATATTTGATATACCAGACATAATTGAATTATTATCGATATTTTCAAGATTAAGTGCTTTACATGTATATATAGCTGTTTTTATATTAGTATTTAAATAATTTACATTAGAGTATTCTTTTTGGTCGTTGTAATCTGATACAAATGTTATCTTAGAAGAAATCTCTTCTGCCTTTTTTATGAAAATTTCATCAACAGCACTATTTCTTTCTCCTATTATTATTTTGGAGTTTTTTTTAAAAATACCTGCTTTTTCAGTAGCAATTTTTTGTAGTGTATTTCCAAGAATTTCAGTGTGATCATATGAAATATTTGTTATTACAGAAATCAATGGATTAATAATATTTGTTGCATCTAATCTGCCACCTAATCCAACTTCAATTATTCCATAATCTACTTCATTATTTATAAAATAAGCTAAAGAAATACAAAATGAAAGCTCAAAAAAGCTTAATTCTAATTCCTCAATTGCACTTTTGTTTTCATTTACAAAATCAACAATAAAAGTTTTTTTAATTTTTTGATTATTGATTTTTATTCTTTCCCTAAAATCAAAAAAATGTGGAGAGGAAAACATTCCAACTTTATAATTAGATTCTTGTAAAATTGAAGAAATGTAAGATGAAGTGCTCCCTTTTCCATTAGTACCACCAACATGAATAAGATTAAGGTTTTCTAGGGGTAAATCTAAGATAGACAGAAACTTTAAGACATTATTTAGGCCTGGGTTATATGCTTTTTTCCCAATAGCTTGATATGAAGGTAATCTACTTAGAACCCAATTTTCTGTATTCTTATAGTCCAATATATTATACTAGTACATATGCTTCAAGAAGAACAAAAGTTATAAATCCAGAAATAAATCCAATAAATGCTAACCAACCGATCTTTTTTAAATACCAGAAAAATTCAATTTTCTCCATACCCATTGCAACTACTCCTGCTGCAGATCCAATTACTAATACGCTACCACCTGTTCCAGCTGAATATGCTATTAAATGCCAAAGGGAATCATCAATTGGCTGAGAGAACATACCTATTGAGGCGGCAACTAATGGAACATTATCAATAACTGCAGAACCAAGACCTAAAAGACCTGCTACAATTCTAATGTCTGGTATAACCACCTCTAAATACTGTGCAAACTGGAATAAATATCCAATGGATTCTAGAGCAGCTACAGCCATTAAAATTCCTAAAAAGAAAAGTATACTTGGTAATTCAATTTTTGTTAAAGCACTATGAACAGGACTCTTACTATGCATTATGCTGTCATCATTTGGTGTGGTAATATTAAACTTTGTTCCACTAAATATTTCAGCAAAAGTTGCAACAATAGCTAATGATAACATCATCCCAACATATGGAGGAAGTCCAGTTATAACCTTGAATACAGGAACAAATATTATCCCACCTAATCCTAACCATAACATTGTAGTTCCTATACTTGTTATGTTACTTTCATCATTATCAACATTACCCACATTTCCTTTGAAGGGTTTTAGAAATGATGCAGCATATACTGGAACAACCATACACACAATGGATGGAATGAAAACGTAATATAATAACATAGGAACTGTAACTTTATCTGCAATCCATAACATAGTTGTTGTTACATCACCGATTGGAGACCAAGCACCCCCAGCATTAGCAGAAATTACAATTAAACCAGCAAACCATAATCTTAAATTTTTATCTCTTATAATCTTTTGTAAGATTGTAATCAGAACAATAGTTGCAGTCAAGTTGTCAATTATTGCTGATAATATAAAAGCCAGGATAGCAAATATCCATAACAATCTTTTCTTAGATTTTGTTCTAATAAATGATTTAATCTTTTCAAAACCGTTGTAATAATCGATAATTTCGACTATTGTCATCGCTCCCAAAAGAAATATTAATATTTCTGATGTATGAGAGAGATGATAAGCCATTATTTTCTTGACTTTTGTAGGTATTAATTCCCGCAATTCAGTATCTACCTCAAAAACAGGTATGTTAAAAATTGCTATAATTGCCCACAAAAAGGCCATCATCCCTAGTGCAGGGATTAACTTGTCAATTCTAAGACTGTGCTCAAGTGTAATAAGTAAATAACCTGCAATAAAAATTCCTAATAAAATTGTTTCCATTTAAATAAGTTTTATTCCCATGATTTTAGCATAACTCTTGTTATACTCCTTGTATATTCATCATCTTTAGTAGCTTCCAACCAATTAACTATTGCTTCAGATTCATCCTGATTCGCTGCATTTCCAAAATCAAGTGCAGAGACTAGATCTGGGAAGGTTACATATATATAATGTGTCTCTCCATTCTCAACTCCATGTGTAGTTTGACCAATAGACACATATCCGGATGAGTCACCAAATACATTCATTAAATTAGCAAAAGCACTAATGAATTTTACCGGATTTTTAACCTTCCACTGATGAGATTGAGCAATGGTTTCTTGCCATTTATCAATATTATATCTTACTAAAGTTACTCCTGCAGTCACAGAAAATCCATCTCTATTTGTAAGTGAGTTGAGCTTAGTTAGATAAGCATCCCACTCTGAAGTGAGTTTTCTTGATTCAAAATCAACTAGATTTTCTTTTGTACCTGCAAAATTTAGAACATGAGTGGCTTTTTCACCAGATCCTTTATACTCAATACTCCAAAGCGATACTCTTATTCCTTCAGGAATTTCGATATTAGAGTAAAAACCATCAATTAAATTAAATACAGCTTGCGTATTTTCAAATGGAACATTTAAATTTACATTTTGCCAAGTAATGTTTTGACTACATAAAGAAATCGTAAAAAAAGAGGTAAAAATTAAAAAAGCTTTTTTCATGATGATTTAAGGTAAACAACTAATTTATTAAAAAAAAATAAATTTTAAGGATTGTATATTTTTCCTGAACAATGATCTTTTTTTGCACCGGTAACTGAAGAATAACAATTATTAATTTCTAAAACTCTTAATAACCCTAAAAAAGAGAAAATCAAAGCTTCTTTATATTCAATTATCTTTGGATCTGGAATGATTATTTTTGAATTAGTTAAATTTTTTATTCTATCAATAAGATAATCATTATATGCACCACCACCTGTGATTAATACTTGATCTTGTTCTCCAATATTTTTTGCAATTTGAAATGCAAAATGATTTGAAAATGTATTCATTAAATCTTTGATCGAAATATTATTGAAGTTTTTTAAAATTGAATAAACATAATTATTAACCCATTCAATACCTAGTGATTTTGGGGGATCCAGTTTATAATAATCTAATCTTTGTAGATAATTATATAAATCTTTATTAATATTTCCACTGGATGCAATATCCCCTTTATCGTCATATTCTAATTTAATTATTCTTGATAAATGATTAAATATTATGTTTATTGGACATATATCATAAGCAATTAAATTATTTTTAATTTTTTTAGTAATATTAGCAAATCCACCCAGATTTATTAATGTATCAAATTCAGGAAATAAATACTTTTCACCAACAGGTACTAGGGGTGCTCCTTGACCACCTAATTCTAGATCTTGAACTCTAAAATCACAGACAACTTTTTGATTAATATATTTTGCAAAAATTGGTAAATTTCCAATTTGATATGTCAATGAATTTGATGGTTGATGTAGTGCAGTATGTCCATGAGAACTAACAAAATCAATTTCTTTAATTGAGAATTCATTAATGAACTTGAGTATGTACTCAGATAAAAGCTTGGTGTAGTCCTTATCAATTTTAATTATAGAATTAATTTTTTGTTTACTTATATTCTTTAGAAAACTAATCCATTTTTTTTCATACTTATAGGTTTTTGAATTAATTATTTCATATTTCCAAAATTTATCATGTTTAAAGTTAACATATACTACATCCAAACCATCTAGAGATGTTCCTGACATTAAACCTATGATATTAAATTGTTTCATTTTAACTAAAAAAGTTCCAAACCAGGCCAAGTCTTACAGACATATCCCTGAATGGACTAAATGGATCTGAATAATAGTCATAGCCTGTGAATGAACTATTTAGATGCTCAACTTTAATAAAAACTCTTGTTTGTTGGATTTTTGCATTAAAAAAGAAATCAAACCTAGGAAACTCTCCGATCTCTTTATAGTTCTGTGTAACAAATTCTGATATTAATGGATTATAATAGTCCGCAAAGTATTTGGTAAAGTAATTAAAGGTAATGCCGGTCTGTATAAATAAAGATTTATTAAAAACATCTGATGAATACATTATTGTATTTCTAGTTACCCACTCAGGAACATTAAGTGTTGAAAGATTTCCAAGTGGAACTTCTTGTTCCTTTTTTTGATATCTGGCGGTATTGACAAAACTAAATTTACCTATGTCAACTTTGCTAAACAGTTTTAAACTTAAATAATTAATTTTATTTTCCGCTTGATTGACAACTGCTATTCTTTTTGTATCTGTTTCTCCGGTTAATGCGTTCGTAGTCTCTCTAAAAAAAGTGTAGTTATCAATTTCATTATAATCAGCAGTAAGAACAAATAAATCCTTATAGGATAATTTTAAATTAATATTCGAAATCTTTTCATCATGCAAATTGTCATTATACCAATTATAATTTTCATAAGCACTTCTATAAAATTTAAAGTTAAAGTTTGGAGACTTTTCAATAACTGAAGAGCTAATTTCAAAGTTTACATTTTTTATGGGATTTCCTTTTATATTAAAAGAAATAAAATCAGACCTAAAGCTATTTTTTGAAGACTTATTAAGGTTTAATTCAAATGTATACTTTTCAAACATTTTTTTCCAATCAAAAGATATGTTTGATTGATCTTCATTAAGTTCAAAGTAAGAATCATCAGTATCTTGATTATCATATTTCTTAAAGTTATTATTCCAGTTTGTTAGAGAGTACGATAGTTTGAGCTTACCAATTTTTAAGTCAGATGAAAGTATAAGTGTGTTTTCCTGCTCAATAAATCTATTTAAATCTGAAACTGTTTGTTCATCATTAATGAATTCTAACACATCTCCAAATGTACTATTATTCATCTCATCAATAAACTCAACTTTTTTGTATTCATGAGTAAATTGGTAGTTAACTGCAAGAGTATTCGTGTTTTCTTTTGTGTTTTTTAAAATTATTCTTTCAAAATCTGAAAAAAATCTTTTCGAATAAAGAGAACCCTCAGAAAAAAGTTGTGGACCTAATCTTGACCTGTCAAGATATCCATCATATTCTATCATCTCATATGAACCATCTTCATTCTCAATTTGATTACCAAATTCGTCAAGGACAAAATAGTTTGTTGCTTGTTCAAAAAAATATATACTATCAGGATCAATCCCGCCATTTTCCTGATTAAAAATATTTTGTGAGACAAAATGAAATCTCCAGTGGTATAGTTGATTTTTTGATTTATAATTTGAAATAAACCTAAACTGGTTACCTCTAGATCTATTATTAAGGTATTTTCCAAGAGATTTATATCCCTTATGGGCAACAGTAAAATTGTATTGAGGGTTTAAATTTATTGAAACAAGTACATCTAGAATTTGACCTTGTTCAAATGTGGACTTTGCAAAAATCTCTGTTAAAGGTGTAGGAACATTGTAATATCCGATATCTTCTTTTTCAAAATAATGGAAATGCTTGCCTCTTGCACCAATATCAGGTTTTGAAAAGTCTTTAAAATCATAAGCTAATTTATTATAAGTATGTGCTGAATTAGCAAATGAAATTAAATCAAATGAGTCCTCTCTTAAAAAGTTAAATTTATAATCTTTGTAAATACTCAAAGTGGTATCAACAGTATCAATTCTTCCATCCAAATAAAAAATTTTATAATAATCGGTATTTAACGTATCCTTTTCCTCAACATTACTTTTATCTTTCATAGCTTCCTCCTGGGCTTTCAATTTTCCCTCTATGTCATCGGATTGAGAAAATATTGAAGATTGTATTAAAAAAAAAGATAAAACCAGAAAAAACTTCTGCATGTATTTTGTAATTTCATACTAAGTTAATGTTTCTTTATAAATTTTGATTTTCTAAAATGTTAATGAATAACTTTTCTAATTCAAATTTCGAAGCTGGTGTTGATGAAGCGGGAAGAGGAAGTTTGGCAGGTCCATTAACTGCTGCTGCTGTTATCTTACCCAAGGATTATGAAAACGATGCTTTGGATGATTCTAAGAAACTATCAGAAAAAAAACGTTTTCAATTAAAAAGTATAATTGAAAAAGACTCAATTGACTTTGCTGTTTTTTTTATTTCCCCATTTATAATTGATAAAATAAATATCCTTAATTCTACTTTTAAAGCTATGCATGGTGCATTAAATAATTTAAAAACTATACCTAGTTTTATTGTAGTTGATGGAAATAAATTCAAAAAATTTAAAAATATAAATCATAAGTGTGTAGTAAAAGGGGATGCTAAGTATCAAAATATTGCAGCAGCATCAATACTTGCAAAAACCTATAGGGACTCATATATGATAGATCAACATAATCGTTTTCCTGTATTTGGTTGGGACAAAAATAAAGGCTACGGAACAGAATTCCATATTACAAATATTAGAAAATACGGCATAAGCGAGCTTCACAGAAAAAGTTTTGTAATAAAAAAATCTCAGACTAGGCTAGAATTATAATTATGAAATTTAAATTATTTCTACTTGCTTCATTATTAATTTTTTCATGTAATAGTTCAGATAATGTATCTATTTCACTTTATAACTTCTTACCAAATGAATCTTCTGTAATTATTAACATAAATGATCTAAATAATACTAAAGAGATTTTGAATAAAAATAAGATATTGCCAATTGTATTGTCATCAACAAAAGAAATTTCTACTCAACTAAATTTATTATCTAATAAAAATTCAGCAAAAGAAGGAATTCTTTCATTATCTGATTACGGAAAAGATGAGGTTGCCTTTACATATATCAGAAAATCTAATTCATTAGACTCAATTCAAAAAGTAGATAAACTAAGAAATAAATATCAAAATAGTGAAATCTTTTTTCAGGAGGATAACGGGAATGAGATATATAAAGTCATTATTGGAGAATATCTTGTAAGTTCCAATAAGGATATAATCTTAGAAAACATAATCAGGGATTTTTACTCAAAGAAAGGTGAAATAGATCCTGAATTAAATAAAATTTTAAAAACAACTGATTTAAGTGAACCATTTAACATTTATACTAAATCTGATAATCTAGATAATTTTAAAAACGAATTAAGTGAAATATCCTTTTTTCCAAAATCTAATACATCATGGGTTGGTTATGATTTCAATTTCTCAATTGAAAATCTATACCTTACAGGTATAACAAAAATAAGAGACTCAATAAATGGAAAAATTTCAATTTTAAATAATATTAGTGCATCTGAGACTAAAACAGATAAAATTATTCCAAATTCATTTTTGGCATTTCTGACATTTTCTACCAGAGATCCAGAGAGATTCATTTTTAATTTGGAAGATTATTTAAAGTTTAATGATATATCTACTAAAAGTTTAAATTTTAATTTTCTAAACATTATTGACGAGATAAGTTTTGTTGAGGATCAAGAGAAATTCGTAATTCTCAATCTTATAAATAAAGAGCAAGTAGATAATTATTTCAAATTAGAAGAATTTGATAACAACTACAACATCAAAAAGATTGATTTTAATGAAGATCTAGAAATACTTTTTAAAATCATAGATAATGATATGTTTGGAAAATATGCCGTATTGTTGGAAGATCAATTAGTAATAACAAAATCCGTCTCACAAATAAAAAAAATAATTAACTCACAAAATATAAATGATAACCTAGGATCTAATGAGAAATATTTAAATTTTAAGGAACAAAAATCAGACAGTTACTCTTTCTTATGGATTGGAAATAATAAGTCAATTAACTCAAAACTTAATAAATCTATAAATATAGATTATGAAACATATCCATATAGATCATTTAGTGGAAGAGTAAATAAAGATATTGCGTTGTTAGAGTTTAATTTATCTAAAGCTGAAATAAAAAATAACCAAGAAGATATTTACACAGAATTTTTTGTAACGTTTGATCAAGAGATAATTTCAGATCCTAAATGGCTAAAAAATCATTTAAATAATGAATATGATATTGCATTTCAGGATAACAATAATTATCTAAATTATCTGTCTAATAAGGGGAATTTAAATTGGAAAAAAAAGTTATCAGGAAAAATTGTTGGTGATATTGAACAAGTAGATATATATAAAAATGGTAGACAACAAATGATATTTCGTACTACTGAAAAACTCTATTTACTGGATAGGAACGGAAATGAAGTTAAAAAACTAAGTTTTCCAATTAATTCAAATTCTTCCAATATCCCCATTTCAATATTTGATTATGAAAAAAATCGAAATTATAGAATTTTAATTACTGGTGATGATCAAATTAATATGTATGATTCCAATGGAAATATTGTCAGCGGCTTTAGACCCCCTGTTTTTAAGTCGAAAATAATCACAAGTCCAGTTCACATTAGAATTAATGGTAAAGACTATATTGTTATACAATTAGAAGATGGTAGTCTAAAAATTCTAGATAGAAGGGGAAGGGATAGGATAATTGTTAATAATAAGATTCAGTTTAGTGATAACTCAATTTTTAGTTATTTAGAAAACTTCACTACAACTGATAATTTAGGTAATCTAATTAAAATTGATACAAAAGGTAATTTAATATTAGAAAATTTAAACCTATCAGGTGAAAATTCAATAGATGTAGTTAACAACAACTTAGTTTATTTGAATGAAAATAGGTTAACAATTAAAGGAATTACTGTTGAACTTCCTTTCAGTAGATATTCAAGACCAAAGATATTTATTGATTCAAAGACTACATTAATTAGCATAACAGATTTGACCAATAATGAAATCTATTTATACAGAGATAATGGTAAACTTATTAAAGGATTCCCAATCAAAGGTAGCTCAGTGATTGATATAAGAGATTCTGATAACGATGGTAAAATAGAAATAATATCTAAACTTGACAGGTTCTCTGTTGTATCCTATGAAATTAATTTGTCTCAAAATTAATATCTGCGTTAAAAACCAACTTAAAGTTTTCTGCAAGTCTTAATTTAACCTGATTAATATCAATAACTTCTTTTTTTAGGAGTGATAAAGATGTAACACCTTTATCTTTTATTCCACATGGGATTATAAAATCAAAATAACTTAGGTCAGGGTTGACATTTAAGCAGAGCCCATGCATTGTAACCCATCTACTAGCTCTTATACCAAATGCACAAATTTTTTTTGATAACCCATCTTCATCTTTGACCCATACACCTGTTTCACCTTTTATAGTAAATCCCTTTAAACCATATGATTGAAGAGTATGAATAATTACTTCCTCAAGTTTTCTTAAATATAGGTTTATATCAGTAAAGAAATTGTCTAAATCAAAAATTGGATAAGCCATTATTTGTCCTGGCCCATGATATGTAATATCTCCACCCCTATTAATTTTAAAGTATTCTATTTCTTTTTTGGATAACTCATCTTTATCAATTAACAAGTTATTTACATCACCGCTCTTACCAATTGTATATACATGATTGTGTTCAGTAAAAATTAGAAAATTTTTTGTCTCAATTTTTTTATCTTTTGATCTATTTTGAACCTTTTGATTAATAATTTTCTTAAAAATTTTTTCTTGATATTCCCAAGCTTCTGAAAAAGATTGTTTTCCAATATCTCTAACTAAAATTTTTTTATTTTTCATTATCATTCAAATATAAAAATTTGTAGTTCAATGATTGCTTTAGAAAACTTATCTTTGTTTAAATAATTCCAATGACAGAACAAGAAAAAATTCGAAGAGAAAAACTTGAAGAGCTAAAAAGACTTGGAATTAATCCTTACCCAGCAAAATTATTTCCAGTTGACAGCTTCTCTGTTGACTTATTAGAAAATTTTACCGAGGACAGTAAGGTAGTAATTGCTGGAAGAATAATGTCAAGAAGAATTCAAGGGAATGCCTCTTTTGCTGAAATTCAAGATAGTAAAGGGAGAATCCAGGTTTACTTTAACCGAGATGAGATTTGCAGTGGAGATGATAAAACTAAGTACAATATTGTCTATAAAAAGTTATTAGATATTGGAGATATAGTCGGGATTAATGGTACAATGTTTAAAACAAAAGTTGGTGAAGTTACTGTGTTGGTAAATGACTTTACTATACTTAATAAGTCATTAAGACCTCTTCCATTGCCTAAAATAGATTCAGATGGAAAAGAATACGATAGCTTTACTGATTTAGAGCAGAGGTACAGACAGAGATATGTTGACTTGATTGTAAATTCTCAAGTTAAAGATACTTTTGTAAAAAGAACAAAGATTATAAATACTATAAGAAATTTTTTAAATGATAAATCATATCTTGAAGTAGAGACTCCAATTTTACAACCTATTCCAGGAGGTGCAACTGCAAGACCTTTTATAACCCATCACAACGCGTTAGATATTCCTCTATATTTAAGAATCTCAGATGAGTTGTTTTTAAAAAAATTAATTGTTGGTGGGTTTGAAGCTGTTTATGAATTCTCAAGAGATTTTAGAAATGAGGGGATGGACAAAAATCATAACCCAGAATTTACTATTCTTGAACTTTATGTTGCTTATAAGGACTACTTTTGGATGATGGAGTTAACTGAGTCTTTAATTGAGAAGATATGTATTGAGGTAAATGGGAAAACTAAAATTGAGTATGATTCAAAATTAATTGAATTTAAAGCTCCTTACGAAAGAATATCAATTCTTGATGCAATAAAAAAATTTACTGGATATGATATTTCTGGAATGGATGAAGATGAGTTAAGATCAATATGTAATGAAATGTCAATTGAAGTAGATGAAACTATGGGTGAAGGAAAATTGATTGATGCAATCTTTGGAAATAAGTGCGAAAAAAACTTTATTGATCCAACATTTATTACTGATTATCCAAAGTCAATGAGTCCGTTGACAAAGGAGCACAGGTCAAACCCAAATCTGACAGAGAGGTTTGAACTTATTGTGAATGGTATGGAAATTGCCAATGCATATTCTGAGCTTAATGATCCAATTGATCAGTTAAAAAGATTTGAGGATCAACTTGAATTAAGTAATAAAGGTGATGATGAGGCAATGTTTATTGACATGGACTTTATAAAATCATTGGAATATGGAATGCCTCCAACATCTGGTATTGGGGTTGGATTAGATAGATTAGTGATGTTGATGACAAACCAAACTTCAATACAAGAGGTTCTATTTTTTCCTCAAATGAAACCTTTAAAAGATGAACCTGTAATTTCTGACGAAGCTAAAATCATTCTTGATAGTCTTACAAAAAAAGGTGAGTGTGACTTAAATCTTTTTAAAACTGAGTTTGATTTTTCTAATAAAAAGTGGGATAAAATAACGAAGGAATTAAGGGGAAAAGATTTGATCACTATTTATAAAATTGATGAAAATTTATTCATCAAACCTAGTTAAATTAAATCTTTCGATTAAACTTATTAGTTTCTCTGCATATTTTGGATCAGTTGCGTAACCTGCTGCTTTTAAACCTCTTGCCCATCCTTTATAATCTTTCCTTTTTAATTCAAATAGGTCTTTGTATCTATCTCTATCAACCAAAAACAATGAATGATCACGATAAGATTTTAGTGGATTTTTATAAGATCTGAAACATTCGTCTTTTTCATCATCATCATGTCTAATAAACTTGCCTTTCCATCCTTTATGACATTTAATTCCAAAATGATTATTTGCTTTTTTTGCTAGGGTTCCTTCACCATAACCCGATTCAAGAACTCCTTGTGCTAAAGTTATACTTGCTGGAATTCGATAAAATCTCATATTCTTAACGGCAGCAGGAGCAAACTTTTTTATGTAAAGATTTATTTTATTTTCAACTGAATTGCCGCTAACGGAAGGTGTCTTAAGCGCAGAACATGATGAGAAAGAAATTAATATGATTAAGAAAAAGAATTTTTTCATACCTTTAATATGACGAAAATTATGAAAAAAAACATCTCCTTTAAAATAATATTATTCACATTTATATTTCTAATTCAATCTTGTGGTATATATGTTCAATATGATTATGATTCTGATGTAAATTTTGACAATTATAGTTCTTACTCTTTCTATCAACCAGATATAGATGAAGTTGAAATTTCTGATCTTGACAAAAAAAGAATATTAAAATCCCTAGATATTGGATTAAAATCTAAAGGTCTTGTAAGATCCAACTCTCCAGATTTACTTGTAACATTTGAAACTAAATCAAAAGAAAGAATATATGTAAATAATTATCTTCCTTATGGATGGTATCCTTTTGCTTATTATAATTATCCATATTCTTCTGGTTACTCAAGAATTCAAGGTACACTTTATATTAGTTTAATTGATAGCAAGAATCAACAACTTGTATGGCAAGGAAAAGGTGTTGGTGTTTTAAACGAGTATTCAAATAATAGGGATAAAATGATTAATGATTTTGTAGTAAAAATACTAGAAAAGTACCCCCCTACATCTGATTAACAATCTCTGAGGATCTAGATATAACTGAGCTGATACCTTTTAAATTAGTTCCTCCCCCAGTCGCATAAAAAGTTTGTCCACCCCCACTTCCATCAATTAATAATGATAATTCTTTTAAAATGTCTGATGCATTAACTCCCTTGTTTTCAGCAAGAATTTTTGAGATAAAGCAAGAGATAAAAACTTTATCATTATTTACTGATAATAGAACTAAGAAAAGATTATCTATTTGATCTGATAGCGAAAAACATAGCTCTTTTATTGATTTTGGATCTAGATCAACTTCATCTGCAAAAAAGTTTATTTCACCTACATTATTAATTTTCTCTAATATTTCCTTTTTGATTTCTTGAGCCTTAATTTTATTTTGAAGCTCAATTTCTTTTTTTAGTTCTTTATCTGCCTTTTGATTTGCAACTTTTTCTTCAGAAACTTTCTTCTTTTCAATTTCCTTTAGAATAATTGCTTGATTACATGTTGCTGTGATTCTTCTTATTCCAAATGCCTGAGAACCCTCTGAAATAATACTAAATGTTTTTAACTCACTTGTATTTTTAACATGTGTTCCTCCACATAACTCATAAGATTCGTTAAATTTTACTGTTCTAACTTTATCTTCGTATTTTTCTGTAAATAAACCAATTGCGCCATTTTTTACTGCTTTATGATAATCCTCATCTCTATTTTCTATAAGTGGAAT
>Ga0208624_1000300_pt1 | contig 25897 bp, 22 predicted proteins | sample Knorr_S23_td_DCM_FD_185607 | JGI IMG/M metagenome (GOLD analysis project Ga0208624, IMG submission 185607) | Marine microbial communities from Southern Atlantic Ocean transect - Knorr_S23_td_DCM_ad_71m_LV_A (SPAdes) (version 2) | ecosystem: Environmental > Aquatic > Marine > Oceanic | place... | reverse complement strand
AAAGAAACTCTCTTACCACCACAAAGTTCACCTTCTAGGCCTGGAACTGGATGAACTGGAGAACACCCTTCCACATTTTCTGAGAGAATTCTTAAATCTTTTTCATCACTCATCTGCATAGCGAAACCTAAAAATTTCGCAGGACCTTTGTGAACTACATGACAAAAACCATCCCCGGAAAGTCCTCTAGAATAAATGGTTTCATCATCTTGATGCATTATTTTGAAACCAAAATCGTGAACCCAATTCTGATATAATTCTAGATCAGGAACTGAAAATCTAACATATGCAATATCCCATGCTTTAGTCAACGGAGCAATCGGTGGCAACGACTCAGAACCCTCAAGATGCTCCTCCTCTCCATCATTTATAGCTTCAAATAAATCTAAATCTTTGTCAACTAACTGTATGACATCAGCTGCAGTTGGAGGGCTATTAGCGTCAGAATTATTCATTAAATAACAATCTAATGCTCTATTAAATAATCTTCTACAGGTAATTCATAAATATAACAATTTCACCATTCCTTTCTTCTACAGGAAGACTAGTCAAGTTTTCACCCCGACAGGGGCCGTCATCACAAAGGCCTGTATCTGGCTCAAATACTGCCTGATGGTGCATGCATTGGACCATATTGAGCTCTTTGTTCCACAGATATTTTGGATCGTTACAAAGTTGCCTACCATCGTGAGGACAAGAATTAATCCAAGCTGTTAATTTTTTAGAGCTTCTAACAATGATAGCAGTCAATCCATCGAGATTGTTGGGAATATCTACCATAAATGCTTCATTAGGGGCAATTGATGAGGAGGGAATTCTAGCTATTTCGACTTTCATTTAGCATCCGTTAATACTTAAAGTATTGACTATCGCCCGGATTGGGAACTCTTAGTATATTTAATTGTGCAGCCAATCCCACATAGTGGCCTATAACTAAAACAAGCTCAACCATTCCTTTAACACTTCCTACTACTTCAAGAGCTTCTTCATAAGTTGAATCTGAAAGACGGTAACTTGACAGGTACTCTTTTGTTAACCTGTAGGATATTGATTGTTCCATGCCATCAATTGAATCATCAAATTGAGGCGCCACTCCTTTGTACAACGATTCAATAATTTTTGCAGATATCCCAGCTTTCTCTGCGGTTTTACTGTGCGCCCAAAACTCGACGTTACATTTGAAATGACAAGCTATAGTACAGATTGCAAGCTCTTTCATCTGGCTAGAAACATTGGAAGTATTTTTCCTTACAGCAATACCTACATTATCTAAAGACTCAGCCATTGCATGATCAGTGTGCATCCAAGCATTAAATGGCCCTGGAAGAGAACCATCGGAAAGTGTACCAACTCCCCTTTCAGAATTTACTATTGAGTCATAAACACTCTTATTGCCATCTTCTAAATCGCTCCTACTCAAATTTTTGAGTCTAGGCAGCTCGTCTAATGACAGATTATTGCTATCCCACTTGTTCATTTTACATTATTTATAATGCATATTTAAAGTTAAAATTAAGCGTAACTATTATGCGTGAAGTCCAATAGGTGAATATGAAAGATTATATCAGCTCATCTATCAAACATAAAATATTGGATATTAGGTTAGAGAGGCAACACAAAAAAAATGCTTTGACTGAGAAAATGTATATGGAGCTGAGTAGACTAATATCTGACGCTTCAGACAATACCGAAATTAACGTTATTTTAATATCTGGGGGACAAGACTTTACTGCCGGAAATGATTTAGAAGATTTTATAAAAAATCCCCCTAAGGATAAAAATTCGCCTGTCTTTAAGTTCATGATGACTTTGACTAAATGTCCTTTACCTGTAATTTCCGCTGTAAATGGATTTGCAGTTGGGATAGGTACTACAATGTTACTTCATTGTGACCTAGTTTACGCTTCAAAAAACAGTTTATTTATGATGCCATTTATCAACCTAGGCTTGGTTCCTGAATTTGCTTCTTCACAACTGTTACGAAAAAGAACTGGTTATCTAAAAGCTATAGAAATGCTAATGTTGGGCGAAAAATTTAATGCAGAAGTAGCTTTGGAGTACAGGTTAATTAATCAAATCTGTGATGAAAGTGAGCTAATAAGTGTTGCTTTTAATTCTGCTAAAAAATTATCTGCTAAGCCTCGAGAGTCATTAATTGTCACTAAAGCATTAATTAGAAAGGAATCCGAAACAATAAAAAAAAGAATCGAACTTGAAGCTGACCATTTCATAGAAAATCTTAGGAAACCTGAAACAATAGAAATTCTCACTAGATTGAATAAAAAATAATAAAATTAGAAAAACTTTTCAAATTTTTTCTTCATTTCACTGTCAATTTTAAACTTACTACCGTCATCATAATTAATCATAACAATAACGCTACTCCCTTCAAAAACTAACCGATTTGCATTGTCTTTTGAAAAAATTTCATGTTCAATGCCAAATGACGAATTACCAATATGGCTTACTCTTGTTTTAACGTTTATTTCATCAGGATATTTGACAGGAAATTTGTAGTTACAATTAAAATTAGCTAAAATAGGTCCTATACCTTTTCCCAATTGGACATTATCTGTATCTAGTGTTTTTACATCCCACATCTCCCTGAATAATTCAACACGAGAGGTTTCACACCATTTTAGATAAATTATGTTATTAACGTGGCCAAAAGAATCCATGTCTCCCCATAGTACAGGGATATGTGTTTCAATGGGCCAATTTTTTTCACTCACTGAAAAAATTTCTCCCTATTTGGTAAAAGTTATTTGCAACTAGCCATTCACCGCCGTCTGCTATCAACATGTCTCCTGTGATTACACTAGCTGCTGGTGAGCATAAGTAAAGAACTTGTTGTGACATTTTTTCTGTATCAGTTATTCCTCCTGCTGGAATGTTAGACTCAAACGACTTAACTACACTTTCGTCGAGCATTAAATTCTTTTTAACATTATCCGTTAAAACAACACCAGGACACATCGCGTTAACTCTAATATTATCATCAGACCACTCGAGCGCAAGTGATCTTGTGAGGTTGAGAACTCCAGCTTTTGCAGCACCAGAGTGTGCCACAAATGGAGCTGCTCCCCAAGCATAGTTAGCGATAATATTGACTATTGAAGATCCTTCTTCGTTATTCCTAAGAAGTGGATAACAGGCTTTAGAGACTCTAAAAGTGCCATCAAGAACAATATCGATTACGGCTCTCCAAGCATTCTCACTCATTGCTGCAGCAGGTGTGACAAAATTGCCGGCGGCGTTGTTGACTAATACATCAAGATAGTCCCATTTATCCTTGATATATTTAGCCACTTCTTCAACGGTTTCGTTATTTCTTACGTCCATCATCTTCCAGTGAAGGGTTTTGCCAGTCTGTTCCTTTATTTCTGAAGCTGCTTTTGATAGATTCTCTTCTTTTCTTGAAGCTATTAACACGTCAGCGCCGTGTTCAAGAAAAGCTTTTGCAAATCCCAAACCCATACCCGTAGCTCCACCTGTTATGAATACTTTTTTACCTTCGAATAAATTTTCTTTAAAAATACTCTCAGACATTATGCTTTCCCTGAAAATTTGCTAGCACTCTCAAAGCCATCGTCTGGCAAAGACATCATAGTTCTTGATCCAGTACCTATTGCAATAGCTCTGGACAAGGTTTCGGGTAGAATTCTTTCAAAGAAGAATCTTCCGATTATTACCTTATTCTTGTAAAAATCATCTTCGTCTTGTTTTGAAAAAGCAGTTTTCAACATCAATAGCCACATATATCCCATGGATACCAAACCAAATTGCTTCATGTAATCCGAAGCCGCTGCTCCTATCTCGTAGGGGTTGGATAGTCCTTTTTGAGCCATAAACATGGAAGTTTTCTGAAGGCCTTTAAGGGCTTTTTCAAATGGAATCACGAACTCCATAAGATTTTCATCTCCTCTGTTATCTTCAATGAAGGCTAATGCTGGATGGAAGAATCTTCGAAGTAACCTACCCATTCCTTGAGGCATTTTTCTGCCTGCTAAGTCCATCGCTTGAATACCATTTGTACCTTCCCAAATTGGTGCAATTCTTGCGTCCCTGTAGAATTGTTCCATGCCATATTCACGGATGTATCCGTGGCCCCCAAATATCTGGAGCATTTCAGATGATATCTCAACTCCATAATCTGTTAAGATTGATTTGATAATTGGAGTCATCAATTCAACAAGATCATGATTTGCTTTACGAACCTTTTCATCAGGGTCTTTAACGGATTTATCTATTGCTAAAGCCGTCCAAGCAGAAAGCATTCTCGATGAATCAATGAGTGCTTTAGCTCGCAACAGCATACGCCTTATGTCGGGGTGAACTAACAAAGGATCTGCCTCTTCTGAAGGTTTTTTAGCTCCTTTCAAGTCTCTGCCTTGCAATCTATCCTTCGCATACAACAAAGCATTTTGATATGAAATTTCAGCTACACCTAAACCCTGCATTCCGACTGCAATTCTTTCATTGTTCATCATTGAAAACATAGCTTCCAAACCCTTGTGAGGTTCGCCAACGAGATAACCTACAGAATTGTCAAAACTTAGTACGCAGGTAGGAGAACCGTGAACTCCCATCTTTTCCTCTATTGATACGCAAGTAACACCGTTTCTATCGCCCAAACTGCCGTCATCGTTGACCAAAATTTTAGGAATTAAAAATAAGCTAATACCTTTAGCACCTGGTGGTGCGTCAGGCAATTTTGCAAGTACTAAATGAATTATGTTATCTGATAAATCATGCTCTCCAGCAGTTATGAAAATTTTCTGTCCGCTAACTCGAAAATCATCATTTTCAGGAACTGCCTTCGTTCTTATTAGACCCAGATCAGTACCACAATGAGCCTCCGTTAAACACATTGTTGCAAAGTATTCTCCGTTAAGGAATTTGGGCAAATAGATTTCTTTTAGTTCTTCGCTTCCATAGTTGTGCAAGCAATGATATCCTCCTTTTGTTAAGCCCATTAAAGTTCCTAGAGACATGTTAGTAGAGCAACATAGCTCATCTGTGTAGGTGTTAATTACGTTAGGAAACTCCATACCTCCATACTTCTTGTGACCGAAGAGAGAACTGAGTCCAGATTCTATTACTACTTTAGCAGCTTCTTTCATACCCGGAGATATAGTAACTTTACCTGAATCAAAAGTTGCTCCAACTGTATCGCCCTCTGCATTCGAAGAAAGCCAATACTCTCTTGCAATCTCCTCATATTGATCAGCTACCATTTCAATCATATCCCAAGTAGCATCCTCATAATTTTCATATCCTGCTAATTCCTTCTCAATATCCAAGACCTCTCGAAGGATAAATTCGTACTCTCTTTTCGGTGCTTTGTATTCAACCATTTTAATTCCTCAGTGGCTTACCTTTGGTAAGCATATGTTCAAATCTCTCCAGTGTAGCTTCAGTTTTTACTAAATCAACGAAGCTTTCTCTCTCCATTTCCAATAGCTTATCTTCAGAAACTTTATCCAGAAAATCTGTATCTCCTCCAGTTAGGATGTAAGCTAATTTATCTGTTACAACAACGTCATGGGGAGTTGCGTGGCCTGATTTAACTAAGTCTGAAACTGCTAAATCTAATGCAGCTTTTCCTGATGGTCCTGGTAGGTGATACTCGTTAATGTCAGGTGGAGCATAGCCATCGATTAATTGTAAACAGGTTTCTTTAGCATCATTGAGGACTCTAGAACGATTCATTGTAATTCTATCACTATTCGATAAAAATTTCATATCTCTTGCTTCCTGTGCGCTGCTAGCTACTTTGGCTGTACCGAGGTTCTCAAAAATTTTAACAATACTGCCCATCGGTCCTTTTGGTGATTTAGGATCTGCACTCCACCTTCTTAGCATTTCTTTACAACCTCCCCAAGCCGGAACAACACCTACTCCCACCTCAACTAGTCCAATGTAAGTCTCTGAGTGTGCTTGTACTCTATCACAAGCTAGAAGAACTTCACAACCACCTCCTAAGGCCAACCCTGAAGATGCTCCAACTACCGGAAAGTTCCCATGTTTGAGACTCATGAATGTTAATTGCCCGCCATGAACAAACTTGTTAACTTCATCCCAAGCTCCCACATTACATATGAAACTAGCTAATCCTAGGTTCGCGCCTGCTGAAAAATTAGTACCGTCATTACCTATTACAAGTCCTTTAAATTTTCCTGATTCGCATAGAGATGCAGCTTCAGAGAGACCTTCCATTATTAATGGATCTATTGAGTTCATCTTACTGATGAATTCAGCTAGCAAAATATCATCACCCATGTCCCATAAATTTATGGATGAATTTCTAAAAATTGGACTTTGACCTCTCTTTATGTCCATGGCTGATAGATAACCTTCTGGTTTTGTAACTTCTTTGTATTCACCGTCAATTGTGAAGTACTTTAGCGTACCTTCTTTATCGGAATAAAAACTGCCTCTACCTACTTTTTCTAATATCTTTGGAACATCTATGCCTTCATCTTTCAGTTTGCCTGCAAACCATGAAGGACCCAGCTCATCTAACATCTCAAAAGGCCCTTTTTTCCACATAAAACCATTTTTCATTGCTATGTCTACGTTAACAATATTCTCTGTAATTTCAGGAACTAAAGAGGCTGCATACGACAAAGTTTTGGAAAGAACTTGCCAAGCAAATCTACCGCCTTTGTCATCATACTCCACTAAAGCCCTAAGGCCCCTTTTTGCAGCCCTTACACTTTGCAAATTTTTAGGTTTAATAGATGTTGAATATTTGCCATTCTTCAAATCCCTAGATTCTTTAACTTTTGATCCTGAAGATGAGTTAAGTCTGTAAAAACCACCCTTACCTTTTCTACCTGTATATCCATCATCTACCATGTCTGAAAATAATTGACTTATGCCTAATTCTTCTTGTTCTGAGTATGCTGCACAGTAAGGATCGCCTTTTGCTAAATTTGAAATCATACTGTTGGTCACATGCGGAATTAAATCTATACCTACTACATCAGCCAAACCAAATAGTCCAGTTTTTGGAGCTCCAATTGGTCTGCTCATAACAGCATCAGCTTCTTCAACCGTTAAATTTGATTTGAAAGCTTCGACGATTCCTACTAATGTCCAATATGTACCTATTCTGTTACCGATAAAACCAGGAGTATCATTGCACACCACTACTTCCTTTCCAAGATTTATATCACAAAAATCCGAAACAATTTGAACTTTGTCTGAGCTAACTTCACTGCCTGAAACAATCTCAAGTAATCGAAGATACCTTGGAGGATTGAAAAAGTGAGTTATCATAAAATCTTTAGCAAAAGATTCAGACATCCCTTTCACAAGTTGTTCTCTTGGTATAGTAGAGGTATTTGATGTGACTATGGAACCTTTCTTTCTATGCGTTTGAATTTTGCTGAATACGTCATGTTTTACGTCTAGTCTTTCTAGTACTACTTCAATGATCAAGTCTGCATCTTTGATAAAATCTAAATTATCATCTATGTTTCCTGTAGTGATGAGTTTAGCATTTTTTTTATGCATTAGAGGTGCCGGACTTCCTAACTTAACTGGCTTGAGCATTTTTCTAACTGCACTCTCAGCGATTACATTACGATTGGTTGCTCCATCTGGGACAATGTCCAAGAGAGTAACTGGAAAACCGGCATTAGCAACCTGTGCTGCTATACCGCTCCCCATTAATCCAGCACCTATTACTGCCACTTTATTGATTTTCATTTAGGCCCTTTCAAGAACTGTTGCACAACCTTGTCCTCCGCCTACACACATGGTTGAAAGAGCGTAGCGTTTTCCGGTTTCCTTTAACAAAGAGGCTGCTTTACCTGTAATTCTAGCGCCACTAGCTCCTAACGGATGGCCCATTGCTATAGCTCCACCGTGGATGTTCAATTTTGACATATCAATCCCTAGCTCTTCGACACATGCTAGACTCTGGGCTGCAAATGCTTCGTTCATTTCAATGATGTCCACATCTTCTAGATTTATTCCAGCACGCTCAATTGCTTTCTGTGAAGATAATACTGGTCCTATCCCCATTATTTCCGGTGCACAGCCAGATACAGCCATACCTCTTATGTAAGCCAGAATTTCCAGATCATTGTTATTAGCGTAATCTGCTGAACAAACAAGCACTGCGGCAGCGCCATCTGTCAACGGAGATGATGTTGCTGCAGTAACAACTCCATCTTTGTTGAACGCAGGCTTTAATTTTGACATAGATTCGAGACTAGTTTCTGGTCTCACACATCCATCGACAGCATTTCCATTGACTGGTATTATTTCATTTTCAAAAAAATTCCCATCTTGAGCTGCTGCTGCCTTTTGGTGACTAGTTAATGCCATTTTTTCTTGGTCCTCTCGAGAAATTGAATGTTTAATTGCCAAATTTTCTGCAGTGTGACCCATTCCAATGTAAGCATCCATGTCAACTAAACTAGGATTTAACATTGGATTAAATCCAGCCATGGGCACTCTACTCATAGATTCCACACCGCCAGCTATGAATAATTCACCTGAACCTGACACTATAGCCCCAGCAGCTTGGTGAATTGCCTGCATTGAAGAGGCACAGAACCTGTTGACTGTCACTCCTCCTACACTATTAGGTAAACCAGAAAGAAAAACAACATTTCTAGCTAAATTCATTCCTTGTTCAGCCTCAGGAAAAGCACATCCTAGAATCAGATCTTCAACATCGTCTACTTTAATTGAATATTTCTTAATCAATCCTTTAACTACTTCGGCAGCTAAATCGTCTGGTCTAATCTTAGCCAAATATCCTTTTTTAGCAGGTGTGAAGGGTGAACGAACATAGCCGCAAATTACAACATCTTTACTCATTAATAATATGCATTCCAAATTTACTATATAAAGGTAAGGAAAGTGATTGATTTTATGAAACATTTATATACTTTATAGCTAAACTTATACTTTAAATAGATATACAATATAATAACGTAATGCAAGGCGTGAGTCAGAGTGATAAATTAAAATCTGAAAAGGAAATTAAGATATTAACACAACTAGGGTTAACAAAAGACGAAGCTCAAGTATACCACGTTCTTCTCGTCTCCAAAGAATCTACTGTAGGGAAAATTAGTAGATCAATTAATTTTTCTCGTGCCAAGATCTATGGAATAATTGATAATTTGTTAGCTGACGGAATTGTGGTTGAAGGAAATAAACACCCTAAAACATACTTTCCAGTTAATCCAAAAGAGATATCTGATCGTAAATTAAAAACAATGCAAAAAGCTGCAGAATTAGTTGACGAGGAACTAGCTCCACTTTACAAATCCAAGCCTGTTGATTACTTGGAGACATTAACTGTAAAAGACATGGAAATTTTTTCTCAAGTTGTGGACATGTGCGACAGGGCGAATGAAACAATTGACGTAATAGCTGCAATTCTTCCCTCTGAGATGCCTCGGAATGTATGTAAAGCATTTTCTGACGCGAGTGGTAGAGGAATAAAGGTCAGAATGCTATTTCCAGATAAAAAAACAAATATAGATTTGAGTCGTTTACAAGGTTTCTTTGAAGTAAGGCTTGCAAAATCTATACCTGCAGCAGGTATAATTTTGATAGATAATAATGAGTTTTGCGTCGGGGGTCTGGATGTACCTGATTCAGATAATACATTAATTGGAATGTGGATGAATCAGCCTGAATTAGCTCGTTTGGCCAACTTGATATTTGATAATTTATACCAAGCATCAAAGGAATACAAAGCCTAAAAGTTCAATTGATCTAAGATTGACTCTCCGAATACAAAATAATATATTGCTGCATAAAAAAGATAAATAATTACAATTAACCTAAAATATCTGTAAGCTGCCCTAGATATGAAACCCAAGATAGTTATATCGTCTTTAGGTTTGTCATCTGCATGTGCAAACGGATCTTTATCTTTAACATCTAGTTTAGCCATAAGTTGTGATTAACATCATAAATTAAAAATTATCTGAGACAACTAATATTAATTGAGCTTCAGTAAACTAGTTATGAGTTCTCATCCAGACAACGAACCCATTCTAGGTTACGAACCTGGAAGTACAGAAAAAGAAGCTTTACTCGAAGAGATGAATAGACAAATGGAAGATATTATTGAGATTCCTTGCATAATTAACGGAGAAAAAATTTACACTGGAAATACTGTAAATCAGGTAATACCACATAATCACAGACATGTTATTGCAAAAGTACATATTGCGGGCAAAAGAGAAATAGAAAATGCTTGCCAATCTGCAATTAATGCTCAAGAAAGTTGGATTGAACTCGGAATGGATGAAAGAGCTAAAATTTTTGAAAAATGTGCTGAAAAGCTCGCTGGCGAATGGAGGATGAAAATTAATGCAGCCACGATGCTCAATCAAAGTAAAACTGCTTTCCAAGCTGAAATTGACGCTGCCTGTGAACTAATTGACTTTTGGAAATTTAATGCTTATTATGCTAGAGAATTCCATGAGCAATATCAGCCATTAGTTTCGCCTGAAGGTAACATCAATACTACAGAAATAAGGCCTCTTGAAGGATTTGTACTAGCTGTAACTCCATTTAATTTTACAAGTATTGCTGCTAACTTGCCTAGCGCACCAGCAATGGTAGGTTGTACTTCATTGTGGAAGCCAAGCCGAAATTCATACCATTCTAACTACTTATTAATGGAATTGATGATGGAAGCTGGACTACCTGCTGGAGTAATTAATTTTCTTCCAGGCTCAGGATCTGAAATAACTGAGATATGTCTAGCTAATCCCGATTTTGCTGGATTACACTTTACGGGATCCACTGCCGTCTTTCAAGGCATCTGGCAGCGTATTGCTGAGGCACTTCCGAATTTGAGAAGCTATCCTCGAATTGTTGGAGAGACTGGCGGAAAAGATTTTGTTGTGGCTCATCCTGACTGTGATAAACAAGGACTTCTTGTAGCATTACTCAGAGGAGCATTTGAGTATCAGGGACAAAAGTGCTCTGCTGCAAGTAGAGCGTATATTCCTATTTCAGTATGGGATAGCATGGGAGATGACTTAGTCAAAGAGGTCGAAAAAATAAAAATGGGAGACGCCTCTGATTTTTCTAATTTCATGAATGCAGTGATTGATGATAGAGCATTCCACAAAATAAACGGTTATATCGATAGAGCCAGAGATGATATGGATTGTGAAATTATAACTGGTGGAAATAGCGATGACGAAACGGGTTGGTTTATTGAACCTACAATAATTTTAACGAAAAATCCTGATTCTGAAACTATGGTTGAAGAAATTTTTGGACCTGTTTTAACTATTTATGTGTACGAAGATAATGATTTTGAAGAAGTTTTAGATATGTGCGATAAAGCCTCACCATATGCACTTACAGGCTCCATCTTCTCTAGTAGTGAAGAAAACATCCAAAAAGCATACAACAAATTAAGATTTACTGCAGGAAATTTCTATATCAACGATAAGCCTACAGGAGCTGTTGTTGCTCAACAACCTTTCGGAGGTGCAAGAGCATCTGGAACTAATGACAAAGCTGGCGGACCTCTAAACTTACTACGTTGGATTTCCCCAAGATCAGTTAAAAGAAATAATCTAAAAATTCATGACTGGACTTACCCCTTCATGAAATAGAATTAAACTTAGGAGTTAGGGAAGAGCTGAAGAATTCTACCATTTTCTCTTGATATTCTGAGGTATATTCCCAGACGCCATCAACGTGACCTCCGTCCTCGATTATCCATATTGTAGAGTTGGAATCATTACTTATTGCAATGTCATGAAAATTTTGCGAATGTTCAGTGGATATTCTAGAATCTTCTTTCCCGTGAACTAGAAATACACTCCTATCGCCAATTCTCGAAGCAACATCCAAGGCATCCATCTCAGTGAAATCAACGCCAGTCATTCTAGAGCCCATTGTAATTGCGGGATCTGCAAGAAATCCAGGATACCCCAATCTACTTAGCTCGTTTTTAACTAATAGCGGAAAATCTGTAATGGCACTCTCGAGCCACATAGAACCCATGTCTGATTTATCAAAAGCATATATAGCTGACAGAGCGCCTGTGGAAATGCCTGTAACACCAATAGAGGAAGGTGGATAATCGTGCTCTTCAATTAACCAATCATAAGCTCCCAGCACATCATTGTATTCTTTTTGACCTATGTAAAAGTAATCTGAAACGTTTTGGCTAAATCCTTGGTTCCTTAAGTCAATAAGTAGAGTGTTGATTCCACCATCTGATAGTAAACTTCCTGTTAAAATTACTTCTGGCTTACACTTACCATTAACATATGAACCAGCTCCGTGAACAACAATGACAACAGGAGCTTCAGGATCGACTTCTGTATACCAACCAACCAACCTCAGACCATCTCTACTTGTAAAATTGACATTTTGAAAACTATCAAATTGCCATTTGGAGGTGTTGAAATCTTTGCGAATCGAGATTCTATTTTCGGAGTCTGAATGGGATTCGAAAGAGGTCCAATCCTCATCAGATGTCCAATTAGTTGGCGTGTTGTCTGCCCATTCACCACATCCATGTGGAGTCCTGAGTGCTTGGCTTGCTATAACATGTCCTAGGCCAAACCATAATGCAGGTAGCAATATTACAAAGGCAACACATATAGACAGGAAAAGTTTCCTTCGCTCGCTCACAAACTGTGGTAAGTTTACCATAATTGTAATTTATTCAGCAGTATATTAAAGTAAAATACTTACTCTTCTTCGCTAGAATCAATAGAATCTTCTTGAGCTTCTTCAGACTCTTCTTCAGTTACTGCCATGCTTGGTGCTGATTCTTCAGATGCACTATTGTCCATTCCTGAAGACATATCCCCACCCTGGTTGTTTTGATAGTAAACATAGAATCCGCCCATCAAACTGACCAAAGCTGCACCAATAAGTACCATAGGAATTGTTCTGGCCGAGCTTAATGCTGAGCTAGTATCCTCAATAGTTTTCTTGGCATCTGCTACTTCAGCATCTGAGTATCCGCCCCTGAGAGTCATTATTGTGAAGTTTGCATTATCTGCTCGGACAGGACTTCCTGGAATGAAAGTATATCCAAATTCAGCAGTCCATCTTGAGCCTGAACTAGCTAATTTTTGCTCTTCAGTGTAAGCAACGTCAATAGACTGTGCGACAGTCTCAGTTCCCCATGGGAATGCCACAGTTACAAGAATTGAGAAATTCTGATCTAAAACTGTTGCTGTTACTGGATCTAGGAAAACATTTTCCTCATAATCCATTAGTAATTGCAATGTTTGCTCTTCAATGACCGGAGTAGCTGCATCAACATCGAATAACGGTAGCTGAGCTGGTGTGATGTTAGGCATGACGGATGATGTCACTAGTGGTGCCGGGAATGGTAAATATTCATATGTTGGAACACAGGTGCCAGTTGTCATATTCATATCAGCAATTGTACATGTAGCTGAAAAGACCCAAGTTGAAGGATCGGTAACATCTGTCAAATTACCTAGAACTGCTTGAGATATATCCGTAGTGTAGCCACCTACTCCGTTCGCGTAATAGAAATTTCCGTCTTCCGTCATATTTGGTAAAATAGTTGTAATTGGAACATCTGTTTCATTGACTGTTCTCCAAGGTACATTAAGATAGTCAATGCCGTAATCTTCAGTTGAGGATAAGGACTGTTGTACTAGTGGATGAAATTGGAAACCTAACATTGCTTTACCTTGTGCCATCAATGTTCCATTATCGATAACTGGCAAATCTGCTTCACCGTTAGTATACCACGGCATAAGAGTGTATGAACTTGGATCTGAACCAAGACCTCCCATTATTTGTCCCATTAAACCAGCAATCAAGGGGTGAGTGAAGTCTGAACCCATTACACATGTTGCATTATCTGTTCCCATAACACATGATTCATCACCTGGAATAGGCAATGAAGTAGTTCCATTAGGGTCTAAAACAAAAGGCATTGAAGTGTATGAAACATCTAATCCCAAGCTTGTTGCATAATCATCTATGCTTGTAAATGACATCTGAATTAAAGGATGATATTGTGAACCGAATATTGCCTCGCCACGCGTTATCATACCCATATCAGTTGTAAACCTTGGCAATGTCATAGTTGCATCTGATCTAATTGGAATTTGTAGTGCATCTTCACCAAGAGAAGTTTGTGTGAGAGCATATGCAATCAATGGAGCCCATTGTCTGTCAGGACAGGCCTGAGGAACCATACAGTAACCATTAACTGGATCAAAAACCGGTAGTGATGCAACAGTTGTATCGTATGGTACATCAGTCTCTACTGATCTGTAGTGGTAAACATCGGTAGTTCCCATAACATCAGCTGAAGGAATAATGAAGCCAGGAATTGAAGTTGATTCAACACACTCATAAGTATTAACATACGTAGTCAAAAATAAATTTGCATAGTTGTATGTTGTGTTATCACAAACTGAACCTATGCTAAAGAATGTCTGACCGCCGCTAATGTAAGTACCATCTGGTGCTTGACCTTGAGCTTGTTGAGTATGAGTATCAATTAGGAATGTTGAATCTACACGTGGTTCTGTTTCCCCAGATACCAATAATGTTCCAGTAGCATTCATATATGTTCTTTCAGCTCCAGTTGCATTATCTATTCCGGTAAATATTGAACCTGACGAGAATGTTCTCCTGTCAGCAGTTATGTTTGCTCCATCCAAGGTTCCCTCGTAGACAATGACGGAGTCAAGTGCCTCTGTTGCTTGAAACAGAACTGCTAGTCTTGGGTCAGGAATGAAGTTAACTACAATGTCTAACTCTCTATCTGCAACTTGACCTGTTTCAGTAGATACCCAAATAACTTCCTTGTACTGCATTTCTCCGTATGAAGTTCCTGTTACACCCTCGGGTAGGAATCCATCAAAATTAGCTTTTAGTGCTAATATGCTATCACTAGAATATTCAAAAGTTTCATCTGCAGTGTATTTGTAGCAGTCTATTCCACCTACTTTTTCTTCGCTAACATAGATATAGTTATTGGTGTGACTTGACACAAAAGGGTTAGGATATTGCGTATTTTTTTTCTCGGGAAGTTCATTAGGATTCCAAAGAGAGTATCCAAATTCATCGTCTGGATCATCTGCATCTTTAGTTTCCCAAGTTGTTCTGTCAACGTAATTGTTATAGTCTGTGAATGTCAAAATTCGATTTTCTTCAGTTAATTCTTTCGAGCTAAATGCTGAAGCGTTAAAATTATAATAAGTTTTTTCGTCATCACTTTTTGTAGGATCTGCTTTGGCTACAATCTCAGCATTAGTTCCGTCTGCAGCTGAATAAGAGTTCAATGCATTCTCAGGATTGAAATCTCCTTGAAGAGTAGCTGACTTGGTTGCGTCGAACAGAGTCATATCTCCGTCAAAAGAAGTTCGACTTTCAAAATCATCGTCTAGTTCTTTTTGATTAGGAATGTAAACTCCCATTACATATGCAGATATTAACAAAAATACTGCTCCTACAGCAACTAGTACTTGGGCCGTCATTTCGGGTTTATTCATGTCACTCATGATTGAAATTCCTCGTACTCAAGGCACGAATATATGTATTTATTCAACACACACTAAAGTCATTCGTAGATTAAATTCTATATAATACTTTGCGCTGTTTCAAAAAATGAATCACTTCTGATTTAACTCTTCAAGCATAGTTATGAAAAGTTTGACTTCTTCAACACTCCAATCTGGATAAAACTCACCTAACTGCGACCAAGTTTCGGCATCTTCTTCTGCCATTTTATACAAATCTATGAGAGTTGCTTGAATTTTACCTTCGTCAACACTTTTTGTATAATCCAACATTCTTTTTTCAACCTTATCTCTGTCCACATTGAAACTAGTGTTAATGTCTAAGTCACTATATTCTAGATAATCTCCGAGTAAACTTTGAGGAATGTACAGTATGTATAGTGCTGAGAAGAACATTAAAAACTGAAACAAAAGATACCCTTCAGCTGAGTAACCAAAAGTAAACCAGCCATCTTCTTGCAAGTAAAGCTTGCTATAATAATAATAACTAACAAAGGTTGATAAGAAAAAAGCAGGAACTGAAAGTAACCAATCAGATAAAGTCAAGTTAACCGCTTCGGGAACTTCCCTGATAATATTGTGTCTTAATGCGTAGATCTCTAGAACCATCCAATACATTACGAAAAGTGCTAACAGTAAAAGTATCAAACTAGATACAAACCAAACGTAACCTTGATCAAACATAACAAATAACAAAGTTGTTCCAAAAGCAGTTAACCAATAAATTCCAATCAACCAGACTCCATGAGTCCAAATTTTATGAAATAATTGTTGCAAGCACAGTAAGCATAATATTCCTGAAATAATCCATAGAGGTGTAGATATCAAGTGAAATTCAATGCCAAATAATGGAAGAGAAACAAGCTGACCAATGCCGTTTTCTTGATATCCTGCAAGCAACGATGTTGTAAAAGTCAAAGTAGAAAGTGCTAGGAGCAAAGAATCTTCAGAATCTCGTTCTAAGTTTAGTTGACGTCCTAGCAATCCCATGTTATCTTAACTCTAAATGTTAGTAAAAAAGATTATGTGTCTATTTTACTTATTCTCTTCCAATGCTTGATTAATTAAATCGCCCATTGTAAAATTTTTCTTCGTACCTGAACCATAAGATGTTGCAGAATCTTCAACATCCTCAAGTAGTTTGATATTAAGGAAATTTTCTAGCTTTTTAATTAGCTTTTCATTTGGCTTCATATTTCCTGACTCTACGGAAGTGATTATTGATTTCTTCTCAGATATCTTAGATGCCAATGAAGCATGGTCCAACCTTTTTTTCTCTCGTGCCTTTCGAACTACGCTACCATAATCACTTATCAACACCTTTTCATCAGACGAAATGTCTTTGTATCTGCTTTTCTGTTCTCTTTTCTCAAGCGTTTGGGCAACAAATGCCCTTTGACTAACTGATTCTCTGTACGTAGTTTGCTTGCCCATGCCTGCACATGAAGTACAAACTCTCAAGACGGAACCAGATATCTTTCGTGATTCCAAACCTGCTGATTCTGCTCCACACATTTCACATAACATAGTGAGTCACAACTGATATATATCTGACCCAATTAAATGTTTAGTGATAAAAAGTGCCTAGTGATGAAAATGATGGTGAAGTTTCTTCTCCCGGCAAGGGTGAAGACTGGGACAAATGGTTAATTGAGGAGACTGAACGTTTTGAATCTGAAAAGAGACAGCTAGAAGCTGATGTCTCAAGAATGAAAAGAGAAAATGCACACTTAAAGGGTGAACTCGCAAGACTAAGAGCTCCACCTCAAGTTATCGGAACTGTGAGAGACTTGTTAGAAGATGGACGAGTAGGAATCAAATCTAGCAGTGGACCTGATTTTGTAGTTCATATTTCTGAAGGAATTGATAAGAAAAAATTAGAAGTTGGCGATCGTGTTGCTCTGCACAGACAAACACTCGCTGTTTTAGAAACATTACCCTCTACCAAAGATCCTCTTGTAATGGGAGCTGAGGTCGATGAAAAACCATCTGAAAAGTATTCAGACATTGGTGGATTAGTTGAAGAATTAGATGAGCTTCGAAGCACTGTTGAACTACCTATGCTGAAACCAGAAAGCTTCACTAAAGTGGGTGTGGAACCGCCTAAAGGAGTGCTGCTTGTAGGGCCGCCAGGAACCGGAAAAACCTTGATGGCAAAAGCTGTCGCCAACGCTACAAATGCATCTTTCATTAGGCTAATTGGAAGTGAATTAGTCCAAAAATATATAGGTGAAGGTGCTAGATTAGTACGTGAACTTTTCCAACTGGCTCAAGAAAGAGCTCCAAGCATAATATTTATTGATGAATTAGATGCTGTAGGCGCCAAAAGAATGGATGTAGGAACCACTGGCGATAGAGAAGTTCAAAGGACTTTAATGCAATTGTTAGGAGAGCTTGATGGATTTACACCAAGAGGCCAAGTCTCAATAATGGGTGCTTCGAACAGACCTGACATACTTGATGAGGCTTTACTAAGACCTGGAAGATTTGACAGAATTATTAAAATTCCATTGCCAGAAGAAGAAGCAAGAAATAAAATAATAAAGATTCATAGTAAAAATATGAATATTGCAAAAGGAGTAAGTTACAAAAAATTGGCTGCTGAGACTGAAGGATTTTCAGGTGCAGACCTAAGGGCACTTTGTGTTGAGGCTGGAATGAAAGCAATCAAAGACAATAAAACTCAAACTACCTACAAACATTTTACAGAAGCATTGGACAAGATAAGAAACCGATTAGATGATTCAGAAATATCTGAACCTGAGAGCGGACTCTACTATTGAACCAAGATATTGCTAAGTTTAATGCCGCTAAAGAAGCTGTCAAACTTATCAAAGATGGAATGGTAGTAGGTCTAGGTACTGGTTCAACCGCAAAAATTGCGGTTGACCTTATTGGAAATAGATTATCTGAGACATTCCAAATTGTCGGAATGCCAACCTCAGTAAAAACCAAAATTCAAGCCGAAGGTTTAGGAATCAAACTTATCGAGATTGACGATGCTAAAGAGATTGATATGGCAATAGATGGGGCTGATGAAGTGGCTCCTGATCTTTCACTGATTAAAGGATTGGGCGGCGCATTGCTAAGAGAAAAAAAAGTTGAGAAAAAAGCAAAATTATTAATTATTATAGTTGACGAATCTAAAATAGTAGAAAAATTGGGTGTTGGATTTCTTCCCGTTGAAGTATCAATTGAAGACCACGAAAAAACTCGGAATAAAATTACTAGATTGGGCTGTAGCGCAAATCTAAGAATTGAAGCAAATTCACAACCTTTCATAACTGACAATAATAATTACATTTATCACTGTAAATTTAAAGATGGAATAGAAGACCCAAAATCATTGGACCTTAATTTAATGAAAATTGAAGGTGTGGTAGACACTGGACTGTTCATAGATATGACGTCAAAAGTAATTATTGGTACATCAAAAGGAACAAAAATAATTGAATAATCTACTTGCCGCGTTGCTCTTTGGCTTTGCCTCTGAGACCTTTGTAGCCACATTTTCTGCACTTTGTAGCTTTCCAGCCTGCTGTGGCATTGCATTTCATACACACTTTCTTTTGAAACAAGCGTGCTTCAGCTTCAGGGAAACGAGCCATAAAGCAGTCCTAGAAGGCGTCATTATAATGATTTGTGCAAAATTGAACCCTTTTTACAACAAAAGTACTAATAAACATACTTCTTTAACCAATTATGTGTGTAAGGCCCAAAAGGGCAATTCATATCAGGGGTTTCTAGCAATTGAATAAATACCTGATATGCTATCTGAATTCGCATTACGAACTACTTGGAGGTAGTAATTAACTTGTATTATTTTTTATCTATTGTTTCTAACGTAGGTGATGATTTAGGAAATCCTGAACTAGAGTGGGGAAGAATAACAATCTTTTTAATTTTAGCGTTAGGTGTATCATTTTTGTGCTCTCTTTTGGAAGCTATAATTTTATCAGTTACTTGGTCACACATTGAAATATTAAGTAAGGATGATAAAAGAAGTGGTAAAAGACTCAAAGAATTGAAAGAAGACATTGATGTACCTCTCGCTGCAATTTTAACACTAAATACTATTTCACACACAATCGGTGCCGCAGGGGTCGGTTCAGAATTTAATAAACTGGGTAATGAATGGTTCACTGTTGCATCCATTATACTAACTATACTTATTCTTGTATTTTCTGAGATAATACCTAAAACATTAGGTGCAATTTATTGGAAAAGACTAGCGCCAAGCTCTGCTTACTTGTTAGACATACTAATTTGGATTACTTGGCCAATTGTAATTGTTCTAAACAGTTTTTCAAGAAAAATATCAGAGGGAAATGAAGATCAAAAAGAGATGACAAGAGAAGAAATGATAGCTGTTGCCGAAATGGGTGAAAATCAAGGTGCACTAGAGAAGCAAGAAACTCAGGTAATCAAGAATCTATTGACTATGGATAAAATTCTTGCTGAAGATGTGATGACTCCCAGCACGGTTATGTTAACTTTTCATAGAAAGAATAAAATCGGAGAAATTGTTGAAGAACATTCACCAATTCCGTTCTCAAGAATACCTGTTCGCGAAGAAAATCTTGATGACATTATAGGTGTTGTATTCAGGAGTAAAATTATGGAATTATATGGCGAAGGTAACACCGACATTGCCATGGAGGACTTAATTTCTGAACTATCAACAGTTAGTCCAGAGGACTCTATTGCAACCCTACTTGATGAGTTTTTAAAGAAAAGAGAGCATATTTTTTTGGTAGTGGACGAATATGGAACAACCCAAGGAATTATTACGCTTGAAGATGCTGTAGAAACACTGCTTGGTGCAGAAATTGTTGACGAATCTGATTCGGTTGAGGATATGAGACAATTGGCACGCGAACTTTGGGAAAAGAGGCGTAAAAGAAAGACTAATCTAAAGTTTGACTAGACACCCATTCTTTAATTCTGTTAGAAATCCAAATCAAACTAGGTAGAACAAATATAGCAATAAACATTGCATAAATTATTGTAGCTGCTGTAATTATTCCAAAATTACGAACTAACGGCATTGGAGATAGGAATAACACAGCAAAACCTGAAACTGTAGTCAAACCTGAAATAAGGAGAGCCGAACCTGTTCTTACAATCGTTGTCTCAATTGCCTGACTCTCAGTTTTATGTTCTCTCTCTTCACGGTATCTCTCTACGATATGTATAGCATAATCTATTCCTAACCCAATAGTAAGTGCAGTAACCATTACCGTGAGAACATTGAGAGTTATTCCCAGCAAAGTCATTGTAGCCAATATCCAAACGGAAGCAAGAATAGTCGGAAATACTGCAATAATGCCTAGATCGACGCTTCTGTAAATGAAAACTAAGGTTAAAGCTGCAAAAAGGATTGCAATCAATGTTGAACTAATCTGGGTTTTTTGAATTTCATTAACCGTCACGCTTGTTAAAACATGGCCACCGGTAGTACTAACCGTGAAATTTTGAACAAAAATATCTGGAATATCATCATCCAGTTCTGATCTCATAAATTCTAACCCGTCATTATCTAATTCATAGGAAGTTGTTGGACCAATGTAAATTCTAACGACTGAGGAAACGTAATTTCCATCTGAATCCCTGTACAAAACATGCCTGATTGCATCAGCATAGGATTCATCCGTAAATGGATCTGCAATATCTAACTCTCTTTGATATAAATAATCATATAAATTATGAATATCAATATCATTGGTCTGGCTAAAAGTTTTCGCTTGATAAGTTAAATTAAAAGTATCAGTTAAAGATTGGACAAAAACATATTTTTCTCTGTCATGAACTTCTATGGACTGAATCAAAGAATCATCTGAGACATCTTGAATGTGAGAAAATTTCAAACGGGCTTTGTGAGAGTTTTCTAAAATTTCAACTGATGAGCTGGAGGAACCTGAAATCTCAGAAGAAGGTATGATTTCTGTTATTTTATCATTACCTATCAGTTGATTTGAGGAATCATACCAAAACACGAAAACCTCTAAAGAAGGTGATACAACACTTTGTTCCATTACCCAATTTATATCTAAAAATTCACCTGAATTAACCAAGAAAGAATTAGTTATAGTCCATTCATGCGTCAAATTGTTGCCATTACTTACACTGAAATCTTCCGAGTCAATAGCCTTCTGAACTATTTGATGCACTGATTCAACACGAGCTGTCGCTCCCACTTTAATAACGAAGCGATCATCGTTGAGACCTTTGTTATCTGAACTCGTTTGACCGTACTGCAATTCGTAATTACCATCTAAAAATTCTGTATTATCTATGTCTCCTTGAATTAAAATCTGAGATTGTGAATAACTTGCACCCCTAAAATCTGACTGTATATTTTCAGCTGTGACCATTATTTCTAAATCATCTGAAAGAAAATCGTCCAAAGAAAATGATGTTTCGATTTGGGAAGCACCACCAAGTGCAAGAATTGTTAGTACTATGACTGTTGAGATAATTGCCTGGGGATGCTTATCAACTATTTGAGAAGCTCTTGAAATTGATGCATCAATTAATTCTGAGTTCTGCGGTTTAATTGACATTTCTTCTGAAGAAGAATCTAATAAATATCTCATTGAAGTATAGAAAAATAAAGTCAAAATGAATGAAGAAAAAATTCCAAAAGCACATAACAAACTGAAATCTCTAACTGGACCTACTCCACCAGTAATACCTGATAAGAAAGCAATAACTGTGGTAAACATAGCTAGTGATAATGCTTGACCAGTATGAACTTGAGATTCAATCAAAGATTCCTCAATGCTGCTTCCTGCAGCTATACCTTCTTGATATCTTCTGCTAACATGTACTGAAAAATCAATACCAAGACCAACCACCAAAGGAATAACTGCAACACCTAGAGCTGTCATTTTAATTCCCACGATTCCTGCAAATGAAAAAGTCCAAAATATTGACAAAATAAGTGTTGTTATTGGTAAAATTACGTAACTCCAATGCCTAAAAGTGAGCCACAACAAAACAACAGTAACTAAAAGCATTCCAACAATCATTAAAATATTAGTATACTGAGTAGATTCGTCAACGTCAGAGGCAAGAAGATCTACAGAAAAAGCTTCAGCACTAATGTCACTGCCTGATTCCTGATTATGACTATCTGCAAGAGTACGTAACTTTTGACCAGCTTCCTTTTTCTGCTCAGTTGACAAATCGGGGTCTAGGTTTACCATAATTATGGTTGAATTAGCTATAGGTGCTTTACGAATTGAATTTTCTGATTCAACAATAATCAGAGGATCTAAATTCAGATCTTTGTTAATTAAAACATCTCCGACAAAATCAACCTCATTCCATGAATAATTACCGCTGCCAGTAGTTGATATTGAGTCATAAACTAGCTCCCAAGGCTCCTCTGCTGTACTGACTGAATTTAGAGACAAACCTGAATCTAAGAGTGCTGAATCAAAAAAATCTGCAACTGACAATACACCCTGAACCCCTTCAATTTGTAAGCAATCATTGTGGAGTTTAAGAATGTCGACAAGATTATTCATTGTCAGAACATTATTCCCGCTGACAGAGGTCAAATAAAGGTTAACAACACTTGAATCTTTACCAAAATCTTCGGTTATAACATCATAAGTTTCAACTTCCTCAGATTGAGGAAGAAATGCCTGAACATCTGTTGAAAACTCCACTTTCAAAACAAATGGAGATATAAACAAAGTTACTAATGCTACAACTAAAATAATCTGTCTTGGACTATCAATTGGAAGTCGTGCATAACGCTCGAGCATATTTGATGCATAAGAAGGGTGCTTAAAACCTGTCGTTACTTACCAAGCCTACGATTTCTCTGCTGGAATGACCTTATAGCTCTCAAAAAATCAATTTTACGCATATCCGGCCAAAACACATCAGCAAAGTACAACTCTGAATAAGCTAACTGCCACAAAAGAAAATTGCTTATTCGCTCTTCACCTGAAGTTCTTAAAATTAAATCCGGGTCAGGCAAATCACTAGTGTAAAGGTTTGAAGAAATTAAGTCTGCATCAATATCATCTGCCTTCAATTGATTTTTCTCGATTAACTTACCGAGTATCTTCATAGAACGGACAATTTCTTGTCTTCCTCCATAAGCAACAGCTAAGTTATAGTTAAAATTAGTGTAATTTTTAGTTTTTGACTCTGCATAGTCAATAGCCTCTTTTACTCTATCAGGTAAAAGCTCTCGATGACCTAAGGCCCTAACTCTAACTTTATTTTTATGAACCCTAAGATCATCTCCCGCATTTCTAAAAGATTCTGCAAACAAATCCATAAGCTTCTCCAACTCATCTTCGCTTCTATTAAAATTTTCTAAAGAAAAGGCATAAACTGTTAAAATTTTAATCCCTACTGACCGACACCAGTCTGATAGATTTTCTAGCGTGTTTTTGCCTTTCAAATGTCCTTCGTGAGGTAGAAGACCAACACTCTCAGCATATCTACGATTTCCATCCATGATTACTGCCAAATGGTTTGGAACTTCACCATTCTTTATCTTACTTTCAAGTCTCCTTTGATAAATTGCGTAAATTGGTGAAACTGCTTTACGTGCTAGCTTGAACACAGTATGCTCTAGATACAACATTATAAAACAACTTTTATAGCCATAAATGAGAGAAAAATATTTATTAGAATTAGGTGGTGAAAATACTGAATTAGGTAAATATGAAGCTCTTGAGCTATTAAAATTTAAAAATTATAAACCAAGAATTGAAATTGATCATGGTAAAATTATTATTTTATCAACCTCAAAATTAGTTGAAAGTGAAGTAATTTCTAGATTGGCCATGACACGTCGGATTTCGCATATAATTTTTACCTCAGATAAAGAAAGTCTAGAAGACATACTAGAAGATTTAAACGAAATTGATATTGGTACCAAAAGATTTGCTATTAGACAAATTAATAGCAAGAATGTGGATAAAAAGTCTACAGTAATGATTGGTGAAAAAATTTCTTCAAAAAATAAAATAGACCTTGACAAACCTGAAGTCAAAGTACTTTTTTACAGAAATGACTTATTTTACATTTCACTTAATCAAAATAGTTGGGAAACGGGATACAAAAAGTGTCTTGAACATCATATAAGTAACCGTCCATATTTTTCTCCGATAAGCATACATCCGAGGATAGCGAGGGCAATGGTTAATTTGTCAAATTGTGATAAAAATGAAACCGTTATAGATCCTTTTTGCGGAACTGGAGGAATATTGATTGAAGGTGCTGATATGGGGCTCAAAATTATAGGAATAGATCTCAAAGAAAAGATGATTGAATATACAAAAGGAAATCTAAAACACTATGGATTTAAGGGTCAACTAAAGAACTCGGATTTTGACAAGATAAATAGTTTTCATTTTGACTCTATCGTTTGTGACCCACCTTATGGCATAGCTTCTACGAGTGGAGGTGAGAATATTAGTGACTTGATGAATAGGTGTCTGGGTGAATTCCAAAAATCAATGCTAAAGAAACAAAGGCTAGTGATTGCAGTTTCTAATCCTGAATTAATTAGAAATCAAAATCTTACATTATTGAAAAAATTTGAGTGGTATATACATAAGTCCTTAACTAGATACGTTATGGTTTTAGAAAAAAATTAATAAGTTACATCAATAATTATATCGTAATTCATGTTTCCAGTCTCAATTTCAATTGTAAAAATATAATCTCCTGTGGAGCTTAAATCATCTGTAGAGTATGACCAAATACCGTCTCCATCATCGTTAACGTCCGTATCCTCTTGAACTATTACTCCGTCCGCATCGGTTAATCTAAGTGTCACTTCTGATTCACCCTGAAACGGAAGATTTTGATCTTCTAAAGTGTAATCAATTTCAAAAGTCAAGAAGCCTTTCTCGACAGGTATTTCGATATTTGCTACAGAATCGCCATCACCATCGTTTACATTCCCACTTTGCTCATCGTGATAATCTTCAACTACTAAAACAGTAGTCTCTGTATCATCAGATAATCCAGAAGAATCTGTAACAGTCAAAACCACATTATATTCTCCCTTATCTGGGAAGTTACGATCAATATTTTCCCCCTCATATTCTTTAGAATCACCTTCGAAGCTCCAGAAATAGGTTAAATCATCACCATCCTCATCGGATGAACCTGAAGCTGAAAAAGAGATCGTTTCATTTATCTGGATTTTTGGATTAGAAGGTGTTATTTTGGCAACTGGTGCATTACCGCTCGAAGCTACGGGTTCATTACTATCTTCGTCGTCATCCTCATTGAGCACAAATGTATAGTAACCATAACCTCCAGAGGCTGCTGCTGCAAAAAGCAAAATAATCAAAAGTAATGATATCTTCTTCATTATTCCATAC
>Ga0208624_1000297_pt1 | contig 26069 bp, 25 predicted proteins | sample Knorr_S23_td_DCM_FD_185607 | JGI IMG/M metagenome (GOLD analysis project Ga0208624, IMG submission 185607) | Marine microbial communities from Southern Atlantic Ocean transect - Knorr_S23_td_DCM_ad_71m_LV_A (SPAdes) (version 2) | ecosystem: Environmental > Aquatic > Marine > Oceanic | place... | reverse complement strand
TTTTATGGAATAACTTCTGGAATTATAAGCTCTAAAAAGTATGAATTTAATCATGTGATTAAGGATATTCAAACCCTAAACAAAATGGCTATAAATTCTGAGCTTCATACAACAGCAGTATCCGCTAATGCTTATCTTCAAATTCAAGATAAATACAGAATCATGGATTGTGGGGCAAGCATGGGTGATAATTATGGACCAATAGTTGTAGCAAAAGATAAAATCAAAATAAGTAGTGAAACTAAAATTGGGATACCCGGAAAACTTACTTCTGCATTCTTACTTTTAAAACTTTATTTAAAAGATGCAAATTTTATAGAGCTCAATTTTGACGAAATTGTTCCTGCTATCGAAAACGACGAAATTGATGCCGGGCTAATAATTCATGAGGGTCAAGTAACCTATAAAGAATCAGGTTTTCAAATAATTCTTGATTTACCTCGACTTTGGGCTGATGAATGTGATTATCCTATACCGCTTGGCCTTAATATTATTACCAGGAGTTTATCAAACGACGAACAAAATGAGATATCTCAGCTTATTAAGTCAAGTATTAAATATGCTTTGGCAAATGTCGAGGAGGCGCTTGATTATTCTATGAAGTTTGGTCGTGGAGTTTCGAGAGATATAGCCAAAGAATTTGTTTTAATGTATGTAAACAGCGACACTGTTGACATAAATACTAGAGGTATACATGGCTTAAATTATTTCTATTCGAAGGCAAAAAAAGAAGGTCTTTTAGATGAGCTACCAAAATTGGATATTATTGAAACTTTTTGATTTTTCCATCAATCATTTTAAAACTAATATTCTTTCCCTCTCTAAATATTATAGAATCAAAAGGATTTCGATCTTTAATTTCAAAAGCTATTAAATCAGCTCTTTTATTTATTTCTATTGAACCGATCTTTTTATCTAGACCTAAACATTTAGCACCACCGATAGTTGAAATTGATAATATTTTTTCTTTTAAATTTTTTACCTTTAACTTCTTTGAATTCAAATATAAAAAACTCATCTCGTTTATAAAATTTAAATCATCATTACTTGAAAGACCATCAGTCCCTAAACCAGTTGAATGATAGTTTAAAAAAAATTTCAAGTCTGGTAATTTCTCATTTAAAAAAAGGTTGCTTCTTGGACATAAAACAATTTTTAAATGATTTTTTTTTATTATACTTTTATCTTCATTAGATAGATTGTTCATATGCACTAAGGTTAAATCTTTATTTACAACTCCCAGACCCTTTAAATATTTTAGAGGGGTAAAGGTGGATTTTCTTTTGACTTTTGGAGCATTCTTTAATTTTTTAAAAATCATATTATCAAATTTATTTTTTTTACCTTTAATAAATTTTATCTCCTCTCGACTTTCAGATAAGTGGGTGCAAATACTTAATTTGTTTTTGGTTGAAAACTTTTTACATTTCTTCCATGTGACGGTATCTAATGAATAAATTGAATGTGGGAAGACCTTGAGTTCAATCAAACTGCTTTTATTAATTTTTTTTTCAATTTTCAATATATTTTTCTCAAAATTTAAGGAATTTGAATTTGCTATTTCATAAAAATATGAACATCTCAAACCGGATTTTTTTATTATTGATATGTCTAATCCATTATATGATGCTATTTCACCAATAGTTGTAACTCCACAGCTACTACATTCTTCAATCGCTTGTTTAATTGATTCTTCAATTAATTTGTTTTTACTCAATACTTTTTTTAAATCGATTATTTGGCTTAACCAATCTGTAAATTCAGATGAATACTTTAACTTTTTTTTAACCCAATTTAGTTCTAAATGTATATGTGAATTTACTAACCCTGGCATCAAAATTGAATTTTTTAAGTTTATCTTTTTATATTTTAATATATTAAGATTTTTGTATTGGTCTATTCTATGAATTTTATTTGATTTAATAAGAATTGAATGATCTTTTAATATTCCATTAATTGGGCACCATATATATTTACTATTAATAATTTTATACATTTACTATATATCTATTTTTCCCTCACAGATTCTTTCCACCGGACCCTCCATCTGCAATTGGTTGTTGTCACTTATTGATATTTTTAAAATACCCCCTGGCATTTTAACTTTTACCTTATTATTTAATAGGCCAAGTTTAAAACCTACAGATACAACTGCACATGAACTACTTCCTGAAGCTAAAGTATATCCTGCTCCTCTTTCCCATATTTCTATTTGCACATTATTTCTATCTATTATTTTCACAAATTGAACATTTATTCTATTTGGAAAATATTTATGCACTTCAATCTTTGACCCATAATTTTTAGCAAGACCAGCAGATATTTTATTCGAAAAAATAACACAATGAGGGTTACCTACAGACACACAATTAAAAATAAACTTTTTATTTCCCAATTTTATAATTTTGTTTATACAATACTCATCAGAGCTTTTTACCTTTACAGGGATTTTTTTTTGTTCAAATATTGCTTTACCCATATCAACTTTAATGTATTTTTTCCCAGCTATCTCTTTGACAAACTCACTCGCCACTAATCCACCTTGTGTTTCAATTGTAATTTTTTTATTTTTTTTAATCTTTTTATATTCATATAAAAAGGCTGAAAATATTCTAAGACCGTTACCACTTTTTTCCGCCTGCGAACCATCAGGATTAAAAATTTTTAATCCGAAGTCAGCTTTATTGCTTTTACAAAGTAATAAGACTCCATCTGATCCTATACCATAGTTTCTATGACATATTTTTTTAACTTGTGATTTGGTTAAAGAATAATTAGTATCTTTTCCGTCAATAACAATATAATCATTTCCTAGACCATGTGATTTTATAAATTTTGTCATAGAGTTTAGTATATTTATGATTTTTTATTTGGTAAACATTATATTGTAGATTATTAATCTTTTTTTGTATAAAATTAACCAATGCAATTTAGGGAGGAATCATAATGATTGAAATGATGTATGACGTAAAAGACCGTGTTGCCGTAGTTACAGGTAGCTCAAGAGGTATTGGAAAGCAATGCGCTTTGGCTTTTGCTGAGGCAGGGGCAAAAATGGTTTTGAATTATGTCAGTAATAAAGAAGCAGCTGAGATTACAGCTGAAGAAATCGAGGGGCTTGGGGGAGAAGCTATCGTTGTGCAAGCAGATGTTAAGGATTTTGAATCATGTCTAGCATTGGGCGAAGAGGCAATTTCGAAATTTGGTAAAATTGACTTTTTGGTTAATAATGCCGGAATCAATAGGGACATTACTTTTAGTAGAATGTCTCAAGAAGAATGGCAAGAGGTAATTGATACAAATTTAGGCGCATTGTTCAATATGTCTAAAGCATGTGTGCCACATATGCGCGATAATAATTTCGGTTCCATAGTGTCCATTTCGTCCATCATAGGAGAAACTGGAAATATAGGTCAATCAAATTATGCTGCGACCAAAAGTGGTATGTATGGTTTTACAAAAAGCTTAGCTAGAGAGTTAGCAAAAGATAATATAAGAGTTAACACTGTTTCACCTGGTTTCGTTGAAACAGATATGTTACACACAGTTCCCGCAGATTTATTAGCAGGAATTAAAGATGAAATTCCTTTGGGCAGATTTGGATATCCTGATGAAGTCGCATTAGCAGTTTTATATCTTTGTTCAACAGCTGGATCTTGGATAACTGGATCCAATATTAGTATGAACGGTGGACACAATATGCTTTAAAACTAGGTTAGCGGCCTTTTGGCCGCTAATTTTATAAAAACGTGTGAGACGGAAGCTCTAGATAATACATTGCTATATATCCTAATATTATTGTAAAAAATCCAAAAATAATAAAATATGATATTTTTAGACCACTTAAACCAAAGAAAGCTCTTATCTGAATTATAAAAAAGAAAACTGTCCATGAAAGAACTGAAATTGTTGAAACTGATCCAAACCAATAAGTTCCAATTTGTTCTTTAGACAAAATAAATCCTAAGGAAAATCCAAGAGTCATAATCGGAAAAGATATACATATAATTAAAAAAAGTATTTTCTCTAATGTGGATAAGCTAGGTAATTTATCAATTTGATTGATTATTTTCATTTTAATATTTTTATGCTGATATATGTATAGAAATGCAATAATTGAAGCTATTAATATTAAAGTATGTGATATAAAGTTTGACATTACGTGAAGTATTAAAATTTTATTACTAAATACAGATGATTCTAAATTACCAACAAAAATTATTGGTACTGATAAAAGAAAACATGCTGGGGATACGAAAAGTGTATATAGATTCTTAATATATCTTCTCAATACAATAATGCTAAAGATCCCCACAATCCATGACGAGACAAATAAATTTGACTCCAGCGTTTTTGATTCGATTAAGATTTTGCCATTTAAAATTAAAAACGTTTGCCCAAGTAATGCAAAAATTAGCAGGATTCTTGATATTTTTGAATAATTTAGATTACCATTGATGGAATATAAAATATTAGTGATAAATGACAATAGAAATAGTGAAGAGATTATTAACATCATAAACTAGAGGCTTCCTCGTAATAATTTTTAGATAATTCTTTATTAAGTTCATCTAGATTACCATCTAGGATTTCATCAATTTTGTGAAGAGTTAAATTTATTCTGTGATCACTAACTCTCCCTTGTGGAAAATTATAAGTTCTGATTTTTTCACTTCTATCGCCTCCACCTACAAGTGATTTTCTTGTTTGTGACATATCATTAAATTTCTTATCTTCTTCTACTTTTAAAATTTTAGCTCTTAAAATTTTCATCGCTTTCTGTTTATTTTTATTTTGAGATTTTTCGTCTTGGTTTTGTACAACAATTCCAGAGGGTAGATGTGTAATCCTAACTGCCGAATCAGTCTTGTTTACATGCTGACCTCCTGCACCAGAGGCTCTATATGTATCTATTCTTAAATCTTTTTCATTAATTTCAACTTCAATTTCATCCGCTTCAGCTAGAATTGCAACGGTTGCAGTGGATGTATGAACTCTACCGCTAGTCTCGGTTTCTGGTACACGCTGAACTCTATGAACTCCGCTTTCAAATTTCATATATTTATATATATTTTTTCCGCAAATTGAGACAATTGCTTCTTTTATGCCACCTAATCCAATATCATTTTTATTTATTATTTCTGTTTTCCATCCTTTCCTTTCAGAACATCTTAAATACATTCTTAATAAGTCTGAAGCAAAGAGTGCGGCTTCATCTCCTCCGGCTCCTGCCCTTATCTCTAAAATTACATCTTTTTTATCTAGAGGATCAACTGGTTTAGTCTCATCTTTGATTTTTTCAACTACCTTAACCAAATTTAGTTTCAATTCGGATATTTCTTCATTTGCCAGTTCCTTAAAGTCAGGTTCATTAAGCAATTCTTCATTTTCAGAGATTGATTTTAAAATATTTTTATATTCTTTATATAGCTCTACAACTCCTGATATCTCATTTCTTTTTTTGGATAAATCCCTAATATCCTTAGAATCTATGTCTCCTGAGGACAAAGATGCATCAATGCGCTGTATTTCTGCTTCAGCTGACTCTAGTTCTATTATAATTTTTTTGTCAATCATTTCATTACTTGTAAACTTTAAAGTATTCGATAGAATTATATCATGGATATCATTGATATCCTTGATAGTAAAGTTAAGGATACGAACATAGAAAAAAACAAATTAAAAGAAAGAATAAAGAGTCTTGAACATGAAATTATAAAGTACAAAGAAAACATTAAGACTCTAGAAACAAAAAATAATTTTTACAAGCATGAGCTAACTTTAGTTTTATCGGAGTTAGATGAAGTTGTAAAAAATATAGATGTTTAGTGAGAGAGATAAATTTAGATTTTGTTAATCGAAAATTGGAATTTGAAACTAACTGTGATGATATCATGGTTAAAAAGATTGAAAATTACATAAATGATGAATATAGAAAATTAAAATTAGAACCAAATAAATTCTCTCAGTCTGACATTTCTATTTTACTTTTAATTAATTCTGTTTTTGAAGTTCTTTCCCTAACTGAGGAAAAAAATGAAAATTTCAAAAGAATTGAATCAATCTTATCAAAAATTTGATAAAGTTGGATTGAGAAAAAGAGTTTTAAATAATAATTTTAGATCTAATCAAATTGGTTCTGATGAATGTATTACTAATTGCATTAATTTTTTGGAATCAATAAATTTTCAATCCATTGCATTATATTCTGCTACAAAATATGAGATTTCTGTTAATAAGATTTTTTTTCACTTGCTCAATAAAAGTAAACGAATTTTTTTTCCAAAAATAAATGGCGATAAATTAAATTTTTATTTAGTAAAAGATTTAAGTGAATTAATTATAGGGAAATATAATATTCTGGAACCATCTAGTTCCACCGTAGTTGATGTAAAATATTTAGATTTTATCATTGTTCCATGTTTAGCAATTGATAAAAATAATAAAAGAATAGGTTATGGGAAGGGTTACTATGATAAGGCTTTAGAAGAGGTTGATAAGAATAAATTAATTTCTTTGATAGGCAACGACTCTTATTTTCCTTCTTATGCAGTAACAAATAAATATGATATTGAGATTGGTAATATTTTTTTAAATAAAAATATAAGTGAGGATAATTATGAATTTAATTGATATTGGAATATATTTTTTAGTTTTTTTGACCGGAGTCGCATTCCTTTGGTTTCTTGCTAGGTTTAAATTAATCAAAGATATAAAAGATAAGGAAAGTAAAGCGCAATCAATAATCAGTAGCGCTAAGAATAAGGCTAATAGGCTTATTAAGGATACAGAAAAAAAAGTTAAAAATTTTAAAGATTCCCATACTAAAAAAATTAAAACTGAAGTTGAAAGAATGGAAAAAGATATAGAATTACGAAAAACTGAGTTAGTAGATAGAGAAAAAACAATTGATAATCAATTGACTGAAATTACTAGAAAAGAAGCTCAGATAGAGATGAGGGAAAAGTCTTGTGAAGATTTAATGTCTAAATATAGAAATCGTGAGAAAGAGTTAGAAACGATTCTGGAAGACGCAAAATTAAAAATTGAAACAATAGCTGGATTATCTAGAGAGGAAGCTAAAGAGGAGCTGATAAAAGTTGTGGAGAATGAAGCAAAAATAATATCTGCTAGAAAAATAAAAGAGATTGAGAAAAATATAAATGATGATGCGGAATCAAAAGCAAAAAACATCATAGCCTTAGCAATTCAAAAATATGCAGCATCTTACACTTCAGAAAAAACTGCCTCAATAGTAAACTTGCCAAGTGACGATATGAAAGGAAGGATAATAGGTAAAGAAGGAAGAAATATTCGTGCGATAGAATTAAAAACGGGTGTTGATATTATAATTGATGATACACCTGGAGTTGTAACAGTCTCATCGCACAATCCTTTAAGAAGAGAAGTCGCTTCAAGAGCTATTAAAAGACTATTGGATGACGGAAGAGTCCATCCAGGACGTATTGAAGAAATCGTTGATGAAATTCAATCACAATTAGACAAAGAGATTAATAAGTTAGGCGAAGAAGCCATATTAGAATTAGGTATTAGCAATATGCATCCTGATTTAGTTAGCCTTGTTGGAAAGATGAAATATAGAACCTCATATTCTCAAAATATATTAGATCATTCACTTGAGGTTGCCCAAATATGTGGTGTTTTAGCAGCGGAAGTTGGTTTAGATCCTAAATTGGCAAAACGTGCTGGCTTATTACATGATATTGGTAAAGCTGTAGATCACGAAATAGAAGGGAATCATGTCGATATCGGAGGAGATTTGGTTAAAAAATTTAATGAACCCAAAGAGGTTATTGACGCTGTTGAGCTTTCTCATACAGATAATCCGGATAGCCTCTATTGTTTATTAGTTCAAGCATCTGACGCTATTTCAGCTGCAAGACCTGGAGCTAGGAAAGAATCATATGAATCATATGTAAAAAGAGTTAAAGAATTAGAGGAAATTGCTTCTTCATTTAATGGGGTAGATAAATGTTTCGCAATACAAGCAGGCAGAGAGGTAAGGGTCATGGTCCAAAGTGATAAAGTTAACGATGATGAAGCAACAATTTTATCACATGATATTGCTAAAAAAATAGAAGAAGAAGTTTCTTACCCTGGGAATGTAAAAATTACAGTAGTAAGAGAGGTAAGGGCTTCTGCTACAGCAAACTAGTTAAATATTATTTAGATAATGCTACTCTTGCTGCAGCCAGCCTAGCAATTGGAACTCTAAAAGGGGAACAACTTACGTAATCTAAGCCTATTTGGTGACAAAACTCTATTGAAGAAGGGTCACCACCATGTTCTCCACAAATCCCTACTTTTAAATCCTTTCTCGTACTTCTTCCTTTGGATAGACCAATTTTCATAAATTCACCAACACCATTTCTATCAATACTCGCAAATGGATCCTTTTCTAATATATCAGAATCTTTACCATCTATTGATACCTGGGTTTCTAAATATTTATTGATAAACTTTGCTGCATCATCTCGAGAATATGCAAATACAGTTTGAGTTAGATCATTTGTCCCAAAAGAGAAAAATTCTGCTTCTTTAGCGATCTCGTCTGCTACAGCAGTTGCTCTAGGAACCTCAATCATTGTTCCAATAGTATAATTAATTTTTTTCTTACCAAGTTTTTCTTTAGCTACGGCCTCAATTATATCTTTTTGATATTTAAATTCTGTTACCATCCCAACAAGTGGAACCATTATCTCAGGCTTAACTTTTATTTTCTTTTTTTCTACTTCAATCGCAGCTTCAAAAATAGCTTGAGATTGCATTTTCGTAATTTCTGGCATTGTTATTCCAAGCCTACATCCTCTTAGCCCTAACATTGGATTAAATTCGTGTAACTCCTCTACTCTTTCTAAAAGATTCTTTTTTTCTAAAAGGACGTCATTATTTTCGCCTCTTACTTCCATTTCTTTTATTTCCAGCATAAGCTCTTCCCTGCTAGGAAGGAATTCATGTAAAGGTGGATCCAATAATCTTATTGTACATGGAAACCCTTGCATAGCCGTGAAAAGACCTATAAAATCCTCTTTTTGCATTGCTTTTAATTTATCTAAATGCTTAATTCGTTCTTTTTCACTTTTCGATAGAATCATTTCTTGCATTATTTTTATTCTATCCTCTGCAAAAAACATATGTTCAGTTCTACAAAGACCTATTCCCTCTGCACCAAATTTAATTGCTGTGGCTGCATCACTTGGTACATCAGCATTAGTTCTAATATCGAGCGTTCTAAACGAATCAGCCCATTTTAAAATAGTTGAAAAAATATTATATCTTTCAGAAGCAATTTCTCTCATATTTCCTTGCATAACTTGGATTACTTCTGAAGCAACAACAGGGATATCTCCTGAAAAAACTTTTCCTTCAAAGCCATCTATAGAAATATAATCACCTTCTTTAATAATCTTATTTCCAACACTAAAATTTCTATCTTTAATATTAACCTTAATTTCCTCAGCTCCTACGACACAAACTTTTCCCATTTGTCTTCCTACAACAGCAGCGTGGCTTGTTCGACCTCCTCTCGCTGTTAATAATCCGTGAGCAGCCGCCATTCCATGAATGTCGTCGGGACTAGTTTCTTGAGTTACCAAAACGACTCTTTTCCCTTTTTTTCCTAACTCTACTGCAGTTTGGGCATCGAGTGCCACTCTACCGGACGCAGCTCCCGGTGATGCCGCTAGACCCCGTGTCATAATATCAAATTTTTTCTTGTCCTCAGGATTAAAAATTGGAAAAAGGAATTGTTCAAGATGCTCAGGCTCCACTCTGAGAACTGCCTCTTCTTTTGAAATTAATGTTTCCTTAACCATATCACATGCAATTTTTGCAGCGGCTATACCTGATCTTTTTCCTGATCTTGTTTGAAGTAAATAAAGGACTTCATTTTCTATGGTAAATTCAAAGTCCTGCATATCCCTAAAATGTCTTTCTAATATCTTTGCAGTATTTTCTATTTGTGAATGCACCTTTCTTAATTCTCTTTGCATGGTTTTAATATTTTTTGGAGTTCTAATTCCAGCTACAACATCTTCACCCTGAGCGTTTAATAAATATTCTGCAAACAATTCTTTTTCACCTGAAAGTGGGTCACGTGTAAAACCAACGCCAGTTCCACAATCGTTTCCCATATTACCAAAAACCATCGATTGGACAGTCACAGCAGTTCCTATTTCAGAAGGAATATCATATTGTTTTCTATAAAAAATTGCTCTATCGTTATTCCAAGACAGAAAAACAGCATTAATTGCTTTGATTAATTGATCTTTTGGATCTTGCGGGAAATTTTTACCAGTTTTTGACTTAACAATTTTTTTGAATTCACCCACTAGTTGCTTTAAAGAATTACTATCTAAATCTACATCATGTCTTACATTTTTTTTATTTTTTAATGCCTCGAGTTTTTTTTCAAATAACTCTTTTTCAACTTTCAAAACGACATCCGAAAACATTTGAATAAATCTTCTATATGAATCCCATGCAAACCTGGGATTTTTGGTTTTTTTTATTACTCCATTTACTGTTTTATCGTTTAATCCAAGATTTAAAATAGTATCCATCATGCCCGGCATTGAGAACATGGCTCCTGACCTTACAGAAACTAATAATGGATTAATAGGATCACCAAATCCTTTGCTAGTCATGGTTTCTAATTTAATTATATTTTTTTCCGTTTCCTCAATGATTTTTTTTGGCAAAGCTTTTTTGTTTTTATAAAAAATATCGCATACCTCAGTAGATATGGTAAAACCAGGAGGTACATTTATACCTATTTCTGTCATTTCGGCCAGACCAGCACCCTTGCCGCCAAGAATTTCTCTCATTGTTCCTTTACCTTCAGATTTTTTATTTCCAAAGAAATAAAGATATGAATTAGATTTTTTTATAGGTGCCATAGTTTAAATATCCTCCATATTTATAAAACCGAGAAGTTCGCAACCCCGGAAATTAATTTTTTAAAACTTGTCAAAAGGTTTAATCTATTTGATCTAATAATCTTTTCTTTATCCATAACCATAACATTATCAAAAAAATTGGATAATGTAGAAGAAGATTTAATAATCTCTTTCAAACATTTTTCAGATTCGTCATAATTTGGAATAGTTTTAAAAAGCTTTTCAATTCTTAAGATTTCAGAGTAGACATCCTCTTCATATTTATTTTGGAATAACTTTTGGTTGATATTTGTTGAGTTGTTATCTTTAATTATATTTTTAAGTCTTTTAAATATTTCTGAAGCTTTTGTCAAATCTTTAGTACCATTTAGCTTCTTAATGACTGATATCTTCTTTTTAATTTTTACTATATCTAAAGAATTAAAGTTTGAAACTACTGCATTCAAAATATTTACACTATAGCCACTTTCTACATAATAGTTTTTTATTCTTTCTGTAAAAAATAACTTAACCTTATCTAAAGATTCCTTATTATCAATATCTACTTTTTTCTCAATATTTGAGAAAGATTCTTTAAAGATTTCAATTAAATCTATGTTTACATCTAGCTCTTCTAATATTCTAATTATACCTATACAACACCTTCTAAGTCCATAAGGATCAGAACTTCCTGTGGGCAAAAGCCTCATATGGAATGCCGAACAAATAGTATCTAATTTATCTGAAATACTAATGATTTTTGATAAATTATCCTTTGGTAAGCTATCATCTCTAGTTTTTGGTAAATAATGACTTGTAATAGAATTCGCAATATCTTTATTTGTATTGAGATAGTAGTACCCTCCCATTATTCCTTGAAGTTCTGGGAATTCGAATACCATTTGCGATGCCAAATCTGCTTTACACAGCTCTGAAGTTTTTATAATATCGTCCACATCGATATTTAAACCTAGTATATCTCTAATTTTTAAAGCCAATTTTCCAACCCTTCTAGCTTTATCACCATAACTCCCAATGCCTTCAATAAAAGTAATATGATCAATTTTATCTCTTATTTTCTCAAGACCACTTTTAATATCTTCTTCATAAAAAAACTTTCCGTCATTTAATCTCGCGGCTAATACTTTTTCATTACCTTTAACAACTTTATTGTTATCTAAATATGGAGATCCTGCTACGAATATAAACTTAGAAACAAGACTACTCATTTTTGAAGTCGAATATACCGAAAAATATTTTTGATGATTTTTCATTATTGAATTTATTACCTCTTTTGGAATTTTTAAAAAACTCTTATCAAAGCTTCCCATTAGGACCCTGGGATGTTCGGTTAGATTAGATACATGATTAATCAAATCTATATCAGAATTCACATATACCTTCTCTTTTTTCTCAATTTTTTTAATTTCATCTAAAATTTTCTTTTTCCTGGATTCGAAATCTAAGATAACATCACTTTTTTTTAAAAAATTTAAATAATCATCAAATGATTTAATTTTTTTATCAGACATTTGAGAAAATCGATGTCCAATGATTTTATTCTCTGATGGTATTTTCATAAAATTTATCTTTATAAATTTTTTATCCATATTCGCAAATATATTTTTTATTGGCCTAATAAATGCAAAATTTTTGTCACTCCACCTCATAAACTTTTTATTTTTTATTTTAGATATTGACTCAATTGTAATTTGTTTGAGATTATCTTGGTTTTTATTGCCTTTTATTATTTTTTTGCAATATAAAAAATTCATTCCATTTCTTTCTTTTATTTGAATTTCTCTTTTATTAATATTATTTTTTTTGATGAATGATTCTGCAGGTTTTAAAAATTCTTTTTGATTTGAAATTGATATATTTTCTGGTGGGCCCCATATTTCTAATTTTTTATCATCAGTTTTATTTTTCAGACCGTTAATGAATAGAACTAGTCTCATTGGGGTTCCATATGATTTAATATGTGAAAAACTAATACCTCTCTCATTCATCAAAACTTCAAAATTATTTTTAAGTTGCGAGGATAAGTCATTAACCAGTCTGGCAGGAATTTCTTCCATATAGATTTCTAAAAAAAATTCTAAATTTTTATTTTTCATATTTTTCCATGTATAGGTTAGCTGAATTTTTGGCTAGCTCTCTTATCTCTAAAATATACCTAGCCCTCTCTGTTACGCTTATGCTTCCTCTTGCGTCTAATAGATTAAATAAATGAGAGCATTTCATACAATAGTCATAGGCGGGCAATGGAAGACCTTTATTTAGTAAGTTCAAGCATTCTTTTTTAGAGTCGCTAAAAAATCTTTTTAACATTGAAATATCTGCAAGCTCAAAATTATATTTAGAAAACTCATACTCAGTTCTATGATGAATATCTTTATATTTTACATCTTTTGACCAATTTAAATCAAAAACACTCGAGACATTTTGCAAATACATTGCAATCCTTTCAGTACCATATGTAATTTCAACTGTGATGGGATCTAAATCAAAACCACCTGCTTGTTGAAAATACGTAAACTGTGTAATTTCCATTCCATCTAGCCAGACTTCCCAGCCCAAACCCCAGGCTCCGAGAGTAGGTGACTCCCAATCATCTTCAACAAATCTAATATCATGTTTTTTTGTATTAATTCCTAAAAATTCTAAGCTGTTTAAATATAGGTTTTGGATATTATCAACTGATGGCTTAATAATGACTTGAAATTGATAATAATGTTGGAGTCTATTAGGATTTTCTCCATACCTCCCATCAGTGGGTCTTCTACAAGGTTCAACATAGGCTGCTGACCAATTTGATTTGCCTAAACATCTCAAAAAAGTTCCTGGATGGAAAGTTCCTGCACCTTTTTCTAGATCATATGGCTGCAAAATCACACAACCCTCTTTGGCCCAGAATTCTTGTAACTTCAAAATTATATTTTGAAAATCCATAAAAAATAATAACATTAAAGAAACTTATCTTCTATTTTATTGTTTGAATGATATTAGAAATATCGATTTTAGAACTATTCAATATACTGGCTATATTTTTTTTTGGTTTTTCAACATTAAATAATCCAAGATTTATATTCATGGGTTGTAAGTCCTTTTTATCTTCTCTAGAAATATAATCAAGCAAAGTACCGATTGCGGTAGTTAGTGGAAATTGAACAGGTTTGAGATTTTTAAAAACTCTAGCAGCATTTATTCCTGCGACTATACCCATTGCAGATGACTCAGTATAGCCTTCAACACCGGTTAATTGCCCAGAAAAAAAGATGTTTTTATTTTTCTTTGATTGCAAAGTGTTTTCGAGTTTTCCAGGTGAATTTAAATATGTATTTCTATGAATACTTCCAAACCTTAAAAATTCAATATTTTTGAATGCGGGTATTAATTTAAAAACTCTTTTTTGCTCATTTATTTTCATTTTCGTTTGAAAACCTACAATGTTCCACATTGATTCATTTTGATTTTCTTTTCGCAGCTGGATTACAGCATAAGGCCTCTTTCCTGAATTAGGATCAGTTAAACCGACTGGCTTCATTGGCCCAAATCTTAAAGTATCTTCACCTCTAGCCGCCATAATCTCAATAGGTAAACAGCTTTCAAAATATTTTATTTTTTCAAAGCTATGAAACTCAGTCTTTTCCGATTTAATTAATTCAGAAATGAAATTTTTATATTCTTCTTTGTTTAGTGGACAATTAATATAATCTCCTTCTGACGCATTATATCTAGAGGCCCTAAAAAAGTGGTTTTTATCAAGTGAATCATATAGGACAATAGGAGATATAGAATCATAAAATGCTAAAGATTTAACACCAATGAATTCCTCTATACTTTTGGAGAGATTGGTTGATGTTAAAGGACCACTTGAAATTATAAGTGGTTTATCAACATCTGATGGGATTGTAGTGAATTCCTCATTAATAACTTCTATAAATTTGTTGTTCTTTATTTTATTTGTTATATATTGAGAAAACTCTTCACGATCTACTGCCAGAGCACCACCTGCGGATACCCTATGTTTTAAAGCTGCTTCAAGAACAATTGACCCTAAACTTAACATTTCATTCTTTAATATCCCGGCTGCTTTTTCTAGCGAGTCTGATTTTAGAGAGTTACTACATACTAGTTCGGAAAAGTTAGGCGATTTATGTGCCTCCGTGAATTTTATGGGTTTCATTTCATAAATTCGTACAGGAATATTTTTCTTTGAAATTTGTATGGCTGCTTCACAACCAGCTAGACCTGCACCAATAATTGATACACCATTAAATAATTTCAATTTATGTTTGTTCACCAATCAAAGAATTCTGTGTAGCTTCAGTAATTTTTACGTTAATTAGCTTTCCAATATTATAATCGTCTAAATTTTTTATGTTTACTACTTTATTGTGAGTTGTTCTTCCATACAGATCATTTTTGTTTTGTTTACTATAACCTTCAATTAAAACTTCTTTAATGGTTCCAATATTATCACAATTTTTTTTGAAAGTAATTTCTTTTTGTCTTTCTTGAAGAATGGATAATCTTTTTGAAGCTTTATCGTCTGGAACATGATATTCCATTTTTTCACCTGGTGTACCAGGGCGAACAGAATATTTAAAAGAATAAACAGTATCGAATTCGATAAGATTTATTAAATCCATTGTTTCTTCAAAATCTTTCTCACTTTCTGAGCCAAATCCTATAATAATATCCGTGGATAAAGCTATGTCGGGTATTAAATCTCTTAACATTTCAATTCTTTGTTTATACCATTCAATTGAATAAGTTCTGCTCATCTCTCTTAAAATTTTATTAGAGCCTGACTGTACTGGTAGATGAAGTTGTTTGCATACTTTATTATTATTTTTCATAGAGTTTATCATGTTCTGGTTTATATCTTTTGGAAACGATGTAGTAAATCTAATTCTTTCAAGCCCATCAATTTCTTGAAGATTATCAAGCAAGCTTGGAAATCTTAATTTATTATGTTTCCAAGAATTTACAGTCTGCCCAATATAGGTTATCTCTTTGGCACCTGATTCAACTAAATACTTAGATTCTGAAATTATTTCATCTATTGGTCTGTTAATCTCACTACCTCTGGTTGTGGGCACTATGCAATATGCACATTTTTTATTACACCCTTGTTGGATTGATACAAAACCTGCGACTTTATCTTTTTTATGATATGGAGTTATATCAAATACATCTTGTACATCCATAGATGTTTCAATAGGACGATTGTTATTTTCACTTCTGATATCTTTAATGATCTTTGAAATTTTTGGTATTCCCCTGGGGCCCAGAACAAAATCTAAATATGGCATATCTTTTAAAAGTTTTTTCCCATAAAGTTGAGCTACACACCCAGACATACCAACTATGAGTTCGGGGTTGTTTTTTTTAAGCTTATTGTATCGACCAACTGCACTTACAGCTTTATGGTCCGCTTTTTCTCTGATCGCACAAGTATTGATAATTATAATGTCAGCATTTTCAGGCGCATTTGTGGGAGATGCATTTAATGCATTTATTATTCTGTCAGAATCATACTCATTCATTTGACATCCATAAGTTTCAATAAAAACAGATTCTTTTTTCACCTTGAAATTTTAACAACCTTTAAATTTTATGCAATAAAATAGAATTGACTAATTTTCGCATATTTAGTACCATTCATAGATGTTCCAGTGGACGAATGATATTAATTCTAAGCAATGGAAAACATTCATAGCAGCTTTTTTTGGCTGGACACTGGATGCGATGGACTTGCTTTTATATGTATTTGCGTTCAAATTCATAGCCCAAACCTTCGATATTACTGGAACTCAGGCAGCTTTACTCTTCAGTATAACTCTAGCCTCATCAGCTCTAGGCGGAATTGTTTTTGGCATAATTTCAGATTACGTAGGTAGAGTTAAAGCTTTAACATATTCAATTTTAATTTATTCACTTTTTACTATGCTTTCTGCTTTCGCACCTGATATCTGGTTTTTTGTAGTATGCCGCTTTCTTCTTGGATTAGGAATGGGAGGCGAATGGGCTTCAGGAGAAATTTTGGTTGCTGAAAGTTGGCCTAAACAACATAGAGGCAAAGTAGTTGGTATGGTTCAAAGCGGCTGGGGATTTGGATTTATTTTTGCGGCAATTTTAGCAACTTTTGTATTACCAGTCGATGATTTTAATTTAAACATGATTCCTTTTGTAAGTACTGACTTTCCTGTTGAGAGTTGGAGGGTTCTTTTCTTTCTTGGTGTAATACCTGCATTTTTGGTTTTTTATGTTAGAAGAGTTTGTGAGGAGCCTGAAATTTGGAAAAAATCTGCAGCGGAAAGAACTAAAACAAAACAAGAATTTACTTTTTTTGAAATTTTTAATTCTAAAGAAATTAGATCAATGTTAATTAAAGCCACAATGCTAACAAGTTTTTGTATGATATCTTATTGGGGCTTAAGTTATTTTGTACCCAATTATTTGGCAAGTCCTGTTTCCGAGGGAGGTGCAGGTTTAGGAATTGTAAAAGGTTTTGGATTTACTATTCCTCTTAACATAGGAGCAATTTTGGGTTGTATTTCTTTTGGTCTAATAAGTGATAGAATCGGTAGAAAGACAACATTTGGCACCTATTTATTGATTGTTGCCTTGCTAGTTCCAATTTTTGGAAATATTGTCCAAATTCAGGAATTTTTGGGATTTATATCTCTTGATGCATTAGTGCTTATAATTGCTCCATTGCTAGGCTTTTTTGCAACCGGATTTTATTCCGGATTTGGTGCAATATTTGCGGAAATATTCCCAACTCGAGCAAGAGGAACTGCTCAGGGATTTAGTTATAATGTTGGAAGAGGGGCTTCGGCAATTGCACCACCTCTATTTGCTTTCGTAGCTGTAAGTTCTTTTGCATTTATTTTTGACGGTGAAGTTATTGGTAACGGAAGAGCCTTAATGACAGCATCTGTATTTGCTATATTTGCCTTCTTAGTACTTTTGCTCCTTCCTGAGACAAAAGGTAAAGATTTAGAATAATTTTTGTTAAAATATTGTTAATTTATGATTAATTTGGTATGTTAATTGCATAAAAATAACTATAAACCATAAGGAGGGTTATATTTATGCGTAAATTAACTATTTTTGCATTAGTATTAGTTTTTTTAGCTTTACCAGTTAAAAATACTTTTGCTGCCGATTCTGCAATTCCGCTAACCTTCTCAGGGTATGTTGTAACTGAAGGTACAGCAAACTTCGGAGATAATGGTGGAGATAACGCAAACAATTTCTATACTTTTAGCGATGATGAGTCAACTTTTACTCCTAGCGCTCAATTAGGTGTAGCAAATGATTTCTTTGTAATAGATGCGTTATTTGGTGCAATGGCTGGTGATTTAGGTACTAGTGATAATGAATTTTTCTTACATCAGGCATATGGTATCGTACCAGTCGGACCATTTACAGTAATGGTTGGTCATATGGATACAATGCTTGGTAACGAGGTAATTAATCCTGGCGACAATCCAAACATTACAAGAAGCTTCTTATTTGGATATTCTATTAATTTCCAAAATACAGGGGTTAGAGCAATGTTTGAACCAGGAATGTTAGCTGATGAAGTATATATCGGTGTTAGTAATGGTTCTGATGTCATCTATGATGAAGGAACTGACCAGCAGAAAATTATTGAAGCTGCTGCAGGTTTAACTGTAGGTCAAGGTAGTCTTTTCTTAGCTATGAACTACGGTAATGACGGAACTGACGCTAATACAATTCAACAAACTTACACAGCTGTCTTTGGATATCCATTAGCATTCGCTGACTTAACTGTTAACGGTGTTTATGGTAAAGAAACTAAATCAGGCTCTACAATTGATGGAGAGTGGTTTGGATTCGCTACATATCTTTCTAAAGCGATCTCTGACACAATGTCTGTAACTGTTAGATATGAATATTTCCAAGACGAGGGTGATACTAAGTTAGGTTTTGATGATTTAGACTCATCTTTTGTTAACGCAAGTGATGACGGTACTCTAGAGAGTTTTACAATTACTCCAGAAATGGCAGTAGGTGGTGGAGTTCTTAGAGCTGAATACAGAATGGATTTTGCCAACTTTAAAGCATTCCAAGCTGGTGAAGGTACTACACCTCAAAACAAATCACAAAAAACGGCATCGCTACAATACATTGTAGCATTCTAAATTGCTAATGACTTGTGGAGCCTTAGGGCTCCACAAGCTTCCTTGATTAATAATTTTAATTATATAAACTTTTCGAATCTTGATTTGCCCTGATAGCTCAGTCGGTAGAGCAGAGGACTGAAAATCCTCGTGTCGGTGGTTCGATTCCGCCTCAGGGCACTTCATGTTTGAAAAAACGTTACTATCTCTGTACAATATTTTTATGCATAATGAGTTCGGAAATTTTTTAAAATCTTTAAGGAAATCAAAAGGTATTACTCAAGAGAATCTTGCAAATGGAATTGGAGTTTCAACTGTTTATATTCATCAGCTTGAAACAGGTAAGGTTGATGCACCATCTAAAATTAAATGTTATGAAATTTCAAAAGTTTTAAATGTTTCTTCTGAAAAAATCTGGAATAAAGCAAAAGACCATAAGCTTCTTAGGTTTCTTGATAAAGAAAAAATAATATCTTCTTTAAATGAACCTATTACTAATTCAGAAAAGCTTTTATTAGATCTTTTTAGGAATCTAAATTCTGAGGTTAGAAAAGATTTTGTGGGAATGATATATATGTTATTAAAGTCTGATAAAAGAGTTTCTAAAGAAGTTCTTCAAAAAGTTTACGAACTATCGAAAAGTGCTTAATGTATTATTTACGAAGATTTTTAATAATTTTTATTATCCAAATAGTAATTTTTGCATTCATATCTACTATTTTTATATTTAATTTTAATTTAGAAAGAGAATCACTTAAAAAACAATCCAAACAATTTACCGAGCTGATAGCTAAGCAAGCAGGAATTTATTTTACCAATAATAAAAGAAAAAATACAAAAGCTTTTATTTCATTCTTAGATTCAAACATAGGGATTGATGAACTTTCATCTGCTTTTGCGATAACAAAGCCAAATATAATTTCAATATATTTTTCTAATGATATTATTTCAGGCAAAGTTAATGCAGGTGTAGATGAAAATTTTCAAAAGGATGATGCAGCCGAAATCAACAAAGATGAAAAATATTTTTTTAATAATAAATATGTAGCGATTAGACCTTTTTATGAGACTAATGAAAAACCTATGGGAGTCGTTAGAGTAGAAGTTGATAATATACCTTTAATTTTAAGAACACTATCTACTAATGCTGTTTTTTATCTATTATTATTTTTAATACTTAATAACCAAGCATTTTTATTTTATTTATGGACGAAGAAAAAGAGGCCACCAATATCTGATACCTCTTACATAAAAGAAAGCTCTATTGGATCGATTAAAATTATGCAAAAAATTATAAATCAAATTATAGAGGATCATAAAAATGAAACTGATGAAAAAAATAAAAATTAAAAGATTTATTATTTTACTTTTTTTATCGTTTATTTTTTCTACTACTTATTTAAATGCAAACTCTTTAAATAATTTAGTTGTTTTAGAAACATTAAATTCCCAAAACAGATTTGAATATTCAGGCTTTTTTATTAATAAATCCTCAATTCCTATATATAATATTTCGGTTAGATTTGTAGCTAAAGGTAAAAATGGAGAAGTTGTTGAGGCTAGATCTGTTTCTTTGTTAAATGATAAAAATTATCCATTAAAGCCAGGAGAAAGATTAAATTTTAGTTTTGTTATAGATTCAAATCCAAAAAAAATTTATACTAAGAAATTGTATTTCTATAACTAATAGGATATAAATAAATTTAACTATGTCTAATAAAATAAGAATTCTCATAGCTAAAGCTGGATTAGATGGTCATGATAGGGGTGCAAAAATTATAACTCGCGCTTTAAGAGACGCTGGGTTTGAAGTAATTTATACCGGACTTCATCAAACTCCTGAGATGATTGCTGAAGCAGCCTTACAAGAAGATGTTGATGCAATTGGAGTAAGTTTATTATCTGGTGCTCACAATTTTTTATTTCCTGAAATTATCAAAAGTCTGAACGAAAAAGGTTTAAGTGATGTTGTTATCTTTGGGGGAGGAATAATTCCTGATGAAGATATCCCAAAATTGAAAGAATTCGGAGTAAAAGAAATATTTGGTCCTGGGACTTCGACGACTGAGATGATAGACTGGATTAATAATAATGTTTTGAAATAACTATTCTTTGCCTATAAGGCTAGTTATAAATCCAATAAATAATGCAATTGCTACAATAGATCCCACAATTTTAAAGTATAATCCTAGATCAACATGAGAAGCTTTGTATACTCCAAGACCTACCAGGCTGAACAGTATTGAGCAAACTAAAATAGAACCTAAATAATCTCTTCTTAACATTGTAACTCCTAGAAATTAAATATAATATTAATATTTAATGAAATCAAATACTAATGTATCTATCTTTGGAGGCGGAAGCTGGGGAACTTCTCTTGCTAATTTAATTGCACATAATTCAAGACAAGTTAAAATTTGGGCAAAAGAGACTTCAGTTTGTGATTCTATAAATAAGCTAAAAGAAAATAAACTTTTTCTTCCAGGTCATAAGTTGTCAGACAATCTTGAAGCTGTATATGATATTAAAAATAAAGATTTTTTGAAATCTAATATTTACATTTTTACCATTCCAACACAATATATTCGTCCAATATTATTAAAATTAAAAAATCACATAAATCCAAAATCAATAATTATTAACGCCTCTAAGGGAATTGATATAAAATCTTTAAAATTCATTAATCAGATATTCTCTGAGTCAGCTAATATTGAGAGTAAAAAATATGTAACACTTTCCGGGCCTAGTTTTGCAGAGGATGTTGCTAATGAACTACCGACAGCTGTAACTCTTTCATCTAAAAGTAGCATGTCACTTGAATTGTCTGCAGCATTATTCGAAAATACAAATTTAAAAGTATACAGATCTAATGACGTAATTGGTGTAGAGATTGGCGGCGCATTAAAAAATGTTATAGCAATTGGTGCAGGAATTATTGATGGCGTAGGAAACAGCGAAAGTACCAAGGCTGCCTTCATAACAAGAAGTTTATTTGAAATAAGACAATTCTCGAAAATTTTAGGTGCAAAAGACTCGACATTTCTGGGACTCTCAGGTGTAGGAGATTTGATGCTAACTTGTTATGGCATACAAAGTAGAAATAGAAATTTAGGTTTTATGATTGGAAAAGGAATGAAAATTAAGTCCGTATTGAAATCTTCAAATTCCATTGCCGAGGGATATTTTACCTCAAAAGCATTCATAAAACTTTCAAAAAAATTTAAGTTTAAGGCGCCAATACTTGAGTCAATCTATGGGGTACTTTATAAAAATGTAAGTCCGGATAATTTAGTAAATAATATAGTAAAAAAAGGTATAATTTCAGATATTTAAACTTCATTTTTACCTATAAAAATGTATAATATTCTTATCAATCCCATGGAGACTTTTTACAATTTCTATTGATAAAAACATTAAATCTACAGAGATATATGATGAATTAAAAGATTCATATTTAAGCTATTCTTTAAGCGTAATTATTGGCAGAGCTTTACCTGATGTAAGAGATGGTTTGAAACCGGTTCATAGAAGATTGCTGTATGGAATGAAAGACCTTGGTCTTGAATCAAACAAATCCTATAAGAAGTCAGCTAGAGTTGTAGGTGATGTTATGGGTAAGTTCCATCCGCATGGAGATAGTGCATTATACGAAGCATTAGTTAGGATGGCTCAAGATTTCTCTCTAAGATATCCTCTAGTTGATGGACAAGGTAATTTTGGTTCTATTGATGGAGATCCAGCAGCAGCAATGAGATACACAGAAGTAAAGCTTGCAAAACTTACTTCGGAAATATTAGAGGACATTGAAAAAAATACAGTTGATTTTATTGAAAACTATGACGGTTCCTCAAAAGAACCTAAAGTCTTACCGTCAAAGATTCCTAACCTTCTACTAAATGGTGCCTCTGGTATTGCCGTTGGAATGTCAACAAACATACCACCCCACAACTTTAAGGAATTGGCAAATGCAATAATAGCTCAAATTAAAAATCCAAAAATTAGTGTTGAAAAATTAATTGAAATTATTCCTGGACCAGATTTTCCCACAGGCGGTATAATTCATGGCTCTAAAGAAATTATAAAACAAGTCTATTCAACAGGAAGGGGAATAATTAAATTAAGAGGGAAGGCTTTTGTTGAAACCGAAACAAACTCAATTGTTATTACTGAAATTCCATACCAAGTTAATAAAAGTAAATTAATTGAAAAGATAGCTGATCTCGTCAAGGATGAAAAAATTAAAGGGATTTCAGACATAAGAGATGAAACCAACAGAGACGGTATGAGAATCGTTATTGATCCAAAAAGAAATGAGGATCCTAATGTGATTTTAAATAACTTATTCTCATTAACTCCATTAAGTACAACTTTTGGGATTATTCTTTTAGCAATTGATAAAAACAAGCCCCAACTTTTAGGATTAAAACAGATAAATCAGTGTTTTATAGACCATAGATTTGAAATAATTACTAAAAGATTTCTCTTTGAGCTCTCTAAAGCAAAAGATAGATTACATTTACTGGATGGTTTTAAAATTGCCTTAGATAAGCTAGATCAAACAATCAAGATAATTAGATCTTCTAAAGAACCCAGTGATGCAAGAGAGTCTCTAATTAAAAAATTAAAAATATCTATTATTCAAGCAAACGCAATCCTTGATTTAAGACTCCAAAGACTTACCGGAATGGAGCAAGAAAAAATATTTGAAGAAAGAAAAAATTTGATCAAACGCATCAAAGAGATTGAAAAAATATTGTCCAGTGATGATGAAATAAATAAAATAATGATTGATGAATTAAAAGAATTGATTGATTTGTATGGAGACAGTAGAAGGACAGATATTGATGACAGAGATCTTGGTGGAATTTCAATTGAAGATTTAATAACTGAGGAGGATATGACCGTTACTCTTACACATGAGGGCTTCATAAAAAGAACATCTGAGAAATTATACAAAAGTCAGAAAAGAGGTGGGGTTGGTAGAACTGGTGCAACGTCAAAAAATAATGATTTCGCAGAACATGTTTTTGTTGCGTCAACTCATGATTATGTAATATTTTTTACCAGCTCAGGCAAATGCTTCTGGAGAAAAGTCCATGAACTTCCTGAATCAAGTCTGACAGCAAGAGGAAGAGCTTTAACAAATATTTTAGAATTATCTGAAAATGAAAAAGTTCGATCTTATATTTCATTAAAAAACTTTGACCAAGATAAGTTTTTAATAATGACTACGAAAAGTGGGATTATAAAGAAAACCAAGTTGGAAGAGTATTCCAGACCAAGATCTAATGGAATTATTGCTATTAACTTAAAAAGTAATGATGAGTTAATTTCTGTTAGAACAAGCTCTGGTAGTGATCAAATTTTAATTTCAACACATAATGGCCAAGCAATTAGATTTAATGAGAACGATGTAAGATCAGTTGGTAGAAACAGTATGGGAGTAAAAGGCATAAGTTTAAAAGGTGATGATTATGTTGTTAGCTCAGAGGTTATTAAAGATTTATCATCTCAAATATTAACTATAACCGAGAACGGTTTTGGAAAAAGAACAGAGGTTGAAAAATATAGATTAATTGGAAGAGGTGGGAAGGGAGTTACTACTCTAAAAATTACCGAAAAAACTGGAAGTATAATTAATGCTTTTCAAGTAAAAAATGGTGATGATATTATACTGTTATCATCTGTAGGCAAGGCGAATAGGCTTAAATCCTCTGATATATCAATCATTGGTAGGGCAACTCAAGGTGTAAGATTAATGAAATTAGAAGAGGACATAAAAGTTGTAGCTGCCGCTAAAGTTGATGAGAAAGTAAATGACGACTAATATCTGCGAAAAATTAAAAAATTTATTTGAAAAGCATACAAACTATAATTCCTTTGCATGTTCTGCTCAAAATAAATATGGTTTAAAATTAAATATTATCCAGGATGGAGACAGCTGTTATTCGGATTTTAAACTAGACAGAATGTATACAGGATTTCCTAATATTATTCATGGAGGTATTCAAGCAACTATTATAGATGAAATAGGATTCTGGGCAATGTTTAATAAATATAAAACTGTAGGATTAACAACTAAATTATCAATTGAGTATTTAAATAAAGTTGAGCCCGAAATAAATTTAAAAGCATTAGTTACAAAAATTATTAAGTCAGATCTGGATGTCAATGTTGAAGTTCATATTAAAACTAATAATTTAACTTTAGTAGTAGGATCTCTAACCTATAAGCTCATTAGTGATATTTTACTTAAAAGATATTTTGGAGAAAAATTTTATACGGAGTTTATAAGAATTAAAAATGAATATAATTAAACTATATGATCATGAATTATCAGGGAATTGCTTTAAAGTCAGATTATTATTAAACCAACTATCTTTAGATTTTGAGAGTATTAAAATAGATGTCTTTACAGGTGAGAATAAAAAAGATTTTTTTAAAAAAATCAATCCTGCTATGAAAATTCCAGTGATTAATGACAGCGGGATAATTTTAAATGAATCTAATGCAATCCTCTTATATTTATCCGATAAGTATAAATCCGAATTACTTTCGAACTCTTTGGAGGATAGGGCTAAGATTTACTCATGGCTGATGTATAATAAGACGTCTGTCGATCCTTTTTTAGCTAAGGCAAGAGCTATAAAAAAATTTTATCCAGATGATAAGCAAGATCTGGATGAGTTAAAATCTTTAAAAATTGAAGGGAATAAGTCTTTAAGAGTAATAAATGATTATCTAAGTACTTCTAATTTTTTTTGTAGCGGATATTCAATTGCTGATATTGCAATGTATCCATATATAAAATTATCATATGAGGGAGAAATTTTACTAGAGGAATATAAGAATATTTTAAATTGGATAGATAGGGTAGAGAATACTGCTAAATTTATTCCAATATATTAAAAAAAAGCGGGAAACGGGGCTCGAACCCGCGACCTTCTGCTTGGCAAGCAGACGCTCTAGCCAACTGAGCTATTCCCGCAGACTAGACATTCATTAATTA
>Ga0208624_1000290_pt1 | contig 26294 bp, 18 predicted proteins | sample Knorr_S23_td_DCM_FD_185607 | JGI IMG/M metagenome (GOLD analysis project Ga0208624, IMG submission 185607) | Marine microbial communities from Southern Atlantic Ocean transect - Knorr_S23_td_DCM_ad_71m_LV_A (SPAdes) (version 2) | ecosystem: Environmental > Aquatic > Marine > Oceanic | place... | reverse complement strand
TCGACTGCGAACTCTGCGACCCATGTGGGTCCCTGCCGAGCGCCGAACCGGCCTTCTTCATGCCATGCGTTTCGTTTTCAAAAGACGTGATAAACCTCGGATGGGCCGCTTTCGAAGCTCTCCCAAGGAAACTGCATTGTTTCAGTGCCTCCAGATAAGCGCAAGGGTAAAAAGTGCGTCAGGGCTAGAACCACCCGGCAGAATAGGAATGCCCTTATTTGCCAAGGAAGGTCATTTTTATGCTATTTGGCTGACTCTGAGCACTCAGACCCTCCGCTCATCCTGCCCCCCAGGCTCCCTAGGCTCGTTTTTCGACGTAATCTTGCCTGTGAACCCTCACCGATACCGCAATGGTGGGTCCTCTGGGGCCCTGACCTCGACCTTCATCGTCGCTTCCCTGCTCCTCTGCTGCGCCCCGGCTGAGGACCACATACCCCCTAAGCAGCCCAGCGAGGGTGCCTCTTCGGCCAAAGACATGTTCCTAGGGCCTCGGAAGGAGGCCAAGAAGACTGAGAGGTCCAGCAAGCCAGACATCCCGAGGCTCGCCTTTCATGAGCACAGCAGAGGACTCGCTGTAGGCGGCACTTGGCGTGAGCACCCCCTCCTTCACGACTTCAACGGAGATGGGAGGGATGACATTGTCGCCTCGAACCGAGAGGAGGACGGCCTCAACGCCTGGACCGCGCCCTCCGGAGAGGGCGGCGATTGGACGCTCTCCATAACAGGTCTCCCCCGTGACTTGATGTACGGAGGATCGGACGCCGCGGATCTAGACGGTGACGGTGACCAAGACCTCGTCTTCGGTGCACACCTAGACGGCTTGAGGGTCTTCCTGAATGACGGCGCGCTGAGCTGGACTGAGTCATCCTCTCAGCATGAGAACCCTTTCCGCATGCTCGACGTGCGCCTAGGTGACCTCAACGGCGATGAGCACCTTGACGTCGTCGGTATCGGGCACTTCACCTCCAACGGAGCGGGCGTCTACTTGGGGCTGGGCGAGGGGCGCTTCGAGCGAGCGCCGGAGTCTGACGCTGTATTCAACGCAAGAACCTTCGGGACCGTGGTCGAGCTCGCCGATGTCGACGGTGACGGAGATGATGACCTCTTCTTCTGCTGCAAAGCGGGTCCGCGCGTCTTCCTGACGGACCAGTCGGAGGGCGAGCTCTCCTGGACCCCTGCCTCTGGAGGGCTCCCGAAGACGTCGATCGGAAACATCACACGCGCCTGCCTCCCTGTCGACTTAGACGGTGACGGGACGCCCGAGCTCATCACAGGAGAGCTGACCGACCCACAGATGCCCAAGGAGCAGCGCCTCACCGCCGCGGTCTACTCCTTCGAACCTGAGAGCTCTGGCTGGAGCCTCGTGGACAGCGGACTCCCCTCACAGCTCAGCGTCACCGACGCTGCCTCCGCAGACATGGACGGCGACGGTCACGCAGACATCGTCCTAGCCTCGATCGAGGAAGGTGTGGTCGTCTACAAGGGCGACGGCGCGCTGCACTTTACCCTCGCAGGGCAGATCGCGAGCGCACCGAACCCGCGCATCGCGCTTGGAGACGCCAACGGTGATGGCCTCGTCGACCTCTGCATGCTGCACGGCGCCACGAAGTCGATCCCCGACGGCGGCGGAGTCCAGGTCTTCCTGAACTCCGACGACGCCTGGACCGAGCGCTGAGAAGAGCGCGCTAGGGCTACTCGCCGCTCGAGAGCGAGCCGCCGAAGCGACCATCTCCCGACTCCCCCGCGATGCTGAGCGCCGCCTCGTCAGCGTCACTGTCTACGGCTAGCCCCCCATCGCCAGAGAAGAGATGGACGCTGCCAGAGCTCGAGGGCTCTAGAGCGCTGCCATAGGCGCTGACACAGAGGTCTAAGACGCCATCGCCGTCTCGGTCTACAGCCCCGACGCTCTCACCGAAGTGCTCGTAGTCCCTCGCTCGTCCCGTGAGGACCACGTCAGCCGCCAAGGCCCAGGTGTCGCCTAGGACCGGCCCACCGCTGAAGAGATACGCCTGTCCGTTTCGCTCTGCCCCTGCGGACTCATCTGGCGCGGTCGCCAAGATGTCCATGACCCCATCACCGCTGAGGTCAGCGACGAGCAGCCCTGCTCCGAAGTCCCCGCTGGCGGTCGCGCCGTGGAGGAGGACGTCGGCGTTGTCCGCACTCTCACTGTAGACGACTGCGTCACCGTAGAAGATCAACACGAGCCCGGCCGCGTAGGCAACCTCGCTGTCGGCGTCTGGAGCGCTCACGACGAGGTCATCTAAGCCATCGCCGTTCACATCACCGACCGCGAGGCTCGCGCCCATGGCCCCTTCATCATCACCCAGCAGGGCATAGTGGGCGTCCGCAGCCTGGTAGGTCTGGGAGTCGCTCACCGGGCCGAGCCAGAGGAAGACGGCGCCGTCGTCTATGAGCCCGTTAGGCGTCACAGGGTTAGCCCTCGAGGCGCCGACGAAAAGGTCAGCCTGACTGTCGCCGTCATAGTCTCCCACACCTGCGGAGCAGCCGAAGCGGTCTCCGCTAACCTCCCCTGCGAGGATGACGTCTGCACTAGCAGCGCTCTGCGAGGCCGCGAAGCCCGCCCCGCCGTGGAACACATAGGCTGCACCGACGTCTGCCCTAACAGCCGGCTCCTCTGCGTCGTAGCGATAGATGAGCCCAGTGATCATCGAGCTCACGTACATGTTCCCGCTCGCATCGAAGGCGACTCCGGTCGGTGTCGTGAGGGTCGCGACGGTCTCTAAGCCCTCACTCGTCACGCGCACCACCGACCCGGTCCCGAAGAGCCAGGGCGGACCAGCTGTGAGGTCGAAGACGTCGAACTGAGCGACATATAGCGAGCCATCTACAGGGTTGAGCGCCACATCTGTCGCCCGCGAGAGGCCGCTCGCGAGCTCCGTGACATTGCCCGCATAGTCCACATTGAAGACGCTCGCCGCCCCCTCATTGAAGGGGAAGCCGGTCAAGTTCACGACGTAGAAGCCGTCAGCGTGAGCGAGGATCCTCGTCGGCACAGAGTCCGTGAAGGGCGGCCCGAAGGGGCTGGGCTGCTCGATCTGCGGGAAGCTCACAAGCTCACTTATCACGCCGGAGGGGCGCTCGATCTTGAAGATGGAGTTCGAGCCAGCGTTCGCCACATAGAGATGGCCGTCCGCCCCCTCTGCTACGCCGTAGGCGTTGTTGTGGTCATAGCCGAGGGACTCGCCAAAGCTAGCGATCTCCCACTGGGCCGTGACATCTGCGGGCCCTAAGGCTGGCGCGCCGGGGCTCCAGAGGGAGGCGTCAAACTCCAAGACTGAGTTTGAGAGAGCGGAGGCTCCGTCCTGCTGGACCAGGACAAGGCTGCCCATCGAGTCAAACAAGAGGTCACTCGCGCCGCCTGCGAAGCCCTCATCTGTGAGCGAGGGGAGGCCCGTGATGACCTGCTCGATAACGCCCGCCGCGGGGACTCGACTCACGCCGGAGTCATCCAACGCAGACCCCTCGGGGTCATTCGGATCTGCGCTGCCAGAGCCTGACTCGGCGACCCAGAGGGAGCCGTCAGCGGCGACATGCAGCCCCATCGGACTCTTCAAGCCCGCGGCATAGACGGAGGTCCCTGAGGGGCCGTAGTCCACTCCGGGGGCGCCTATGATTAGGTCGTCGGCCCCGTCGCCGTTGAGGTCTTGGACGACGAGCGCCGCGCCGAGACGGTCAGCGATGCGGGAGTCTGCGGCGGAGGTCCCCGCCGCGCTGATGATGTGATCCGCGACGTCAGCCATGACCACACCTGCGCTGAGCGGGCCGTTGAAGACGTAGACCATTCCGTCCCCAGCCGCGCGGGGGGCGGCCACGATGAGGTCCTCTTGCCCGTCTTGGTTCAGGTCGCCGGTCGCCACGGTTGCGCCGAAGTGATCCCTGGGAGCGGCGCCGATGATGACTAGGTCCGCAGCAGAGGAGGAGATGTCCTCTTCGCTCGTGAGCGCACCAGAGGAGAGATAGAGGTGCACAGCGCCTGCGCGCTCACCGCCGCCCTCATGCATCGGGGAGCCGACCACGAGGTCCATGAGCCCGTCGCCGTCAACATCAGCAGCGGTTGCCTCTGTGCTCTCAAGGTAGGTGTACCCCTCGCCCATGGCTGAAGAGCCGAGGGCGTTGCTCACGCTCACCGCGACGACGCCCTGACCTGGCGGCGTCACGCAGGTGATGGTCATGTCGTCAATGACGACGACATCTGTCGCAGACACGCCGTCGAAGAGGACGCTGGTCACCCCTGCGTTCGTCATGCTGAAGCGCTCCCCTGTGAGCGTGACGAGCTCGCCGCCGCCTTCGGCGCCTGCGCTCGGGCTCAATGAGGCTAAGACCGGCGCGCCGCCGGTGTAGGTATAGCCTGAGTAGCTGCCCGTGCCGCGTGGGTTGGAGACGCTGACCACGGCCACGTCGCCAGCCTCTCCCGAAGGCGCTGTGCACGTGATCGTGGCGTCATCGACTACCACGACGTCTGCAGCCGCGACTCCGCCGAAGGTGACGCTGGTCTCCCCTGCGACTGCCTCCGTGAACTGGGAGCCCGTGATGGTGACCAAACCACCACCGGAGTAGTCGCCCTCTGCAGGAGAGAGCCCGGTGATCATGGGGTCATCGCTGGTGTCAACGTAGCTGTAGCAGCACAGCGTCGCCGTCCCTCGCGGATTCACCACGCTGATCTCGACGGTCGTGTTGTCTGCCCCCGCGGGAGCGTCACAAGTGATCGTCGCATCATCCACGACGACGACGTTCGTGGCGGGGTTGTCGCCGAAGAGCACGCTCGTCTCCCCTACGACATCCTCTGTGAACTGGCTCCCAGTGATCGTCACGTTGCTCCCGCCAAGGGGAAGCCCTTCGGCCGGATTGATCGAACTCAGGACCGGATCGTCCGTGGTGTCCACATAGCTGAATCCGGCGAATATCGCCGAGCCACGCGGATTCGTGACCGTCACATCGACCGTAACGCCGTCCGCACCGGCGGGCGAGAGGCAGGTGATGGTGCCGTCATCCACGACGACCACCTCAGTCGCCATGACTCCGCCGAAGTCCACTGTCGTCTCTCCGACTTGATCCTCTTCAAATTGACTTCCTGAGATGGTGACGAGGGTGCCACCGACAGGCTCGCCCTGCGCAGGATCGATGCCCGTGACCTGAGGATCATCTAGCGACGGGTCAATGTAGTGGTACGCACCGACCAAACTGCCCGTACCCCGTGGACTCACAACGGAAACATCCACGCTCTCCCCCGGAGAGCCCGGAGGGCTCAAGCAGGTGATGGTCAAATCGTCGAGGACAAGGACATCGGAAGCAGGGCTCTCACCGAATAAAACGGTCGTCTCCCCTGCCACAGCCTCAGCGAACATTGAGCCCGAGATGGTGACGAGCTCACCTCCCTCGGCAGCGCCCTCCGAAGGGTCCAAGGCGTCTATGACCGGGTCGTCGCTTGGGTCGAGGTAGCTGAAGGCATCTGTGAGGATAGCTGTGCCGCGAGGATTGCTGACAGCTATGGACACTATCGCGTTGTCTAGGCCTTCGGGTGCGACACACTCAATGGTCGCGTCATCCACCACCACAACGCCCTCAGCGGGGTTGTCACCAAAGAGGACGCTCGTCTCACCAGGAGCCTCCTCCGTGAACTGAGCGCCCGTGATCGTGACCAGCGCGCCACCTACGGGGAGGTCCACGTTCGGCTCGACGCTCGTGATGATGGGGTCGTCCGAGGTGTCGATGTAAGCGAAGCCATCGAACACTGCCACGCCGCGGGGGTTCGAGACCATGACCTCGACGATGTCCCCGTCTATGCCCGGAGGGGAGATGCAGCTGATCAAGGAGTCGTCTACGACGACGACCTCGAGGGCCTCGAGCCCTCCAAAGCTCACAGAGGTCTCACCCTCGACCTCCTCTGTGAAGTTGACGCCAGAGATCATCACAGATGTCCCCCCCTCTGGCTCTCCGCTGTCTGGGTCTAACCCAGTGATGACGGGGTCATCCTCGGTGACCTCGATGTACTCGTAGCAGCAGGCTGCGCCAGAGCCGTTGGAGTTGATCACGACCACCACGACCTGATCCCCCGCCATTCCGCTGGGGGTCACGCATGTGATCGTACTGTCATCGACGATCTCCACGTCCGTGGCGGCGATGCTCCCGAAGGTGACGACCGTGCCGACCTCGACGTCGTCCATGAAGCCCTCTCCGCTCAGCGTGACCACTGTCCCCCCGTTGGAATCACCAGAGGAGGGCTCGATCAGAGTCACGATCGGCTCGAGCGAGCTTCCGCTACCGGGGTCAATCGAGTCCTCATCGCCTCCGCCACAGGCGGCGAGGGTGGTGCAAATCAACGCCGAAGAGGCAAGCGACTGGAAGAAGGGACGGGTTCGATTCGTCTTGAGCTGTCTCATGGGCTCGAGGCTCCTGCTCGAGGATGTGGTTCTGTGTCCCAACGCTCTCGTTCGATGGAACGCAGCGCGCTTGGGCTATGGGGACGTGTTGGATCACGGGCCTCTGCCGTAGAGACCTGAAGAGGACACAGTATCAAAGAAGTTGCATTTTGACGCGGATCATCTAAATCCATGCCTGACAAAGGCTCAAGACTGCCCTAACGAAGCAAAAACGGCGGTTTTCCCCCTTCATGCACAGGGGAGGTTTGCGCCCGTGGGCGCGAAAAGGCCCTTGCCCTGCTCAGCCCTTACCGCCTCTCAGGATGTTCTCTAAGCCTTCCATGCTAGGCGGCAGGGGCGGGAGCGCCTGCTCAGGCTTGACCGTAGGGAGGTCCACAGAGTCCCCATAGAGTCGCCGCGCTTCAATCGCAGCGGCCCGGTACTTGTCCTCCACCACAGCGGGGTTACGACCGAAACGAAGGGCCTCCGTATATGCGGCGATGGCTGCCATGGGATCAGCCTGAGCGAAGAATGCGTCCCCAAGGATCTCGTATGCACGCCAATCCTCAGTCCTGATCTCGAGAACCTGATTGACCTGGGTGACGGCCTGCACGAGGCGCTCATCCTCCTCTCCCTCTGCAGTCAGGACGAGCGCCCTCGCGTGCTCTCGGAGCGCCGCGAGGTGCTCACCGCTCTGCTCCAAGACCTGCTCAAGGATGTCCCGCGCCTCATCCGCCCGCCCCTCCTCGAGGAGGATCAAAGACCGGTTGTAACCCACATCTGTCGCCGGAGCCCCGCTCCGCTCAGCCCGCTCCAACTCAGCTAGGGCGCTCTCAAAGGACCGAAGGTGTCCATGGCATATGGCCAAGGTGACCGAGACGACCTTGTCGGGGGCGCCGCGATCCCTAGCCTCGAGGAGGACCGGGACTGCTAAGCGAGACTGGCCGAGGGAGAGGTACACCTCCGCCAAGATCACCGAGAGCTCGTGGTGCAGAGGGTGCTCCTCGATCCCTTCCTGAAGCGCCTTCACGGCTTTGGGCTGTTCTCCGAGGGCGAGCAAGCAGATCGCCTCATAGCTCACGCGCTTGCCGCCCCCCCTCCCTCGCTCTTCCAGCGCGGCGAGCTCCACCAGCGCCTCCTCAAACTGCCCACGCTCGATCTTCGGGGTGATGTCCTGAAAGACATCACCCGCAGGGCAGCCTGACCAATACGCCAAGAGGCTGAGCGCCAGCCCTATGGCTAAGAGGTGCCCGGATGACTTGTTCCCTGTGCTGGACATGATCACGCCCCAGACCTAGTCAAGAGCACTGAATTATCGCCCGTATAAGAGAGACCTCAAATTTGCACGATGCTTTTTTACGCCACGCTACCAGGAAAAAAATACCGTCTCTGAGCGGCTCAAATTCGTGCGTCGGCTCCCCAAGACAGTCCCGCCTGCGTATCCTCTTAGGGGGCCGAGCTAGCTCGCTCGCGCAGGCCCCTCACCACACTATCTAAGGCTTCGGAGCCAACACACACATGCGGACACTCTCTACTCTGCTCCTCCTCTCTAGTGCTGCCATCGCACAAGACTCAGTCAGCAAGACCGGCGGATTCCCCGGTGACGCCATCGACCCGCTCAACCCCAACGAGCAGGTGAACGATTTCGTCGTCGACCTCTCCACGTTCCGGTCGAGCGCAGGGAACACCTTCGGTATGGCACCGATTGCGAAGGCTAGCGACGACCACAGCCCTGCACCGGTCTTCTACAACGCGCAGATGAGCGGACAGACCATCAGCAAGGACACCCTCATCGGCGTCCCCTTCGCGCGCTCCAGCTACGACCAGTGGAACGCCTCTGGTGCAGGGATCAACTCGAACCCCCAAGCCCAAGACCCGGGTCAGCCCGTCGACACCTCGAACGCTGTCGGCAACCAGTTCGGCTTCAACTTCTCTGAGTGGTCGAGCGACCCTACGGACACTTACTCCTTCAACCGAGTGATCGCGGGGGTCGTGAACTATGACCCCGCCTCACCGGGTCGCCTCTACGTGAGCCGAGTCACCGCAGCCGTCAACGGCGACGGATGGAACTGCAACCTCTCGCAGTACGGCACCGGCGGCGTCGACGCCGCAGGCTACGCCGTCTTCCGCGGCGACGGCTTCGGCTCAGGCCCCTGCAACTCCTTCACCGAGCTGCTCGGCAACAACTACTTCGGCGTCTCCAGCCTCTCGCGTAACAACGGGACTCTGAACATCATCTCTGGCGCAGGCCCCACGGACGTGGGAGCGACCACCTGGCACCTCGCCGGCGCAGGCACGACGCACAACACCTGCACCCTGATCCCCGGCTCTATCGCAGGAGGAGCTCCGATCGTGATCGGCAGCAACTTCGACACCGAGTACCGCTACGGCTCAGGCACGGTCCTAGGCACCTCTAACATCCACCTCGGCCCCTCCAGTGACCAGCGCGGGAACGTCTCGCACTCCTTTACGAACCTCCCCTCCTTCTTCGCTGGGAGCGTCCTCGGAACGGCCGCTATCCTCGGTCAGAACGGCATCCCCGACAGCATGGCCCTGTGGGGCTTGGACGCTGCAGGCGCCCCGGTCTCCCCGCTGAACATGAAGCTGCCCGCCGTGATCACGGACAACAACGACGGCTGGGACACGACCGCCCTCGGAACCGGCACCTTGAGCTTCGGCAACTTCGCCAGCCAGGTCGCCTACCGCGGCGGCAACGGTCAGATCGCCGTGGGCAGCGACAGCCAGGGACGCCTCCTCGCCTCTGCCCTCGCGATCCACCCCCAGTACACCTCGAACGACGATGGCAACAACCTGCTCGCTGTCTGCCGCCTCGACGCTGCTGGTAATGAGGAGTGGACCACCGCTGGCTACACCGCGAACGCGGACGGCAAGGCGCTCTTCGACGGCAGCGGCAACGTTGTCGGTAGCATGGTCTCCCTCGGCACCTTCTCCACTGCGAGCGGACCGTCGATCTCCTCTCCCATGATGGACTCGGGCGGCAACATGTTCTTCGTGAGCTCCATCCAGACCTTCGACGCTGCTGGCGCGCCTGACTACGGCGTAGGCCTCATCCGTGCCGAGCTCGACGAGGCGAACTTCGAGTACAAGCTCGAGCTCCTCTTCCGCTCTGGCGACGTGTTCAAGGGTCACAACTCGACGCACAACTACCAGGTGCGCTTCTTCAAGCTCGCGGACACCAACTCGATCGACTCCGCGGCGCCCTTCAGCGGGAACATCTCCGCTGGCGCCTTCAACGGGCAAGACCCGGCGAACGTCACCAACAGCTCCTCTGAGTCACTCGGCGGCCTCGTCCTCTCCTTAAACATCATCTACGACGTCAACAACGACGGTCAGTTCGTCTCTTACACGACGGACGCTGCCAGCCCCGACGAGGACTACAACGTCCTCATGTACGTCGGCGCCGCTAAGGACTGCAACAACAACGGCGTCTCTGATGAGCTCGACATCGCGAACGGCACGAGCCAAGACCTCGACAACGACGGGATCCCGGACGACTGCGCCTCAGGCACGAGCTTCTGCTTCGGCGACAGCTCTGGGGCCTTCTGCCCCTGCGGTAACTTCGGCGGAACCGGCGAGGGCTGCGCGAACGGCACCGGCGCTGGCGCGTTGATGACCTCGACGGGCTCCAACTCGGTGAGCGCTGCGGACTTCGGCCTCGCGGCGGCGAACCTCATCCCGAGCCAGCCTGGACTCTACTTCCAGGGCAATAACGCGGTGAACGGCGGCCAAGGCAACGCCTTCGGTGACGGCCTCCGCTGCGCTGGCGGCGGGGTCATCCGCCTCCAGGTCCGCTTCGCAAACGCGGCGGGCACCTCCGCGACGAGCGCCAACCTGGTCGCTCAAGGCGGGGTCGCTGCAGGAGACCTCAAGCGCTACCAGCTCTGGTACCGCGACCCCAACACCAGCCCTTGCGGCGCTGGCTTCAACCTCTCCAACGGCATCGAGCTCGTCTTCACGCCGTAGTCTGAGAGTCGAGAGGTGATGCGCGCCGCGTCACCTCAGGCACAAAGAGAGGCGCCAGGCCCGCTGGGTCCTGGCGCCTCTCTCGTTCTCTGCTTCGGCTACTTGTCGAAGACGTTCGTCTCGCTCGGCGCGATGCGCTCGTCGACCTTGCGGATCTCTAGCTTGCGGTTGGCGAGCTCAAGGGCGATGTCCTCGAGCTTCTTCTCGGAGGCCTCGACCTCCTCTTCACCGGGCTTCTTCTTGTCCGGCTGTGCGTCCGGGTCATTCGGGCTCATGTGGTGACCTCCTCAGGTCTGGGTGAAGACTCCGCCGGGCTCCTTCGCGCCGGCGTGATCGTGTGGGGCGCCCCCTCGTGTAAGAGGCCGCTCTGGTGAAGCTCGCGGGCGAAGGCCTCGAGCGCGGTCGTGTCAGCCCCGGCCCTGCCAGCGGCGTCTAGGAGCCCCCCTAGGGAGCCGGCCTGTTGCAGCGCCTCTAAGAAGGCGCGCGCGCCAGAGGTGAGCTCACAGAACTCTCCACTCTCTGGGTCGTAGGCCAAGACGCACTCTTCAGGCGCCACGCCGTCGAGCTCTGACTCTGCGCGCTCGAGCGCGCCCTCCACGAAGCGGCCCGTCAGGAAGTCAGGGCGCACCGCGCGGGCCAAGGGAGAGCCGAGGCGCTCGCAGGTCTCGGTGTAGCTGTGTGAGAGTTCCACGAAGCTGAGCCCGTCTGAGGCGCGAGCCTCTCGAGAGGGGGTCCCCTCCTCACGGGCTGCGGCGCGGTCGACGCACAGCTGCGCGAACTCGTCCGGCGTCTTGCCGCTCGCGAGGTGCAAGAAGTAGTGACTCTTCTGCATGAAGTAGAGGATGGTGTCGCCGCGGAAGATCGGCAGGAACTCGCGGAAGCCCTGCATCATCTCGTCGAACATCTCCGCGGCCTCGGTCTGGCTCATGCCCTCCTCAGCGACGTAGTCGTGGTAGAGCTGCAGGTCCGTCCCCTCCCCGTCCAAGATCTCGATGCCGAACTTCTCCGGCTCGTGGTAGGTCTGCGCCACCTCGTCGATGTGGAAGGTCTGAAGGGACACCTCGCGCACTGGCGGTGAGTTCTCACGGAGGAACTTGAGGCTCTCACGCGCCTCCTCACGGGTCTCTGTGGGGAAGCCCACCATCGCGTAGAAGGTAACGCTGATGCCCGCGTCTGAGCAGTTGTTCGCGACCTCCTGTACAGAGCTGAGGCTCTGCCCCTTCTTCATCAGCTTGAGGATGCGCGGGGTCGCGGACTCAAAGCCGAAGAGCAGCTTGCGGCAGCCGGAGCGATACAGGCGCTCTGCGCCCGCCTTGGTGTACGCCTTCGGCTCAACGCGCGCGTCGCACCACCACTTCATCCCAGCCTCGCGCCTGATGAGCTCCTCAGGCAGATCGTTGATCATGCCAGGGGGCATGCAGTCTGTGATGTAGTTGATGTTCGTCGCGCCGAGGCGGTCCCTCAGCTCGATGGTGTGATCTACGATCGTCTCGGCTGAGCGCGTGCGATACCCAGGACCGATCACGGTCGGGAGCGTGCAGAAGGAGCACTCCCCGTAGTAGCACCCCCGGTTGATGTCGTAAGGGATCACGACCTCCGGCGAGAAGTACTTCTCCATGGGCAGCCCCTCGAAGTCCGGGCAGGGCGCCTCGTCGAGGCGGATCGGGTGGGCGAGGCCGTTGTTCACTGCGCTCACTCCCTCTGCTGTGCGACGGAACCACATCAGCCCACCGATGTTCTCGAGGCTCGTCCCTGCGCAGAGCGCCTGGGAGAGCTCGAGGGTCGGCTTCTCCCCCTCGTGGAAGATCATGGAGTCGAGGCAGGCGTCCATCCCCGGAGCGACCATGAGCTTCTTTCCGATGTAGGCCAGGAAGCCGCCGCCAGCGGTCACGTGGCAGTTTGGGAGCGCCTCTTTGATCATGCGCCCGAGAGTCAGCGCAGGGATGAGCTGGCTGCCATAGATCACGCTCATGCCTACGACGCGCGGCTTGCGCGCGACGAGCTTGGGCAGGAGCTCCTCACGGAAGTATGAGATGAAGGGGTTCTGCTCCTCGTCTCGGACCGCCGCGAGCACCTCATCGGAGCGATCGTTGGCGTACCCCATGGTGAAGTTGTGGGGCGTCAGGCGGGTCGGATGCCACGCCGAGGAGAAGAGGCGCAGCCCGTGATAGATGGAGCGCGCCGCGGGGATGTAGAGATCCGGGTCGTAGAAGGCCTTCGAGCGCACGACCTCCTTCGCTTCCTCGATGCGGTCGATGAGCGGCCCAGCGCTAGCAGCGCTCTCCGCGGCCGCGCGGAAGCCGTCGAGGTCTCGAAAGCCGAGGGCACTTTCAGCGTCGAAGCCTGAGAGCGGTGTCCGGTCTAGGACGCGGGCCCTCGCACGCTCGAGCTGCTCGCCCGTGAGGAAGTGGTCGTAGGAGTCGATCGACGCGTCGATCAGCTCCACGTCCGGAAAGCCGTTCGCCTTCAGATAGGCCGAGATGCACGGCAGCGCGAGGTATGGCTGCGTGAAGTGGCCTTGGGGCGGGAAGATCAGCGTGATGGGAAACTGTGCAGTGTCGATCATGTGTGTATTGAGCCTGGATCAGGTGTACCTGATCAGGCCTGCCTTTTCGAGGGTGTCCAATGCTGGCTGGAGGCCCTCTGGGACGGGCCCTGGGGTCCCCCTGAGCTCCTCTAAGAGGTCAGCAACCCGCGGCTCCACCTTGGTCGTAACGACCCCCGACTCGGTGCGGTGGACTGCGAGGGCGACAGGCTCGGCTGAGAGGTCGATCCGCCCCTCTGCGAGGCCATCCGCCAAGCGGGGCAGGTCATGGGCTGCGCGCAGGATGCGGCCGGTGGGACGAGGCAGGAGCACTGCAGCCCCCTCGGCGAAGGACTCTTGAGAGACCTGCGCTGCCACGCCATCCCAAGCGAGGAGCTCAGCGGCGGCCTCATCACCTGCGACCGCGACGAACTCCTCCCAAGCACCCCCAGCAGCTCTCCAGCGACGGAAGAGGGCGAGGGAGTCTATGCCTAAGGAGAGGCTCATATAGGCGAAGCTGCGCGGCGCCCGAAGGTAGAGCTCAGGCAGCGTATGAGAGATCGAGGCCAGCTCTCTCAGTCGCTCCTCTGGCTGAGGCAAGAGCGCAAAGCTAGAGAAGAGGTCCGGGTGCGCCTCGATGAGCGCGCGCTCTGGCCCGGTCTCGCCAGCACCGAGGGCCATATCTGGCGGGACACCGTCGAGGGGGCGAGCTTCTGCAGCGAACTCCTCTCCTAGGGTGCAGCCGGGCTGAGGGTTGACCAGGTGCAAGGAGATGTTCACTCCAGCGATGAGCGCGGCGCGGGTGCAGAGCTCCAGAGAGGCTGCAAGCTCCTCATCGCCCTCTCCGGGTAGTCCGAGAACTAGCGAGAGGATCGGAGTGATGCCGTTCGCCGCGCAGCGCTCAACAGCCTTCATCGGGTCCCAGCCCTCGCGCGTGTTCTTGTCGCAGCTCTCGAGGACCGCAGCGTCCGCTGACTCGACTCCGAAGAGCACGCGATAGCCGCCCGCCGCGCTCATCTTCGCCAGGAGCTCATCGTCGAGGTGATCTAAGCGCGCTCTCACCTCCCAAGGGAAGGGGCTGCCGCGCTCGATCATCTCCTCACAGAAGGCCATCGCGTGCTCGCGGTCTGCGCCGAAGAGGTCGTGGCAGAGGTAAGCGTTGCGCGCGCCCTCGAGCTCTTGGAGCTCACACACCTCATCAGCGAGGCGCTCATAAGGCAGCGTACGCGAGCGCCGTGACCAGAAGCGCCCGATGGTGCAGAAGGAGCAGTCGTAGGCGCAGCCTCTCCCAGAGTCTATGGGTGTCAAGCCGTCGGCCTCGCCTGTGATGAGCTTGTAGTCCGTTAGGGGCGGCAGGAGGTGTCTCGCGTAAGACGCGACCTCGCCCAGGTCCTTGAGCTGGGCCCGGTCCTCCTCGCGGTGCACCCCGCCATGAGCGTCACGCCAGGTCACGCCTGCGACGCCTGCGAGGCTCTCGCCTGCCCCCCAGCGCCTGAGGAGCTCCGGCACCGTCACCTCTCCCTCGCCCCGCACACAGGCGTCGATCCAGGGGAAGCGCTCGAGCAGCGCCTCATCTACGCCTGTCGTGCCAGGACCTCCGAGGACGATGTGCAGCCCTGGCTTCGTCGCCCGCAGGTGCTCGGCGATCGCGACAGAGACGGGGAGCGTCGCGCCCATTGTCGAGAGCCCGATCACGTCGAACTCGCCGCGAGAGAGCAGGAGCCGAGCGGAAGCGGCGGCCAAGGAGTCATCCCCCTTGAGATCACCTGCGCCGAGGCGATAGGCGAGGTCTTCCAGCGCCACCGAGAGGCCCTCTCTCTCGAGCGCGCCGCCTAAGCGCAAGAGCCCCGGCGGCGGCATCGAGTAGCCGAAGGTGTCAGCGTGGGGCGCGTAGGCGAAGAGCGCCCGCACCTTGTCTCCTCCTCTTCCCAAGCTCAGCCTCAGCCGTCTTGGTTCCTGCGACCGCGCCGCGACGGCTCGTCGCCGCTCTCTGCGTCGCGCTTCGCCCTGCGCTCTCGCCAGCGCGCGCGCGCCTCCTCATCGGGGTCATCGCTGTAGTCGAGGACAGTCTCGATCACCTCATCGCCCCGCTTCAGGCGGACAGGAACCTCCGGGCCGCCGCGTTGTAGCGCGGGGCTGAGCTCACGACGAGAGTCGATCTCTTCGCCGTGCACAGCGAGGATCTCATCGCCAGCCTCCCAGCCCGCGCGGGCTGCGGGAGTGTCGTCGAGGACCCTGCGGATAGAGAGGCCGTCGAGGTAGACACCCATCTTGCGCTGCGGCGGAGCCTGCATGTCAGTGCGGTCGACCATCTCATCCTCATTCGCAAAGCCCCACGCGCTCAAGGTGACCACTGCCGCTGAGTGGACCTGCTGCTCAGGAATCGCAGAGGAAAAGACATCGTGCTGCGTGTGATGGATGAAGCGATAGCCTTCTGAGCTTTGGTCCCAGTGGAATGCCGGGACGCCTACGTTGCAGAAGGGTGCGTGATCGCTTGAGCCTCCACCGACGCGAACAGCGTCTACGTGGTGAATCGTGAACGGAAACTCAGAGTTGAGGGCCTGTACAGGAGCGAAGACACGCTCGAACTGCGGCCTCATGGCTGCGGTGGCGTTGATCCCTCGCAGGTAATTCGTCCCGCTGTCATGGTTCAGAACAACGGAGATCTTGGGCAAGAGCTCCGGGTGGTTCTCCACATACTTCTTCGAGCCATAGAGGCCTTGCTCTTCGCCGCTGTAGAGGAGGAAGCGGATGCTCCTACGTGGCTTGACCTCTAAGCCGGAGAGGATCCTCGCAGCCTCCATAGCCGTGGAGGTCCCGGTCCCGTTATCGCAGGCGCCCTCCGCCCCGTCCCAGGCATCAATGTGCGCCTGAACAAAGACATACTCATCCGGAAACTCCGTACCTCTAAGCGTCGCGACGACGTTATAGAGCGGGATCGGCCCCTTGGTGAATTGATGATCGAGATCAAACTCAAGCTCTACCGGCTCTTCCGAGCTGTCACACAGCTCAACTAAGTCTGCCAACTGCCCGCGCAAGACCTGAATCTTCACGTCCTTGGGGAGATCGCCATAGTTGACCATGTGATTTCCGCTCGTGACGAGCAGGTCGTTCTCCGGCCCGGCCCGAAGCGTGCCTAGGATCGCGGTCTCCCTGCAGAGCTTGTCAAACTCACGCCGCACCTTGCGGTCAGGTCGCTCCACTCGCCGCACCACCCACGCACCGACGAGCTTGTCCTTCACAGCCTCGAGCTCCTCGGCAGTCTGCGGCTCTGCGATTGCGGGACCGCGCTTAGGCCCTTCGGTCCCCATGCTCCAAGCCGTGGTCTGGAAGACTAGGTCCTTCTCCACGGGCGAGACGATCTTGCCGTAGGAGGGACCCCGGTCGAAGCCCACGGGGAAGGTGCCCCACTGTTCGAGCTCGACCTCTAGGCCCATCTCTTCAAACTCTTTCACAGCCCATTCCTGGGCTTGGTCGAGCAACTTAGAACCCGTCAGCCTCGGGCCATACTCCTGTGTGATGGTCCATAGCCAGTCTTGAACCTTCGAGTTCTCGATGGCCTCAGTTTGGATCTGCCTCAAGATCTCTGCGCTGACGTTCGGATGGACGGCGTCTTGTGCCTGCACCGGAAGAGTGAGCCCGGCGAGGAGGAGCGGGAGGAGGCGAGCGGAGGTGTGGAGTCTCATGCGGGTGCCTTACGCGGTGGTCCGTTTGTGGAGCGAGGAGCCTTCTATGGCCCCTGAGAGGACCCAGAATAGGGCCTTTTCTGACCTACGTCGCCCTAAAGCCGACATGCCTTGCCCTCTTGAATGGACCCGGCGGGCTGAACTAGAGAGACTTAAGAGTATGAGCGCACCTGAGACCCTCATTCTCGTGCCCACCGAGCTCGAGCGCGCCCGGCTGGAGGACGCCGGCGGCTTCCCCTCAGACCTCGCCTGGACTGCGGTCTGCGGCTTTGGCGTCGCTGCGGCCGCCGCGAGGACGGGCGACCTGCTCGCACGTCACAGCCCCGCTCAAGTCCTCTTAGTCGGGATCGCCGGCGCCTATGACGTCGCCACGCACCCTCTAGGCAGCGCCCACGCCTTCCGCGCTGTCTGCTCCCATGGGATCGGGGCAGGCGAGGGAGAACGCTTCCAAGGGCCCACCAGCTTGGGCTTTCCCCAGTGGCCTGCCTCAGACGAGGCGGGGGTCGTTGAGGAGCGGCTCGAGCTCAAGACCCCGGGTGGCGAGGGCCTCCTCGTGACCACCTGTGCTGCCAGCGACACCCCAGACCGCGCCGCCTCGTTGCGAGAGCGCTACACAGACGCCGTGGCTGAGGACATGGAGGGCTTCGGCGTCGCCCTGGCCTGCCACCTCGCCCGCACCCCCTGCTGGATCGTCCGCGGGATCTCGAACCAGGTAGGAGACCGGGACCCCACCCATTGGCGGATCCCCAGCGCGCTCAGCGCAGCCCGCCGACTCAGCCTCGAACTCTTGGGAGCGGAGGGAGCGTGAGCCCGACCCCTATTCGGATCGGGATCTCTACCTGCCCGAACGACACCTTCGCCTTCCACGGCCTCCTCAGCGGAGCCGTGCGGGACCCAGAGCTCGAGCTGCAGTTCGAGCTCTTGGATGTCGAGGAGCTCAACAGGGGCCTCGCGGAGGGTCGCTACGACGTCGCCAAGGGCAGCTTTCATGCAGGTCTGCTCCTCGCAGAGGAGCTCCTCACCCTCCCGGTAGGCGCCGCCCTCGGCTTCGGCGTGGGCCCGGTCGTCCTCAGCCGACCTGGCGGAGCGAGCGCGGCCTCCCCAAAGGTCGCCTGCCCCGGACGCTGGACCACGGCGACCCTGCTCTGGCAGCTCTTCCACCCGGACGAGGGGGCGCTCGAGCAGCGCCCCTTCCATGAGATCATCCCAGCCCTTGAGGCTGGGGAGAGCGACCTAGGTGTCTGTATCCACGAGGCGCGCTTCACCTATGAGGCGCACGGACTTGAGCTCATCGAAGACCTCGGTGCCACCTGGGAGCGAGAGACCGGCTCCCCCCTCCCTCTCGGGGGCATCTTCGCGCGTCGCTCTCTAGGCGATAAGCAGACGGCGCGCGTGACCGCGCTCATCCAAGCCTCGCTGGCCTACGGGCGCGCGAACCCAGACGAGGCGCTCACTTCCATGAGGAGATACGCCCAAGAGTTCGAAGACGACGTGCTGCGTGAGCACGTCACGCTCTACGTGAACGAGTTCACGACGGCCCTGGGCGAGGTCGGTGAGGGCGCGCTCTCGGTGCTCTGCGAGCGGGCGCGTCGCGCAGGCCTCCTCAAGGAGGAGAGCGCGCCCTTGGAGATCTTCGGTGGCTGAGCGAATCTTCCATCTCGTTGAGCCCTCCATGTGGCCCGCCGATGGCAGCCCGCACGCACCCCCCTCGCTCGAGCTTGAGGGCTTCTTGCACGCCTCCTTCGCTGCTCAGCTGCCCGGCACGCTGGCTGTCCACTTTGACCCCAACGCGAAGGAGACTCCCCCTCGGCTCCTGCTCATCGAGCTCGACCCAGCCGCCATCTCTTCAGACCTTCGTGTAGAGAGCTCTAGAGGCGGGGAGGGCTTCCCTCACCTCTATCGGGCGCTGAGAGCCTGTGAGGTCCTGCGCTGGTGGACCCTCGAGCACGTAGGGGGTCGCTGGCTCCTCCCAGGGCTCGCCACATCCATCGTCGCGGACGACCCCCAGGGCACACCGGGCTCGCCCTGAGGGGCAAAACGACCCCCCCTAACGAACAAGGGCCCATGCGACCCGAACCCGACTCGCGCCGGGCTCAGAGCCGCAGGGCCCTGTGAGGGTCAGGCGGCAGCCCGACCCCAAGGTGAAGCTAATTCAGCTAGCCGCGCCGCCGTCGCGGAGCTCAAGCATCTCTTTGCGGATGTCTTGCGCGGTAGCCTTGACGGCTTGCATGGCCTTGCGAACGCGTGCCGTGGCGGCCTTGTTGCCACCGCTGGCCTTCTCGACGTCCGCGCGTGCGTCTTCGATAATGGCGCAGAGGCGATCGTAGCTCTCGGTCATGATGATTCTCCCTAGAGGGGGTCTCGGGGTTTGTGTCGAACGCGGGGGGGTGGCCTGAAGGCCCCTGGAAGGCCCCGCACATCCTTCAATGACCACAGTTCTGACCTGGGATCAAGCGCTCCTCCGAGCCCAAATCCCCATTTTTACGGGCAATTCAGCCACAAGTCCCCCACTGGCAAGCACTTAGAAAAATTCCTCGGCGCTGCGCGGAGAGGGCTCCGAAACCCCCTCCTGGACCCATTCAGGGCCGTTGACCCTGCGTCAAGACCCCATAAAGGCGGCTCCCATGAGCCGAGCAATCTCACTCGTTGCGGAGGCCCGCAGGCTGCGTTGCGGGGCCCTTCAGCGCCACAGGCTGACCCAAGAGCTCTGCTGCGATGACCGCATCACGCCAACCTCGGTGTGCGCCGCGCTTACTCTGTAGCTTGGCCTGCACCTTCACCGCGCTGGCTTCTCCCCTGACACCACCAGACATGTCCGCAGCGACGTGTTCGGTGATGTCCTTGGCCACTGAGCGCTCGATGTCCTTAAACGCAGAGGCTCGAATCCGCTCCTCAGGGCTCCAAGGCTCACTGGAGACGGTCCCCTGATCAAAGGAGGCGCCCTCTAGACTCGCGCCCTCGAGCGAAGGACCCTCAATGGAGACCTCTCTCGTGGGTGCGCCGGGGTCATATGCATCCTCAACAAAGACAGCCTCGCTCGCCAGCTCCTCAAGCTGAACGGCTGCAGGGGCTTCAGCGCGCACCTTCCCCTCTGGCGCGCGCCCCCACGGGTCCTGGAGCTGGCTCCCCATCTCCTCCTCGATCTCTGCGAGACGATCAAAGATGCCTGAGCCACTCCGCTCCTCTACCCGCCGCCTGATCTCGCCTTGGCCCTTCTCGTCATCTACGACCTGCCGCGCCTCGAAGAACTTCTTCACGAGGCTCCCCGCACCCAAGAGGATGAGAATGACGAGCTGGCCGATCGCTTCGGCGTCGAAGGCCGCGAGGCTCATCGCTTACTGGGCTCCGTCCCCGCCTGTGGGCGGCGTCGCGTCACCGTCAGAGATCGAGCGCCTCATCTCTGTGTCCGACTCGATGTTCTTCAGCCGGTAGAGGTCCATGACGCCCAAGTTGCCCGAGCGCAGGGCCTCCGCCATCGCCAGCGGGACCTCCGCCTCAGCGAGGACGACCTTCGCGCGGTTCTCCTCAACGTTCGCGGTGAACTCCTGCTCTGCCGCGACAGCCATCGCGCGCCGCTTCTCGGCGTTCGCCTGAGCGACGCGCTTGTCGGCCTCGGCTTGGTCCGCCTGGAGGCGGGCGCCGATGTTGTTGCCGATGTCGACGTCCGCGATGTCGATCGAGACGATCTCGAAGGCCGTGCCGGAGTCCAGGCCGCGGGTCAGGACCACCTTGGAGATGTGGTCGGGGTTCTCGAGGACCTTCTTGTGGGTCTCGCTGGAGCCGATGGTGGAGACGATGCCCTCACCGACCCTGGCGATGATGGTCTCCTCACCCGCGCCGCCGACGAGGCGCGCGATATTCGTGCGCACCGTGACCCGCGCCTTAGCGAGCACCTGGATGCCGTCCTTAGCCACCGCCGCGATGGTGACCTTGCCGCTCTCGGGGTTCGGGCAGTCGATGACCTTGGGCGTGACGCTCGTCTTGACAGCGTCGAGGACGTCCCGGCCGGCGAGGTCGATGCCCGTCGCGGTGCGGAAGTCGAGCTCAATGCCCGCCCTGTTCGCGGAGATGATCGCCTGGACGACCCGGTTCACGCGCCCGCCAGCGAGGTAGTGCGCCTCGAGATCACGGGTAGCGATCCCCTCGATGCGCGCCTGCACGAGCATGATCTTCGCGTTGACGATCACCCCAGGCTTCACCTTCCGGAGGCCCATGGCGAACATCTCGAAGAGGCCGATCTTGGCCTTCGTGAGGATCGACTGCAGGTAGAGGTTCGCGTACCTGAGGAACACGAACAGGAAGATGAGCAGCAGGATGCCGAGTACGACTCCGCCGATGATCTTGAGCATATCCATGGATGGGTCCTTCTAGCGTTAGGGCTCTGCGCGAGCCGAATCGTCTTGTGTTTCTTGTGCAGGAGGCTCGGGCGCTTCGCAGGCCGACACCTCCACTCTGTTTCCGCTGAGCCCGATCACTTCGACCCAGGCTCCTGAATCAATCATCTCGCCGCGAGTGACGACGTCGACCCTGCGGCCCTCGATGCGGGCCGCGCCCGCGGGTCGGAGCGGCGCCTCGACGACGCCGCGCTTGCCCAGGAGGTCTTTGTCGCGCTCGTCTACAGCCGCGCCGTCCTCGAAGCTGAAGCCCTCCGTCACCATGAACTTGGTGAAGGGGCTCTTCGGCAGGAGCTTGAAGCCCAGCATGATCATCAAGGGCACCAGCACACAGACCGCGAGGAGGAAGTTCTGACCCAGCTCAGGCGACTCTTGCCAAGCGATCACGACGCTGCCGATGAGGCAGACGGTCGCGAGCCCACCCAGCAGCCCGAGGCTGGGGATCAGGACCTCGGAGATGATGAGCAAGAGCCCGATCCCCAAGAGCACGATGGCGAGCGTCACGCCGCACCTCCCTCAGCCTGCTCCACGACGACGCGTCCGCCGGAGGCCTCGACGACCACGACAGCCACGCCCGCGTCGAGGGCGTCTCCAGCGGCCCTAGCCTCGATGTCTTGGGCGCTCGCACCTTGCAACTTGACCTTCCCTACGGGCCGAAGCGCAGTGAGCGTCTGGCCGCGGTCCCCGACTGAGACCTCATAGCTGGCCTCAGGGACGGCCTCACCGAAGCCTGTGCCTGCTAGGGTCGGCCCCGTCACCGCGTGGCGCAGGACTGGAGTGTCCGGCAGGAACTTGGAGAGCACGACCACCCCCACCATGGCGACGGTCGCAGTCAGCATGAACTGGAAGCTCGCGTCGAGGGCCATGCCGCGCGCGAGGGGGTCTTCCCAGGTGAAGCCGGGGCCGACCTGCGCAGAGATGAGCCCGAGCACGACGGCCACGCCCCCCGCGAGCCCGATCCAGATCGTGCCCGGCAGGACGAAGAGCTCCACGATGAGGAGCGCGAGGCCAGCGCCGACGAGCACGATGTGAGGGATGTCCGCCAGCCCGACAAACCAGTGGCCTGTCAGCATCACGGCGAAGCAGATCACGGCGCCGATCCCCGGCGCGCCGAAGCCGGGCTGCTTGAGCTCGGTGTAACCGAGCCAGAGCCCCGCCATGAGGAGGATCGGGGACATCATCGTGAGCCAAGCGAGCGTGTCTTCAGAGGCAGAGCGCTCGAGGGTCACCACCGGCTGTCCTTGGAGTCCGACGCGGTCCATGACCTCTTCGAGCGTCGCCGCGACGCCATCGGCGAGGCCGAGGCCCACGGCCTCGGTGCCCGTCGCGTTCAGGAGCTCGCCTTCGCGGACGAGAGTGCGCACGAGCTCGACGTCACCGCCGCTCATGCGCAGGTCGCCCCACTCGGTCGCATCGATGATCTTGAGCTCGCCATCGTGGCGCACCTCACGCACCTCGACGGCCTCATCGACCATCGCCTCGGCCAAGGCCGGAGGTCTGCCGTGGCGCTCGGCCACCGCGCGGAACTGTGAGCGCAGGAGCGAGTTGACCTTTTCGCGCACGCCGCCCTCTTCCGGGACCGGCGCGATCCCTCCAGGACCGGGAGTGACCGGCGCAGCCGAGCCGATCGTGCTCGCAGGAGACATGTAGACCCGCTCGCAGGAGAGCGCCAAGAGCGCGCCCGCGCTGGTCGCGCGGTCATGCACCCAAGCCGTCGTGAGCAGGCCATCCTCTGCGGCGCGGTCGAGCCGCCGGGAGAGCTGCCACATGAGCTCGATCTCCCCGCCGGGAGTGTCGATGTCGAGGATCAGGGCGCCGTGCCCCGCTGCCTCGGCGCTGTCGCAGGCGCGCTCGAGGAGACCGAGGGTCCCCACGTCGAGCTGTCCCTCGACGCGCACATGAGTCACGCCGTCAGCGGCGCCCGCGAGGGGCGCTAAGGAGGCCAAGCAGACCAGAGAGAGCATGTGAGACAGACGGCGCATGGAGCTAGAGAGGAATGTAAGCCGAGGGGTATGCCCCATTCCAGCCATCTTCTGAACACTCAGGCCAAGTCCCCGTCCGCGAGGGTCAGCCACCACCCCCGCGAGAGCAGGTCATGGTCGACGCGGCGGTCGAAGGAGCGGGCGCAGAGGGAGTAAGGCGTAGCCTGTACGCGCCATCCCAGCGCCTGGAACGCGGCGAACTCCGCGCTCCAAGGCGGGAGCGAGGCGACGAGGTGGACGCCGCCGCTCGCCGCAGCGCGTGAGCGCGCAGCCGCCTCAAGCCGCGCAGCCACCTCCGGCTCATCCGCAGGCACAAGCCAATCCACCAGCGCCCGCGCGCCCTCTGCATGAAACTCGTCCTCTCCTACGACGCAGAGCCCCTCGAGAGAGCCGTCCGTAGCTAGGGCGGCGAGGACCGTGTAGCGCCTGCTCGGGTGCTCGAAGAAGCGCCAGCGCAGGTAGTCCGCGTCACGCACGGCCGAAGCCTCCCAGCGCAGGGCGCAGCGCTCCCAGAGAGCGACGACCTCAGGGCCAGCCTCAGTGAGCTCGACGACGTCTCCCTCGGCAGCGCCGGAGTCCGGCCCCAGCTCACACACGAGCGCTAGCTCCTCACGCACGACCTTGTACTCGAGGAAGCGACGACCGATCCGCTGCGCACGCTCTACAGGCCAGCCGTAGTGCACGGCGTCCATATCACCGAAGCGATCGAAGAAGGCCTGCGCCGTGCGAACGAAGAGGCCCGGGTTCTTGAGGCCCTTGCGGTGCTCGGGGTGCACCATCGAGTCGACGACGTGACAGAAGTAGACGTCCTCTGTGCCGAGCCGCACACGCATCGGCTGGGCGACGTAGGAAGAGACCACCTCTTCACCACAGACCCCGACGAGGACTCGCCCGCCAGCCGGGTTCAAAGTGTGCGCGCGGTGAAAGCCCTCCTCATCCATGGCTGCGTCCTCTGGAAAGCACAGGCGCCTCGTCTCCAACCAAGAGTCGAGGTCTTCGGCGCGGAGCTCTCGAAAGACGTAGCGGGCTTCTTCGGTCATGGTCATCAGCAGAGGTCGCTGTCACCCAGAGTGGTAAACCAGCGCGGCGCAAACCAGAGCGGCGCTCGCCGCGTGTGACTGCGGCCCGAGAGCACGAGGCTAGTGGGCGCCACATGAAAGCCAGCTGCCTGCCAGGCACCGAACTCTTGGGACTGGTGATGGAAGCAGGCAGCGAGCTCAGTCGCCTCTGCCTCGCGCGCGGCGTCCACGAGCCAGCTCATGAGCGCCCCCTCAGCGGGCTCCTCACACCACCAGTCGCAGACGACGAGGCGTCTTTGGCCTTGGAAGAACATCGGCCGCACCACGGCGTAGCCCGTGAGCGTGCTGCCGCTGCTCGCCGTGGCGATGCGATAGCGGTGCTCGGGGTGGCGCGCGTAGCGCCAGTCCAGCCAGACCTTCCTGCGCTCACACACCGCCGCATAGCGCGTTGCGAGCCGCTCGAAGAGCTCGTCTACCTCTTCTGGAAACTCGCCCACCTCAAGAGCCCCTGCTCTCGAAGCTGTCGCCGTGACCCGCTCGAAAGGCGCGACGAGCATCGTCTGCTCACGCACCCGCTCGTAGCCGAGGGCGCGCTCGCCGATGCGCTGCGCCGCGCGCACGGGGTAGCCCCAGGTCCAAGCATCGCCCCCGGGGCCGACGTACTCCTCGGCGTAAGCGAGCCCAGTCCTCACGAAGAGAGAGGCCTTTCCGAGCGAGCGCGCCTCCGGGAGGCAGAAGGATCCCACGGCTTGCGTGAAGGTGACCTCCTCCCCATCGAGCAGCGCGCGCTGCGGGACGCCCGCGTACTGCGCGAGGGCGCGCCCGCCTTCCCCGAAGGCCGCCATCAGTCGGACGCCTGCTGGGTTCTCTACGAACTGCCAGCGCCAGCGCGCGGCGGACCAAGGCTCGAAGCCTGGATCTACAGCGGCGAAGGCCTCCGAGAAGGAGCGCAGGAGCTGCGCCTCATCTCCGGAGGCGAAGGGACGGATCTCGGTGTCTCCTGGGGCGCGCAACGTGACTCCAAGCGCGAGGGCGGATGGCGGGAGTGCATGGGAATCGAACCCACCGGCCCCGCTGTTCACGGGGCCCTACCGGCTTTGAAGACCGGGCCGCACACCAGCACGGATCCACTCCCATCCGCATCGTCGCGGTCCCCCATTGGACGCCGCGCACCCCGTCGGGGTCAACCGGATCCGGCAGCTTGGAGGGAGAGCAGGCGACCGGGCGCCCCAGTCCTCGGCTCGTTGGGGAGCCCCCCAGACCAGCGCCGGAGGACCCGCGCGCCGCCGCCGGCAGGCCGCCCTGCGATAGCGACGCTGAAGGAGACGCCCTCCTTCATGTGATCGAAGCCGCGCGGGAGCTCGACGCGCACGCCCTGTCCGCCGCAGCGCAGCCTAGGACCCAGGAGGACCGAGAGCTCCACGTCCTCGAGGCCACCCGCGCTCTCTACCTGAACGACGATGTCCTCCGCCCTGCGCCGAAGGGTCACGCTCGCGGGCAGGTCTCCGGGGCGCTCGGCGAGGAGCGGGAGCCTGCGCGTGATCGGGTCCGCCACAGCCACGCGCACGCGGTGCAGCGGCGCGTCGAGGACGAGCGAGCCCGCGGGACGGTCGTGCCCCTCGTCCCAGGAGTAGCGCACCGCGAGGAGCGGGTCTGCGCCAGGTGAGCGCGCTCCACCAGTGAGGCGGAAGGGCAAGACCAGCTCTTCGCCAGGCGCGAGCTCGCACTCCTCGGGGAGGTCGCTCACCTCGAAGGCGCCCTGCCTAGGGAAGAGCTTGGCGCGCGCGCGCACCGGGAAGGGGAAGGGGTTGCGGCAGGAGCCGCGCTCCTCCCAGGTGCCGCGCCAGGCGCCGTCCTCCTCGTGCTCTGGGGTCACGCCGAGGAGCGGCGCGACGACGGGCCACGGGCCACGGTCTGTGGGCGCGAGCTGGTGCAGATCGCGAGCTGCGAGGGCGCGGTGCGGCTCTGGGGTCGTGATCCCGAAGACCGGGAGGCGCATCATCTCTAGCAGCGCGTCAGGCTCGCTGGCCCCGTGGACCCAGCGCTCGAGGCCGGCGAAGCGCTCGGGCTCCACATCCGCCCAGCTGCCGGGGATCGAGACGCCGCCTAAGCGATGATCTAGGGCCCAAGCCAGCATGTCGGGGTCGGGCTCGTGGAGGTGGAGCACGGCGGGGTGTCCGGCGGCAGTGAGCTCTAGCGCGCTCTCCTTGTCCACGCAGCCCACGCGCACGAAGCGGCGGACGACGATCGAGGAGAGGACGCGGACTGCCGCTTGGGAGAGGCCAGGGCGCTTCAAGAGCAGCTGATGCGCCGGCGCCTCACGGC
>Ga0208624_1000287_pt1 | contig 26334 bp, 16 predicted proteins | sample Knorr_S23_td_DCM_FD_185607 | JGI IMG/M metagenome (GOLD analysis project Ga0208624, IMG submission 185607) | Marine microbial communities from Southern Atlantic Ocean transect - Knorr_S23_td_DCM_ad_71m_LV_A (SPAdes) (version 2) | ecosystem: Environmental > Aquatic > Marine > Oceanic | place... | reverse complement strand
GGCTTCATCCCCACTACCATCAGCACAGACTTGCACCTCATGAACCTCCATGGCCCGGTGTTTGACATGCCTACGACGATGTCCAAATTCCTACATCTGGGTGTATCTCTCGACGATGTCATTGACATGTCCACCACTCAACCTGCCAGAGTTCTTGGGAGAGCAGGGGACTTAGGGACACTCGCTCCGAACACCGTGGCTGACATCACGTTGCTCGAAAAACACGACGGTCAATTCGCTTACACAGACAGCTACAATCAAATACGGACAGCGCGAGAGAAACTAACGGCGGTCGGGATCGTGCGTCGCGGCGATCTACACTTCAATTCCAATCGCACTAATTAGAAACTTACTCGTAAGATCTGGTCCTAATAGCTGCATTAGGTTTGCTACGATATTTGGAATCATTCGTTTGGGCGAATAATGGCCGAGCCGTATCTGGCACGAGCCACGTGAGGCTACATAGCACATACATGCCTATCACAACAAACAACACGGGATACCAATCCGTCGGTACCGGGGCGACTCCACCTTTCACATCGGGCACTATCTTCCCATAAATAATGCTCCCGATTGCGCCCGCTCCGATGGCTGCTGCATTTATCAGGGCGAATAACGTCGCTATCACGGGACCGCCAATGTCTGTAATAGCCGCCCAGCGGGTCGCCAAAGATATGTCCGCTCCGATTTTAGCCACACAGAGCACCAACGCAAATGCAAGCGGATGTTCTATCACTAGTAATGAAGCACAAATCAAAATTGCTGCAGACCCTTTGCCCAATGCGCCTGTGATCCGGCGTGCCCAAGTTGTTGAGCCTTGATTTCGCTTCACCAGTTTATCGCCCAGTAATCCACCGAGAATCCCTCCGGCCATCCCGCCTATAAAGGGCAACGCTGAATAAAGTCCGGCAAGTTGTTTTTCCAGTCCATGTGATTCTTCGAGAAACTGCGGCATCCACGAAGAGTAAAAGGCATCTGCGACGGTACTGAATGAAGCAGCCAATGCTATCACGATGGCGTTGACCAATCCCCAGCCGCTAGCCGACCGCAGCAATGTCACCACTCTCATCCGTTTCGACGATGCCTCAGGTGCGGCTAAATCCACTCCCTGGATCAGTGTCACTTCGGCTTGATTGCATTGCGGGTGTTTGTCCGGCGAATTTTTTACATAACGGAAGAAGAGGACCGCCCAGATCAGCCCTAGCGAAGAGAGAGCCAACACCGAAGTTTGCCACGAGTCCGCAAATAGATAGAGCATTGCCAACGGGAAAAAGATGTAGCAGCAGAACGCTCCACTCCTGGATGCAGTGACGCCCATAAGTCCCTGAGCGGAAGATCGCGACTCAGCCGGAAACCAGACTTTCGTCAACCTTCCAATTCCTGCCAGCACTCCCGACTGCCCCAACCCAAGAGTATATCGCGACGCATACATCACACCGGTCGACGGAGCCAACGCCAATAATCCAAACCCCAATGACCAGACTACCATGGAGCCGGTCAGAAATAGATGAGCTCCGAAGTAATCGATCACCATGCCGGCCGGTATCTGGAAGAGTCCGTACGCGGCTGAAAATCCCGCCGCAAGATAGCCAAGTACTTCATTATGATCGGCTTCCGGAATTCCAAATTTAGCAAACTCTTCCTTTAGATCCGTTTTAATCAAGGCGAACACATAACGATGGACGTAAAGCATCCATGAGACTCCGAATCCGAGCCATAGAACTTTTCGTCTAACGTTGGTGGGAGTCTCAGTCATAGTGAACTGTAAATTCCTCTTCAATCGCCGGATCCAATTCGATCCCCAATCCTGGGCCCGTTGGGACCGGTACGCGGCCGTCGATGACTGGAGGTAGATTCGCGACAAGCTTCCTCATTAAGGGACTGGGACGCAGGCAATATTCGACCAAGTCGCCATCTGGCACAGTCGATATCCAGTGGAGACTGGCGGCCAGATTAATCCCGGTACTAAAGCAATGAGGTACGGCTTTACGCCCATGCGCCGTCGTCATATCAGACACTCGCTTACAAACCGTAATTCCGCCGCAAAATGCGATATCCGGTTGGACGATATCCAGACCTCGTTCAATTAAGTCTTCAAAGTCCCAATGAGTGACATCTCCTTCACCGCCGGCAATGGGTATTTCACTGCGCTTACAAAGCTCAGCATATCCCTTCCGGTCATCCTGACCAACGGGTTCTTCTAACCAGGCGATCTTATAGGGCTTAAATAGTTCGGTGCGTCCTAACGCGGTTTCCCAATCCCACGCGTGTCCCGCATCAACCATCAAATCGCGGTCCCAGCCGACTGCTTCTCGAGCAGCTGCCACATGCGCGACATCCACATCTGGATCAGGGCCAATTGGTCCCCAGCCAAACTTAACGGCCGTCAGGCCCATTGCCACATACTCTTTGGCCATTTCAGCTGTCTCTTCCGGGGTATCCGCAAATAATACGCTGGCATACGCTCGGACATCATCTCGTACTCGGCCTCCCAGCAATTCAGAAACCGGCTTTCCTTCGATTTTCCCCTTGAGATCCCAAAGAGCTATGTCTGCTCCGCTCATGGCATGGATCCCAGCACCGCGGCGACCATACCGATTTGTCTCGTAATACATTTTCTCCCACAAGCCTTCGACATCGCGCGGATCCTCGCCCACCAAAATCGATGTCAGACCATGTCGTCTGGCTGCACTTCTCGGAGCGTCAAAACATGCTTTGCACACATAGGATTGGCTCGTTACCTCACCGATGCCAGTCAGGCCTTCGTCTGTATGTATCTTGACGATCAGGACGTCCAGTGTCCCATCCGGAATAGCTTCCACTACCGGGACTCGCAAATGTATCGGTTCAACAGCCGTGATTTTCATTACGTTTACCTAATCTATCTTCTTTGTAAAAAGGTCCGTGTTAATCATTACAATTCCAATACGCAATTATCAACATCATCCAACGGGAAGATTGGTCGAGCAACTTTCTGATAAGGCAAGCTATTCAAATTTGCGCTTGTCGAACCGATAACATCCACCGCGCAGATGCCCGAGGCGATGGATTCGTAATAAGGTCGAAATCCATTGGGTGATTTCACCACAACAATTCGATAATTCGCTGGATCACAACCATGACTAGCAAACACACTCTGTCCCACGAAATACAAGCTTCTCTCTACCGCTAAGATATCAATATTTTGATAGCGGAGAATCGCAACGCTTCCTCCATACCCCGGCAATCCGTTTTCATAAGTAAAATGCCCGTCATGCAAACTCACCACCTCGACTTCCAAGGAGAGCGGCGTGAAACGCCCGGGATCCAGCGTACCGCCAAGCGACACCGTAACGGTGCCACCTGCGCCCACAGTTATCGCTGCCTGAACAGCCGGCTGATCGACGATCGGGACCAGGCACCGGCCATCAAATTCGGACTCAACCAAGGCTTTTAGAATCTCGTTGCTATCACCTGACGCGCCGCTCGCGGTAGCATCCGCCGCATCAGAAAAAACAGTCAGGCCGTCTGTCTGGCGAGCGACTTCGATCGACTGCTCCACAGAAATCAACTCGGCCTTAAACAGCTCGCGGTTTGCCCACATGAATCGGCCGATCTCTCGAGCCTCCTCTAACGCTTGCTCTTGTTGACCGTCACGGACGACTAATACGTTGGTCCTCAATTCCGGCACATCAGTAAATGCGTTACCGATGTTTACTCCGGCAGAAAGTCCCGTATCGGATGCTTCGATTTCCTGGCACATACGAATCGCCTCGCCAAACTTGCCAGATTCTGTGATGAGTTCATCTCCGCGTACCAAGAGTGGTATTTTCACGGTCACCATTTCAGGTGTGACATTTCCACTCAGCAGTTTCCGCATACATTTTGCAGCTCGTTGCCCCGTTTCGTATTGGTCTACGTGAGGATAGGTATGAAACGGCACTATGACATCGCACAACTCCAGCATTCGGTCGGTCATGATGGCATGTAAATCGATGGTTGCCACGAGCGGAACGTCACCAACGATTTCTCGCACTCGACTAAGCAATCGCCCCTCTGGGTCATCTTCCGTCACCCCAGCCATCGCTCCGTGCAAACACATATACACAGCGTCGATCTTGTTTGCGTTGGCTGTCTGTCGGATGGACTCAACGATTTCATCAATCAGCCGGTCCAAATCGACTGTGGGGATAGCTCCCCCCGAGACGCTGGCCGCACTCATGGTAGGTATCAGGCTAATCTCATCGTCCTCAGCCATGACATCCATGAAGCCCGATATTTCCGTCTTTGTCCCTGTATACTTATCAAGCAGTTGCCGACCTTGGAATTGCTGAAACATCGCGTAATCGGTCGGGAAGGGATTAAACGACGCTGTTTCCTGACGCATTTCAGCAAATAAGATGTTAGTCATAGCCGTAGTACTCAGATGATTCCAGGGGGGCGGGGTTGAAGTACATTGTAGTGCTTTGGCTAAATGAATTCCTGTGAATTCAGGGACTTCCAAAGAGGCGCAGCGGTAAACACGACAAACTGTGTACACTTAAGCTATGGACAAACCATTCACTGACTTCATTCCGCTGATCCTATACCTATGCCTGGCACTGGGTTTCTCATTCTTGTGCTCAATCCTGGAAGCGGTTCTGCTTTCTGTAGGACCTGGCTATATCCAGTCAATGATAGACAAAGGGAATAAAGCGGGAAAACTCTTACAGGCGCATAAAACCGACCTGGACAAGTCGCTATCGGCCGTGCTGACGCTCAATACGATTGCCCACACAATGGGAGCGGCAGGGGTTGGTTCAGAGGTAAGCTACCTATTTAACGGAGAGTATCTCGGAATAGCCTCTGCGATTCTCACTCTCTTGGTGCTGGTACTTTCCGAAGTCATCCCCAAGACGCTCGGGGCCCGCTACTGCAACGCGTTGGCCAAGCCCAGCGCCCTACTGATACACTGGCTCATCCGATCGCTTTACCCTGTTGTCTGGATGCTACAGATCTGTTCCAAGCTCATTTCATCATCCGGCCACCATAGTGCGTTTTCACGAGTCGAGCTCAAAGCCATCGCTGGGTTAGCTGGAGAGTCGGGAACGATTACGGATGACGAAGCGGAGATGGTGCAAAACATTCTCGATCTTCAAAACACGACAGTCCGTGACGTCATGACGCCTTTCAATCTGGTCTTCCATGTTAGTTCCGATCTAACAACCGCAGAGTTTGTAGCACAGCACGTCCCCGTAGACTTTGCCCGGATCCCTCTGGTAGAAGATGATGAGTCTGTTCACTCATATGTGATATACTCTGAAGTTTTGGAAGCTCACATCGCAGGCCGTGACACGGCTCTATCAGGACTGGCACATCATCTGGAGAATGTTGCGGACACAACGCCTGCCCAAACCGCTTTTGATTCGATGGTCGAGAACACGCATAAGCTAATGTTAGTGGTCGACGAATTTGGTCAGACGGTGGGAATCGTCGCGGACGAAGATTTATTGGAGTCCATTGTCGGTGAGCCGATCGCCGATGAAACGGATTTACATGCAAGCCCACGTGACACTCTATTGGCCGAACCGGAGGACGACTCCCCAGCGGAAGACGCCTCCGACGGCAACGACGAAGACCTGTAATCGCATGTCTAAGCAACTAATTCTCCGAAGCCTAGTAGTTGTTGCGTTCTTGGCCAGCACTCAGTCTGTCTATTCTGCAGACTGGGCACAGTTCCGAGGTGCCAATAGTGCCGGGATTTCAGGCGACACCAAGGTTCCGACGAAATTCGGGCCAGGGGACAAGGAACTTTGGAGCGTGCCGGTTGCCAGCGGGCACTCGTCTCCCTGCGTCATCGGCAACCAGCTCATCCTCACTGCTGTGCAACGAGAGAAACATCAACTGCATATTGTTTCAATTGACCGTCAGACGGGGAAACAGACTTGGAATTACACAATCGAGGTTTCTGAATTAGAACGCGGGCATCCTTCGTTTAATCCTGCCAGCAGCACGGCGGCCTCGGATGGAGAGCAGATTATCGCATACTTCGGTTCCTATGGTTTGGTGTGTCTTTCGATGGATGGCAAACTCGCCTGGGAGAAACGCATGCCTCTAACGAAATCCTACGCTGGCAATGCGATTTCCCCGATTATCGCGGGCGACAAAGTAATTCTCTATCGCGGCAACTACGTTGATCACTTTATCGCTGCCTGGGATAAGCGGTCTGGCAAGGAACTTTGGAAAGTCAAAAACAGCGAGCGTTTCACTCCTAACATGGCGTGTACAGCGGTTCCGATCATCCACGAAAATCAATTGATTGCTCATGCGGTACGTGCAGTACAGTCTTTCGATCTCGATTCGGGCCAACTGATTTGGGAACTTAAATGTTCCACGACTGCCACTAGTACACCAGTAATCTGCAAGGACGAAGTAGTCGTGGCAACTTGGAATCAAACCGGGGAAGAGTCCTTGCGACCGAACTTCCCGACCTTTGACGAATTACTCGCCAATAACGACAAGGACGGTGACCAGCGAATCGACCGTCAGGAAATTCCTAAGCTGTTTTATTTTCATCGCAGTGAAGGAACAGAAGCCCCTCAGAATGGATACCCTTTCCAATTTAATCATGCTGACCCAAACAAGGACGGCAAGATTGAGCGAGCGGAATGGCAAGTTGTTTTGGATCGGGAGGAGGATCGCCAGAAGGGCTACATAGAACATGGCTTAATCGCCATTCCACTCAACAGCCGCGGGCAGGTAACTGAAAGCGACATTCGCCGGCTCGAAAAGCAGGGCATCCCCGAAGTGCCATCGCCGATCTATCAAGATGGTTTACTATACATGGTGAAAAACGGTGGACTCTTAACATGCGTTAACGTGGAACGAGGCGAGCGAGTATTTCGCATGCGAACCGGAGGATCGGGAACTCATTACGCCTCGCCAGTGATTGCCGGTGGCCGGCTTTATACAGTGTCGGGAGAGGGCAAGATTACGGTTGTTAAACTAGGAAGTAGCCGTAAGGTCTTGGCGACTAATGATATGCAAGATTTCACCTACGCCACACCGGCAGTTAGTGATGGCGTGATCTATATCCGGACTCATTCCCGGCTATATGCCTTCGGGCAGTGATGCAACCTTCCGAGAAATCGAAGTACTAGTTAGCTTCGGCCGTCCGGCCTTCGCATTTTTATCACAAGCCTTTGATCCGACTTCGTCCTCCTTCGTCGGACTACGACGGATAAACTATTTGATTCTGTAGCTAAGAACGGAGTTTGTTCACCAAAGTCAGAAAAACAACGGTGGAACGGACAAACTCTCATACTATGTAACTCAAGCCTGCCAACTGTCAAACTAGTAAAGCCCCCCTTGGCTTCGGCCATCCGGCCGTCGCATTTTTATCACAAGCCTTTGATCCGACTTCGTCCTCCTTCGTCGGACTACGACGGATAAACTATTTGATTCTGTAGCTAAGAACGGAGTTTATTCACCGAAGTCCGTAAAACAACGGTGGAACGGACAAACTCTCATACTATGTAACTCAAGCCTACCAAATGTCTATGTGTCCGCGAGTTTACCCGTCGTAGTCCGAAGGACGAAGTCGGGCCTAGTCCTTCTCCGCTTTTTCCTGCGTAGGCCGAACGGCCGAAGCGATCAACAACCTTGGCCCACTTCATTTAGTTCTTCCATGGCACTGGACTGACACTGTTTTTCGGATTCCAGGGCGCCCTTTAGTCTGTAATCGCAACTAGGTATATGAACATCTATTAAATCCATAAGGAGATTCAAAGTGCCTAGTGTCTATCTAATCAGATCACAAAAGAATCCTGAACAGAGGTATATCGGACTCACCTACAATCTTAAAAAACGACTGCAGGAACATAACAGAGGTGAGTGCATAAGCACCTCGGATTGTCGCCCATGGACAGTCGAAGTAAGTATCTATTTTAGAGATCACAAGAAGGCTGCTGCTTATGAGCAATACCTGAAGACCGGTTCTGGAAGAGCAGTTGCCAGTAAGAGGTTTTGGTGATGCCGGAATTCCTACCCTCGCAAAAATCGAAGCACTATTTAGCTTCGGCCCGATTGTCTAACTGTCCAACTGATTAAATGGTTCGCTGGTTAGATGTTTAAGTTTGCGGCTAAGGCTAATCCTCGCATCCATAAATAGCGTAAATACGGTGGGCACAAGAACTAGTGTCAGGACTGTCGAAACCAACAGGCCGCCAAGGACAACACTGCCCAAACCTCGATAAAGTTCGCTTCCGGCCCCGGGGAAAAGCACTAAGGGCAGTAATCCTAAAACGGTGGTAATCGTCGTGATCGAGATGGGACGAACTCGTGAACGCACTGCTAATGGAATTGCCTCGCGATGCCCTAAGCCATCATCCTTCATATGATTCAAAGCCTGATGAACGATCAGGATCGCATTATTGACCACCGTACCGATCAGTATCACGAACCCCAGCATTGTTAACACATCGAGATTCTGCAGTACGAACACGTTTAGTAACGCCAATCCCAGCAAGCCACCGACCGCACCCAGTGGAACTGAGAAAATGATAACTAAAGGATAAAGCCATGATTCAAACAGGGCTGCCATTAATAGGTAGGTAATTACCAGTGCCAACAGAAGGTTCCACCGCAGTGACTCCCATGTTTGATTGAGTTTATCCGCAGCTCCAGAGAGGGTTATCAGATTTCCACTACCAAGTGAACCATCTTCAATCATCGGTTGAACGATATCCTCCTTGATAATCTCCATCGCTTCTTCTAAAGCAATTTCCGGAGGAGGTGTAACCTGAACGGTGATCGCACGCAGTCGTTCTCGTCGCATAATTTGTTCGGGACCACTGCTGTATTCAATATCAGCCATCGCCGAAAGTGGGACAAGTTTTCCGGAGCGCGTGGCGATTGGTAAGTCTTCCAGATCCTGTGTTCGGATATCCACGACTCGGTCACCTTTAAGAGTGATATCCACCTTATCACCGCCGTAGAAGAAGTCTCCCGCGAATGCTCCGTCGACAAAAGCATCGACCGTATAGCCAAGCTCGTCTGCTGTGATTCCCAATTCTGCGCAGGCGATTTGATCGGGATGCAAGTGTATTTCCGGACTCGAAAGATCCAGGCTAGGTCGCGGGAACATTTGAGCACCAGCCAGGCGTGCTAGCTTGCCTTGCTTCCCATCCTGGATTCGCTCGATAATCGCCCCGCCGATTTCAATAAGCTTTTCCAGTTCCCGGCCAGTTATTTCAACGTCAATTGTGCGTCCGCCGCTAAACCCTCGCCCAAATAAGCTTGCTTGCGAAGCAACCACTCGAGTGCCTGGGAATCTATTCCCATATGTTTTCAGTCTTGGCATTAATTCGGCAACACGCAACGGATCATAGGCCTGAACCCCCATCGCAATACCGCTACTACGTGCACTAAAGAAATAGTAAGCGATGACGGGGTATTCCAACTCACTTTGTTCTTGAGGATTCGCATTCCAAATGGGCTCCAAGTCCTCCTCAATCTCTTTCCCCATTTCCATCAACTCGTCCATGTTGTATCCGGGTGGAGGAGACATGCGAATGAAAACCATATTGCGGTTACCGGATGGCAGGTACTCAAGTTTGGGCCACAACAGCAGCGTAAGCGCCACCACGACGCCCAGAACAACCACAACAAATGAGGCGGCACGCCAAACCGACTTTTGAATCGTCTGATTTATCTTTACAATCAGGCCCACTATTGCCTGTCCAAGAGAGCCCAACCAGGAAATCACCTTCACCGACTCAGTGACATCCTTTTGATACCCTCTGTACAATCGTGCCGCAGCGGTTGGCATGAGTGTCATTGCACACACGAGTGAGAAAACCACGGCAAAACTAATTGCCAAGGCGATATCCCTGAAGAGCTGGCCAGATGTATCTTCAACAAACACAACAGGCAAGAAAACGGCCACGGTTGTCAATGTCGAAGCGACAATAGCTCCGGCAACTTCATTCGTGCCCTTAACTGCAGCGACAAACGATTTCTCACCCTGCTGGATTCGCCGATGGATATTTTCCAGGACGACCACCGCATTATCCACCAACATCCCGACCGCGAAAGCCATACCTGCGAGACTAATCACATTGAGAGAGCGACCACCAATTCCGAGTGCCAGAAAAGTCGCCACAGAACTGACGGGTATCGCAATTCCTATCACCAGGGCACCACGACCAAACCAAAGTCCAAAACCTACAATCAATGCCAGAGTCAAGACGAAGAACCAGGGAGAAACATAGACCGCTAGTAGCGATGATGTAACCAGCACGGGAATAGCCATCATGGTCTTTACCGAACGATGCAGAAACAGCATCAGGACGATCATGGTAAAGGCCGTCGCCAGAAAGATGTTGTCTGTCACGAGCGAAATTGCTGACGTGATGTATTCTGTCTCGTCATAGTATTGATAGAGTTCCAAGTCCTTTTGTGCCAGAACACCTGCATTCAATTCTGCAACTGCCTCACGAATCCCCTTCATCACTTCGATGACGTTGGCTCCAACACGTCGCTGAATCCCCAGACCATTGTTCCTTTCACCGTACCGTCGCGCTATACTGTCGGCCTTCTTATATCCGATCTGAACGCTTGCAACATCACGCAGGTACACCGGCACCTGATTGGGCATCGCGACGATCAGTTCTTCGACCTGCTTTGTATCCCGAAATTGCCCCAGCGTTCTTATGACCCATCGTCGCTTTCCTTCCCAAATATCCCCGCCGGATGTATCTTTGTTTTGCCCACGCAATGCCCCCAACACATCGTGTACCGTGAGCTGCCTGACGGCTAATGCTTCTGGATCAATAACAATTTCGAGTTCTTCTTCGAGTCCTCCATAGGTATACACATCCGAAACACCGGGGACCCGTTCGAGACGTGCTTCGACAACGTCTTCCGTAAAACGCCGAAGTTTCATCAGATCGATGTCGGGCGGAAGAAGGTCCTTCAGAGTCGGAAATTCTTTACTTCGTTCGTTATAGACTTGTCGCAACCGGTAAACTCGCAGCGCAGAATTCATGGCGCTGGCTACGTACTCCAAGTCCTCTTGTAGAGCTGGGTGCTGTTTACCGAAGTCACGAATTACTTCCACGGTAGGCGGACGAGCAGAAAGGACGAGTCTGGCGATAGATGAGTCCGTACTACTACGGGTTTCAATCACGGGTTCGAGCGCGTCTACCGGATATTGCCGAACTTGCTGCAGGCGAGTACTCACCTGTACTACCGCTTCCTGCAAGTTAGTGCCAACGGCGAATTCCAACTCAATCTCAGAGCTGGAGTTCCGACAGGTGGATGACATTTTAATCATCCCAGGTACACTTTTTAATTGTTCTTCCTGTTCCAGAACAATTTCCCGCTCGATCTCCTGTGGACTAGCTCCTGGCCATCGAGTAGAAACCATCACCATCGGCGTTTCCACTTCAGGAGTCAGTTGCTTAGGCATACTAAACATTGCAATCCCGCCAAAAATGGCGATCAACAATGCCCCAACGGAAACCTTAACAGGGTTATCTACGAATGCTTTTACGAGATTCACGGTGGCCTTTAGTCCTGTTCGATCATTTCGCTCTGACCAGCGACGACTTGAATAACCTGCCCGGATTTCAGTCGCTCATTACCCCGGATCACAACGGACTGACCAGCCTGTACATCCCCGGTTACTTCGATCATTTCCCCATTGGAAACTCCCAATTCAACAGCGACCTCTGAAACTTCCTTGGTGGCGGCATCGACGACGAATACGGTTCGTCTTGTGCCATTTAAAACGACCGCATCTTTCGGAGCCATAAGCATCTTCTTCGGCGGACCGACCGGCAACTGCACTCGGGCTAACATACCGGCTTTCAGGAGCGGGCCTGCTTTACCGTCTTCATTAGCAACGCGTATCTTAACCGGGAACGTACGAGATTGCTGATCAGCAGCAGGGACAATGGCAAAAACATCTCCAAACACCAGTCCCTCAGTAGCAAAGGGGATATCAATCCGCACCTGATTGCCTAACTCGAGTTTCGTGACGTGATCTGCTGTCACATTCACAATAACATCCACTTCAGACAACTTGATGATCTGTACTACGACCTCCCCCTTGGCGACCCACTGTCCTTGTTCGGATTGCTTAAGCGTCACATACCCGTCAAAGGGAGCGACGATGGTATGTCGTAGAAGTTGTTCTTCGAGTGTTTTCAGCATAGCCCGTTGGCTATTGAGTCTCGCTTTGGCTTGTGCAATTTGCTCTTTGCGTGGACCTCGCACATTGATTTGATGAGAAGAAACGGCCGCTTGATACAGTTGTTCGTCACGTTTCTTACTTGCCTGTGCCTGCTGAAACTCAGTTTCTGACACGACTTGTCCACCTTGAAATAGCTTTTCGATGCGAGTGAAATTCCAATCGGAGAATTTCTTAGCGGCCTCGGCAGCTCGCAGATTTGCCAGCGATGCATCCAATTCTTCCTTGGTTGTACCAGCTTCCAATTCTTCAAGTTCTGCCGCCCTCAACTCCAACTCCGCTTTAGCCCCTTGAAGTTGGAATTGGAGAATCGCCGTTTGCAGTTTCACAACAGGCTGACCTGCCTTGACTGCATCACCTTCTTCGACCAGAAATTCTGCGACTCGCCCATCGACCGCGGCACCGACCCGGGCAACCTTACTCGGACTTACAATTCCCACCGAATTCTGGCTCCCGGAGAATTCCAATTCCTGGATTTTACTGACCACTACATTTTGCGGCTTCTGTCCAACAGCCTGCGTGTTTACCGCAACAAACAGCAGTATGGCTACAACCAAAACCGAGGTAGTTTTTTTGGGGAAACTCATCACAACAATCGACTCTCAAAAGACAACCAGATAGCAAACTCTATTGTGATTGAAATGTCAGTTATGAGTTGGAGAATCGGTGCAAATTTCCCATAAACCATTCTGCAGATATCATGCTTAATGGGGTTATTAGACCGTGATGGCGCTCAATATTTCTCAATACGCCAGCAACGATGAATACGTTTATTTCGAAAATCTTCGGGCACAGTTTGTTTGGAGATCTCACGACAATCTCCGCGAATAAACGATTCATCGAACTTGAAGCGACGATAATTAGTGGAGAAGTAGATGATTCCGCCCGGGCGTAATCGGTTTAGGACAGAATTAAGCAATTCCGGGTAGTGTTCCTGGATCACCCAGTCCTGTTCGGTTGATTTACTGTTGGAAAACGTGGGAGGATCGACAATTGCCAAATCAAATAACTCTTCCTGAGGAAGGGAACTCAAGTATTCACGTATATCAGACTGCACATAGTTGTGTGCCGCTGAGGTAAAACCATTCAATTCCATATTTCGTTCAGCCCAGTCCAGATACCTCGACGAAAGATCGACCGTTGTAGTAGACTTTGCTCCACCATCTGCGGCGTAGACTGAAAAGGAGCCTGTGTAGGCGAAAAGATTGAGGACATCTTTGTCTAGCGACTCGTTACAAACCATCATTCGAGTTTCCCGATGATCGAGAAACAGGCCGGTGTCGACATAGTCCGATAGATTCACTAGAAATTTGAGTCCGTTTTCCTCGACTTCAATTTCATAGCGATCTTGCGATACTCGCCCATGCTGTGCTTTACCACGTTGCATTCCCCTCCTTTTCAAAAAGGTATTGCTAACGGGAACGTCCAGCGCTTCGGCAGCACTAACTCGCATCAATTCCAGCCAGTCATCATGCTGAGCCAGATCCCGATCGTGAGGCCTTTCAAATTCCGAGAGATGCAAATGATCGTCGTACTTATCGACCACCAGTGGAATCTCTGGAACATCTTTTTCATAGAGTCGGTAGCAATGAATGCCACGTTTGGCAGGCCATTTTCGGAGATGGCGAGCTCGTTTTACCAATCTTCGCTGGAATAGTTCTGCCTGTTCCTGAGCCTTTGCATTGATACCACCAAAAACCGGTTGCGATTCTTCCGTTCGTGGTTTGGGACCGTGGAATTGATAGTAAACGCATTCGATTCGGCCGTTATATAGTTTGCGGCGACGGTCTGCATTCTTTTGAAGTAACTTCTGAAAACCGTCGTAACTGGTGATAATGAAGTGAGACCAGGTGGGAAGGCGTTTTAATACGAGTGGCATGGATTGATAGAGTGGCTTCAATTCCCGCCAGTCACTCAAACGTTCTCCGTACGGCGGATTCGAAATCAGGCAACCATACTTCCGGCTACTTTGCAGGTCGTCAAATTCCTTTTCCTGAAAGTATATTTGATCGGCAACGCCTGCCTTCTCTGCATTAAGCCTAGCTGTTTTGAGAATCCGAAAATCCCTGTCTGTCGCAACTAACGTCTCTTCAAATTTAGGCAATTGCAAATCCAGAGCTTCCGAGCGGGCCTCCTCCCATGTTTGAGATGGAATGTTTTCCCATTGACCGGCAGCAAATTCTCTCTGAAGTCCCGGAGCCATATTTCTCCCCAGCATCGCTGCTTCTATCGCGATTGTCCCACTGCCGCAGAACGGGTCGAGAAAAGGTTTCTCCTTGTGCCAAAAACTGAGCTGTACCATGGCCGAGGCAAGCGTCTCTTTAATTGGAGCGCCGCCGGCAAATTCACGATAGCCTCGCTTATGAAGGCTGGGTCCGGTCGTATCGATTGTCAGCGTGGCTTCATCATTGAGCAATGCAATTTGGCAGCGGTAAAGTGGACCGTCTTCCGGGAGTGTTGCTACCTGATGCTGGGCGAGCATTGCTTCTACGATCGCCTTTTTCACAGCCCGTTGATTGGCAGGCACACTGGTCAATTGCGATTTATGAGATCGCCCGTCAACAGGAAACCTTGCGTTGGAAGGAAGCCATTTCTTCCAATCGACCGATTTGGTGGTTTCAAACAGGGCTTCGAAATCAGTCGCCTGAAAACTGGCTACTTTGATCAATACGCGGTCTGCGGTTCGCAACCACATATTCGTCCGCGCAATCGCCGAAAGGTCTCCATCAAATTCGACCCACCCTGGCGAGGTACTTCGAGGCTCATACCCTAACGCAATGAGTTCGCGTTTGACAACAGCCTCCAGTCCAAAAGCTGTCGTAGCGATGAAGGTATGTTGGTCTGACATTCCTCCACTTAACACTGTGGTCCGTACTTAGACAACCGCTATTTACGGTTATGTGATTAAAACCCCTATTCAGTTATTCCAATTCAGGCAATTGCCGCTCGGCTAGAATGTACCGTCGCAGGAACATATTAAATGTACCGCCTTGTCGAATTACATCACTCCATTGATTTAAATACTGATTTTGGCGATTCCACAAAGTTCTGACTGCAAGCGAGAATTCAATCGGCAACGGACGGTTATCTCCTTGACCGAGTTCAGGATTTCCAAAATAGGGATATCGTTGATGGATAAATTTCAGTGCATCTTCGACCGTTCGTCCGCTTGCACACAATGCATTGAAGTGGTCGGTGCAGTCGATATGATCAAGTTCGAGTCCAAAGAATCGTTTCGCTGGAGTCATATTCCACCAGATCTCCAGTTCAACCGACGATACGCCTCCGGTCATTCGCCGTTCAATGTACGAGTCGATGACGGGGCATGTGTCGCGATAGCGAAACATTAAGGTACCGAATTGTTCCGGTTCATTGTTATAGCCCAAGGAGATGATTTTCCCGTACACTCGGCCGATGATCTCTTGTAGTTGAATTTGGCCAGCGGGGTCCCCGACTCGTGAATAGTGAGGATCTTCTCCTATACAACTCAGTCCCTCTCGCAGCATATCCATGATTTCCGAATTGGTTCTGGAGGCACCGAAACGAGTGTAAATTTGACTATGTGTAAACGGATTTACCTCGTATTCCAATGAAACGTCGGTCATTCATACCCCCAATGTACCGCCAGCTATTACCCCTCCCTTTAGAGGGGAACGATCGATCTATTAGGTTACTCCTGATCGAATGCCCGCTCCCGACAATGAACTCCTAGAATTATCAACAAAAACTATCACAATAGTGTGTTACGAGTTCACAGGACAACATTCTTCTGGTGAGCACAGCAATAATCCTCCCGTTCTATCAACAACATTGGTTAAATGGTCTTAACGGAAGCAAGCTTTTGCTAACGGACTGTTGTTCACTCGATAGAATGGTTTGAGGATTTTTATAATTTAGGGAATCTGCATGCCAAACTCACTTCATCATTATGTCATTCGATGCTGCTTAGTCGTCGGACTGTACGCCCCCACAGTAATTTGCCAGGCTCAGGTCGATTCCGCGAAGCCTAACATTTTGTTCATTGCCATGGACGATCTAAATGACTGGATTGGCTGTATGGGTGGCCACCCTCAGGCTCTCACCCCTAATCTCGACCGGCTTTCTCAATCAAGCGTATTTTTCACAAACGCTCATTGCGCCGCGCCGGCCTGCAACCCGTCCAGAGCTTCTGTCTTTACGGGAATTTCCCCACATAGGTCCGGGCTGTATTCCAACAACCAATCCATGCGTCAGGTGATGCCTGACACAGAAATTATCCCCAAAACTCTGGCTCGGCTCGGTTACTCCACCAACGGTTCCGGCAAGATGTTGCACTACTTCATCGATGCACAATCGTGGCAGAACTATTTTCCGAATCCCAAAACTGAAAACCCATTCCCTCGGACGCTTTACCCAGAAACTCGGCCATTGAGCCTGCCTCGAGGAGGCCCATGGCAATATGTCGAAACAGATTGGGGGCCATTGGAAGCCACGGACGAGGAATACGGTGGCGATTATCTAGTAGCCGAGTATGTCTCTAAAGCACTTCAGGCACGGCACGAGAAGCCTTTCTTCTTGGCGTGTGGAATCTACCGCCCCCACGAACCCTGGTTTGTACCACAGAAGTACTTTGAACCATTCCCACTCGAATCCATCCAATTTCCCCCAGGCTACAAACAAGACGATCTTGCCGACCTTCCGCCAGGTGGAAAGAAACGAGGCCCCAATCGGTATTTCGAGCACATTCGCAAAGAAGGGCAATGGAAGCAAGCAGTACAGGGCTATCTGGCCTCGATCCACTTTGCTGATGCGATGTTAGGGAAGGTACTGGATGCTTTAGAAAATAGTCCTCATAAGGACAATACGATTGTGATGCTATGGTCCGACCATGGCTGGCATTTGGGAGAGAAGCAGCATTGGCAAAAGTTCACTGCCTGGCGAGTCTGCACGCGCGTCCCACTAATGATTAGAACACCAGACACTAAACCTGCAGTCTGCCGCCAACCAGTCAGCTTAACTAGTCTCTTCCCAACGCTCTTAGACTTAACCGGACTTCCTCCCGAAGAGCATCACGATCACCCGAGCCTCAAGCCACTACTCGAAAACCCCAAGTCCGATTGGGATCATGTTGCGATCACCCATCTGGCCGAACCGGAGAGTTTTAGCATTAGTGACGATCGCTGGCGGTACATTCACTACCGAGGTGGCGATGAAGAATTGTATGACATACAAAATGACCGCTACGAGTGGACAAATCTAGCTCAGGTCCCTCAACACAAAGATGTCATTGAAAAATACCGAGCAATGAAGCCGAAGGAGTTCGCCGACTATTACACAACAAATCTCAAGCATCTAAAACAGTTACCCCTGTGGTCAACAGATGTGGCGATGAAGAAGTCGGCACCGGTTGGTCCGAAACTCACTGTCATGTTTATCAACGAATCTAAGGACCCTATCAATGTGCACTGGCTAGATCGCATGGGACTACCTGTCCTCTTTTTCTCTCTGAAGCCTGGCGACATGAAGCCGCAGTTAACTCGAAAAGATGCGACCTGGCTGATCACTAAAACGAATGACAAAGTCGTGGGCCATGTGCGAATTGAAAATGAAGATGCGAAAGTCGTCATCACTCGCTAACCAGACTTTAACCAGCTACTTTTTCCTAAGCGCATTAGGATTGTCATACTTTATATTCGGAATCGACTTCAGCCAATTTTGCCACTGCAACTGAAGTTCCTTTAACACCTCGGATTTTGACTGGCTAACATCGTGCAATTCGCTGAGGTCTTTGGCGAGGTTATAAAGCTCGTATCTATCTTCGCCATACCAGTGAACCAATTTCCAATCCCCATGGCGCATGGCTCCAACTGGAATACAACCAGCACCGTGGTAATGAGGATAGTGCCAGTATAGTGTTTCACGTTTTAATGCTGCCTGTCCCAAAAGCACCTGACTGAAATTCACTCCATCCACATGCTGGGAGTCCAAAGTCGAAAGGCCCGCGAGCACTTCCAAGGTCGGGTAGAAGTCCATGCTCGTAATAGGAGTATCGGTCATAGCGCCGGCTTCGATCTTCCCAGGCCATTTGACAATCAAGGGCACTCGAATACCACCTTCATAGGCCCAGCCTTTACCCGCTCGCAAAGGCAAATTCGAAGTGCAGGGTTTCGTGCTCAATCCACCATTATCGCTGGTAAATATGACAACCGTATCATCCGCGAGCCCTTGATCTTCGAGCACCTGAAGAATCTCAGCCACTGAATTATCTATACCTTCCATCATGGCTGCATATTCGGGAAGATTCTGAACTTGTTTATTGACTCGTTCCCGCTCCAGCTCCAACCCCTTTGGCCCGACTGATTTCGGCGGGCTCTTGTCAAGCTTCTGTTGGTACTTAGCGACCAATCCGGGCTCTTCCCGAAGCGGGAGATGAACGGCATGATAATTGACATACGCAAAGAACGGCTTGGTCCCATCTAACTCCTGCAGGTATTCAACCGTATTGCGCGTAATCCGACGCGTTGATTTTGGATCCTCCGGCGTGCCATCTCGAGCACCAATTTCAAGATCGACATCAAAACCGGCTAGCGAGGGTGTCATTTTGCCTATGTGCCACTTCCCAGTAAAGAAAGTTTGATAGCCGCCCCCCTTGAGCGCTTTGGGTAAACAGATATGTTTGGTCGAAATCTGCCCACCGTAATTTGTGCAGCCATGCCGAGCGGGTGCTTGGCCTGTCATCACACTCGCCCGAGTCGGCGAGCAAACGGTCGAAGCGGTGTAAGCTTGCGTAAAAACCATCCCGTCACTGGCTAGCTTATCTAAGTGCGGGGTTTCATAAAAAGTAGAGCCGTAACACCCCAGATCTTTCCATCCCAAATCATCCGCAAGAAAGAAGAGGTAATTGGGCTGTTTAGCGATCCCCGGTTTGCTCACACTCAGGAACAAAACTCCAGTCAATACAAAGGTCGTTCTTAAAACACTATTCATTCTCTACTTCGCCATATTCCATGTTTGCCAAATGTGCTTCCCCAAAAATTCGCCCAGCAACTTACCTTCGTGCTGATGATGGAAGTGTACATTCTGTCCTTGCCACCATTCTTTAAAGGCATCACCTCTGCCGTCCTCGACAAATTGCCATTGATCACAAACAGTAATCTCCGGGTGTTTGGAAATAACCTCCATGGCCCATGGATTGATATACTGTCGCATCACGCCAGCTTTACGCCCCGGTGCTTTCCCAAGTGAATCTAACGCGTCCGTCTTTTCAAATCCATCCGGTACGGGGCACGTCGTCACCCATATTAGCATTGCCTTTGTCTTTTTCAGCTCCCGAATCACGGCCTCCAACGACGTCTGATATTCCATCTTACTTTTACCGACATCCCAGTGACCGAAATTGAATGAAATGACATCCCATTGGCGACCTTTCACTCGATAATCCCCCAACCAATCCCTGATCTCTTTTTCTCCTTTGGAGGCTGGTCCACAATTTGTAGGTGGGTGGTGCAGGTTAAATTTTCCCTGCAAACTTCCCCGCAGTCCGCGGTCATAATTCCCCGAGATAGAGTCTCCGATGAACAGATAACGCGGCAATTGCGGATCATCATTGACTGTCTGGTCCCCCAGGGGAACGAGATGGATTTCCTTAGCCAGAATCTTGCCATCCTTCTCCACACCAATCACATTCGCTTTATTCACGAAGGGCCGACAATCCGCGGGTGTAAGAACATCGTATATATGTATGTCCGTTTTTCCCGAAGGCATTTTAATGTCATAGCCCGTTTCTTTTATTTCCAAGACCCGTTTATGCAAATCGAATTTACCTGCATAGAAATTCTCTTCGGGCGTAGGGAAGTGATCCGGGATCGAATTAAAAAACACTTTCAGCCCTTTTGGAACCAAGTAATCACTGCTTCGTCCGTCGGGATCGAATCGTCTTCGATCGATAACAGCATAGGCTGGTTTGCGAGGCAACTCGATTCGATGTTTCTGTGTTGAGGAATGAATCGTGTATTCGATCTGATGGTTTTTGGGTTTGAAGTTTGAGAAACCGATTTGAATTGCCACTTTGGTTTGTTGATCCCAGGTGACGACCTTCTCTCCAGCTGTATCGAGAACATAGAAACTGTTGTCATCGAGCGGAGAGATCACTCCGGATACTCGCGTGTTGTCTTGCCCGCAAGTAACACAGGTAAAGAGAAAAACAACTAGCGTGTAGTAGAATCTATGCATTTCACCACACTTGCATTGAGTCTTCGAATAATTTTGTCAGCTCCAGCTCACCGGCTTCGATCGGTGACAGTTTGGTCACTCGATGTTGAGGCAGCGTTCCTTTGACGAGGGCTGGGATGTCATCTGCGGTGTAGCCAACCGCCGAAAGGCCATTAGGCATATCGGTTAGCTTCATGAAGTGAATCACTCGGTCTGCCAACAATTCACCTGCTACTTCAGGAGGAGCGTCTGAAATATCTGCTCCCAATGCAGCTGCCGCTCGTAAGTGACGCTGGGGGTCAGACGGAGATGTAAACCGAACAACGGCAGGGGTATTCAAGATCACAGACATTCCATGCGGAACAATCGGATGGTCGACCTGATAACCGGCCGGCTCGAACGATTTGACCATTCCCGCGACGGGATAGGACATCCCATGCGGCAAATGCACTCCAGCATTCCCAAATCCTATCCCTGCTATTGTGGATGCCATTAACATATTCATTCGAGCTTCATCGTCACTGGGATCTGCATACGCTCGAGGAAGGTATTCGGCCATCAATTCCAGTGCTCGAATGGCCCAGATATCACTAATTGGATTCGTCCCTTGATAAGCAGGACGCTCCAGCGGTGAATTCGGTCTAGGTCGCTGATCGAAAGGGATTGCCGTGAACGACTCCAGAGCGTGGCTAAGCACATCTAGGCCACTGGATGCTGCAACCGCAGCCGGCATCGTACGTGTATTATCGGGATCGATAATTCCCAGGGTAGGCTTGAGAAATCGATGAGCGATTCCAGTTTTGGCGTGTTGTTCGACATAATCGAAGATCGCGACTCCAGTCGTTTCACTTCCGGTACCGGCTGTGGTTGGGATGGCAATGAGAGGTTTGGTTGGGCCTGGGACAGGCCTTCCAGCACCGATTGGCGCATTTACGTAGGTAAAGAACTCAGCCGGATAGGTGGCGTACAGATTTGCCGCTTTACAAGTATCAATCGTACTACCACCACCCACAGCGACAAAACTATCGTACTGTCCGTCACAAGCCACCTCCGCCGCTCGTTTAAAGCTGGCGTCGGTTGGCTCCACAGACACTTCAGAAAAAATGTCATAGCCAATATGGCTTTGTTCTAAAGCTCGGCGAACAACTTCACCGGTAGGCAGATCAACCAGCGCGGGGTCCATAACGACAAGCGTTTTTTTGACGCCCATTGCCTGAAGATCCATTCCTATTTCAGCGGTAACGCCCTGTCCAAATCGAACATTCGACGCTGCCATTTGAAAAGCTGTATCATTTGCCATGCATTCAAGTCCCTGAAACTCGGTCACGTGGTTGTTAGTTTAATGCTGCTGATTTTACTACGTCTTCAATTGGAATGGTTAAAATAAGACTCAAATAAAACCATCCTTCTAAATATAGATGTTATGAAATACACCGCCTTAGCAAATTACATTCAGGGTACATATGCTCCCGTCAGCCCTCGCTCCAAAGACGTCACCTCCCCGGTCAACGGCGAATTGCTTACCACAGTGCCTTTGGCTGACGAATCCGAATTACAAACGGCTGTCGAATCTGCAAAACAGGTATTCCCCGGTTGGTCAGATCTTACGCTTCGTCAACGTTGTGATGTTTTCTATCGTTATCGAAACTTACTCCAAGACAATCTCGAAGAACTGTCTCGGGTTTGCCACGAAGAAAACGGAAAAACGATTGCCGAGTCCGAAGCGGAGGTTCTTAAGGCAATCGAATTGACAGAACTGGCCTGTTCCTTACCTAACTTGGTCGCCGGAGAATCTCTCGAAGTGAGTCCGGGATTCGATTGTTCGATACAACAAGCTCCGCTGGGCGTCGTTGCCTGCATCACTCCATTCAATTTCCCCATCATGGTTCCTCACTGGACTATCCCGATGGCGTTGGCACTTGGCAACACCATGGTCTTCAAGCCAAGTGAGCAAGTCCCTATCAGCGGTACTCGCATTGCGGAGTTACTTACCGAAGCAGGACTTCCCGACGGAGTCTTTAACGTAGTGCATGGCGACAAACACACAGTAGAAGCAATCTGTGATCACCCGGATATTGAAGCGCTCACTTTTGTTGGTTCAACTCCAGTGGCCAAGTCGGTGTACGCTCGAGCAACGTCGACCTACAAGCGGGCGTTAGCCATGGGAGGTGCCAAGAATCACCTAATCGTCATGCCGGATGCCGACGTTGAACATACTGCAGCGAACGTTGCGGCGAGCGCGTGCGGATGTGCAGGGCAACGATGTATGGCTGCTGCAACCATGGTTGCCGTCGGAGACGTGAATCATGTTGTGGACAAAGTGGTCGAGCAATCAAAGGCACTTGTCCCAGGCCAAAACTTGGGCGCGGTCATTTCAGAGGAAGCCAAAACTCGTATCGAAGGCTATATCACCGAAGCGGTGGAGCAGGGTGCTACTCTCTTATTAGATGGCCGCGACACGACGGTAGAGGGCTGTGAAAATGGCTCCTATGTTGGGCCCACAGTTTTAGACAACGTTACTCCTGACATGAACATTGCCAGCGCCGAGGTATTTGGCCCGGTGCTATCGATCATTCGCACGGACAATCTGAACGGCGCTGTTCAACTTGAAAATGCTTCTCCCTACGGTAATGCCGCTGTCGTGTATACGCAGGACGGACAGGTTGCCAGAGAGTTTGCTGACCGAGCAAGTGCAGGCATGATCGGAGTCAATGTCGGAGTCCCTGTGCCTCGTGAGCCTTTCGGGTTTGGCGGCTGGAATGAATCCCGTTTTGGAGTAGGAGACATTACCGGGCGTGGTTCAATTCAATTCTGGACTCAGTCCAAGAAGATCACCTCACACTGGATCGAGTAATCTCCGGCCAGTCGTAGGTTGCAGGTATCGGTCGTTTCACCTGTGCACGGCAACAAGCATTGGATAAAATAGGCTTTATGAAGCTGCATGTAATTATCACCGCGATCTCAATGCTTGCTGTTGGACTATTCGATACAGGCATACAGGCATCTGATTCGCTCTCATTCCTAAAGAACCATTGCGTCGACTGCCATCAAGGTGACGAGCCGGCGGGCAATTTAGATTTCGCTCAGTTTCGCAAACCCAGAGATTTACTGGCTCAGCCTCAGGTCCTGTTAGACATTCTTACCGCAATCGACACTTCACTCATGCCCCCTGAAGACAGTGCATCATTGTCCAAGGAAGAGCGGCATTCGGCGGTCGAGCATTTCCGAGACGTATTGCACAGGGCGATTCAAGTTAGTCCTCCGGGCAAACCGATCCCGATGAGACGCATGACTCGGTTTCAGTACAGTAACGCTGTCCGTGATTTATTTGGCTTGAAGATTGCCGTTTTCACATTACCTGAACAGATGGTGCGGGAGTATGGAAACTACTATCAACCGTCTAGTGGCAAGATGCCCGATATGGTGACTGTTGGCAATCGCCCTCTTGGAAAGTCACAACTGATTGAACCTCGCTTAACGGGCGTGACTCCCTACCCACAAGACTTACGTGCAGAGCATGGTTTTGACAACCAAGCCGATCAGCTTAGCATGTCACCGCTCCTGTTAGAGCAGTTCATGGCCTTGAGCCAGTCCATCTTGAACGCATCCAATTTCAACAACAAATCAGTTGGCGTTTGGAACGAAATCTTCGCCGCACCGGCCGGAGATACCCCTGAACTGAATGGAATTATTGCGGGGCGTTTGCGTATGATGTTGTCATTAGCATTCCGAGAAGATGTGAGCGAGACAACTGTCCAGCGATTCACAAAGTACACACTGACCCTCATTGAGTCCGGAGTCGATTTCACGGCAGCGATGAAGCGTACGATGGCCGCGATTTTGGCATCGCCACGCTTCTTCTACATTCACAATCACTCAGATTCACAATTCGCCATTGCTTCCCGACTTTCCTTCTTTCTTTGGGGCAGCATTCCGGACCAAGCACTTCTGGCCAGTGCTGGAAACGGTGAGTTAACTACGCCCGCCGTTTTGGAAAGCCATGTTGATCGCATGTTATTGGACCGCAGGAGCAAGCGATTCTGTGACAGCTTCCCGCGGCAGTGGCTCCAGCTTGATAGTATTATCTCTTCCGCACCGGACCCTAAAATCTACCCTCAGTTTTATTTCGCTAGATACAACACCAGCATGCATATGGCCATTGAGCCGTTATTGCTATTTGAAACTGTACTTATAGAGGATAAATCCATACTCCAATTTATTCATTCCGATTTCTCATACCGCTCATCCACATTAACCACGTGGTATGCCAAAGCTGACAAAATCCAACACTCGGGGCCGGTGACACTTAAATTCAATCGCGTACCAATCACAGACGAGCGGCAGGGTGGCGTGATTACCAATGCGGCCATTATGACGATGACCTCCGCAGCCGATCACACCAAGCCGATTACTCGTGGCGCCTGGTTTGCATCCACCATATTGCATAGTCCTCCAAAGCCACCTCCGGCAGATGTCCCAACGATTGACCGCAAGCCGAACGCCGCGGATGAGGACTTAACGATCCGTGAACAGCTCGCAATCCACCGTGACAAAGCGAGTTGTGCCGGATGCCATAAAAAGATTGATCCTTTGGGATTCGCTTTGGAGAACTTCGACCCCGTTGGGCAGTGGCGAGAACAGTACAAAAACGGCAAACCCGTCGATGCCAGTGGGGTCCTGTACAACCAACATGCCTTTGACAATATTGTCGAGCTAAAGTCTGCTCTGCTAACGGAGAAAGATCGGTTTGCCTATGCGTTTAGCGAGCACCTGCTAAGTTTTGCACTTGGCCGCAGGACGACTTATCGCGACACTATAAGCTTGGAACAAATTGTAGAGCAAGCTAGCCAGGATGATTATCAAATCAAATCGGTAATCAAACATCTAGTAACTAGTCCGGCATTTTTACAGGATGGACAGAAGCCAGCCGGAAACCAACTGTCTATTAAAGGAAGTGCAAGTGAGTAAAGCGACCCGCCGACAATTCCTCCGAGGCGCAGCCGGTACCACACTGGCGTTACCCTTGTTTGAAAGCCTGGCCGCTGGCAAGGACACAAAGGCACGCCCACAGCAACGAATGGCTATCTATTACATTCCAATGGGAGTGGTTCGCAAAGGATTTTTCCCAGGGGAAGAGGAAGCCGTACTACCTAAATTCGTTGGCGGCATTCCGAAGGCCGCAACCATCGCGCGTCCAGTTGGTACAAAAGCATTCGAGAATTTGACTCCGACTCAAGAGCCATTAGAGGCAATCAAGGGTAAGGTCAGCTTTATTTCCGGTCTGGATCGCACGTACAAGCAGGGCACCGATGTACATGCACAGTGCGGCTCCTGTTTTCTTAGCAGTGCAACGTTGGAATCGGTAACCGAATCGGCATTTCCGCTAGATCGTACATTTGATCACATTGTGGCAGATGCCATCGGCCAACAAACTCCTTTTTCAACACTTACTCTCAGTTGCAACAGCCACAAAGACAACAAAGAGTCGATTCATTTCGATAACATCTCTTGGTATGGCACGGGCCATGTAACTCCGTCCATCAGAGATGTGCGTCAGGCTTACCGCCGCCTGTTCGGTACGCAGGCACGAGGGGACTTCCGTGACATCACCGATCTTGTATTGGATGACGCCAAGGAATTGCAGCGTGACTTAAACAAACGCGACCAGGACAAGTTCGAAGAATACTTTGATGGAATACGTAGCCTCGAACTTCAAATAGAGCGTCTCGAAGCAATGCGAGATGAAATCAAGTCCGCCAACATTGGCATTCCAGCGGACTCCTTACTCCCTCGAGGCGAATACATTCGAGCGATGGGAGATATCATGGTTGCTGCGTTGCAAACCGGCCTGACCAATGTTGCCACTCTGATGATAGGACCAGAGCGTTGGGACACTCCCAATTCGTTCGAAAGTTTGTTTGACAAGCCGATGA
>Ga0208624_1000286_pt1 | contig 26372 bp, 20 predicted proteins | sample Knorr_S23_td_DCM_FD_185607 | JGI IMG/M metagenome (GOLD analysis project Ga0208624, IMG submission 185607) | Marine microbial communities from Southern Atlantic Ocean transect - Knorr_S23_td_DCM_ad_71m_LV_A (SPAdes) (version 2) | ecosystem: Environmental > Aquatic > Marine > Oceanic | place... | reverse complement strand
CCGGCAGGGAAAGGTGTTTGGGCTGGCAGTGATTGACCTCACTACGGGCGATTTTCGAGCCACGGAAGTGGATTCCACCGCCGCCCTCCAGGCCGAGCTGGAACGATTGAAACCGGCCGAAATAGTGCATCCTGCCGAAGAAAATCGCCTTTTTGAGGCTTTGAGCAGAATTCGGGCGGTGGTTAATGAACACGAGGATTGGGTGTTTGCGGCCGATTCAGCAGAGTACACGTTGCGCGATCATTTCGGCGTGCAATCACTCGACGGATTTGGCCTGAAAGGGCGCCACGCGGCCACCGGCGCGGCTGGCGGTGCGCTGCATTTTTTGGTTAACACACTAAGGCGCGATGTGGCGCATTTGCGCCCGTTGACGTTTTATCAAAACGACGAGTTCCTAACGCTCGACGGCACCACGTTGCGCAACCTTGAGATCCTCGAACCGCTAACACGCGATGCGACGAATGCCGCCTGCCTTTACAGTGCCGTTAACCAAACAGTAACTCCAATGGGTGCACGGCGCCTCCGCGATTGGTTGACCCAACCGTTGTCCGACGCCGCCACCATTCATGCGCGACAGCACGCCGTGCAAACGTGGGTGGAAGACTGCGCGCGTCTCGAACGCTTTCGTGAACGCCTGCGTGAAGTGCGCGATCTGGAACGCACCATCACGCGTCTCTCCGTAGGCACGGGGAACGGACGCGACTTATTAAACCTGCGTTTGGCGATCGAACAATTTCCACAACTGCGTTCGCTCATTCATGACACATTGGGTGAAACAAGCGAACTCGAGTTGCGCGATGCCGATGATGTGCCGTTGCTTTCGCAACTGGCCGAGCAACTCGCGGAGCTGCCGGATGTAGTGGCGTTGATCGCGCGCGCGATTATCGATGAGCCGCCGTTGGCCCTGCGTGATGGCGGCATCATTCGAGAAGGATTTAGCCAGGAACTCGATGAACTGCGCGTCGGCGCGAGCGAAGGCAAGGACTGGATTGCGCAACTGCAGCAACGCGAACAGGAGACCACCAGCATTCCGTCATTGAAAGTACGCTTCAATAATGTGTTCGGCTATTTCATCGAAGTGACTAAGACACATCTCGATAAAGTGCCCGCTCATTATGTGCGCAAACAAACGGTCGCCAACGCGGAAAGGTTTATCACTGATGAACTGAAACAGATGGAAGACAAAGTGCTCGGCGCACAGGAACGCAGTCAGAAGCTCGAGTACGAACTTTACCTACAGGTGCGCGAGGCCGTGCTCACACATTTGCGCACCATCCAGCAGGCCGCCGAGGCGCTTGCGCAGCTGGATGTGCTGGCCGGTTTTGCCGAAACCGCCCGATTACACGGCTATTGCCGGCCAACAGTCGGCAGCGATGGCGTGTTGGAGATCCGCGAAGGCCGCCACCCCGTGCTGGAACAAACCCTGATCGACGAACGGTTTGTACCCAACCAAACCGAGCTCGATGGAGAACGTCAGATCGCCCTGATCACCGGCCCAAACATGGCTGGCAAAAGCACCTACATCCGGCAGGTGGCCCTAATCGCGCTCCTCGCGCACACCGGCAGCTTTGTGCCGGCCACCGAGGCGCGGGTGGATTTGCTCGACCGCATCTTCACGCGCATCGGCGCCAGCGACAATCTCTCGCGCGGTCAATCCACTTTCATGGTCGAGATGAGCGAGACGGCCAATATTCTCCATCACGCTTCCGGCAAGAGCTTGGTGATCCTCGATGAAATCGGCCGCGGCACCAGCACCTTCGATGGCCTCAGTCTCGCGTGGTCGATCGTGGAACATCTCCATCAACAACTCGGCGCCAAAACCCTGTTCGCCACGCACTACCATGAACTTACCGAACTCGCCAACCGCCTGCCGCGCGTGTTCAACCTGAACGTCGCCGTGCGCGAGTACAACGATGCCGTGGTGTTCCTCCGGCAAATTGTGGAAGGTGCCGCAGATCAAAGTTACGGCATTCAAGTCGCGCGTCTGGCCGGCGTTCCGCAACCGGTGCTCGATCGCGCCAAAGAAATTCTCGCTAACCTTGAGGAAACCGATCTCACTGCCGCCGGCGGTCGCCAAGGCGATATCAATCCGAAAGCGGAACGAAAGAAGCTGCGCGACCTCACCCCGTCACCGCAGCTTGATTTGTTTGGCTAATCCTCCTCGGGCACGATCTTGTAGAGGATCATTAACCCGAAGTCGTTGCCCTTCTTGTCGTCTTCGGTGTACTGCACCGGATGCACCTCCACGAGGTTTTCCTCATCAATGCTGCTAAGGAATTTGGAAACCTCCTCATCAAAATTCTTTTTCGCCTTGGCGCATTCCGAACGCAGGATCGTCTTTACCGAAAGTTTATGCAACGAGGCCGCCTCGCGTTCCAAGGTAGCCGTTGTGCCGCCACCAAAACCAATGACGATTTCATCGGCTGGTGCGGGCTGAGCCTCACTGGAAGACGCGGCGGTAGAAGGAGCCGCTTCGGGGTTAGGTTCAGCGGCAGGCACTTCCTGCGGTTTGGCCGGAGGTTCAGCCGGCGGCTGAGTGGGCTTAGCGGCGGGATTGGATTGTGGCGGCGGTGCCGGAGCCGCCGCATCGGGTGCCGGAGCTGGCGCCGGTTGAGGTGCTTCCCCTGCTGCCGGAGCGGCTCCGTCGGTTTTCAAAGCCTCGGCTTCCTCCGCGTTGGGAAAGTGAATTTCTTGCCCGCAGTTACCGATCGGACAGGGGTAGCGCCCACCCATTTGGGCGTTGATCTGCCCGAGCTGCGTTTCGTCCACCGCCACTTCATTGGAACAATGCGGGCAGGTGATGTTGAACATGCCATCGGCAAACTTGGCGGTCTGATACTTCATGGCTTCAAACAAATGGTGCCGGCAACGGGCTCCGATTCCTTTGGCAATCTAGCCAAAGAATACGCCCTCAACCAGCCCAAAGCGGCTACTGCGCCACCCGACGCACTTTGGCGCCAAGTTTCTTAAACTTAGCATCCAGGTTTTCGTAACCACGATCAAGGTGGTAGATTCGGCTCACACGTGTCGTGCCCTTGGCCACCATGCCGGCAATCACCAGCGCTGCGCTGGCGCGCAGATCACTGGCCATTACCTCGGCCCCGGAGAGTTTCTGCACCCCATGCACAATGGCACTGGGACCTTCAATAGAAATCTCCGCACCCAATCGCTCCATTTCCTGAACGTGCGTGAAGCGGCTTTCAAAAATGCGCTCGGTAATAATGCTGATGCCTGGGGTTTGTGTCATGAACGCCATCATCTGCGCCTGTACATCGGTGGGAAATCCGGGATGCGGCAGCGTGGTCACATGCACACTGTGCAGGCCACGACCGCGTTTGAAGGTCAGGTTGCCCTTAGATTGCTCCACCTTTACGCCGCTCTCGCGAAGCTTTTCGAGCACGGCCTTCATGTGATCCGCGCGCGCACCTTTCAAGGTTACCTCACCCTTGGTTGCCACTCCGGCAATCGCGTAGGTGGCCGCCTCAATACGATCGGGAATCACCTCATGCTCGGCACCGCCCAGCTCCTTGACTCCGGTGATAGTCAGAGTTGGCGATCCAATACCGTGAATCTGCGCACCCATGCTGCTGAGAAAATTAGCCAAGTCCACCACTTCGGGTTCGCAGGCCGCCTGCTCGATCACTGTGATGCCTTCGGCCAGAGAAGCCGCCATCATCGCGTTGGCAGTCCCCAGCACGGTGGGACCGGCGCGGCCACCCAGAAACATTTCGCCGCCGACAAGTTTACGGGTTTTAGCTACGATGTAGCCCTTGTCGATCTCCACCTTGGCCCCCAGCGCTTCCATGGCTTTGCGGTGTAAATCAACCGGACGAGTACCAATGACACAGCCGCCCGGCATGGATACGGTCGCCTTTTTCAAGCGTGCCAACAACGGGCCCAACACGCAGAGCGATCCGCGCATTTTGCGAACCAAATCATAATCCGCAAAATCGCGTACCTTGGCGGCCTGCACAGTAACTGTACCGCCCTCAATGCTCGTGGTGGCGCCGAGGCTTTCGAGGATCATACACATGGTCTTCACGTCAGCCAGATTGGGCGCATTGCGGATGACACAAGGTTCGCGGGTCAACAGTGTAGCCGCCAAAATGGGCAGCACGGCATTCTTGGCACCACTGATTTGCACTTCGCCGTGCAAGGGCACGCCGCCTTTGATTTCCAAACTATCCATGGGGGGAAACTCCTGAGAGGGAATTGTTCATGAATTGTCAGACGAGGCAACCACGATCCGTTCGATGTTATTCAGATCGGGTAGAATCTCCAACACGCGTCCGCCTTGGGCTGTGATCAAATCCGCAACCACCTCGCCTTGGCCATCTCCCACTTCCAGCAACAAACGCCCATCCGACCGCAGCCGCGACAGGCAACTAACCGCCAAGCTCCGGTAAAACTCCAATCCATCCAAGCCACCATCCAGCGCCAGACGCGGATCGTGATCACGCACCTCAATCTGAAGGGATTCAATTTCCGCCGAGGGAATGTAGGGCGGGTTAGAAACGATGACATCAAACAAGCAAGTGCCCGGCAACGCCACGCGAGCGTCGCCTTCGTGAAAGATAATTCGCTCAGCCACTCCGTGCCGTTCGGCGTTCGCACGGGCCACGTTGATAGCGGCAGTGGAAATATCCAGTGCATGGATCGTGGTTTCCTCGGCATGGACGGCCACTGAAACCGCCAGACAACCGCTACCTGTTCCGATATCCAACACCACCGACTCCTCCTTGATCGCTGCCACCGCCCACGCGGCCTCTGCGAGTAGCTCGGTCTCCGGGCGCGGCACCAATACCGAGCTGTTTATCTCAAATGCTAATCCGCAAAACTCCGCCGTGCCCAGTAAATGCTGCAACGGGATGCGGTCAACTCGGCCGTCCACCAGGGATTGCCACCGCTGGATTTGAGTCGCCTCCAACGTTTCCGACCAATGTAACGGAAGCTCCGGCCGAGGGCAGCCGAGCACCTCGGCCATCAGCCATTCGGCGTTGGCCGCGGCGTTTTCCACCCCAGCCGTATTTAAGGCGGTCGTGGCTTCCTGAAGAGCCGTGCGGATTATCACAGGCGCAGATTGCAAATTGCTGGGAGATTCGGGAAGGGAAAAGCGTTCAATAGGTTGGGTTGATTCTTGAAAAACCTGAACCACGAACCTACGCTTGCCCCATGAGGAGTCAGTTAAAAATTACCACTTGGATAACTGTCGTCGGCTTTGGTGCTTTCCTCATTGCCGCTCAGGAAACGCCACCCACCCCCGAACCACCTGCTTCAGCGAAATCCAAACCTAAGAACGCATCCAAAACCGGTAAGGCTCCCAAAACCAAAAAGGCCCCACCCACCACGCCTGGCACCACGGGATCGGACCGATATTTCCTCGAACAGATCCGCCAATTACGCGGCGAAATGGAGGAACTGAAGGGCGCGTACAATTTACAGATCCGTAAAGTGATGGCGTTGGAAACCGAGGTGCGCACACTGCGTACGGCCAACGAAACGTTAAAACGTGAAAACGCCCTAAAGTTTGCCAGCAATAAATCCATCGATGAATTAGCAGCCAAGATAATGGAGCTGGATAAAAACCGGCTCAACGACCTAGATGTCACCAACAAACAAATCGACGCCATCCTGCAGACCGTCAAGAAACTCGCCGCCGCGCCGCCCGCCACCCCACGACACAACGGCAGTGCCAACCCTGTGCCGGCCGACTTCAAAGCGCGCGAGCATGTCGTCCAGTCCGGCGAATTCCTCAGCACGATCCTCGAAGCCTACAACGCCGCATTCAAGGCCGAGGGGTTATCCGGCCGCGTCACCCAATCACAGGTCCTCAAGGCCAACCCCGGACTGGACCCTAACCGCCTTTTGGTTCGACAAAAGCTGCTCATTCCGTTGCCCGGCGAGATCAAATAAGTGAAATATCTGCGCCGCATTCACCTGTACCTTGGCTGTTTTATTACGCCGCTATTGGCGGTGTATTTGGTTTCGGGCTTTTATTTCATCCTGAATCCCGAACGCCAAAAGGATGAAGGCGAAGCTCAATCGTTGTTTCAAAAACTCTGGTGGATGCACACCGACCAGCAATGGCCTCGCGGCGTGAGTGAGGAAATCGATCCGCTAGCCGAAGACCAACCCAAAACAATCACCACATGGGAAGCCGATACCAAGCTCTTCAAAGGCTTGGTTTACCTGATGGTCATTGTCGCGGTGATCTCCATAGTTATCGGGCTGATTTTGGCTTTCCGTTCGACTAAAGATAAAAAGCCCGCCATCGGTGTTGTCATCGCAGGAATTATCATCCCCATCTTGTTTCTGGTAACCGGCCAGAAACCAGTGGAGCGACCAAATCCATTTCATCCGGATAATGTCGATCTTGGGCCCGACCTAGGTCTGCCGCCTCCCGGAAGTGAAATTGGCCCCGAAGGTCCTGGCCTTTCGCCACTCCCTCCGGGCACTGACGACTCTCCTTCACTTTTGCCGCCCGGAAACCCGGAAAATTAACCGGACTCAAACGGCCAATTCCCGCCCCACCGTGTGCACGCCTTTGGCGAGGGCTTGCCAGTCTTCGGCGGTTGTTTCCCAGCCGCTGCTGAAGCGGACGACACGGTCGGTTTCGTCTGCAGCCACGCCCATGGCGGTGAGTACGTGGCTCGGAGCCTCCTTGCCGCTGGCACAGGCGCTGCCGGTGGAGACGGCAAACCCCGCCTTGTCCAGCTTGACCACCCAGCGCGCGCGGCAATCGCCGGGCAGGAGCGCGCTCACGGTGTTCCATAAACGGCCTTCGCCTTGACCCAAGATTTTCGCGCCGACCAGGCTCATCACAAAGGCATTACGCCAAGCCTCTTTCTCCTGTGTGTCGGATTCGGCCAAAAGTGTCTCGCGTTCCTTCAATGCTGCCATCATGGAAAGAACGCTGGCAACATTCTCCGTGCCTGCGCGTCGACCTTCCTCTTGTGGACCGCCAACGAGCTGAGAACGCACGGGGCCTTGGCTCGAGCATTTCAAAAAGCCAACACCTTTGGGGCCGCCAAATTTATGCGCACAACCACTAACAAAATCGCATTCACCCAAACCTTTAGCCGGTAGTTTGCCAATCCATTGCGCAGCATCGCAGAAGAAGGGGACCTTGTGGGTGAGACACAAATCGTGGACCTCAGCCCAAGGCTGGAGCACGCCAGTCTCATTATTGGCAGCCATCACAGCGATGAGGCCAGGGCGTTGGTCTGCCAGCCGCACGCGTAGAGTGTCCACATCCAATGCGCCGCGGGCAGTCACAGGCAGGGTGCGCACGCGGTCGCCAAAATGGCGTTGGGCCGACTCGATTACACACGGATGTTCGATGGCCGAGAGCCACACTTCCTCCGACGGCTCCAACACCTGCTCGTAATGATGCATGACGAGGTTGTTGGATTCAGTGGCGCCGGAGGTCCACACAATGTCCAACGGGCCGCAGCCCAGGTACGCCGCCAATAGCTCGCGTGCGTCGGCCAGGGCGCGTTCCGCCCGGGCTCCCAGCCGGTGCGGGCTGGAGGGGTTGCCCACAAACTGCTCGCTCGCCTCCAGCCACGCCTCACGCGCAGCAGTGCAAAGCGGCGTGGTGGCGTTGTGGTCGAAGTACAGCATGGGCCTCGACAGGATACGCGGCGGCGAGCGGCATTCGAGCCTTTTGTGGCTTGCCTCTGAGCGATGAATCCGAAACCTTCGCGGCTGATGGCTGGCTCCAGCAACACGCTTTTGTTTAAACGCACGCATTTTGCAACGCGGCTGCCACTGGATTGCCAGTACAGCCCCTCGCATTTCTGGGCGCGTGAGGTGGAGGGGGTGTTGCGGATTGGCTTCACAAAATTTGCCACTCGCATGCTGGGCGATATGGTGGATCATGGCTTTGAGGTGAAGCCCAACAGCCCAGTGGCACCCGGACAGATTCTAGGCTGGGTGGAGGGCTTCAAGGCGATCAGCGATGTGTACGCCTTTACCGAGGGCGAATTTCGCGGCACCAATCCCGCACTACAAAAGGACATTGCGCTGATCAACCGCAAGCCCTATGAAGACGGCTGGCTTTATGAAGTAGCCGGCACGCTCGATGACAAATGCGTCGACGCCGAGGGCTACGCCGCTATCCTGAACAGCACCATCGACAAGATGCTCGAGCAACAACAAGCGGAGAAAGGCACAGACATTGAGTAAAGCGCGCTACATCATGATCGGCGGATTTCTGGGCGCCGGCAAAACCACCAGCGTCGCCGCACTGGCCCAACACCTGAGCTCGACCGGCCGCACGGTGGGCTTGATCACCAACGATCAAGGCCGAGAGCTGGTGGACACCGCGATGCTGCGCTCCAAGGGCTTTGCCACGGAGGAAATCCCCGGCGGCTGTTTTTGTTGCCGGTTCAATTCACTGGTCGATGCCGCCGGCAAGCTTACCGAGAGCACACGGCCGGATGTGTTCATCGCCGAACCGGTGGGCAGCTGCACCGATCTCGTGGCCACAGTCACCTATCCACTCCGGCGCATGTACGGCGACGACTTCAGCATCGCGCCGCTCAGTGTGTTGGTTGATCCTGTGCGCGCGGCGCGTGTGTTTGGCTTGAGCGAAGGCGGGCAGTTTTCTGAGAAGGTCATTTATATCTACCGCAAACAACTTGAGGAAGCCGACCTGATCGTCATCAACAAAACCGATCTCCTCGAGCCCGACTCCCTTGCCGACCTACAGGCCAAGCTCACCGAGGAATTTCCCAACGCAGAGGTGTTGCAAATCTCCGCGCGCACCGGCGAGGGTTTGGAGACTTGGTTTGCCAGCATCACGGACGCCGAACAAATCGCGCGCAACGTGATGGAGGTGGATTACGAAGTGTACGCCGAAGGCGAAGCGTTGCTCGGCTGGCTCAATGCAACCGTACAGTTGGCCGACCCCGAAGGATTCGAGGCGCGCCCAGTACTGCAAGAATTTGCCGCCACCATGCAGGCGTACCTCAGCGAACAGGGCGCGGAGATCGCCCACCTCAAGATGACCCTTAGCCCAGATGCCGGGCTCGGCGGAGACGTCGCCATCATCAATCTAGTGCGCAATGATTTTGTGCCCGAACTCTCCGCTGATCTGGATGCCCCCATTGAAAGTGGTCAGCTCATCATCAACCTCCGCGCAGAAGGCGATCCGGAAACCCTCCGTACCGCCGTGGAAACCGCCCTCGCGACTGCTCCAGCCGAGCTTGCCGCGACCCTAGATCACCTCGAACACTTCCGCCCCGGCAAACCCGAACCCACCCACCGCGTCACCGATCTTGCCTGACTTCCGCGATTGGCAAATCCCACCGACGCCCGTAGTCTTTCCTGCCCATGGCCGATCAGCCCCGCATTTTGTTTTGTCACTGCAAATACGCACGCGTGGTGCCCGATGAGGTGAAGCAGGGTGTGCTGGATGGCCTGTGCCAGTCCGGCCGGGCTTTTGAAGCCGTGGCGGATTTGTGTGAAATGTCCGCGCGCCGCGATCCGGCGCTGAAGCGATTGGCCGCCGGGGAGGAGCCGGTGAAGATTGCCGCCTGTTATCCGCGCGCGGTGAAATGGCTTTTCGGCAGTTGCCAGGCCGGCCTGCCCACGGACCGCACTGAAGTGGTGAACATGCGCGAGCTATCGGTAGACGACGCCACTGCCGCGGTATTGAACGATACGGTGGATCCGAATCTACCCGCCGATGGCTCGGTAGCGGCAACTGAAGGAGAAAAGAAAATTTAAGCGATGGCAATCGCAGACGAAACCACTTTGCGCATTGTCCTCTATGAAGGCGAAGGCGCCGCCTCGCTGAATTCCGCGGATCGCGGGGCCACGGTCACCGCGCTCCTGGAGCAAGGCTATGCAGTCACCTGCGCCGGCGCGGGCGCAGTGGCACCGGCGGATGACAGCGCCCTGCTCGTTCTAGGCCGGTTTGAAAACGGTCAAGCACCCGAGGCAGAGGATGCGAATGGCATAGTGAAGGTTGCGTTTCGCGATATCACCGGACTCGATGCCGAGGGCATCACGGCGCTGGTCGAGACTGAGCGGGCGTCCACGCAATCGGCCAAGCATGGCGAATGGAAGCCGTGGTTTCCGGTCATTGATTTCGATCGCTGTACCAACTGCATGCAATGCCTGTCGTTTTGTTTGTTTGATGTGTACGGCACGGATGAGGATCAGCAGATTCAGGTGCAGAACAACGACAACTGCAAAACCAATTGCCCCGCCTGCAGCCGCGTATGCCCCGAAGCGGCGATCATGTTTCCCAAATACAAAAGTGGCCCGATCAACGGCGATGTGGTGAGCGATGGCGAACTGAATCGTGAGAAGATGAAGATTGATATCTCTGCCCTGCTCGGTGGGGATGTGTACCAGATGCTGCGCGACCGCAGCCAGCGCTCACGCAGCCGATTCTCTAAAGAGCGTAGCTCAGATAAAGCTCTTGGTGAGCGCACCAAATGCCTAACCAAACTTGCTGCAGAGGCTGATATCGATATCCCTCTCGAGGTCTTGCAAAGCCTCCCTAGTGCCGACGAGATTGCCAAAAAAGCGGAAGTCGCCAAAGCCAAGGCCAAAGCCGCTTTGGATAGTCAATCTTCCTGACCTTAACCTAGCGCTGAATGCGCGGTTGAATTTGGATTCCGGGACCGACTCCCACTCCTGGCTTAGCTCCACTTTGGATTGAGACAACCCCATCAAGCTCAGCGTATTTAACGCCCTGCACCTTTTTCAAGGCAGCGATGGCCTGTTCCTCATTGATCGTATTTGGCAAAGAAATTACCAGAATAGTGTTGTTAAACATTCCCTTGGTCACCTTGAGGTCGGGGATAGCCCCGGCGAGTACTTTTTGGCACTGCTCTTGAGTATGGCCTTTTTCCATGCCTACCAACAAGCGCCCCGGCACGAAGCTCCCCGCAGGATGGCGGGCATCAAATTCCTTGCTCGGTTTCGGACGTTTTTTCTTAGCGTCCTTTTCCATGTTCATCCGAATCCAGCCGGCGAGCGTGCTGCTGCCCGTCCCGTAGCCGCCAGGTAGAGGACGCAGATCTTTGGTTTGAATGCGAGGTGGTGCACCCCAGTGAGCAGGGAACGGCTTACGCCCTCCTGGTTTAATGGGCATCGGTCTGATGGGTTTACCACCTTGACCTCGACCGTAGAGCATCTTGTAAACTTCCTCATCTGAGCGACGCTTTCCCGTGCGCTCATTAAACCAAGGCGAGCCACCTATAAAAACGCGGCCTGCCGGAATTTTCTTGCCGCCCTTCACCCATTCTTCAAACGAAGGGGTTCCTGCCTGATGGCCGGGTGCGGGCTTCACGCCCGCTTTAGCGTCCTTAGCCATACTATTTTTAATCCAATTACCCAAAGTGCTACTCCCCATTCCATAACCGCCGGGTAAAGGTCCAAAATCTTGAGTTTGTAAGCGAGGCGGCGCACCCCAACGAGCAGGGAAAGGCTTGCCGTTAGGGGCTTTATGTATTTTTGAGGTCGGCTTATTGCCTCCCTTGGCAGCATCTTTATCAAGGTTTTCCTGAATCCAACGGGCCAAAGTACCGCTTCCGCGACCATACCCACCAGGAAACGGTTTCAAATCCCTAGTCTGCCGCAAAGGTGGAGCACCCCAGTGAGTAGGAAACGGTTTGCCGTTGGGTGCCCGATACACCTTTTTGTTTTTTGAATCACTTACCCCAGCCTGTAAATTGGTGAGTTCCTTCTCCAACTCAGCTACCTTTGCATTATGCTTAGCAAGACCTTCGGGGGTAAACCGTGCCCGCCGAGCAAAGTCTTTCAACCGGGTGATTTCCGTCTTCAGGGCATGAATTCGAGCAGACCGCAACTTACCCACGGCCTCCTTATTCGCCGCGTCATCCTTTGCAAGCGTAATGCTCGAAACAACCAAGCCATTGCGAGGGGCATCATCAGCAATCCGACGATCCATAATATAACAAGAAACCAATAAGCCCTGTTTATCATTACGAATGAAACGGCGTTCGAATTGCTTTAGCGGTTTCTTGGCGGTGGCCAGAGCTATCTGGTAAAGCTCATCCAATGTCTTCACCGGTGCCCCTTTTTTATTTTTTCCAAGCTGAGGTCCTTTTTCCAAGTAGTGCTCGCCTTCAGGTGGAGGAATAGCCCCTGCACCGGGAGCAACCGGTTTGGGACGCCGATTAAATGAACGGTAGTGACGCTCAGTAACTTTATTGTTTTCAACCACGATAGTTGTCTCATGGCCAAACCCAACCCAACTGGAAAAGCTCACCTTGTAACTATAATTACCCTGACACTTTGTTTTGATACTTTCCCATAGCTTGATTGCAGCCTGCACCTTGGCCGTATCTGCTTTTGCCTGCTCCATCGCCTTGGCGTTCGGGTCAAAAACTGCAGGCGGCCGGATTGGTGGAGCAGGCATTGGCTTTGCACCCGCTTTTTTCGCGTCGTTATCCAACTTCTCCTGGATCCAGCGAGCCAATGTTCCACTACCACGCCCGTAGCCGGCAGGCAGGGCACGCAAATCTCGTGTTTGCCTTAGAGGCGGTTGTCCCCAATGTATTGGGAACGGTTTCCCGTTGGGGGCCTTAAAAACTCGTTTTGGTTCATCAGCCTCCTGAGCAGGAAGGTTGATGCAAAAGCCCAAAAGGCATGCGGTAAGGATTAGTCTAGTTATCTGCATTTTTGGTTTCCTCGTATATTTCGTATATGGTGTTGTTCAAGACAAACTGTACATTCCGGCCTAGAGCCAACCATTGTGCTACTTTGGGCTCCATAGCGAGTAGATTAAAATAGGCGTCGCTGTTGAAAGCTATGCGGCTGCGCTTGGCCTTTGCGACCTCGGCGGCCTGCACATCGCTGTCGACCCAAAACTGGGCGTTTTGCGTGAAGTTTTTGCCGCCCGCGAATTCCATCGGCTGGGACACTGCACGGGCGCGGCCATTGGCGTTGCCGGCTTTGGCGGGTGCAAAGAAGCGCGGTCCGGCTCCGCCGCCTTGGCCGGGGCCGGTGGGTGCCGGCGGTGCGCCGGAGGCAAAGCCGAAGTTTGCCTGCTGGGCTTCGCGGTTACTGTTGTTGGCGGCGGTCAGCGCGTTCTTGGCTTCCTTTAATGCCTGCGCAGCGCGGGCGCTGCCGATGGCCTGGTCACCGGCCTTTTCGCTCTTGAAGGCTTCGAACTGTTTGCGGGTTTGAGCCAGCACCGCCCGGTCGTCCTCAAAATTCCGCAGGGTACGCTGGGCGACGGGCACGCCGCGGCGTTGCTCATCCTCGATGATCAGATACGCGGTGTAAGGCGTGACGATTCCGTATTTGCGGGCGAGGGTTGTAACTTCGTCTTTGAGTTCCTTATTCTCACCGCGTAAACGTATTTCATCCAGTAGATAGCCCACACGCCGTGTCGCCCAGAGGCGCGGGATGAAATCGTGATCGGCTTGAGCGGGGAAGGTGACCGGAAATTCCAGCTGCGTTTTCTTGCCGGCCAAGGTTCCTTCGAGCATCACGTCGCCGTCGCCCTTGCCTTTGTATCGGCCCACAAGCACGAGCTCCTCGCCGCGAAAGAGATCGGGTAAAGGATTGGGGTAAAGCTTGGTCACGCGAATGCCGTCGGAAAATTCGAGCTTGGGATTAGCGAGCACGGGTTCCTTGATCTTGGTGTAGAAACTGGAGACCTTTACCTCAATATCTTCCTGCGGTGTAACATAGGTGCTGCTGGCGCGGGTTTCCTCAGTAATCTTGTCGAGTAAATGAGCGTTAACATCGGTACCGATACCGAAACAAAACACGCGCGTGTTGCCGGCGGCTTTGCCGACATTTTGCACGATCTGCCCTTCGCCTGTGATACCGACGGTGGGTCGGCCGTCGGTGAGAAAAATCACCACGAACGGCCGATCGCCCTTGGCCGGTCGTAGTTTGAGGGCGTTGGCAAGTGCGTCATTGATGGCAGTGCCGCCGATGGGTTTGAGTCCGCTGATGAAGTCCACGGCCTGTTCGCGGTTCTTGGAGCTGGCCTTTTGCAGGCCGCCAAAAAGAGGTTCGGTCTCGGTGGAGAAGCGCAGCACCTCGAAGCGGTCGCCATCGTTCAGGTTGGCGACGCAAAACTGAAAGGCTTTCTTTGCCTGCTCGAGTTTGTTGCCGGCCATCGAGCCCGAGGTGTCGATGACAAAGGCGATGTCCTTCTCAGTGGGCTTGCCTTCGGCGGCGTCCACGCCCGGCGCGGCGAGCATTAGGAAATAACCTTCATCGCCTTCTCGATGGGCGATGATGTTGACGTTGATGTCCTTTTGTTTGGGCGAATAAAAGAGCGAGAAGTTGGTGGTGGGCCGCTGGCCTTTGCCTTCAAAGGAAATCACTGCATTCTTGGAGCCCTTGCGCTTCACCTCCACATCGTGCGTGGGCGAGTAGATGGCTTTCACCGGCACCTTGGAATCGAGCTCCACCTTGATGGACAGATCCTCAATCGGTTTGGAGGAATACTTGGCGGTGTTTAGCGGAAAGGTGTAGCCAACCAGGCCGGCGTCATTCTCGAGCACCTGATTGTAGGTGAGCCGAATGGTTTTCTTGCCGTGCGGTTCGAAAGGGAAGATGCGCACCTTGAACAGATCGCGCTCAGCATACTCGAGCAGCGCGGGATCTTTCATGCTACGGACGATATCCGTGTAAATCTTGCGCGCCTTGTCGGCCGGCAGGAGTTCGGCCTTGGTGAGCTTGCCGTTCACGTCCATGCGGAAGTCCTTGATCGAGGCGCCCTTGGGCACGGGGAAAAGAAAGGTGCCTTCGCGACGGCGCGGGTTGGGATTGTAGAACACCTGTTCCACGGTTGTGCGAGCGACCTGGTTCTCAATTTTCACATCCACCTTTTGTGTCCGCAATTCCAGCGGGGCAAAGACCGGGTGGGGGCGGGGCGGTATCGGGCGCGGTGGTACGGGATGCGGCAGGATACGGATATCATGGCAAATGATTAGCCCACCGGCTTGAACCTGAGCAACCGGCATCAGACCCACCAGCGCCAACAGGAAAGTTAAAAGCATTTTTCTCATGCTGAATAGACGTTTGCGGTCGCCAAAATACTCCCATTGATCTGCGGGTCACATCTTTTGCCCACTTAACCCCGCCGCCTCTGCTAACCACACTTCGCCCATGCAACTACTCCTAATCACCGCATCTCAATTCCGTTCAATTTTTGGAAACCACAGAATTTAGCGGGATTTAAGTCGACACACTCCGGCCGCATCAGCACAATCCGGTTCACACAATTCTCGCCGGTTTGTCCGGCTTGATTGGCATGTCAACATCCAGCGCGCCATTAAAGATTCCGCGAGTGGTTCCGCAGCGTAAGCCGCGACAACCGCGCGAGAATATTCCGCAGACTCGCGAGGAGCGGGAGATGATCCTGCGCGAGGTGCGCCATTATGTTGCCGAGCAAACGCTCGTGCCGCCAGTGCCGATGGAGGATCTCAAGCAGCACGCGGATAAGCTAGTTGCGGCACTGAACTCCAAGGAGATTTACCGCGATTACATCGGCATTCTCATCAACAACGAACTCTGGCGCGAGACGCTGGCGGCCGTACCGTTCGAGCGGCGCCTGTTGATGGTGCCCAAGTGCCTGCGCGTGGAGGCCAAGTGCCCGGCTCCGTTTGATGAATTTGGCCTACTCTGCAAGAGCTGCGGGCTGTGCAGTATTCAGGATCTCGAGTACGAGGCGGAGAAGCTCGGCTACGCGGCGCTCGTGGCGGAGGGTAGCGCGATTGTGATGAGCCTCATTCAAACGGGCAAGATCGACGCGATTGTCGGCGTGGCCTGCATCCCGGTTTTGGAACGCGCCTTTCCCTACATGGAAGCGGCGGCAGTGCCGGGCGTGGCGATTCCTTTGCTGCAGGATGACTGTATCGATACGACCGTCGATGAAGATTGGATTTGGGATTACATTCACCTCACCAGCGATGACAAAACGCGCCGACTGGATCTCTCCACATTGCATGACGAGGTCGACACGTGGTTCGCGCCTGACTCGCTTGAGGCGATCATGGGTGAAGGTGAAGGTGACACGGAAGCGATCGGCCGCGATTGGCTCGCGCGGGCGGGCAAACGCTGGCGGCCGTTCCTGAGTGTGGCGGCGTTTCAGGCGCTGCGGTCTGATGCCGATAAACCGGCCCCCGAGGATCTCAAGAAAATTGCTGTGGCCGTCGAATGTTTTCACAAAGCATCCTTAATTCACGACGACATTGAGGATGAAGACGCCGAACGGTACGGCGAAAAAACGCTGCACGAGGAACACGGGCTCGCCGTCGCGCTGAATGTCGGTGATCTGCTCATCGGCGAAGGCTACCGGCTCATCGGCGAGACGACTGTTTCCGCCGAGCAAAAGGCCGCCATGCTCAGCGTGGCTGCCGAAGGCCAACGTCATCTCTGTCGAGGCCAAGGCGCGGAGCTGGTTTGGCAGCGAAATCCCGAACCGCTGAAGTCCACGCAAGTACTTGATATTTTCCGGCAAAAAACCGCTCCCGCCTTCGAGGTGGCCCTACGACTAGGCTCCATTTACGCCGATCTCGAGAAGTACGCCGAGGCCTCCGAGGTGATCGGTCAGTACAGCGAAAACCTCGGCATCGCCTATCAGATTCGCGATGACCTTACCGACCTCGGCGAAGACGGTGAGACCAACGACCTCGCCGGTTTGCGCCCCACGCTGTTACTGGCCGTCGCTCACGAGAAAGCCAAGGCCGAACAGAAGGAACAGCTCGCCCAAGTGTGGCGCCGCCAATTGCCCGAGGGCCTGACCTTCGAGCAAATCGAGCAATGGTACCACGATCTCAAGGCCGTGAAACGCGCCGAAGATCTGCAGCTCACATACAAGGAACTCGCCATCCGCTCGCTCACCGAGCTCGAGAACGCCAACCTAAAGGGACTACTCCGCCGCGTGATCGGCAAGATTTTCAACGACACCGAGATCAAAGGCTGGTGCAGCGAAGTCCAGCAGGTCAGCGAGCTGGAAAAAGTGCGTCAACGTCAGTCCAGCCCTGCCGAAGTAGCGCAGGCCTGATGAGCCTGCGGCTCGAAATGCTGCAGGTGGCGCGCGTGGCGCCCAAGGTGCTCGGCGACGCCGCCGAACTCGTCCGTAACTTTCTCGCGTCCCAACAAAATCCGGATGGCGGTTTTCGTGATCGCGATGGCGAAAGCGATCTCTACTACACCGTGTTCGGCCTAGACGCTTTGGCGGTGTTTCAGGCCGAGCCGAACATGGACGCTGTCGAACAATTCCTCCTCACCCACGGCGATGGCGATGGCCTTGATCTGGTGCACCTCAGTTGCCTAGCCCGCTGCTGGGGCACTGTCGACCGCGACCGCATGCCCAAGGGCCTGCGCAAAGCGTTGCTGCAGCGGCTGGAAAACTTCCGCAAACCCTGCGGCGGCTGGGACAACAATCCCAACCGCGAACACGGCACCGCCTACGGCTCCTTTCTGGCTCTGGGCGCCTATCAGGATTTAGGCAAGCTGCCGCCCAAGCCATTGCGCATTCTGCAAAGCCTCAAACACCTCGAAACGCCCGATCACGCCTGGAACAATCACCCCAACCTCCCCGTCGGCTCCACCAACCCCACCGCCGGTGCCGTGGTGCTGCTCAATAATCTGCACCTGCCCATCAATACCGAAGTCGGCCATTGGCTCCGTGCCCAGTTACATCCGCAGGGCGGCTTCGTTGCCGTCCCCGGAGCACCCATGCCCGACCTGTTGACCACAGCCACCGCCCTGCACGCCCTTGCCGCCTTGGAAGTGCGCCTGACCGAGGAACAAACCGAGCGCTGCCTCGACTTCATCGACACCCTCTGGAACGCCACCGGCGGTTTCCACGGCAATTGGACCGACGATTATCTCGACTGCGAATATACCTTCTACGGTCTACTTGCCCTAGGGCACTTGAGCCTAAACGGCTAACGAGAGAGGCGCGGCTCAGCCAGAGCCACCTTCGCCAACATCGCGGACATCAGCGTGATGCCGCAACCGATCACGGTGTACCACGGCCAGTGGATGGCTTCTTTGAGGCCGTATTTGATGGCCAGCATCGCGGCGAGCGAAGTGAGCATTCCGATGATGATCGGGCGGCCGTCGGATTTATTGAGGACCAGTACCAGTAACACGCCACCGAGTAAGCCGCCGCTGGTGAGGCCGGCGAGGGCGAAGGCTGTGTTCATTACGGACTCCACTTCGCGGCTGGCGTAAGCGACGGCTACCAAAACAATGCCCCAGAATATCGTCGCTTTACGACTGAGCTTCAGCTTGGCGTCATCGTCCTTGGCAGATTTGCCGAAGCCGAGGTCCATCACGCTCACGGACGCCAGTGCGCTGAGCGCGGAACTTACCGAGGACATGGCCGCAGCGAAGATGCCGACGAGCAACAGGCCTTTCACGCCCACGGGCACCTCGGTAAGCATGAAGATGGGGAAAGCGTAGTCGGTTTGTTTTTTGCCAAAGGCGTTTTCGGGAATCTCGATGGCCATCGGCGTGTGTTGGTACAGCGACCAGAGCATTACGCCGACGAACAGGAAGAGCAGCATCATCGGCAAGATCGTCACCGCGCTAAAGATCAGTGCCTTACGGCCATCGGCAATGGAGCGGCAGGCGAGCACACGCTGGGCCACAAGTTGATCGATGCCATGGGTGAACAACACAAAGATGGTCGCGCCGAATATGCCCATCCAAATATTGAACGAACCGCCCAGCGCAAACTCTGTATTCAACCACGCCAGTTTGCCCCCTTCGCGCGCAGTATCGATCGCCGCCATCCAGCCGCCATCGATGAGGGTAGGGATGTAAAATAATGCGAACAACCCACCAACCACGAATAGTACAAACTGGACGGCATCGGTCCACACCACGGCCTTGAGCCCTCCGATGGCGGTGTAGACCAATGACAAGCCGACAAAGAGGAGGATCGCCGAGGTCACATCCCAGCCGAGCATCAGTTGCAACGGGATACACGTGACGAAGACTCGCACGCCGGCGGCCAAGGTGCCGGCGATTAGGAAAAGGCCGGCGGCGGTCTTGTGTGCGCCTTGGCCGAAGGCATTGCCGATGAGCGCAAACGGCGAATAGATTTCATTTTTGAAGTAGTACGGCACCATCACCACGGCGAGAATCAGCCGGCCAATCGCGTAGCCGAAGACGATTTGGATGAAGCCAAGATTGCCGCCCTCGGCAAAGAGCATCGCCGGTACGCCGATAAAGGTAAGCGCGCTAGTCTCGGTAGCCACGATGGAGAGGGCCACACCCCACCACGGTAGATCGCGGCCGCCGAGAAAGTAGTCACGCGTGGATTTCTGCCCGCGCCCGAGCCAGGCCCCCAAGGCAATGATGCCGGCCAGGTAACCCGCGATCACCGCCCAATCCAGTGGGGCAAGGGCATGGGCGGCGGCGAACATCGGCGCATTTTCCGCTGAAAAAACGGCCTCGCAACCAAATCCCATTCACAGGATTGGGGTTGACCCTTGCCCCCGGGGGGCTATGCTGTCTTGCCCCGTTTGAGCAACTCAAACCAAAGGTTTTTTATGAGCAAGAAAAAGCAATCCCTGTCCGGCGACAACCGCCGGCAATTCCTGAAAAAATCCGGCACGGCGGCAGCAGCTGTCGCGGCCCTCAAGGTGCCTGTGTACGGCGCCGGTCAGGCTCCCTCGGCCAATGTGAAGGGCGCCAATGAAAAAATCGTGGTCGGCTACGTCGGCGTGGGCGGTCGAGGTTTCGGCGCGCACGTGCGGCAAATGCGCCAGAACGCCGAGGCCAACAACATCGCGCAGGCGGCGGTGTGTGACGTGTCCACCCACCGCGCGAACAATGCCAAGAATTTCGTTTCCAAAAATTCTGACGACAAGGTCGAGGCCTACACCGATTACCGTAAGGTGATTGAGCGCAAGGACATTGACGCGGTAGTCTGCTCCACAGTTGACCACTGGCACACTCGCATTTGTGTGGAGGCCATGGAGAGCGGTAAGGACGTATACGTCGAGAAGCCGATGACCCGCTACCTAGGCGAAGCGTTTGAGTTTTACGACGCCGTGAAACGTACCAAGCGCAAGGTACAGGTCGGCTCCCAGATCACCAGCTGTGGCAACTTTGCCAAAGCCGCCGAGCTGATCGCCCAAGGGAAAATGGGACCGCTCGTGCTCGCGCAGGGTTCCTACATGCGCAACAACCCAAAGGGCGAATGGAACTACCGTTTGCAGGATTGGGCCACTAAGGGCGACATCCAGTGGACCACCGAGGGCGGCAAAATCGGCTGGCTGCGTGAAGACATGAAGCAGATGGGGTTCAACCCCGATCACTACTTCCGCTGGCGCAAGTATCTCCCCTACTGCGCGGGCCTGTTGGGCGACCTCGTGCCGCACCGCCTGTTCCCGCTGATGCGCGCCACCGGCAATGCCGAGTTCCCGAGCCGCGTCGTGTGCCTTGGCACCCGTAAGATCACCCCGGACCGCGACGTGAGCGACAACACCCAGGTGCTCGCTGAGTTCCCGAGTGGCATGACGTTGATCGTTACCAGCTCGTCCGTAAATGAGCAGGGCCTCAACGAGACCATTCGTGGCCAGTACGGCACCATGTATCTCAGCACCAACGGCAGCAGCCTCGAGTACAAGCCAGAGCGTCCGTTCGCCGAGGAGTTTGATCCGGAGAGCTACACCAACCTAGAGCCCAGCGGCAATACCACCCCGCAGCACCACAAAAACTGGCTGGACTGCATCCGCAGCGGCGAAGAGCCCGTGGCTGGCATCGACCTCGCCATGAAGGTACAGGCGGTGATCTCCCTCGCTGAGGTGGCCGACCGCCGCGGCACGATGGCCCACTTCGATCCGAAAACCCGCAAGATCACCGATGGTTCCGGCCGCGAGATCAAGGCCTACGATTACGAAGAGGAAGCCAAGATCGACCATGGCCCATACGGACCGATCAAGGAAATCGGCGGCTAAGCCAACCCTTTCACAGGCTCCACGGGCAACCGTGGAGCCTTTTTTTATCCCATGCCTGAAACCGTCACAGTCGCCGCCGAAGCCATGGCCACTCGGTTTGAGGTGGCTCTGCACGGCGCTGCCGAGGCCACTCTGCGCGCGGCGGCCGAAGAGGCTCTGGCGGAAATCACCCGGCTGGAAAGCATGCTCAGCCTCTATCAACCCACCAGCGAAATCGCCCACATCAACACCCGCGGCGCTCGGGAACCCGTGCCCGTTTCACCGGAAGTCTTTACGCTCCTGGAGCAGTGCGTTGCGCTTGGCGAACAAACCCGTGGAGCTTTCGACATCACTCTCGCGCCGCTGATGCGCTGCTGGCGTTTCATGAATGACACCGGCGCCGCTCCTTCCGAAACAGATCTCGCCGAGGCCCGGGCCCATTGTGGCTGGCCGCAGCTCTGGCTTAATCCGGAACAGACCTCCGTGCAACTCGCCACCGAAGGCGCCATGCTTGATCTCGGCTCGGTGGGCAAAGGTTACGCTCTGGAGCAGGCAGCAGCCTTGTTGCAGGAAAACGAATTCGAAAATTTTCTGATCCATGGCGGCACCAGCACGGTGTGCGCCCGCGGCGTGCAGGCCGATGGCGCGCCTTGGCGGATTGCCGTAGAGCATCCCGATGCCGATCAACCGCCCTTGAGCATCGTGGATCTGCAGAACGAATCCCTCTCCGTCTCCGGCATTGGCGGCAAATCCTTCATCGACGACGCCGGCGTGGAGCAGGGGCACGTCATTGATCCCCGCACCGGGCGCCCAACCCAAGCCGCACGCGTGGCAGCGGTGGTATGCCACAGTGCCACCGTCAGCGACGCTTGGGCCACCGCCCTTTTGGTGGCGCCGAATTTGGAATTGCCCGATGGAGTAAGAATCGTTTCCTAAAACGGATCCTGTCGGTAAGGATCGAAATTACTGAGCTTCCATTCGTCGACGAGATCGCCGGGGAGTTCGTTGAGGAAGCGGGAGGGTTGCTGGATCATGTCGTCGCTGCTGCCGCCGGCAACGGTGCGGATCATCGGATAGGAAAGATACAGCTCATCCTGAGCACGGGTGATAGCCACATAAAACAGACGGCGCTCTTCCTCCTCACCATCCAGCGAATCCAGCGAACGATTGCTGGGGAACATGCCGTCGCACAGCATCACCACGAACACCACCTTGAACTCCAACCCCTTGGCTTGGTGAATCGTTGAAAGCCGAATCTTTTCGTCATCTTCCTCGGCACGATCCTGTTCGGCCTCGACGTTGGTGAGCAGCGCAAGCTCGGCGAGAAATGTCTCGAGCGTTTCGTATTGGCGGGCAAACACGCCGAGCTGTTCGATGTCGTCCAGCCGTTGCGGCGCCTTGTCGTAATTGGCCTCCACATAGGCGTCGTAGCCGGCCTCGACAATCAGCTCGATCATTTTACCCGCATCCCCGACCACCGGTTCGGATTCCAGCTGGGATACGGTGGCGGAAAATTGCGCCCAAGGTACCTTGGCTTTCTTGGGTACTGCCGCACAGCGCTGGAGCGTTTCGGCCATGGGCGTGGTGTCGGTGTGCGCGGTGAGAAATTGATCCCACAACTTCATCGCCGTCTTGCCGCCCACGCCGGGCAACATCAGCGCCAAACGCTTGAGGGCCTGTTCATCGCGCGGATTGGCCAGCCATTTCAGGTACGAGGTGACGTCCTTGATATGCGCCTGCTCAAAGAACCGGATGCCGCTGGTGATGGAGAACGGAATGTTGCGCCGCGTGAGTTCGAGCTGCATTTCCAGCGCGTGAAAGTGCGAGCGATACAGCACGGCCATGTCGTTCAGCTCGATGCCTTCCTCGCGCAGTTCCAATGCGCGTTGGGCGACAAAGGCCGCCTGTTCATCGGCCGCGCTGCACACAGCCAATACCGGCTTTTCGCCCGGCCCACGCGAAGCCGCTAGCTCCTTGGCAAACTGCCGTGTATTCGCCGCGATCGCGGCATTGGCCAGCTGCAGAATCTCTGGGGTGCTGCGGTAATTGGTCTCGATCTTGTATACCTGCGCCTTGGGATAGCGTTTGGGAAACTCGATGATGTTTTCGTAATTGGCCCCGCGCCATGAGTAGATACTCTGCGAATCGTCTCCGACCACCATCACGTTTTTGTAGCGCTCGCCCAACAGATCAATCAATTCGGCCTGCAGTTGGTTGGTGTCCTGATACTCGTCCACGAGCACAAACTGAAACCGTTTCTGGTACAGCTCGCGCACCTCTTCGTGTTCCTTCAACAGCTTCAGCCAAAGCACCAGCAGGTCATCGAAATCCATCAGGCCCTGCGCCTGTTTGCGCGCGGTGTAACGGGTCAGCACATCCTCGATCTGAGCAGACAACGGTTCAAACCACGGGTACCGGTCCTCAATTACCTCGCGCACGGTCTGCTGCTTGTTGATCGCCAGCGATCCGATGTCGCCCACCACATCCGGCTTGGGGAAACGCGTGGCTTTAACGTCGATCTCCGCCTCGGCAATGCAGGCATTCACCAAACCCTTGGCATCTTCGCGATCCTGAATGGTAAACGACCGGTTGAATCCCAGCGTCTCCGCATGCCGCCGCAGCACGCGATGGCCAATGGAGTGAAACGTGCCGCCCCACAGCTCGCTCATGTCCTGCCCGATCAGGTCCGTCACGCGCCCCATCATTTCCTTGGCGGCTTTGTTGGTGAAGGTGAGGAGCAAAATGCGGTCGGCCGGTACGCCCTGTTCCAGCAAGTACGCCACACGATAAGTGAGCGTGCGCGTCTTGCCCGAGCCCGCGCCGGCAATTACCAAAGCCGGGCCAGGCAGCGCCGTCACCGCCGCGCGTTGCGCGTCGTTCAGCTCCGCTTCATAATCGATCTGGAGCTGAACCGATTCGCGGTAAGGTTGGAGGACATACTCCCGGGCCACGCCGCAGGCTAAAGGCTGCGCCAAGCCGGATGAAGGCTAAACCGTTGATAAGTTATCGTGGCCTTGCCCTATCGGCGGCGTAGCCTTTTCGCAGGAGGGGACGGTGCGCCACCAAGGAGGCTACAAACCAAAACCACGCTGCACGCGGCTGGTACGTTTTGCGGATATTGAACTGCGAGACGTCAACGGCCATGCGTTGGAAGACCCCACCTCGGTCGATTTCTTCGATTGCCTGTCCTATTTCCGGAAAGAAACCCGACCCTACACCGGCCGCGCCCAGGGCGTGGATCTTGACGGTCAGGTGCACGCCGAGGGCTTCTTTGTCGAAGGCCGGCCTGAAGGCCGCTGGACCCGCTGGCACGACAACGGTCGCAAGCGCGAGGAGTTCCTGATCACCAACGGCGAATGCGCCTATGCCCGCCACTGGGACGAAAACGGCGTGCCGATTTAGCCGCGCATTTGCTCGACGCCAAGGCGCGCGTCCGTATTCTTCCCGCCCATGGCACACCACGGGCTGATCAGCGACGATCCCACGTTTAAATCACGCAAACGCACCACCGGCGAAGTTCTCCGGCGCGTGTGGGCCTATCTGCTGCCGTACAAAGGCCTCGCGCTGGCCACCGTGGGCTGCGCCGTGCTCTCGCTCCTCTGCGCCCTCACCTACCCGAAGCTCACGGAGTACATCATCGACGGCATCATCGAGAAGGATGGCGGCACCACCAAGCTCGGCTGGGCCGTCGGCGCCATGGCTTTGGCGTTTTTGCTGCGCGACCTGTTCAACAGCCTGCGCATCCGCATCAACAATCACTTTGAGCAAAACGTCATCTACGACATGCGACGCGATGTGTTCGCCAAGCTGCAACGGTTGCCGGTGAGTTATTTTGATAAACGCGCCAGCGGCGACCTGATGACCCGCGTGGTGGAGGACATCAACAACGTCGAGCGCGTGCTGATCGACGGTACCGAGCAGGGCACGGTGGCGATCCTTTGCATCGGGGGCATCAGCGGCATTCTCTTTTACACCAATCCCACCCTCGCCGCGGTAGCTCTCTCGCCCCTGCCGTTTCTGGCCGCCGGCGCGCTGTGGTACACGCTTACCGCCCATCGCCGATACCGCAAACAGCGCGAGGCTTCCAGCGCCATGAACGCGCTGTTGATGGACGACCTCCAGGGCATCCGACAAATCAAGGCCTACGGGCGGCAGGATCACGAGGACGCGCGCTTTGCTGGCCGTGCCGAGGGTCTGCGCCAGGGAAACCTCGGCATCATGCGTGCCTGGGCCAATTACAATCCGGCCATGAGCTTCTTTGCCGCGCTCGGCACCGTGTTGGTGCTGTGGTTCGGCGGCCAAGCCGTGATGGCCGGCACTATGACCACCGGCGAGCTGGTTGGGTTCCTGTTTTATCTGATGCTCTTTTACGAGCCGATGGCGCGCCTGCATGGCCTGAATCAAATGCTCCAAAGCGCTCGGGCCGCCGGCGAACGCGTGTTCGATATTCTCGACCATGACGCCGAACGCGACGAATCCCGCACGACCGAATTACCCCAGCCCGTACGCGGTGAGGTGATCTACGAGGATGTTTTTTTTGCGTACGAATCCGACCGCCCCGTGCTCAAGGACATTTCCCTGCATGCTAAGCCGGGCCAAATGATCGCGCTCGTCGGCCCCACGGGCGCGGGCAAAAGCACGCTGGTGAGCCTGTTGCCTGCCTTTTACGAATACACGGGCGGCAAGGTTACCATCGATGGCCAACCCGTGGCGGAAACATCCCTGACTTCGCTGCGCCATCACATCGCCGTCGTCAGCCAGGAACCCTTCCTCTTCAATGGCACCATTCGCGAAAATATCCAGTACGGCAAACTCGATGCCGATGACGAGGCCATTGAAGCAGCCGCGCGCGCCGCGAATTGTCATGAGTTCATTAGTGCGTTGGACGAGGGCTACGAATCACGCGTGGGCGAACGCGGCGTGAAGCTCAGTGTGGGCGAGAAACAACGCGTCAGCATCGCGCGCGCGCTGCTGGCCGATGCGCCGATTCTGATCCTCGATGAAGCCACCGCCAGTGTCGACACCGCCACCGAGCGCCTGATTCAGGAAGCTCTCGAGCGCCTGATGCAGGGACGCACCAGTTTCGTGATCGCCCACCGCCTCAGCACCATTCGTAAGGCCGACCAAATTCTCGTGCTTCAACATGGCGCCATCGTCGAACGCGGCACACACGATACCCTCCTCGCGCAGGACGGCCTCTACGCCAAACTCGCCCGCATCCAAAACACCACCTTCATCGAGGAGGGATTCGAGAAGATTTCAATCACCCCTGAGGAGCAGGACACACAGAAAGACTAATTTGTTTTCCTCTGTGTTCCCTGGGTCTCTGTGGTGAAAAAGAAAATCACCCTGCCACCAACTTACTCAGCTCGGGATAATTCGTTTTTCCCGAGCCTAACACTGGAATCTCATCCAGCACTTTAATCTCGCGCGGCACGGCGAGATTAGGCAGGCCGGCCTTGG
>Ga0208624_1000285_pt1 | contig 26376 bp, 18 predicted proteins | sample Knorr_S23_td_DCM_FD_185607 | JGI IMG/M metagenome (GOLD analysis project Ga0208624, IMG submission 185607) | Marine microbial communities from Southern Atlantic Ocean transect - Knorr_S23_td_DCM_ad_71m_LV_A (SPAdes) (version 2) | ecosystem: Environmental > Aquatic > Marine > Oceanic | place... | reverse complement strand
GGCTTCTTCGCACATTGGTAAATTACAAGTTGAACTTGCACAGCTTAAACATTTATCAACAAGACTCATAAGAGGCTGGACTCACCTTGAGAGACAAAAGGGTGGAATAGGTTTACGAGGTCCTGGTGAAACTCAGTTAGAAACTGATAGAAGGCTTATAAATAAGCGAATTAAAAGACTTAATCAAAGACTTGAAAAATCGCATAAACAAAGAGAGATCAATAGATATTCAAGGAAAAAAAGTAGAAATAAATTAGTAGCATTAGTTGGATATACAAATGCAGGAAAAACAACCTTATTTAATAAATTAACAGAAAGTTCTCAACTCGCTGAAGATAAATTGTTTGCAACATTGGACTCGGTTACAAGAAAAAACAAGGATCCAAAACATGGTCCAATATTATTCTCAGACACTGTTGGTTTTATTTCAGATCTGCCAACTCAATTGGTAGAGTCCTTTAAGGCTACTTTAGATGAACTTAAAACTGCTGATCTTTTATTGCATGTTGTCGACAGTCATGATGTTGATTACAAATTAAAAATTAAGGAAGTTAACAATATTTTAAATGACATTGGAGTTATGAATATTCCTCAAATTATTGTTAATAACAAATGTGATTTAATTGATGCTTCAAAATTAGATATCTTAAAGTTTAAAAAAAACGAGGAAGTATTTATTTCTGCTCAAGATGACAATGAATTTAAAGATTTAAGAGCAAAAATAAATAATGTTCTTTTTAATGGTGTATATCAGGGATGGATTTCTATGGAAAATAATATGGGTAATATCAGATCTTCACTTTTTGATATGGGGTGCGTTAAAGAAGAAAAAGTTTCTAAATGTGGAAAGATGTTAGCCAAGATAAGAATTGGCAATGATGAGTTAGATGAACTACTTGACTTAAAAGGTTTTGAACTTTGTGCTGATGAGGATATACTTTTAAAAACCATATAAGCAAGGCTAAATAAATGAATAAATTAAATAATCTTCTTGAATCTATAGCAAAACCTTTAATGCCAATTACACCTTGGTTACTCAGATTAGGTTTAGGAATTTCATTTATTCTTCATGGAGCAGGTAAGTTTCCATTACCTCCAGAAAGAATGGTTACTTGGTTCGAAAGCATGGGTTACATGTATCCAGAACTGGTTACTAGTTTAGTTGCATTAGGTGAGGTTGGTGCAGGTGCTGGAATTATCTTAGGTGGGTTACTAAACAATAAAGTTGGTGACTTAGTAACAAGATTATCTGGCGGAGCAGTCGGCGTAATAATGATAGGAGCTATTTTGATTGCTCACTCTGATTGGCTAGTGACTCCTAAGTTATTCATGAGCGAGCAAATATTTTTATTTCTTCTTGGAACCTACTTCGCCATAAGAGGCAATAAATAGCTATTTTCTATAGTTTTTCTCTAAACAATTATTAATTAGATAAAAAATTTATATATTTTTTTGCATTTCTACTTGCAAATCTAAATGAGAATCATTATCATTCTCATTTATGAAAGCTACTTTATTGGTCATTCCCCTAAAAGTGTGCAGTTTTCTGATTTTTTAATCAAAAATCTTTAGGCGAAAAAAAGTAGCTTTCAACTAATTTTTATGAGGATAATTATGAATAAAATATCAAATAAACTTTTTGAAGACATATCTCCAGTATTATTCATTGGAGCTCTTTTAATATCGTCATTTATCTTTGCTCAGGACAATGATGAAGATGTAGAAGAAGTAATTGTAAAGGGTAATGTTTTATATTCTGACCAGGTCAATGCTTTAAAAACACCTGTACCAGTTTTAGATGTGCCACAAACTGTATCAATTGTTACAGATGATGAAATACAAGAACGTGGTTTTAGAGAAATTGGTGATATCGTTAGATATACAACTGGTGTGAATACATCACAAGGTGAGGGTCATAGAGATGCAGTGGTGTTTAGAGGAGTTAGATCCACAGCAGATTTCTTTCAAGACGGAACAAGAGATGATGTTCAATACTATCGTTCACTATATAACGTAGAGCAAGTAGAAATATTGAAAGGACCTAATGCGCTTTTATTTGGAAGAGGCGGAACTGGTGGTGTCATTAACAGAGTGACTAAAAAAGCTGTTATGGGTGAGCAATTTGGATCAATCAACCTAGGCATGGATTCATTTGGAGCAAGCGATTTAGCTGTTGATTACAATACAGTTAGTGGTGATAACTCCGCATTTCGAATCATGGTTCATAGTGATGCTCTTGAAAATCATAGAGACTTCTATGATGGTGACAGACTAGGAATTAATCCTACAATGAAGATCCAACTGAGTGATAGAACTACACTAGATGTTTCTTATGAGCATGCAGATCATGAAAGATATATTGATAGAGGTATTCCAACTGAAAACGGAAGACCTGTAGAAAGATTTAAGGATATTGTCTTCGGTGATTCCAAGGGAGATAACCTTACAACTCTTGAAGCTGATATATTTAGAGCAACATTAAGTACTGTTTTCTCAGATACTAGCAAAGGTAATCTTCAAGTAGTTTCTAGTGAATTTGATAAAATGTACCAAAATTACTATGCGTCTGGTTACTCTGCTGGAGCAACTGTTGTAACAATGGATGGTTACTATGATCCAACTTCAAGAGAAAATACAATCATTTCTGGAAACGTAGTTAATGAAATTGAAATGGGTTCTACAACTCACACAATTTTATTTGGTGGTGAAATAATAGATACAACAAATAATAATTTACGTTATAACACATACTTTAGTAATACTCAGGACGACAATGAGGTCTTTAATATTACTAATCCTATGGACTTTACGGTCAATGCAGCAGGGCAACCATCAACGAACGATTATAGAGCTGATCTAAAGAGCAAAACTAAGTCTGATATCGAAGTTACTTCAATATACTTTCAAGATCAGATTGACGTAAATGACAACCTTAAATTAATGATTGGTGGGAGACATGATACATTTGATATTACTGTAACGGATGTTAAAAATGGCTCTGCTCAATCAAGAGAAGACAAAGAATTTTCACCAAGAGCTGGTTTGATATACAAGCCAAAAGATAATATTTCTGTTTATTACAGTTACAGTGAAAGTTTCCTTCCTAGATCTGGCGAACAATTCAAATCATTATCAGCAAGCAGTGCTGCTCTTGACCCAGACGTTTACGAAAGTTCTGAAGTTGGAGTCAAAGTTGCAATATCTGATGACTTAAGCCTTACAGCTGCATTTTTTGAGAGTGAGCAAACTGTTGCAAGCAAAGATGATGTTACAGGTGAAGATGTAGATATTAAAGGCCTAACTGTTGATGGATTTGAAGCGGAACTAAAAGGTAATCTTACTGACAAGTTCAGTTTAGTAGCTGGCTTCACAGCAATGGACGGGGAAACTTCCAGTGGTGGAGAGCCAAGAGAAATACCTGATCAGATGTTAACTCTATACGGAACATATGAAATTTCAGATAAAGCTGGTGTTGCATTTGGATTCACAAAACAAGGAGAATCCAATATTAAAAATAATAAACCAGATCTTGTCTTACCTAGCTATACAAGATTTGATATGGCTGCTTATTACAATATATCTGATGATTTAGTGTTACGTTTTAATGTAGAAAACTTAACTGACGAGCTTTATTTCCCACATTCACATAGTACCCACCAAGCATCTGTTGGTGAAGAAAAAAATGTGAGAGTTTCAATAAGTAAGAAGTTCTAAGGTTTCTTTGGGAGAGGGGTGTTATACGGTACCCCTAAAAATAAAGAAAGGGCAATTCAATTGCCCTTTTTTTTGAAGTAGAATAATCAATATGAAAAATTATTTAAAGTATGACGACGTTAAAGTTTTTAAGTATGACAACTTAGTTCTTGCTGTCATATATACCATTGGTCATATTTTAATAGCCATGACATGCAACAGAATCATTACTGGAGCTTCATTAGATATGGCTGCCGCAGATGCATTTATAGAGCCTATTATTAATGGATTTTGGTTTTATTTTCTGCTTGTAGTTTTAAAGAACCACATTACAAAAAGATTAGATAATATGCGAACAAAAATTTTTAGTTCGCACAATGTTGGAATTTATCTTGCAGTAATATATACGATAGGTCATATATTAATCGCAATGACATGTAACAGGCTGCTAACTGGTGCGCCTTTGAACCTAGCCGCTATAGATGCAATAGTTGAACCTGTGGTTAATGGATTTTGGTTTTATTTACTATTTGAGGTTTTTAATATTTATAAAGAAAACGTCGTTGCCAGTGCTTCAGGCAGAAGCAGTAAAAATCCAAATCCTGAGCAGTTAAAGTCTTCTAAATTGGCTCCGATCAATAATAAAAAGAATTTAGATTAAATATACAAAAAAATATTCTTTAAAGTACAATATTGCAACCTAATGTGGGGCTATAGCTCAGCTGGGAGAGCACCTGCTTTGCAAGCAGGGGGTCCGCGGTTCGATCCCGCGTAGCTCCACCATTTTTATATACTTTTAGTACTTTTTTTTTAATTTTTTTATAGTATATTTATTATTAGAAACTTTCTTTTTGCACATTTTTATAAATAAGGAGATTATTAGATGACTGATAAATCAGAAGGTAAATGTCCTGTAATGCATGGGGCAATGACAACAAATAGTTCAAGTGGAACTTCAACACGTGACTGGTGGCCAAATCAGCTGAACCTCAATATTTTGCATCAGCATGATAAAAAATCGAATCCTATGGATGAAGATTTTGATTATAGAGAAGAGTTTAAAAAAATAGATTATGAAGCTCTTAAGAAGGATTTAAATGAATTAATGACAGATTCACAAGATTGGTGGCCTGCGGACTATGGTCACTATGGACCATTTTTCATTAGAATGACCTGGCATGCTGCTGGTACCTATAGAAATACAGATGGCCGAGGTGGTGGTGGTACTGGCGCTCAACGTTTTGCTCCACTAAATAGTTGGCCTGATAATGGTAATTTAGATAAAGCTAGAAGGTTGTTGTGGCCAATCAAACAAAAATATGGGAAACAAATTAGTTGGGCAGATTTATTAATTCTAGCTGGAAATGTAGCGATTGAATCCATGGGTGGAACTACTTTTGGATTCAGCGGTGGAAGAGCAGATATTTGGGGTCCAGAAGAGGATATTCATTGGGGCGTTGAATCAGAATGGCTTGAAAATAAAAGATATAAGGGTGAAAGAGAATTAGATAACCCACTTGCAGCTGTTCAAATGGGATTAATATATGTTAACCCGCAAGGACCAGATGGAAATCCAGACCCTCTTGCAAGTGCTCATGATATCAGAGAGACATTTGGAAGAATGGCAATGAATGATGAAGAAACTGTTGCGCTTGTGGCTGGAGGTCATACTTTCGGAAAAGCACATGGAGCTGGAGCAGAAGATCATGTTCAATCGGAACCAGAAGGAGCTCCATTAGAGGAAATGGGATTTGGTTGGACAAGCACATACGCATCTGGAGTAGGTAGCGACACAATAACTAGTGGTATTGAAGGAGCGTGGACTGCAAATCCTACTCAGTGGGACAATGGATATTTTGATTTATTGTTTGGTTATGAATGGGAATTAACTAAAAGTCCTGCAGGAGCTCATATTTGGCATGCTGTTGGTCAAACTGAAGAAGATATGGCTCCGGATGCTGAAGATGCTTCCAAAAAAGTTCCAACAATGATGACAACTGCTGATATGGCTTTAAGAGAAGATCCAAGTTATAAGAAAATTTCAAAAAGATTTCACGAAAATCCTGATGAATTTGCAGATGCTTTTGCAAGAGCATGGTTCAAACTTCTTCACAGAGATATGGGTCCAAAGTCGAGATACATGGGTCCAGAAATTCCTGGTGAGGAATTAATATGGCAGGATCCAGTTCCTTTAGGCAACTCTGATTACGATATTGAAAAAGTAAAAGAAATGATTAGTAAGTCAGGTTTGTCAATTCAGGAAATGGTGGAGACTGCTTGGGCAAGTGCATCTACATATAGAGGCTCTGACATGCGAGGAGGAGCTAATGGTTCAAGAATTAGATTAGCTCCGCAAAAAGATTGGGAAGCCAATAATCCGAGTCAACTTAGTAAAGTCTTGGACATATACGAATCAATTTCAAATGAAACAGGAGCCTCAGTTGCTGATGTTGTAGTATTGGCTGGTAATCTTGCTATAGAAAAGGCTTCAGGTGTAGAAGTTCCATTTACTCCTGGAAGAGGCGATGCATCTCAAGAGCAAACTGATATAGAATCATTTGAGGTTCTAGAACCTAAGTCTGATGCCTTCAGGAATTATCATGCAAAAGGTGTAAATACATCTCCTGAGGAAATTATGCTTGATAAAGCTCAATTACTTGGTCTTACGGCACCAGAAATGACAGTGCTTGTTGGTGGTTTGAGATCTCTGGGCATAAGTTCAAATGGATATGGATTATTTACCGAGGATCCAAATAAATTAAGCAATGACTACTTTAAAACTTTGCTGGATATGTCTGTTCAATGGAAACCTAATGGAACAGGTAATTCTTATGAGGCATTTGATAGAAAATCTGGAGAAAAGGTCAGAACTGCATCAAGATCTGATCTTGTTTTCGGTTCAAACTCTCAATTAAGAGCAATTGTTGAAGTATATGCTGAGGACGATTCTTCAGATAAGTTCGCAAAAGACTTTATATGTGCCTGGAATAAAGTTATGAATGCTGACAGATTTGATGTTCAGTAAATTAAGTCTTTAAAGTTCTCATATTTAACAGTGACTGGAAAAAAAGTATTCCAGTTACTGTTATAACATTACAACTAAGCTGAGCTAAAAGTAATTTTGAAGAAATTAAGCTCATGTTTATTGGATCATATGTGAATATTATTAGAATGCTTAATATCGAAAATAACAAAATAAGCTGATAGGCAATTCTCTTTCCATGCATCAAATATCCAGTTAAAGATGCTAGAGTAACTAAGGATACTCCAAACAAACAAATTTCAAAGTACGAAAGTAAAGGCGCATTTATAAAAACAAGATTGAATACTGTAGTTGTAAATAATATTTGTGTGACACTAAAAATTTTAATGTCAGTACCTATTGTAGGATTAAATTTTTTGTAAAAGTCTTTTGGATCTTTTTCCTCAATACAATCCTCAGGTCTCCAATATGTTTCTGCAAACCATACTTTAATCTTATCTTTCCATAACTTAGTTTTGATAGTGTCTTTTACCATTATTGAAAAAACTTGGAAATTAGCCCATATAGGGTTCCAACTATTCAATGGCGTTGCAGTCCCATAAACAGGATCGAGTTCATCTCTTTGTGGAGTATAAGTTCCAAACATCCTGTCCCAAATTATGAAAACACCTCCATAATTTGCATCTATGTATTCTTTATTTTTTGCGTGATGAATTCGATGATTCATAGGCGTAATAAATATTTTCTCAAGAAAACCTAGGTGCCCTATATGTTCTGTGTGAACCCAAAATTGATAAACTAAATTAATACCTGCTACAGTAACGAATACTTCACCAGGCACTCCAATTAGCATCATTGGTGTATAAAAGATCCATTTCCAAAGCCATCCTGTGCTAGTTTGTCTCAAAGCAGTTGCTAAATTGTAATCTTCTCCATGATGATGGACGCTATGAGTTGCCCATAAAATTTTTATCTCATGATGCATTCTATGCATCCAGTAATATGACAAGTCATACAAAAGAAAGGCAGCTATCCAGGTAAAAGGATTCTTAACAGATAAAAGCCCTAGGTTAAGATACTGACTAATATATATAAATATTGCACTCTGAACTCCAAAATTTAACATAACAGGAAATCTACTTATCATTCCTAAAGAAATACTCGTTAATGTATCATTCAAACGATAAGTATTTTTGCCAATAAATAAGCCGTAAAAATACTCTATTATTATTAACACAAAAAAAGCTGGGACAGCCAAAGTAATAATTATTGATTTATCTGTTAATACTTCCATTTTCTTTAAAAATTCTTCTAATCTGATTGAATAGATCTTAATGCACCAAGTACATTACCATATTCTCTGCTTTCTTTAAATACACCACTAATATTAGCAAGTTTTAACCTATCTTCAATAGCAGTTTTTATAACTTTATTTAATGATGTTCTCCCTAAGAAATAAACTTTATTTTCATTACACAAAAGAGCATTTAGATAAGATATTGTTCCAATGATTTCACCAATCATATTTGAAAGAGAAGCAGCAGTGTCTTCTTTGGAGGTATTTTCATTATTTTTTGCTTTGCCAAAATTTGATGCAGTAATATCTTGATTTAAAGAACCAACTTCATTTACTACATCTCCAATCAAAAAATCTAACTCTTTTCTATCTCCTTTTTTAGCCAATTCCTCAATATCTTTTGCATTTTCAGTACTTATTAAATATTTCGATAAGCCCTGTAATGTTCCACCTCCGACTGATATTCCTCCTAAGTAGTTAAATTTACTATTACTATGATGTATACATGCAGTCCCGGTTCCAGTGCTAACAGCTACAAAAGACTCGTCATAAATATCATATAAAGCCATCGCACCAAGGCCTATTGCTTCTTCTTCATTAATCTTACTAATAGGTACATCTTTATATGTATTACTTAAATTACTAGATTTGCCGCCTGTTACTCCAATTTTACGCAAATTAACAAAATCTAAATCAATTTCATTAAAGATATAATCAATAAACTCATTTGTTATTGATCTTGATGGAAATGAATAGAATATATCATCACCATTTTGATTAACCGCAACATCTGTGTTTGTTATTCCAAAATCAATCGCAACAAACATTTTTAAAAATTTATTCTAAAAAAGTTGCAGGCCAGGCCATTGGGAACTGTTGTTGTGGATTGAATACACTATCGCCAACTGCTGGAAATGCTTTTGAGGCAGCCTCTATTTCTTTTTCACTAATATATTCACTTGGAGTTAACCTGAAAACATCAAGACCTCTAGTTATTTCAGTGCCGTAAATAAAGCCATCGTAATAATATGTTGACCAATATCCCCCAGTAATCAATATGTCCTCAAGGATAGGACCTCTGTCAAAATAAGCAATTTCTTTTGGCATAGAAGAGTCGGTAAAATCCATTATAGAAATACCACCTTGATACCATGCTTGGACAAATATATCTCTATTAGGTATTGGTATAATTGATCCGTTGTGAGCAACACAGTTTTCAGTTTCTAACTGAGGTGCTGGCATTTTGTAATGACTTTTGAAGACCAATTTTTTATCAACAATATCATAAATAGCGTCTGCTCCCCAGTCTAGAGGATCCCATGCACGACATCTTGCTCGACCACCGCCACCCCATTCGTCAGTAAAAATTACTTTTGTACCATCATTATTAAATGTTGCAGAATGCCAATAAGCAAAACCAATATCAGTTACAACATCAAGTCTTTCAGGGTTATAGGGATCAGTTATATCAAATAAGATTCCATTACCAGAACACGCACCAGCAGCAATGTTTGCAGATGGGAAAACCGTAATATCATGACATTGATTGGTTGAGTTTGTATCTTGGGTATCATCACCATGGTCACCACCTCGCCATAATCCTGCAACATTGCCAGTTTCTAGGTCCATAAAGACCCTAGGGCTTTTAACAATTTTAGATCTCGAAGGATTTTTAATTGGTATTTCAATTATATCAATCGAAAAATAGGACGAGCCTCCACCATCCCAGCCAAAACAATCTTCTTTTTCTTCTGTATCTCTAACTCTCCCAGTTCCAGAGTTATAAACTATAATTTTTTTTCTATCACTAGATACCACAGAGTGAGTATGTGAACCTCTGCAGGTTTGAACAGCTCCAACTTGTTTTGGCTTATATAAATTAGATATATCAAAGATTCTAATACCTCTAAACCTTTCAGGACTTGAATCACTATTTACACCCTCAAGTCCACAATCTATTCTGCTTCTATTTTCTTCTACAGACATAATCAAAAGATTTCCAACAATTGAAACATCTCCTTGACCACCAGGACATACAACTGATGAAATTAGACTTGGAATACCATCATTCCCTAGCTCATAGATATTAAATCCATGATAACTTCCAGCAACAAGAATATTATCTTTAAAAGCCATATCAGTATTTGCAAAAGACAACATTGGTGATCTTAAAGATCTAGAAATTTCTGCAGTAGTTTTATCTTCATTATCCTCAGTTAAATCTTCAGAGCCTTTTGCAGCAGGATTTTCAGGATCAAAAAAACCAGTTGGTTTTTTTAATGATGTTATTAGCTCCATATTCAAAATAGCTTCTTCGGCAATGAATAGTCCTCCAGCCAAACCGGCTCTAGGATCATCAGATAAACTAGTTAGTAGGGTGTTCATCCTTTCAATTTCAACACCTTGATCATTAATTAAATCTGAAACAAATTCATTTAATATTGGATCATAGGTATTTCCAGGATATTTTTTTAACTCCTCAACCATTTCTAATGCACCATCGTGATGATTTATCATTAATTTAAGGAATAACCTATCAAAACTAGTACTATCAGAATTGCTTAGATCGTTAAGTTGTTTAGGAGTAGCCATTCCAACCATATCTATATGGTTATGCATGTTGTGATCGTGATGATTATGATGATGTTCATCTACTGCTTTTTTAAATTCATTTCTATCTTTTAACCAAGATTCCATAAAGTTAATCTCATCTTTTTGAGATGCATCAATTCTTTTTGCAAGATCTAAAATTGATTTATTATTTGTTCTTTCATCTGCCATTTCAGACATCACAATAGCTTGTTCATGATGAACAATCATTCCTTGAAGAAAATCAACATCAGCTTTTATATATGAAGTATTAGCAATATCTGTTGCTTCTTTTGCATCAATTACTTTAGACGGATTACCTGGTGCGCCCGGTTGAATTATTTGAGGATCTTGTTTCAATTCAGAACCCACAATGTGTAGTGTTAATGTAGTAAAAAATATTAATTTAATATTTTTTATTAACGCATTATTTCTCTTCTTCATGATTTACCTCTTTCGCTTCACCTTCAATAACATTTGATTTTGATTTATCTTTTCCATATCTTAACCATAACCAAGACCAATTCATTCTTTTTTTGTTTTCAAAAGACTCTATTTGATTTTTAGATGCTCGTATTCTTAATAAATAGAAGAATATTCCAAAGGAAACTAATCCAAGAAATAGAATCAAAGGATTTGAAGAAAACACTATCTAGATCTGAACTTCGCTAAAAGCCTCAGTATTTCTATATAAAGCCAAATTAAAGTAGTAACTAAAGCCATTGCACCAAAATATTCCATGTACTTTGGAGAACCATATTCAGCAGATTGTTCAATGATGTCAAAATCAAGTACTAGACTAAATGCCGCCATAGCCACTATGAATAGTGATAATCCAATAGACGCATTACTACTGCCTGAAAATATTTCTGGAGATACACCAGTAACTAGAGAGTATATAAGCGTTCCTATGTAAAATAAGAAGATACCAAAAACAGCAGAGCAGACCATTAAAACGAAGTTTTGACTTGGTTTAACAATACCAGATTTATATAAGAATAATAACGTCGCAGCAACACAAAATGTTAAAGATACCGCCTCAAGAACTATGCCAGGAAACATTGTTTCAAATGACAAAGAGATTAAGCCTATAAAAAATCCTTCTCCAAAAGCAAATACTAACCAGGTCTTTGGGGCTAAGTAAGGCCTTGGATTAATTATGAAGCCAATAAAAGGCATCCAAAAACCAAAAGTAACAACACTCGCTATTGCTGCCGCAAATATGCCAATATATGAGAGCATAACAATGAAAGGGCTTGGAAAGTTCCATGAAATCGCTGCTGTAGATATAAGAATTGCTAGCATTATAGCTGTCTTATTTACTGCACCGTCTAAAGTCATTCTTTCAGATTCTGACGATGCTCGTGAATCAAATGCAGAAGATCTTATAACTGGATTTCCAGATCTTCCAAAAGTATCGAGAGCTGCATGTTTAGACATTAATAATCTCCGTATTTCATAACATACTTTTTAAGTATGGCCATATATTTAAATTTAAAGTTATAGATTGGTTGGAATTTGTCCAAATTTTTCAAGAGGCTTTTTCATTTCTGCCCAATCACATTCAAAATCATCTGGCGCATGCTCATATTCTAGCAATCCAAGTGCCTCGAATTTTGGCCTTACCTCATCTGTTAAAAGACCTATTCTCTTTAAGTTTGGCATTACTCTTGAAAATAAGAAGTTTCTAAACATTTCAAAAGTACCAGTACTTAACTGAAATTCTCTAGCTTCTTCAGCAGTCATCTTTAGGAATCTCTGTTCAGCCTGAGTATTTACAAGTCTATCTCTAGAAATAACACATGCTTCATAAGCAAACTGAGCTCTTTCATTTATTTCTTCTTTTGATAATGTTGTTAAGTAATCCTCAAGATAATTTATTCCAAATGTTACGTGACGTGCTTCATCACGAACAACATAGTGAAGTAGTTGTTTTAATAGTGGGTCTTTTGTAATAGCTTTAAGCATCTGAAATGCCGCAAGAGCTAAACCTTCAATGATTATCTGCATTCCAATAAACTTTAAGTCCCATCTCTCATCAGTGAGAATCTTGTCAAGTAATAATTTTAATGATGGATTAATAGGGTAGTGAATACCAATTTTATCCTGAAGATATCTATTGAATACTTCAACATGTCTTGCTTCATCAAAGGTTTGAGAGGCAGCATAAAGTTTAGCATTATATGTTGGAGCACAGCTTGCTAATTGAGATGCTACAAGTAGTGCACCTTGTTCTCCATGAAGAAATTGACTCATTAATTCCGCAGTATTATGTCTATCAAAAAGTATTTTTTCTTCTTCTGAGAGAGCTTGATAAGCTTCTAGCGCCTCATGAGGTAACTCTTCATCAGGTTCAACTAGTTTTTCATCAGCAGGGTGCGTATAGTCCCAGTTCAAATCAATCGAGCCATTCCAATTAAGCTCCTTACCTAATTCATAAAGTTTTTTAATTCTGTTGTCTGCAATTGTGTAATCCCAGTTATATGCTCCAGTGAGAGGGGTCTTAAATATCTCAACAACATCTTCAACTTGTTTTTGGGACAGATCTAAGTCTTCATCGAAGTAAAGTAAATCCTCTGGTGGCCCATCTTGGTTACGAATTTTCATAATGATAATTACCTATAAAATTATTTAAAATCCCCTGTTAAAGTAGTATTTTATAGCAATGTTTAATCCTTGAAAAGCTTTGTTAGTTCCTCTAAGAGCACTTCTCCAAGCTCTTCAGCCCTATTTATAGTTAGTGCATTTTTGTAATATTTTGTTACATCATGCCCAATTCCAATTGCTTGAAGTTCAACAGGACTATCTTTTTCAATTTTTGAAATAATTTCTCTAAGATGATTGTCTAAGAAGTCCTCACGATTTGCAGACAATGTACTGTCGTCAACAGGCGCGCCATCGGAAATTACAATTAATATTTTTCGTTCTTCATGTCTTTTAAGAAGTCTATCATGTGACCATGCAAGTGCTTCCCCATCAACATTTTCCTTTAATAGACCTTCCCTTAACATTGCACCAAAATATTTTCTTGATCTTCTCCAACTATTATCAGCACTCTTATAGATTATGTGTCTGATATCGTTCAATCTGCCTGGATTAGATCGACTTCCATTTATTATCCATAATTTTTTGGAGTCGCCGCCTTTCCAATGTTTAGTTGTAAAACCTAATATTTCAGTCTTTACCTGACATCTTTCTAGGGTACTTCCTATGATATCAGCGCATATAGCTGCCAAGCTTATAGACCTTCCTCGCATTGATCCAGAGTTGTCAATTAATAAAGTAACAATGGTATCTTTAAAATCATTCTCAGTTTCTTGTTTGAAGCTAAGAGGGTATCCAGGACTAGCAATAACTCTGTGTAACCTTGAGTTATCAAGAATTCCCTCTTCAAGATTAAAATTCCAACTTGTATTCTGTTTAGCCAAAAGCAATCTTTGTAGTCTGTTTGCTAATTTTCCAATGGTTGATATGTGCGGTTTAATTAAATTATCTAATTGATTTCTTAAACGCATTGATTCTTCATTTGTAACTAGATCTTTGGCATCAATGATCTCATCAAAATTTGATGTATAAATAGAATAGTCGTCTATATATGAAGTTTGGAAATCATTATTAGGATAAGTAAGAGACTCAATCTCATCTTCGATTGAGGTATCATCAATGTTTTCAATTGCATCTTGAATGTCAACATTTAAGTCACCATCAAAATCTTTTAAGTCTATTTTTTCTTCAATTCCTGAATCTTCTTGAGTAGTTTCTTCTTCATTAACAATATCATCTGTTGATCCAGGAGCTTCTTCAAAATTGTTTTCTTCATCTTCAACATTTTCTTTAACTAGATCTAATTTTTGAAGAAATTGGATAGCGTTTTTTTCAAAGCTGACTTGATCATCAAGATTTTTTATTAGATTTTCTCGAATTTTGTTTGCAGATGCATCAATCTTATATTTTTTGATAAATTTCGAAATTATATTTTTTGAATTTTCACTTAAATCAAAATTCATAAATTCTTTAAGCCACAAATTTGCTCCATAAGATAAAAAATTTAGAGATTTTTCGTCTTCTAGTTCATTGCTTCTAGAATTTGTATATTCTGATATATTTCTTTCAGAACCAAGATATTTTGAAGAACCTAATAACTCAACTCTAGCAATTTCTAATTCATTAAAAATCATTCTTGCAGGGAGAGTAAGTTGAAAATCTTTACTTTTCTTATGGAATAAATGCCAAAACGCTTGAAAATCAGATTCTCCTCGCCATTTATTTAAATCTTTAAAAGATCTTGGAACATTAGGCAAAGCTACATGATCGCTTGTTGGTGGTCTTTGAGATAATCCTGTATTGGAAGATATTTTTTTATTGTTTGAAATAGCTCTAATTGTAGATACAGCTGCTTCATGCAATCTTTCTCTTTTTTTAGTCCAACTCATTAAGAAGCCGAGCCTGATTCTCCATTATCAATTTCAATATCAAAACATCTTTGAAAGTATTCAGAAATAATGGACTTTTCAATATCATCACATTTATTTAAAAAAGTAAGATTAAATGATGCAACAAGGTCCTTAAAAATTTTAAAATTTTGTCCCCATGATATAACTGTTCTCGGGGACATTAATGTTGAAATATCGCCATTGGCAAACCCAACTCTTGTTAGATTTGCAAGCTTAATCATGTTTTTTATGATTTCTTTATTCTTTTCTCCTTTAAGGTTATTAAGTTTTGACATCACAACCTTCAGTTCCTGAGAGGGATCTAGATAATTTAATGTTGAGAGAATATGCCAACGATCCATTTGACCTTGATTTATCTGTTGTGTTCCATGGTATAGACCAGTCATATCTCCTAGGCCCACAGTATTCGTTGTTGCGAAAAGTCTAAATGATAAATGAGGATTTATAATTTTATTTTGATCTAGTAGAGTAAGTTTGCCTTCAACCTCAAGTATCCTTTGAATAACAAACATAACATCTGGACGACCAGCATCATATTCATCAAAAACAAGAGCAACAGGATTTTGAATTGACCAAGGAAGTAGACCTTCTTGAAATTCAGTGATTTGTTTTCCATCATTTAGTTTAATAGCATCCTTTCCAAGCAAATCAATTCTGCTGATGTGACTATCTAAATTTATTCGAACGCATGGCCAATTTAATCTGGCTGCAATTTGTTCAATATGTGTAGATTTGCCCGTTCCATGAAAGCCTTGAATCATTACTCTTCTGTTATGCTCAAATCCAGCCAAAATAGATAGAGTTGTCTCTTTATCAAATACATAGGAGCTATCAATCTCTGGAACCCACGCTGTTTTTTTTGCAAAACCTTTAACTGTGAGCTTTGAATCAATATTAAAAACATCAGCAACACTGATTTTATTATCAGGTTTATTTGGTAAATCAATTTCTTTGTTTATTGTCATTTCTTTTTTTAATACGTTCAGGACTGCATATCCTACCTTTTGATAGATTAAAGTTCTAGTTTTTTTACAAACAATGTAAGATGTGACCTTAAATTGATTATATATTTATTATGACAGAAAGACTTAAAGGAAAAGTAGCACTCATTACAGGTGCAGCCCAGGGTTTGGGTAAAGAAATGGCTAATTCAATGATTGAAGAGGGTGCAGTTGTATTTATTAGTGATATTAATGAGAGCGAATTAAAAAAAACATGTAACGAACTATCTTGCCAAGGCATTAATTTGGATGTGACCAAGTCTGAAGACTGGATATCTGCAATTGAATTTATTAAAAATGAAGCCGGATCACTGAACATATTAGTTAATAATGCAGGTATTGGTAATGGCGGTGATATTGAATCTACCGATATCGAAACATGGAAATTAGTGCATAGTGTAAATTTAGATTCAGTATTTCTTGGTTGCAAACATGCCATTGAACTAATGAGAGACTCTGGAGATGGCTCAATTATAAATATTTCCTCAATGTCTGGTATTGTTGCCTCACATAATACATCTGCATATAACTCCTCTAAAGCTGCAGTTAGACATTTATCAAAATCAATAGCACTTCACTGTGCTAAAACTACTAATCTAGTTAGATGTAATTCCATCCATCCAGTATTTACTAGAACTGCAATGGTGCAAACCATGATTGATGCTGCTCCTGAGAGAAACATTGAACAGAAGCTTATCCAGCAGATTCCAATAAGAAAACTTGCTGAACCTAAAGACATTGCTAATGCAGCCGTTTTTCTTGCATCTGATGAATCATCTTTTATAACAGGGACGGAATTGTTAATAGATGGAGGTCTGAGCGCAACCTAAATCTTATGAATAAAAAATCAGTACTGAAAAAATCTTTAGAGTTATTTGAGCTTGAAAAAATAGATAGGGATATATTTTCTTGGAATGGAAAAAATGTAGGTTACAAGAGAATATTTGGTGGCCAAGTAATGGCACAGACTTTAATAGCAGCATATAAAACTATTGATGTAGAGCATTTTGCTCATTCATATCATTCTTATTTTTTAAGACCTGGAGATATGGATAAATCCATTACTTTTACGGTTGACCGAATAAGAGATGGAAAAAGCTTCACTACTAGAAGTGTTAAAGCTATTCAAGAAGGTGAAGTCATATTTAATTGCTCTATATCATTTCAAAAAAGAGAAAAAGGACTTGAGCATCAAATTGAAATGCCAGATGTTCCTGAGCCAGAATCACTTAAAAGCGAGCAAGAAATCAGAGAAGAAATTCTTAAAGAACTTAATATGAAAAAAGAAGATATGCCAATGTTTATAAAACAAAGGGAAATTGAGATGCGGCCAGTTGAGCCCCAAAACTACTTTAAACCAGAGAGAATGCCACCATATAAAAATACTTGGATTAAAACAGATGGCTCTCTCCCTAAGGATCAAGTAATTCAACAGGCCTTTCTTTTGTATATATCTGATATGGGACTTTTAGGTGCAGCCAACAATTCTGTCGGTGTAAACTTTCTAACTAAAAATCTTCAAAACGCTAGTTTAGATCACGCGATGTGGTTCCACAGAAAATTAGATTTAGATGGATGGTTTTTATATTCTATAGACAGTCCTGTAACTAGAAATGCAAGAGGATTCTCAAGAGGTTCTATTTTTTCAAGAGATGGGAAGCTTATTGCATCATGCACTCAAGAGGGTTTAATAAGATTGTGGGAGAACTAATACTCTCTGACAATATTTGTTAAATATTTAATTTTATCGGGACTAATATCTGGAGTTATTCCATGCCCCAAATTAAAAATATAACCAGGATATTCTTTAAATCTTTCAAGAATTTTATAGGTCTCCCTTTTTATTGTTTCATCACTTTCAAGTAGAATTTTTGGATCAAGGTTCCCCTGGATAGCGACCTTATTTTTAGCCACCTCAAAATTCAAATCATTCATTGACCAGAACAGACTTATGCAGTCAGCAGAAGTATTAATTAATTCTTCGATGTTGCATTTTGGATTTCGAGCAAAAATAATAACTGGAATATTTTTTGTTACAGGATCAAGCTTTAAAGCTGAGATCAAAGAATTTATATAATTAAAAGAAAATTCAATAAGATCTTCCTTTGTTAGTAGATTTGCCCAAGAATCAAATATCTGAATCACATCAGCACCTGACTGCACTTGCTTTCTTAAGTACAAAAAGCATGCGTCCGTATATTTTGTTAATAAATCATGAACATCTTTTTGATTTGATTCTAAAAAGCCTAATGTCTTCTCAAAGTCTTTTGATGATCTTCCCTCTATTGAATATGCAGCTAAAGTCCAAGGGCTTCCACAGAATCCAATTAATGGTATTTCTTCTGGCAGAGAGCTTTTAATATTATTCACTGCCTTGTAGACATAATCTAAACTTTCAGGATCAAAGTGATTGAGATTTTTAATATCTGTACTGTTACTAATAGGATTTTTAAAAACAGGACCCTCATTTTCTATAAACTCCACACCGAGCCCAAAAGAGTCAGGGATCGTTAAGATATCTGAGAATAGGATTGCAGCATCCAATTCAAATGCATTAATAGGCTGTAATGCAAGCTCACAACATATATCTGGCTCTTTACACATATCTAAAAAATTTTTAAATTTTTTTCTAACATTTTGGTACTCTGGCATGTATCGTCCAGCTTGACGCATATACCATATGGGAGGTGTTGGGAGACTTTCTTTATTTAATGCTTTTAGAAATGACGAATCTGAGTTCATTATGAGACATATTTTATAATACTTTTAGCTGCTTCTCTTCCTTCCCATATTGCTGTTACAACTAAATCTGAGCCTCTAACCATATCACCACCTGAAAATACTTTTTCGTTAGAGGTTTGAAATTTATATTTTTGATCTTCTTCAGCTATAACTAAGCCATTTTTTCTTGTTTGAATATCAAAGTCATTAAACCACTCGGCAGGACTGGCTCTAAATCCAAATGCAATAATAACTACATCTGCATCATAAATTTTTTCAGAGCCCTTTATAGGGATTGGAACTCTTCTTCCATTTTGATCTGGTTCTCCTAATTCTGTCTGAACAACTTTAACACCTTCAACTTTTTCGTTTCCAAGAATATCAATAGGCTGAATATTAAAATCAAATACTACGCCTTCTTCTTTTGCATTTTGAACTTCTCGTCTAGAACCTGGCATGTTTTTTTCATCTCTTCTATATAGACATGTAACTGATTTAGCTCCTTGTCTTATTGCTGTTCTATTACAATCCATTGCGGTATCTCCTCCGCCTAAAATAACAACTTTTTTACCTTTAAAATTTATAAACTCAGCTTTACCAGAATCCATATTTAGTAATTTTTTTGTATTGGATATTAAATAATCAATTGCTTTATATACACCTGGAAGTTTCTCACCTTTAAAGCCGCCTTCAAGAGATGTATAAGTTCCCATACCTAAAAATACTGCATCATATTTTTCATATAGCTTCTTAAATTTAATATCTTTACCAATCTCGATTCCCATATGAAATTTAATACCCATTTCTTCTAGAACTTTTCTTCGCCTTTTAACAACTGATTTTTCTAGCTTAAATTCAGGAATTCCATAAGTAAGCAGTCCTCCAATTTCTTCATTTTTGTCATATACGTGACTGTGAATACCAGATCTAGTCAGAATATCTGCACAAGCTATACCTGCAGGACCTGAACCAACTATTGCAACTTTTTTATTTGTCCATTGTCTGTTTGATAAATCTGGTTTCCATCCCATTTCAAATGCTTTTTCAGTTATATATTTTTCTATAGAACCTATAGTTACTGCCCCAAATCCGTCGTTCAATGTACACGCACCCTCACACAATCTGTCTTGTGGACATACTCTCCCACAAACTTCAGGAAGACTATTTGTTGAGTGACATAGATCTGCAGCTTCTAAAATATTACCTTCATTAACAAGCTTTAACCAATCTGGTATGTAGTTATGGACAGGACACTTCCATTCACAGTATGGATTTCCACAATCAAGACATCTATGAGCCTGATTAGATGCTTGGGATTGGTTGTATTCACCATATATTTCTACAAAATTAATCTTTCTTTCATCAACTGATTTTTTTGCAGGATCATATCTGCCAACATCTAGGAATTGAAAATTATTATTTAGTTCTTTGAAATCCGTATATTCATTTCTGTCTAGATTTTGAGAAGATACATCAATTGGATTGTTAATGAGTTCATTTCTCCACTCATAAAGTTTCTCTTTAGCTTTATTAAAGTCTGAGATAGGTGAAAAAGATTTGGTATGGTATTTACCTTTTAACCTAATCTTTCCATAGTAGTAGGGGGACCTTGGCTGAGTAAACAGCAAAAGACCTTTCTCAATTCTATATTGCTTATTTTTATTGGCCATTTTTTAATTAGTGTATGACATAGTATGACACTTTTCTTTGATAATTCATAGCATTGTATGATATAGTTTGTCTTCACACTTTAATAATATGTCAAAATTATTTTCAAAAGATGACTTTAGAGATAACTGTGGATTTGGCTTAATAGCTGATATTAATGGCATAAAATCTCACAAAATTATCAATAAATCGATTAATGCCCTAAGAAGTATGACTCATCGTGGAGCAATAGGCGCTGATGGAAAAACAGGCGACGGATGTGGGCTTCTATTAAATTTAGATAAAGATTTTTTCAAAAATGCTATTTCTGAAGAACAAGGGATAGAAATTTCAAATGAATTTGCAATAGGACAATTATTTACTAGTAATAAAATTGAATCTGATCTATCTAAAATTGAAAAAATTCTCAAAAGTGAAAACCTTATTCTAAAGGCTGTTCGTCCTGTACCAGTAAATAAAGATATTCTTGGCACAATAGCTTCAAGTTGCTTGCCAAATATTTATCAACTATATATTCAATCTACAGACAAAGTCTTTTATGAAGAAAAATTTGAAACCAATCTTTATCAGGCAAGGAAATTAATTGAAGAGATATATCTTGATGATGAGCAATTATATTTTTGTAGCTTGTCTTCAAAAACAATTATTTATAAAGGTTTAATGCTTCCTGATGCAATTCAAGATTTTTATTTAGATCTTAAATCTTCTAAATTTGAGTCATCTATTTGTGTTTTTCATCAAAGGTTTTCAACAAATACTCACCCACGATGGCACTTAGCACAGCCATTTAGACTGTTAGCGCATAATGGTGAAATTAATGCAATAAGAGGCAATAGAAATTGGGTCAAAGCTCGTTCATCAAAGTTTAAAAGTCCAAGACTACCAAAAATCCAAGAATTTAAACAACTGGTAAATGAAACAGGGTCTGATTCTTCTGCTTTAGATAATATGATAGAAATTCTTTTAAATGGAGGAGTGAAATTATTTAGGGCAATAAGAATGGTTATGCCACCAGCATGGCAAAATGCATATTTGCTTGATCCTGATATAAGGAGCTTCCATGAATATAATTCAATGCATATGGAACCATGGGATGGCCCAGCTGGAATAGTGATGTCTGATGGGAAATGGGCAGTATGTATGCTTGATAGGAACGGTTTAAGGCCTGCTAGATATCAAATTGACAAAGACAATATCATTACAATTGCGTCTGAAACTGGTGTAAATCCTAAGAATAGCGAAAATATAATTAAAAAAGGTAGAGTTTCACCTGGCGGTATTCTTGCTGTAAATACATTTACAGGTGAGATTCTAGACGAAAAACAGATAGATAATTCTCTTAAAGATAAGCTGCCATATAGGGAATGGTTGAAACAGCAAACAGTTTATATTGAATCTAGCTTAGATAAATATGAAGGACCAGGCTTAAAAAAAATTTCTGGAAGTGAATTATCTATAGCATCTAAAATGTTTTTACTTCATAAAGAAGAAAGAACCTCTGTAATTAAGCCTCTTGCAGTTGAATCCAATGAGGGAACCGGCTCAATGGGAGACGATACAGCCCTAGCTGTAATGAGTAAAATGCACAGACAAATATATGATTACTTTAGACAACAATTTGCACAAGTAACAAATCCTCCTATTGATTCTTTGAGAGAGGCTAGTGTTATGTCTCTAGAAACTTGTTATGGACCAGAACTTAATGTATTTGATGAAACGCCTGATCATGCCAAAAGATTAGTAACTACATCACCTGTACTATCATTTAAAAAACTACAGTCGATTATTAACAATAAACATTTCAGCAATATAGAGATTAATCTTGAGTATGCAAAAAGTTCCAGCTTAGAAAAAGCTCTAAAGAAACTCCAAGAAAATGTTGTAAAAGAGGTTAAAAATGGAAAAGTTATTATTCATCTTGTTGAAAAAGTACCAAGCAAAGATTATTTACCGATTAACGCATTGCTTGCTGTAGGCTGTGTTCATCAAAAGCTCGTAAGTCTTGGATTAAGATCTGATGCAAACATAGTTATATCAACATCATCTGCTAGAGATACACATCAAATTGCATGCCTTATAGGTTTTGGTGCAACTGCTGTATATCCATCACTTGCGTATCAAACAATTCTAGATCTTTCTGATAGAAATGAGATTAAAGGAATGCCACATGAAAATTGTGCTAGATATAGAAAAGGAGTTAATAAAGGTTTGTTAAAAATAATTTCAAAGATGGGTATATCATCAATTTCTAGTTATAGAGGCTCACAGTTATTTGAAATAGTTGGACTTAACAATGATGTTATTGACTTATGTTTTACAAACTCTATAAGTAGAATTGCAGGTAAAAATTTTGATGATCTAGACAATGAAAATAAAAAATTAAGTGAATACGCTACATCTAATTTATCTGATATTAGTGTAGGAGGACTCTTAAAATATGTTCATGGTGGCGAATATCATACATACAATCCAGAGATTGTAAAAAAACTTCAAGAGGCTGTTTCGACTGGATCAGACCAAAAATATCAGGAATATGCAGACCTAGTTGATAAAAGACCTCCGGCAATGTTGAGGGATATCCTTGGAATTAAAAAATCTAAAAAAAGTATTGATATAAAAGAGGTTGAAGCTAATAAAAAAATATTAAAGAGATTTGATTCTGCTGGAATGAGTCTAGGTGCGTTATCTCCAAAAGCCCATGAAACATTAGCAGAGGCAATGAATTCGCTTGGATCGAGATCAAATTCTGGTGAAGGGGGTGAAGCGAAAGAAAGATATGACACATTAAAAATGTCGAAAATTAAACAAGTAGCTTCTGGAAGATTTGGAGTAACACCACATTATTTAGTTAATGCTGAAGTATTACAAATAAAAATTGCACAAGGAGCAAAACCTGGTGAGGGAGGTCAATTACCAGGCGGAAAAGTTGATAGCCTGATTGCTAAATTGAGGTATTCAACTCCTGGAGTTACCCTAATTTCTCCACCTCCACATCATGATATTTACTCGATTGAAGACTTAGCACAATTGATTTTCGATCTTAAGCAAGTTAATTCAAAAGCACTTGTATCTGTAAAGCTTGTCTCAGAACCAGGTGTGGGAACCATTGCATCAGGCGTAGCAAAAGCATATGCTGACTTAATCACTATTTCGGGACATGATGGTGGAACAGGTGCGAGTCCTCTTACTTCAATAAGATATGCAGGATCACCATGGGAGCTCGGCCTAGCAGAGGCTCATCAAAGTCTAAGAGATAGCGGACTTCGTCACAAAATTAGGCTGCAAGCTGACGGTGGAATGAAAACTGGTCTTGATGTTATTAAAGCGGCAATGCTTGGTGCAGAATCATTTGGTTTTGGAACAGGACCAATGATAGCAATGGGATGTAAGTATCTAAGAATCTGTCATTTAAATAACTGTGCAACTGGAGTAGCCACACAAAGAAAAGACTTAATTAATCAACATTTTATTGGCGAAAAAGAAAGAGTAATAAATTACTTTAATTTCATTGCCAATGATGTAAGAAAATATTTAGCTGAGTTAGGTGTTAAACAACTTGAAGATATTATTGGTAAGACACACTACTTATATCAATTGGACGAAATTGAAGATCATCTAAAAAATATTGATCTATCTCCAATTTTATATTCAGATTTAAACAATAAAGAATCTAATTTTTGCAAAGTATCAAAAAATAATCCTTGGGATAAAGCAGATTTATCTAGAAAGATATTGTCTGATGTGAAAGATATTATTAATAATGATAAAAAAGGCAGTTTTAGTTATAACATCTCAAATACTGACCGATCTGTTGGTGCAAATGTTTCAGGAGAAATTGCATCTAGATATGGCGAAGATGGACTATCAGGCAGTTTAAATCTTAACTTTATGGGGTCTGCTGGACAAAGTTTTGGATGTTGGAATGCTAACGGATTAAATATTACTCTTAATGGTGACGCTAACGATTATGTTGGAAAAGGTATGAATGGAGGAAAAATAATTATCAAAAATGATGCTGATTTTGCCATTAATGATGAAAAAACCATTCTTGCTGGCAATACATGTCTTTATGGAGCAACTGGTGGGGAAGTTTATATATCTGGTTCAGTTGGAGAAAGGTTTGCGGTAAGAAATTCAGGAGCTAAAGCAGTTATTGAAGGTGCTGGCGATCATTGCTGTGAGTATATGACTGGTGGTCATGTAACAATTCTTGGTGATGTTGGATTAAATTTTGCAGCAGGCATGACAGGAGGTTTTGCATATGTATTGGACGAAGACAGGACATTCTTCGACAAATGTAACAGAGGATTAGTTGGATTAGAAAGGATAACAACTGAAGAAATGCAGCCTCATAGAAAGCATTTAAAAGAAATTCTAAGTAATCACTATAAATATACTAATAGTAAAAAGGCAAAGGAGATAATAGATGACTTTGACAAATTTGAAAGTCATTTTTGGCTTGTGGTGCCAGCAGCTACAAATATTCAGGATTTATTAAAAGCAACAACTGCAAGCGCTGCTTAATTTAGGGCACTTGTGATATTTTTGATATTATATTTTGAAGTTTTAAAGGCATTAAATTTTTTATCTATTAATATTAAATTAAGTTTCCCATCCTTAACTTTTTTATCTGATGCCATATATTTTTTTAATTTAGAGTAACTATATTTGCTATGATCTGTATTTAGTCCAAGGGACTCAATCATGTTTATGATATTGTCTAGCTGATAATCTTTAATATGTCCTTCATAAAATGATAATTTTGATGCAATCACCATGCCTAGTGTAATTGCTGCTCCGTGCGTTATATTTTTATAATTATTATACGCTTCAATTGCGTGGCCAAATGTGTGTCCAAAATTTAATATGGCTCTTATACCTGACTCTTTTTCATCCTTTGTAACAATTTTTGATTTTGTTTTTATAGATTCTTCTATTAAAACTTTTAAAGTTGACTCATCTTTATCAACTATTAGTTGTGATCGGTCCTCAATTATTTTCTTTAATTTTTTATTACCAATTAAAGAATATTTTACTATTTCACCAAGACCTGATTTGTATTCTTTATCTGATAATGTCTTTAAAAAAGATGTAGAAATTAATACCAACTTTGGATTATAAAAAGCTCCAACAAGGTTTTTACCTTGAGCAAGATTAACAGCTGTTTTACCTCCAACCGACGAGTCTACTTGTGACAGTAGTGTTGTAGGAATTTGAATATAACCTATACCCCTAAGATAACTAGATGCCACAAAACCTGTTACATCACCAATGACACCACCACCTAAAGCTATGAGATAATCCGAACGGTCAAATTTTAATTCAATAAGCTTATTAAGAATTTTTTGATAAGACTTAAATGATTTAGATATTTCACCTTCAGCTAAAATCAAAGAATATTGATTTTTTGTATTAATATCTTTTTTAAGACTTTTTAAATATTGGTTAGGTACTCCACTATCAGTAATAATTAATACTTTATTCTTTGTTGAAAGGATTTTATTAAGGACATTTTTTGGAATCTTCTTATTAGAGATATGGATATTATATTTAGACTCACCTTTTCCAGCACTTAATACAGCCATAATTAAATTTTAACTACCTTAATTATTTCAGATGCAACTTCTTGACTTGATTTATTTTCTGTATCAATTACATGATCCGATACTGCTTTATAGAAGTCTTTTCTTTCATTATGAAGCTTTGTAAGTATTTCGCCTGGATCTCCATTTTTTAACAATGGCCGATCCTTATCTTTAGAGGTTCTCTCTACCTGTGTTGAAATAGGGGTAGATAAATAAAAAACTGTTCCCCTTGATGATAATAGTTCCCTATTTAATTTTGATAATATTATTCCACCACCAGTAGACAAAACTATTGAATTTTTTTTAACCATTTCTTCAAGCATTTCACTTTCTCGTTTACGGAAACCATCTTCGCCTTCTAAATCAAATATCCAATCGATTGATG
>Ga0208624_1000283_pt1 | contig 26409 bp, 15 predicted proteins | sample Knorr_S23_td_DCM_FD_185607 | JGI IMG/M metagenome (GOLD analysis project Ga0208624, IMG submission 185607) | Marine microbial communities from Southern Atlantic Ocean transect - Knorr_S23_td_DCM_ad_71m_LV_A (SPAdes) (version 2) | ecosystem: Environmental > Aquatic > Marine > Oceanic | place... | reverse complement strand
TAGCTCAACCAGTAGCCGCGGATCCAGTGGTAGCTCAACCAGTAGCCGCGGATCCAGTGGTAGCTCAACCAGTAGTAGCAGAGCCAGTGGTAGCTCAACCAGTAGCAGCAGAGCCAGTGGTAGGTCAACCAGTAGCAGGAGAGCCAGTAGTTGCCGAAGCTGTAGTAGTCAAAGACCCAGAGGATAAGTCCTAAATAACTTTTAAATACAGGTACTAAACTAAAGGTTTACAACTAAAGGTTGTTTACTGGAGTAATATGAACAGGAAGCGAAAAGATGACTGGTTTAGCGGAGATGACTGGAATATAGATGATATATTCAATAATTTAGATGGCGAATTTCAAAGAATTCGTAAGCAAATGGACAATTTTATGAAAAATTCTTTTGAAGGCAACATTTCAGAGAATAACAAAAGAAATCCGTTTGTGTTTGGTTTTTCAGTCAAAACAGGTCCAGACGGTTTTCCAATTTTTGAGGAGTTTGGTAACACTCGTATGAATCCCTTCGGCAAGAAGGGTGAAAAACCTACAGTAGATACTAGAAGAGAGCCTCTAACAGATATAAATGAAACAGAGGATCAAATTGCCATAACGGTCGAACTTCCTGGTGTCAACAAGGAAGACATAGACATAAATGTCATGGAAGATAAAGTTGAAGTTAATGTTAAGACTGAATCGCGAAAATATTTCAAAAGTATTGATTTGAAGTCTTTAGTGAAAACAGAGTCTTCTAAAGCTACTTATACCAATGGAATTTTGGACTTGGTTCTGCAGAAAAAGGAATCAGACAAGCCTAAAGGTACTAAAGTTAAGGTCGACTGATAGCATAGGAGGGAGGGGGCCCGCTATGACAAATCAATTTCAGAAATTATCTTGGCAACACTTGGAGGGACATTCATTTCCCAACCATCACCGTCCTTCATCGCCTGACGGATGGAAACCCCCTGCCAGACCTCGCGGTTGATTAATTCAGGAACGAACACGGGATAGCCTGCAGTTTCAAATAATTTTTTAACGAGGGAGTTGCCACTATAAACACTATGAAATTTAGGAACAATTTTTTCTAGATGCTTAACATATAGCTCATTATTATTAATATCAGGTATTTCAAAAATCTCGTATTCGCACTTATATCTAGACAACACAGATTCTATCATCTGAGTTCTTTCAAGTGCATTGTATGGATTTTCTTTAGTTCTCTTTTTATCTGACGAGCCTATACATACTATTATTTTTTCTTTTTTTTCAATGACATTTTCAAATAAAGATAAGTGACCCATGTGCAAAGGTTGAAACCTTCCTAAAATTAATCCTCTTTTCATTTAGCTTCTATGATTTCCTGGTTCCCCATCCATTTTCTCAATACTTCAGGAATAATTACATCACCATTATCTGTCTGGTTATTCTCAATAATTGCGGCCAATGCCCTTGTAGTTGCAACTGCAGTAGAGTTGAGCGTGTGAGGAAAATCTGTACCCTCTTGAGTTCTGTATCGCATGTTTAACCTAACGGATTGATAGGATTTACAATTACTTGCACTAACTACCTCCTTCCATTTTTTTGAGGAAGGCATCCAAGCTTCAATATCAAATTTTCTCGCGGCCACAGTACCAATGTCTCCAGTACAAATGTCAATTACTCTAAACGGAATTTCCAATTTTTTGAAAATGAGTGTTGCATTTTCTAATATTTCGTTATGCATTTCCTTTGAATCTTCAGGTTTACAAATTATAACTTGTTCAACTTTTGAGAATTGGTGAACTCTCCATATACCTCTATCACTAATTCCGTGAGCTCCAACCTCTCTTCTGAAATTTGTGGAAATTCCTGCAAATTTTAAAGGTCCATCCTTAAGCTCAATTATCTCATTTTTGAATCTTGCAGTAATAGGATGCTCAGATGTAGCAATTAAGTAAAGGTCATGGTCTTCTATTTTGTACATAACTTCTTCAAAATCAGTCAAGTCTACTACGCCTTCATAAGCCTCACGATTCATCAAAAAAGGAGGTGTGGTTAGACTGTATCCATTTTCGCATAGTGTTTCAATAGCAAAATTGATAAGTGCAAGTTCAAGTCTTGCCAAATCACCAGTAAGAAAGTAAAATCTTCTACCAGATATTTTTGAGGCCCTCTTTAGATCAGCTCCGTTTATTTTTTCCAAAATGTCCTGATGTGAAAACCAATTATCTTTTTCTATTTTTTTTCCATGCAGTTCTTTTTCTACGTTATCTTCTTCATCTTTCCCAACGGGAACTTCAAACTCCAATATATTTGGAACAATCATTCTCTTAGAATCTCTTAATTTTAGAGTTTCTTCAGTTTCTTTTTCGTTTTCGAGTAATTCCTTTTTTAGGTCTGACATCTTGCTTAATATATTCGAAAAATCATCACCTTTCTTTTTAGCATCGCTAATTTCTTTGGAAATTGAATTTCTTTTTGCCCTCAAATTATTGCCTTTATCTATTAGTTTTCTCCATTTGTTATCTAAATCAATAACGGCCTTGGCTATTTCTTTAGGCATGTTACGTTTTTCTAAATCGTCGAAGATCAACTGAGGCGATTCTCTGAAGACTTTCATCTCTAGCATTATTACTTCATTGAAGTAAGGTCTTTATCACCTTACCTCCATGGTTGAAAGTGTATATTTTACGCGGAGCATCTGAAGTTGTGACAGCCAAGCCTACTCTGAAACCCCTTTCAGGAGAGGCAATGGGTATAGTTGATAGACGAGCGAATACAGATGTTTTGATTGAAGGCGATAAAATAGTAAAAGTGTCTAAAAATATTGAAGCTCCTGGTGCAGAAATAATAGATGTCACTGGTAAGGTAATTGTTCCTGGATTCGTGGACCCACATACTCATCTAGTCTGGGCAGGTTCAAGAGAGCACGAGCTTGAATGGAAATTAGAAGGAAAAACATATCAAGACATATTGGCGAATGGAGGCGGAATTCTTCGTACAGTTAAAGAAACCCGTTCAGTCGATGAAGAAGAACTCCAGAGTCAAACTTTAAAGAGATTTAAAAAAGCCATGAGCCATGGTACAACAACTATAGAAATTAAATCAGGATATGGTTTAGAGGAAGAAACTGAGTTAAAACAACTAAGAGTTGCTAATTGGCTTAAATCTTTCAATTTAGCAGACATAGTAGTAACATTTATGGGAGCTCATGCTTTTCCTGAAGATTTAAACAAATATGAATATGTTGAGGAAGTAATACGTATGCTTCCTTTGGTAAAAGATTTAGCAGAATACTGTGATGTTTTTTGTGAGGAAGGGGCTTTTACCATTGATGAATCAAAGGAAATTTTGGAAGCTGCAAAATCACTGGGCTTCAAACTGAAGATACATGCTGATGAGTTTGGAGACACTGGCGGAGGTCGTTTAGGAGCAGATTTAGGAGTAGTCACGGCAGATCATCTAGCTGGAAGTTCACTTGAAACCATTAAAATGCTTAGCAGATCAGGTGCAATTGGCGTTTTATTACCTGGAACTCCATTTGCTTTACTTTCAGATCATTATTCGCCCGCTAGAAAGATGATAGCTAACAATCTACCTATCGCTTTAGCAACAGATTGTAATCCAAATTGTTACACAGAGTCGATGCAGCTTGTACAACAGTTAGCTGTTTTTAGAATGGGTATGACTCCAGCTGAAGCTCTCGTCTCTTCAACAATAAATGCAGCATTTGCAATAGGAAAAACAGATAGGGGTGTCATTTCGGAAGGTTGGCGTGCAGATTTGTTAGTATGTGATGTTCCAGATTACCGCCACTTAACATATCATTTTGGCATTAATCATGTTGAAAAAGTAATTATTGGTGGTAAAGTTTTCAATGGTTAAACCAATAAAAGAAGCTGCAAAATTTCTTTGGAACGGAACGATATATGCACTGTCGTTGCCTGAACGTTACGTTAGAGGCCTTTCTGCACTTTTGGGTGGAATTTTTAAAGAAACTACAGAAATCTTAGTTCCTAATTTTGTAAAAGATACTACAAGCTATAACATTCTGGTGGGCAATATTTTGAGATTTACTGTTGAAAATATAGGTGGTGTCAAAGGAGTGTATGATGACGATACCTTAGAAGGAGAATTTGCTACAAGAAAGTTAATTGGAAATGCTATAGAAGGTGTCGGAATTGCTACAATTCATTTATCGCCATTATGGTTTTTTGCTTTTTTTGCAGATTCTGTGAAAGGAGGTCAAATATATCTTGAGAAACTGCACGAAGAAATGATAGAAAAGGGATATATTGACTCCGAAACATCTTCAGACTCTTTTACAACAATATTTGAAGGTCTGGAAAGAACAACTACTAGTTTTGCTCAAAATATTGATACACCTCCTTTGTCTAAAGAAGAAGCACTGTCTAACATTGAAGAAATTAAAGAGTCAATATCAGAATTATTATCAGATTCTGGAGAAATTGCAAGTAATACTGTTAATGAGATGGGAAAAGTCTTGCAAGATTTTATGAAAACGGCAGTAGATGAAAAGCAATCAATGATGGAATTAGGAGGACTATTAACTCTAAAAACAACTAGTAGAGTAAAACAATTAGGAGGTTTGACAGTTAGTGCTCCTAACGTTGCCAGCAAAATGCTTTACGAAAATATCTTAGTATATTATTCAGATACTTTAACAGAGATACACGACAAAGGATATGCAAACGTTGCAAGTGAAGTTATGGATCCTTATGGAAAAGCAATTATTGATCAATTCAGTGCAGAAAAAATAACCTGGACTGAAAAACTTTTCAACAGCCCAGTAAGTGGTTTAAGAAAAATTTTCGGCATGCAAAACTCCAAATAGTAGTCTAGGAAAGAGAGTAGGCTGGACTTGGCCGGGGAGCTAGACGTACCCTGTGACCCTCAACCGCCTTTAGGGGGGGCGACAGCTAGTGGCGGCGCACCCAGTGAGCTGTCTAATCCGCATTTCAACTGAGATATTCTGTCCCTCGGGGTCGCAGGTGATTACAGTTATTTACCGGAGGGTAAATATCGACTCTTCATCATGGAAACCGGGTCAGGCCCGGAAGGGAGCAGCCTTACCGTGGACTACCGACGCTCGAGTGGGTCGCGGGGTTGAGAAGAAATGCGGTGTCTGACATCTCATCAGGACGACAACACTAGTGGTCTGGCACTTACTTCGAAATTTGTTTCAACCATTTTTTGCCAGGTTTCCATTCTGTAAACATAGTAGTCAACATACCTAAAATTGTAAGAAATGACCCTATCCAAACTAAAATTATTCCAGGAATATCTCTAACTGTAATTATTGCTCGACTGCTCTCGTTTTCAGTTCCCGGTGTTGCTCCGTTTAGAGTTATGTAAAGATCCCTATCAAGTTTGTGTTTAAGGTATATTTGAGTAGTTTCTTGATTCGTTCCACTTTCAATTTTCTTAGATATTTTATCGTTTAGAACAGTTTCACCAGTTTCTTTGTTTTCCAAAATAATGTAAGCAATTAATTCAATTTCATTATCTTGTGGATTCATTTCAATATCGACTAATTCAATTATGTATTTTCCTACAATTGCTCTGTCTCCTTCCTCTAAATTGACTGTATTTTCGTCGTCTAATCCGTATGAAAAACAATAACCAATTATAATTAGCATGAATCCTAAGTGGGCTGTGTAAGGGCCCCAAGCACGAAGCATGCCTAGTAGTTTTTTAGTTCTATGATGATTCATATATTTGAATATAGAAAAACCGCAAATCAGTGCCCAAGGTGCCATTGCACCTACCATCCATCCTTTACCTTCAGACAACACTGCATAAATTAAACTTAGAAAAATCCCAAATCCTGATACAATTACGATGTTCTTCATTTCATAGAAAGGCCTTAAGGTGTGTACAGTGAATATAGAAGCCAGTAGAACGACAAAAGGCGCCAATCGGATTTCAAAGACCTCAGGGGCCATGTAGCCTTTGCTTCTAACAAGCAATAGAACTAAAGTTACAGTTAAGATTAATAATTGAGTATAAATGGCTGCGAAAAAAACGTTTTCTTCTCTAAAAAGATCGTCAATATTTTTGATATCTTTACTTTCTGTACTTTCTAAATTGTTATATTTTTGAATTACTAGATACAAAGTTATAATAATAGATAAAATCATCATGATAAAAAATCCTCGTACTGAGACGTCGTTTTCTAAAACAAACCAAAACCTTGAGAAAGTCCCTCCCGTTTCCTCTACAATAAATGCATGTACGGAAGACCAAATTCCACCTCTAGTGACGAATGATTCTAATAAAACTAGTATGAAAGTTAACATTGCTAGTAAGGGCCCTAAAATCACATATTCATTTTTCTTCTTAGACATTACTGAAGTATGCAGTAATGTTGTCATAGACAGCCAAGGTAATAGACCTGCAGTTTCTACAGGGTCCCATGCCCAATATCCTCCCCATCCCAATGTAACATATGCCCAATACCCACCTAAGATAAGGGCTAAGCTCATCCCGATCCATGACGCCCTCCCCCATCTTTTTATTGTTGCATTCCAATTCTTGTTACCAGTAATTAGATACGCCATTCCTGAAGCGTACAGTAGAATAATCATTCCATATGAGACAAAAACGATAGGTGGATGAACTATCATGTATGGAGATAATAGTAAAGGATTTAGGCCATTCCCTTCTATAGGAATTACATCATTTGTTCTAAAAGGATTGATATAGAGCTGAATTAATGATAGCCCAAAAATTAATAGACAGCAAATGGCAGTTGTAAGTTCTTTCTGTCGATCATTAGTTGGGTTTAATTTCCTTTCCAGTATCATAAAGAGAGTGGCACTCCAAGTCCAAATCAGTAAAGTTCCGTCTCGACCTGCCCACAATCCAGAAAATTTGTAAAACAGATTCAAATCAGTAGATGAATAATCTGAAACGTATTTGTACTCTAGATTAGTGGTGTAAAAGAAAGAAATCAGCATAATTAGTGACAGAGATTGTACACTTAACAAAGCTATCAATATTTTTTCAATGTAATCTGTTTTTTTTCTAACTAATAGTAAGTAAATAGACGTTAGTGCTAGAGGGGGAACACTATAAATTAAAATATCTCCGAAATTCATCTCTTTAATGCAAAAAATATGAATCCTAAGGTCATTACTATAGCATAAATCCAATAACCTCTGAACAAGCCTTCTCTTGCTCCATCAGGAGATTCTTCAATCTCTACGTTTACTTTGAAATAGTAGGAATCTCCCATCTTTTCGACTTCCATTCCCTCGTAATAGCTATATTCGCTAGCAGGTATTTTTTCTGTAGAATTATCTTTTTTTTCCAATTCATATTTGTATCCCGGATAGTCATTAGATTTTACTAGATATTCGAATTGAAATCTTCCGTTTTGACTTTCATTCTTTAACATTTTTTGTGGTTTGTAACAGGTATGCGGTTCCTCTAATGTGCACACATAAAAGGTAACACTCTCAACATCGTTTTCAGTGTCTATCCATGCTGTAAATGTCGTCCCTTCGCTTACTTCAGTTGGAGTATGCGCAATTTCAGCGCATGCTCCAGGAAGTAACATTGCAAAAAGAATTATTGTAATTTTATTCATATGATTGAGTCCTTTATGTTTTAAGTGTTTTCATTCATTTTTTTATATCTAATCCATCCAATAGAGAAGCATGCAATTGAAAATAGTAAAAATAGAGGGTACATTGCGTCCATCCAAATCCCAGTTTTTTCCACACCTCCTATTATTGTTATTATTGCACACAAGAAACATATTCCTCCGAAAATAAAGTAAGATTTGTAGTCTTTTTCGAAATCCATACCACAATTAGATTAAAGGGTTATATTATACTTGACTTGTGAAAAAATATACTAAAGTTTGTTTGGGCGGAACTTTTGATCGAATTCATATTGGGCATGAAAGGTTACTAAAAATTGCATTCGAAGTCGGTGAAGAGGTTATTATTGGGTTAACAAGTGATACCAGAGCTAAGAGAGGTAGGGTTAATGAGAAACTTTCTTCATTTAAAAATAGATACACAAATCTTGAAAATTTTTTATCAAAGCAATTTGATATTAATTTTAGTATTGTCGAGTTAAATGACGATTGGGGTCCTGGAGCTTTAGATGAGGATTTAGATGCGATAATAGTTTCAGAGGAAACTGAGAAAGTAGCTTCTGAATTAAATAAAAAGAGAGCTTTGAAAGGTTTAAATCCACTAGAAATAGTTACTGTTTCATTAATTTTAGACAAAAAAGGTGAAAAAATTAGTAGTACCAGAATTCGCAATTCTGAAATAGATAGAGAAGGCAATAAAGCTTAATTTTATACACTGTCTCCAGATGCAACGCCATCTTAGTATTTCCAAGAGGTAAATTAATGGTAGAGGAACTTATTTCAACATTATCTAAAGAAATTAGAACTAGCATAACCGAAGACACTTCTGTACCTAGAAACGTCAGAAGTAATGTGGTGACTGGACTAGAAACATACTTGTTAAATGAAAAAGACGACTTAGACCTACGAATATATTCCACTATCTCAGTTCTCGAAGAGCAAATAAATGATAGTAATATTCCTCAACATGCTAGGACAAAACTCTTTGAATTTATTAGAGATCTTGAAGAAATAGTTAATAAGTGGCAAAGTAAAGCCTAATCACTTATATCTTCCTTTCTGAGGGGATACCTATTTATTACCTTATATCAGTCAATGTAATGTGAATGTGAGACAAATAGCTTCTACAGCATTGACATTTTTGTTTTTCGGAACTCTTGTTTTCTGGGTTCCTGCTGCGGCCGAAGATGTAGTTGGCCAAGAAGAAGATGTTAATCTTTATCTTTACAGTGAAAATGGAGTAGGTAAACTTCATACTCGCGAATCAGGAGGCCATGGAGATGCAGAATCAGTTAATATTCCAGTGGGAAGTAGCTATTTCTTTGCATTGAATTTTAGTCTTCAGGATGATTTAGAGGCTAAGTCTTACAGGACAGATGTTGGATTTCACATATATCTCTATGCTAATTCTGCCAATTTTAACACTGGACATTTGAATATTTATGTTAGAGATGGAACTACGATGACTGGCGGCGAGTTACTTGCAACAGGAGGCATGGATATTCCTTCAGTGTTACAGGGTAATAATGAGGGACACGTAGACGTTTTTTGGGAAGATGATTACGGTCCAACTCATCAATTTGACATTGATCATTTTATAGTACTTGAGTTAGAAAATGATGGGGATAATGCAATTAATTTGGAATTAGATTCAGGTAAAGACGGTGAATCACCTTCAAGACTTATTGTAACTACAAATCCAGTTACAGAGATTGACATAGTAACTGAGTCTTATAATCTCGAAACTTCTGATTTAGACGATTTGATGGCTACAGAAAATTTCCAGCCTAATCTTCCAGTTGATTTTTCAAAAGTATTCGTTTCTGCACAAGCCTTGAATGCTTTCGGAACATATGATATTACTAACTTTAGAGTGACCGTTTTTGATTCTGATGATAATGAATTATTTGTTGGAAATACCGATTTAGACGAACCTGACGATAACAGTGGAACCAATGATTTTGAAGAATTGGTTTGGAATTACAATGATCCTTCTGAACCTTCAGAGAATCATAATGGTAGAGGAATTTATACAGTAAGAGTAGCAGCAATTGATCAACAAGGTAATGAGTTTTATGTTGATAAGCCTATTCAGATGGATGCCTACGGAATTTATTCTTATACTCCTCAAACTGAACAAAGTGTCGCAGTGGGTGGAGATGTTTCATATCAAATAACTGTCAGAAACTCGGGTGATGAGAATGATAAGTTTACAATTGAACCAAGTGAAACATCGGAAAATTGGGTCGTAAGTCCGCAAACATGGACTAGTAACACATTATCTCCAGGAGATGAGCAAACTATCGCATTTACAGTTTCAGCAGCAGATTCAACCGAAATGGTAGGTAAGAACACAATTGTAGTTTTCACCGGACGTTCAGAAAACTCAGTCACTCCAGTAAACTTTGATTTAGAAACAAAAACATCAGTTGGTGCAGCATATGAAATATCAATGTATTTTGATGACCCAAGTATAGGTCAAGCAGTAACAAGTTTAAGTGAAAATGGAGTAGCTGGTGAATGGAATCAATATCAATTAAGCATCGCAAATCAGGGTCAAGCTACTGATTCAGTCCAACTAGTTTCACGAGATGTTCCTCCAGATTGGGAGATTGAATTTGAATATAATGATTTAAGAGATGGTTCTATCACAGTTACAGACATACCTAGGCTTGGTGATGGCTATAACGTAGCAAATGTTACTATATGGGCTAAACCAGCACAAGGTGGAAATATAGATACAGCTTCAATTGAATTGATTGGAATATCTCAAGGCAATACAACTAAAAGTGATAAAGCTACTTTAGTATTGACACGCTCTTTTGGTTTATCTTTGTCATTAGTTCCGCAAAGTAGCTCAGGAATTTTCATAAACAAACAAGCAGGACAGCAATTTGAGGTTGACTTGCTTCTGGAATCTGCAGTTGAAGGGGATCATACAATTCAGCTGTACATGGGAGAATATTTTCCAGATGGTTGGAGCCATTCATTTAAAGAAAATGGAGCAACAGTTACTGAAGTTTCAATAAGCGGAGGAGAAAGTAAAGCGTTAGATTTGTTAATAACAGTAGGCAGTCAGGCAGTCTACAAAGAGGATGGAGATATTTTTGACGCTTGTGCTAAAGACATATCAGATTCAAGTGTAGTCGCTAAAAAGCAGTTAACTGTCATCTTAGAACGTAGCGGTGGATTTGAATTATCTTCCTTAAAGTATAAAGAATCTTTAGGTCCAGATGAGAGTTATACCTTCAAGTTGACTATTGAAAATAAGGCGAATGGTAATGATAGATTTACTCTTTCAGCCACTTCAGTTCCATCAGGTTGGAGGGTTCTTTTCATCGAAGGGAATGTATTCGAAGTAGAAGCAGGCAGAGTTATTACTGTATCAATTAAGGTTGAAGTAGGCGATGAAGCCAAAGACGGAGATCAAGAAACTATTACCATTTCCATATTCAGTGAAATTTCTAATCAAAATAAACAGCAATCATTTGTGGTAGATGTAGAGCAGGGATTTACAGCGAGATTAACTACAGCCATCTCTGATTTATGGTATATTTTTGTTTTTCTGGCATTGATAATAGTCGTAGGTGCAATTTCGTACAATCAACAAGAAGACGACGATTGGGATGATGAAGAAGAATACGAATCTCCATCAAGGCCTCAAACACCAGCTTCCTCTGATGTAAAAGCATCATCAGATGATGAGTGGGATGATTGGGACTAGATTTTCCTTATGCCAACAACTTTACGATTTCTAGGTGGAGCCTCAGAAGTAGGAAGAATCGGGGCTGTTTTAGAGGGAGATAACGGGAGTTTACTATTAGATTATGGATTGCAACCGGACGACCCTCCTAAATTTCCATTACCCGCTCCAGAAGTAGATGCATTACTGTTGACACACGCTCATCTCGATCACTGTGGCCTAGTTCCTAAAATAGCTAGTAGGGGAACACCCGTTGTCTCCACTCCAGTTACAGGAGATCTTGCAGAACGTATGGCTCAAGATACGTTGAGAGTTGCGGAGATTGAAAATTACCCAATACCTTTTCACAAATCAGCTATTTCTGATTTAGTTCAAAATCACCGTAGTATTTTGCCAGGCAATGTAGATTACAGGGGAGGTTTCGAGTTTAACGTTTACAATGCTGGACATATACCTGGAGCAGTTATGTTTAATTTTCCTCAAGATGATTTTTTGTTTACTGGAGATATCCATACGGTAAATACTCAGCTTACACGTGCAGCAAAGCCGCATCCATGTAATACCTTAGCGATAGAATCTACGTATGGAGGGCGCGAGCACCCAGACAGAATTGAAACTGAAAAAGAGTTACTAGATTCAGTTGAAGATGTTGTAAACAAAGGTGGGCAAGTCGTGTTGCCTTCTTTTGGTTTGGGACGTTCTCAGGAACTACTAATGATTGTTGAAAAATTAGGTGTTGAAGTTTGGCTTGACGGCATGGGCAGAGATATATCTAGAATTTTACAAAAATATCCCGGATCTATTAGAGATTTCGGAGGAATGAACAAAGCATATCGAAACACTAATTTTGTCAAATATGCTAGGCAAAGAAAAGCTGCGATGAAGGGTGATGTAATTGTTACAACTTCAGGGATGCTTAACGGAGGTCCTGTATTGCATTATTTGTCTGAAATTCGCAAAAATCCTTCTTCGGCTGTGTTCCTGACAGGTTTTCAGGTTCCTGGCACTAATGGCCATATGTTGAAAGAAACAGGTAAGCTCAGATTGGAAAGAGGAGATTCTTCACCTCCAGTTGATATAAATTGTCAACTTAAATCCTTCGATCTTAGCGGACACGCAGGCCATAGCCAAATCGTTGATTTCATCAATAAATGTAATCCAGAAAAGGTTATACTTTATCATGGAGATAATAGAGAAGCATTTAAGGAAGATTTAAAGGATTATGAAGTTGTTCTTCCAATGGAAAATGAGATCATAGAAATAGATTAAGTTTCTTCCATTTGGTTATCAGGCCCTATAAACATACGAATTATACCTAATAAAAGGAAGAAAATTAGTGAAGTAAAAACTATGCCATATGGGCCTTGTAATTCAATTGAATCTTGAATCTGTCCGTCGCTAGTAGACACATAATTATTGATATTTATGACTGCTTCAGCTATAATGAATGTTATGAATAAAATTACTGCTAAATTTACCAAATAGCTAACGAAAAGAGTTCTAAGAGTTTTCGACACACTCTTTCTTTGAGCGTTTGTCAACAACGAAATATCTAAACCTGCAGGTTTGAACTGTTCAGCATAGTTCTCGTACTTTATTGCAGCATATGAAAGTTCAATATAAATGACAAATCCCAAACCTATAAAAATTCCGCTCGAGAGGTATTCACTCCAACTTTTTTCATCTTGTTTTGTGTCGTAACCACAGTAACCTTCGTCAAAATTTTCTAGACATAAATTAGGAGTATAGAGAAAACCGATAATAATGGCTAGACCTATGGAAGCGCCGATTGCCCAGCCTTTTCTTTTCCATATTCCATAAGCTCCTAAAAATGGCATTGATCCAAAAATGGCATTAGTAAGTCTAACAGAAATATCATCGATTCTATCATATGTTTCACCAACATCATCGTATACTAATTTGATTGGTTTCCATTTCCATTGAGTTGCATTTGCTTCCCCAGATTCAATTTCAACATTTTCAGGGATTATGTATTCTCCCCTCTCAACGTTTATTGCTGGTTCTGCAATGTAATGTCCTACAGTACCTATAATTAATAAAAATACGAAGAGCTTATACTTACCTTTAAAAATTGTAAAAAAATAGAAAAGAAATCCTGCTGTAAATCCCCAAGGCACAAAAACATCAGGTTTCGGATCAAAACCTTTTAAGGAATTCCCAAGATATTTCGTAAGAAGTGAATCCATTGGATTGTGGTATACGTAAAATTCACTTATAACATAAATTAGGGATAAACTGGATATTATTTTTATAGCGAAGATTATTGGATATTCACCGAAAAAATCTTTGTAATTAATTATCTTACCCATGCTAGGCAATCGTGAAGCTTTTGTTTCAGTTTGGTCTTCTTCCAATTAAATCTCCTGAAGTGCAGTGTTGACATTGTCTCCGTATTTCCAATCGCCTACTTGGAGTCCAAAGCTCCTAAGTTCTGATATCATATTGTCTCTTTCAATTTTAGCAATTAGTAGAGGCTCTACAGGGATTCTCTTCATTCTTTCTTCAAAGTCAAGACTCGAAGGTGAAATAGTAGTAATTGTAAATCCTCTACTTATTGTACTTGTAAATGCTTCAGATATAGTATGGTCATCATCTAATGAGCTAAAAAGTATGATTGGAGAACCGCTAGGAATATGGGGTAATAAATCCTTCATTACTAGTTCAAGCTTCAGATTACCCTGTGGTTTAGCACTTGATAAAGCAGTTAATATTTTGAAAAGATGGTGCTCACCACGGTCTAAATCAACTCTATTAATACTATCTCCATAAACCATAAGAGCGACATTATTTCTTTCATCAAGTAGTTGTTTGGCATAGGTAGCTGCTGCTCTACAAGACATTTCCAGTGGAGTATCTTTACCTCCACCCACTGCAGAAACTTCTCTCGCATCTACTAATAAAATAACATCCATTACGTCTTCTCTGACAGTTTCATTAACCATCATTTTACCTTTCTTGGCCAAGGCTTTCCAATTAACCGATCGAAGTGAGTCACCAGGGACAAATTCTCTCAATGAATAAAATTCTGTACCAGTTCCAATAACATTTAGAGGCATAGCACCTGACAGTAATTTAGGTGAACGAGAAGTTATTACCTGATCTTCTAACACCTCTACTTGAGGAAATACAGAAAAGCTGTGAATAGATTCTTCTAATCTCTCGTTATAAAACAAATCAAATGCGTCTTTAACGCGCATCTTGACAGGCCCAAGGTGGTAATGTCCTCTTAATGGTAATTTCAAAGAATATTCAAATGAAACTTCCTGCCAAGGTTTCATGTACAGTAAAGTGTAGTTTGATCCTTTTATTATTCTAGCTTGAGGAGGTAAGCTGTCATATATTTCCACAAATCCAATACCTAATCCCGTATTTTTAATTATAAATTTAACAGACATAGTTCCATCTTCAAAAATATTATCAGAGGTTGTCTCCCTCCGAATCTTAACGTTAGGCATCCAAACGTCGAGGAAACTAGATATAACTACAAATGTCAACATTACAAGCCCCGCACTAATGAAAAGATAATTCAATCTAATTAATCCTGCAAGTGTTAGGAAGATTGCTCCGCCTGCGACAGCTGCAGCTTTTTTACTCCACATTTAGTTTTCTAGTTGCCCTTGAGTTGTTGGTACTTCTACTTGTTCTAGTATTTCAGAAACGATTTCCTCAGTTTTTACACCCTTAATCCTTGGTTCTGGTTTTAGTATGATTCGGTGTCTTAGAGTATAGATACTTAATCTTTTGATGTCATCAGGAATTACGTAATCCCTTCCGCTCAAAACGGCAAGCGCTCTTGATAGTTTGAACAATGATTGTGCCCCTCTTGGAGATGAACCGACCTTCACTCTAGGATCTTCACGAGTTCGATAGATAATTTCGACTATGTATTCGATTATTGAATCGTCGATTCTTACTTTTTCAAGACTCAATTGCATTTCTCGAAGCTTTTCGGGAGTAGTAATTGCCTTAAGTGTGTGGTCATCTTTTCCTCTTTGCTTTCTTTTCACAAGGATGGCTCTTTCAATAGGTCTTCCAGGGTATCCCATTGATAGTTTCATCATGAAACGATCCAGCTGAGCATCTGGAAGTGGATAGGTACCTTCAGATTCGATGGGGTTTTGTGTAGCTAAAGTTACAAAGGGTTCAGGTAGAACATGAGTTTCACCTTCTATAGTTACTTGATGTTCCTGCATAGCCTCTAGCAAGGCAGCTTGAGTTTTTGGAGGAGCTCTGTTTATCTCATCAGCAAGAAGCAAGTTACAAAATAGAGGTCCTTTCCGAAATTCAAACTTTTGGTCTTTCTGATTCCAAATATAAATTCCAGTAATATCTGCAGGTAAAAGATCAGGTGTAAATTGCACTCGTTTAAAATCAATCCCTAATGCTTGTGCAAAAGTATTAGCTAAAAGAGTTTTAGCTAATCCGGGATTATCTTCAAAAAGGATATTTCCACCAGCTAATATTCCAACTGCAGTTAGGTCGAGTATGGGCCTTTTTCCCATAACAACCTGTTCAGCTTCAGCTAAAACAGCTTGCATTAAATCATGTGTTTCTTGTAATGAAGGATCCATCATGTAGGTTTGTACACCTTCATTTTGACCTTCAGTCCCTACCTCAGGGGTCGGTTCTTGCTCTTCTTCTTTTTTGCTTTTTCCAAATATGCCCATTATTTTTTCCATCCTTTTATTGCTTCTTTAACCTCTTCCAAGGTCATGCTTCTATCATCATTAATCATAAAGTTAACTAACAGAGGATCATGTAGTAATTCCTCAATTTTTGTTTGAGATAACATTCCAAATTCTTCTCTTGTATATCCATTTTCGATTCTTACCTTTTCAATGAATATTTCCTTGATTGTTTCAGGGTGTGTATAGTGCGCATGTGGCACTCTATATCTCGAAAGTCGACCTTCGTATATGTTGAATAAATGTCTCCAAGGCTTTGGGTTCTCAACTCTCATCATAACTAATTGTAGAATCAAAATAATTGAACCTAAGAACAGTATTCCTAATGTTTCACTATTACTTATATATCCTAAAACACCGAATAGTTGAACGTATATCAGTGAAAGTATATCTGATTGTATGTGTCTACTCTCATCGAAAATAAGAGTATGCTTTTCTCCTCCAGTAACATAGTTTACCATTGATAAAATAAAAGCTCGATTGTCTAGCTCATCATAATACTCGTTTGTAAAAATGCTTGTGTCTGATATGAAAATTACAGTTCCATTTCCAATATTTGCTTCAGCAACTACTTCGACTCCATTAGTTGAATCTTCTCGATAAGTACCTTCGCCTTTGCCGCCTTCACCGTCTTGATTGTAGTCAATAAATGCCTTTTGGCTTGACCAAACTAGTCCTTCAGCAGCACCTCCAGATTGAATAGTTAAGGCTCCCGGTGAACTCATCATTAATTGGCCGTTAAAATTCATCCTAGGCACATCTGCATCTATAATTGCAATGGAATTATTTTTCGGATGAATAGGTTTCTCCCAGTGATTTGAATCATACAATTGTGCAGGTTTGCACTTTGGACTAGTACTTCCACTTCCGTCATATCCCAATGCATCTATTGCACCGGCAACTAATCCACTAGCTTCTGTAGGCTGGCAACCTTCTTGTACAATATTAGTTCTTAATTTAACACCAATTTCTAGTGTTCCCATCTCACCATAAAATGCCGAATTACCGTATCCTGAGTCATCGGCTATAATCACTTTTCCTCCAGATTTAACAAAATTATAAATGGCACTTGAATCGAATTCAGAGTAGCTTCTTTCGACACCTATAATAACCAGAACAGTATTTCCAACATTGATAGTTTTATCTGTAGCATTTTTCTCAATTTCAGATATTTTGTTAATAATCGCAGGCCTTGATACTATAGTTTTTATTTCGTGATTTCCATTTTGATCTTCATTAACATCAGATGCAAAATCCGAAATATCATTCCAATCATTATCATATGCTGAAAGTTGGGAAGGGTTTTTCGCATTGGTAATTAATGTGGGGTAAACAACGGTGACCATAATTATTATTACAAAAATAGCAAAAAGCTTAGAACCATATTTCTCACGAAATGTATTTCTCATCTAGAAGACCTCATGCCAAATATGTTTGTAAATCTAGAAACTTTTCCTTCTCTTAATCCTTTGTTTAATTCCATTTCGACTTCATGTAGATTATTGATAGCTTCTACACACCAAATATTGTAAGAGCCATCTATCATCTCCATTCCAAATTCATCAACCACTTTTGGTTTAATTCCACTGTATCTTGCAATTTCAAATAATGAAGTTAGTAGTTTTACACTTTGAGTAGGTATAGGTAACGCGGTACGCATGACATCTGTGAATTCTCTAACTGTTTGGGTTTTAGTTTTTATGAAACCATATCTATCTAGAATATTTAGTAACTGGTGGTAAGATTTTATTATAATTTGACGGTAGTCTTCATCTTTATTAAGCTCTTTTTGCATTTGTTTTATTAGATTTCTTACTTCGTATTTGTGTTTTTGTGTCCAATACAAATAATATGCAGTCACCAGAAGTGCTGCAGGTATTCCGATAAACAATGGTAGATATTTATTGATATCAAAAGGTTCTTCAGCTTCAGGTGATTTAGTAATGCTAATTGCCACGTTAGCAATGGTTAACTCAGTTTCTTGAGGTGTATCATCATATGCTTCGATGTATCCACCTGTAAATTTAGCTTGAACACTTGCACTACTTGCTTCTTCAGGGAATTCAAAGCTAAATATAGAAAAACCATCACTATCAGTTGTTAAATTGTAAACTAGTTCTGCGTCCATTTCAATATTCTTGTTATAGAAAAGAGTAACAATTACATCCACACTAGTATCAGGTATAGGGCTTCCGTCATCCTCTTCTAACCAAACAGATACGTTAACTGTATCTCCAGGAAATACGTTTTTCGGTTCAAAATCAAACCTTATTTTACTTTCAACTAATATTGAATGCTTACTTTTGTACTGAGTTCCATCTAAGTAATCGTTTCCTAAAAATGCAAGTTTAACGGTATGATTATTTCTGTAGTCGTCAGGAATAGTTCCGCTTGATATAAACTTAGTTTCATTATCATACTTTGTGATTAAATCAGTATTACCTATACTAACTGAAATATTAGTTTCAACTCTATTGCCAAGGTCATCGACTAGTATTCCATAGACGTCTATTTCGCCTCCGCGCCTTAGCTGGTTATTGAACCAATCGCCTTCTACAACCACATTTTCGAAAGTAGTTCTACCATATACCATGAAAGAATTATTTTCAGTATTGCCTAGATACCAATCAGTTTCGCTAAAAATTATGCTTATATTACTTATCCCTAGATTATAGTTGGACACTAAGGGGTAATTTGCTGCGTAACTACCTAGTTCATTTGTAGAAGTGTATATGATATTCGAATTGACATTTATTCCCAGAGTTTGATTTTCAAGAGGAGTACCTGAGCTATCAACAAGAGTTCCAGACAAACTTACGTTTTCTCCTCTGTATGCTTTTTTATTTTCGTTATCAATGCTTAATGTAAGAGTCACACTAGATTGTGGAATTATTTCGATTTCAAAATCAGTTTCTTGTAAGTATACCTGTTCTTCATCTTCTACTTTTATGTCTACAGTAAAAATACTAGTTTGTCCTTCAGAAACAAAAATATTATAGTTAAATTTTCCGTCTGATGCAGTTAGGAAGGGTGGTGCAAATCCGTCGTTTTCGTTAAAAAATTCAATAGTAGTATTTGGAAGTGGATTTCCTAGTTCGTCGATAATAATTCCGGAGATATTGTGTTCAAAACCTCGAGCAGCTTTGCAGACTTTTACGTTAGCTTCTTCCGTATTTCTACATTTAGAAGTTTCGTCAAAAATAATGCTAGGTGTGGCTAGTAGGGTTAAGTTACTAAGGCCCTCTCCAGAGGAAAGTGTTGGACTTCCGTAAGTAACAGCTTTAATCGAATGTAATCCAGCTGCTTCTGTTGAAAAATTAGCATGAAAAATATAACCTCCATCACTTTTTGTTTCAGTAGATCCAATAGATTTTTCACTTAAAAAGATAGTAACAATCTTATCAGCAATTGCCTCGCCATTATGGTCTGTTAAATTACCGCTTAATTTTACTTCATTTATTCTTAGTGATGATACCTCGTCAATCGTTAAGTTACTGATTCCTTTGACAATTATATCTTCAACAACAATGTCCTCAGGATAAATATCGTTTCCAGAAAACCTAGCAGTCAATATTGAGTTTCCCCAACTCGAGTTATATGGTACTTCAAAATTAATACTCCAGGCTTGATTTCCGGTAATTTCAGTTCGATTAATTAAAGAATTTCCGTACCTTAATTCAATAAATCCTGTAGGCTGTTCACCTTCATCTCCAAATATTGTTCCATTAATTGAGTACCCCATCCCTAGCTCGAATATGTCTTCATTTGCTTGATCGAATCTCAAATCGACGGATGCATTAATTATACGAATGTTTTTAGTTGTAATTTGTTCAGTTAAATTTTCAGTTCCATTAAATCTGAATATTATATCATAGTTTTCATCTTCCACCTCGGGAGTATCTAATTGGATTGTAAAAATTCCATTTTCATTAGTTAAGCCATAGTGAGTATTATCATTGAATTCAACAGATATAAAATCGCCTTGAACAGGTATATTTTCATCTTCTAACAAACTTCCTGTGATAATTGTGGTTCCATTGCTTGCAGCAGTGTTAGGAACTGTAGATTCTATTGTAACATTTCCAGTTACTTTAATATCTAACTTTGGGCTCCAACTCTCAATAAGATTTACAGTATCATTATAGCTTTGATAAGGCCTTTTTAATTGTATTTTCCAATCACCAGCTTTTATTGTTGGATTACTCTCAAAAATATTACACGACACTTCGAAAAATCCGTCTTCGTCACTGGTTCCCGTTCCGATTAGATATGAAGGGCTTCCGTCCTCATCACTTTCATTTAGGTATGCTTCAAAATTAACACCTTCGTAAGGTTCTCCAGTCGTAGGATTTTTTATAATCCACGACCAAACGAAAGTATCGGTTTTATTGACAATAGTAGGAGGCACTTCCGGAGTTCCAGCCCTAGAAGGTGGACTTCCCCATGGTGGGTCTTCTTCTTCGAAATATCCGTAAACAGGATTTTCTTCATCAATATCTCCGTCGTCCCACAAGTCACCGTCACTATTATCGTCCCGAGGGTTAGAAGTATTCCATCCTTGTTCATCGTAGTACAGACGAGCGGTATTATTTTCTCCAGTTATATTCCAATACCACCTAATTTCATCATAATCAGTAAGTCCATCCCCATCAGTATCCGAGTCATCGGGGTCTGTTCTTGATTGATACGTGTCGTTAGATGGAGTAACTTCTTCCAAATCACTTAAGCCGTCATCGTCGGTATCAGGAATATTTGGGTTAGAAGGATAATTGTACTGATTGTTTATTCCGTCTTTGTCTATATCCCATGGTTTGACCTCATCGCCGTCCCAAAGTGTATCTCCATCAGTGTCTTCTTCCAAGGGATTTGTTCCATAGTTGTTAATTTCTTCTAAGTTCGTTAATCCATCTGAATCTAAGTCTTCATCTCCGTCTAAGGTTTCATCTTCATCAGTATCGTTGTTTCCTGGACTATAATTATAACCTTCAAGGCTTCTAACATATTCCCATGTGTCGTTTAACCCATCTCCGTCAGAGTCAGCACTCAACGGATTAATGTTAATTGATATTTCGAGTCCATCATTTAATCCATCATCGTCAGTATCGGGTAACAAAGGATTAGTGGTATGTGTTAAAATTTCACTTCCGTCAGTTAAATCATCTCCATCTGAATCACTCTCAGTAGGGTCGGTTCCATGATCATTTATTTCATCATAGTCTCCGATTAGATCACCATCTGAATCTGAATTAGTTGGACTAGTTCCATACTCGTTTACTTCCTCACCATCTTCCAGCCCGTCTAAATCGGAGTCATTATTGTTTGGGTTTGAAATGAATGTGTTGACTTCTGCACCATCCAGCAATCCATCATCATCGGAATCATTATCATTTGGATCTGTCAAATGTGTGAAAATCTCATTATAATCACTTAGCAAGTCTCCGTCACTATCCCAATTGTTTGGATTAGTTCCGTAAGTATTATTTTCATCACCATCGTTCAGTCCGTCACCATCACTATCTTCATTATTAGGGTCAGTACTAGTTATATTCCATTCAACAGTATCATTTAGTCCATCTCCATCAGAGTCTTGCAAAAGTGGATTGGATTCAACAGTGTTTACTTCATACCCATCTGGAAGTAAGTCATTGTCACTGTCAGGGTCATTAGGGTCGGTGCCGAATACTTCCTCTTCACCATTACTTAATCCGTCGCTGTCGTCATCGTTTGCTGCAATATTATCATCGCCAGGATTGTCTATTGGATTTGTGCCGTCTGCATTCCATTCAACTCCATCACTTACTCCGCCACCATCGGTATCCCAATTATTTGGATTAGTTCCGATACCAATCTCTTCTCCATCAGTTAATCCATCATTATCAGTATCAGGATCGGTTGGACTTGTTTCATGTGTATTTATTTCTTCACCGTCATCAAGTTCATCTCCATCAGTATCTTCCTCTGTCGGATTAGTTTCATGATTATTTATTTCTGCAAAATCAGTTAGTTGATCACCATCGGTATCTGTATTAGTTGGACTTGTATTGTGAATAGCAGTTTCGTTGTAATCTTCCAACCCGTCTCCATCGGTATCTTTTTCTAGTGGATCAGAACCAAAAATATTGACTTCGCTTCCGTCATTAAGTCCGTCGTCGTCACTATCTGTATCGTTTGGATTGGTCCCTTCGACAATCTCGTCCCCATCATTTAAGCCGTCTCCGTCAGTATCATTATTTCCTGGCTGAGTACCGTAGTTGTTTACTTCACTTCCATCTCCTAACCCATCACCATCAGAATCTAGAGATATGGGATTGGAGTCATATTCATTAATCTCTTCACCATCATCAAGTCCATCTCCATCGGTGTCTTCAATATTAGGATTTGAGTTGTGAATATTAACTTCATCACCATCGCTTAGTCCATCTCCATCTGTGTCAACGCTTAAAGGCTCAGTAAAATGAACATTAATTTCATCACCATCGTTAAGTCCATCTCCATCAGTATCTTCTAGTGTTGGATTTGTTTCATAGTTATTAATTTCCTCACCATCATTAAGTCCGTCACCATCTGTATCAGTATCTAATGGTTCAGTAAAATGAGTATTTACCTCATCACCGTCGCTTAATCCATCACCATCTGTATCTTCTAAGGTAAGATTAGTATTGTAAACGTTGACTTCGTCACCGTCATTTAGTCCATCTCCATCCGAGTCAGTATTCAGAGGATTACTAGTTAGATTGTTTACTTCATCTCCATCATTTAATCCGTCTCCGTCAGTGTCAGGGTTAAATCTATCAGTACCGAGAACAAATTCTTCTCCATCAGTTAATCCGTCACCGTCCTGGTCTAAATCACTAGTCTCATCATCCGAGTCATCAAGAGGGTTACTTTCGTCGACGTATATTTCAACTCCGTCACCTACAGCTCCACCATCTGTATCTGCATCATTGGGATCGGTACCGTCATCTGAACTGACTATTCCGTCTCCATTAAAATCGCAAACTATTCCTGTGTCTGGATTTTCCCAACTGCAGTTGGGGAATACACCCTGAATTTCCCATATGTCCAAAAGTCCGTCAAAGTCAGTATCGTTCCGGTTTGGATTCGTTTCGTATGTAAATAATTCCTCTCCGTCCTTTATTCCATCATTATCACTATCATCGTTTGTTGCATTGGTTGAGTATATATTAATTTCATCTCCATCTTCAATTCCGTCACTGTCAGTGTCATTATTGCCAGGTTCAGTTTGAAATATATTTACTTCACTGCCATCGCTTAGCCCATCGCTATCGGAGTCAGTCAGAACCGGGTTTGAGCCGTAATCATTTACTTCTTCACCATCGTTTAATCCGTCACCATCACTGTCTGCAACATTTGGATTTGATTCATATTCATTAATTTCATCGCCATCATCTAAACCATCTTCGTCAGTGTCAGCGATTAATGGATTAGTTAAATGAGTGAAAATTTCATCATAATCACTTAATCCATCCCCATCAGTATCTTTCCTGTCAGGATTAGTTTCGTAATTGTTAACTTCGTCTCCATCTAATAGACCATCGTCATCGGTATCGTTGTCATTCATATCTGTGTTGAAGATTGTATTTTCTTCTAGATCTGTTAAACCATCACCATCAGTGTCTCTTTCATCAGCGGCTATGTCGTCGGTAGCATTATTCAAAGGATTGGTACTGTCTAAATCTACTTCCCATCCATCAAGAGTACCGCCACCATCAGTGTCAGCAATTAGTGGATTTGTGAAGTCGCCTTCATCTTTTACTCCATCTTCATTGTAATCGCATACTATTCCTGTTTTAGGAGATATCCAATCACAAAAGCCAATGTCTATAATTTCTCTAAAGTCAGTCAAACCATCGCTGTCAGTATCTTCATCTAAAGGATCGGTAAAGTAGACGATTACTTCATCACCATCATTTATACCGTCTCCATCAGAATCAACAGATAGCGGGTCAGTTCCTAACTCATTCTCGCGGTGGTCAAAAAGGCCGTCACCATCCGTATCGCCAATGTCATCATCGGGGTTACGAGGGTCTGTGGAGTCAGTATATATTTCATCAAAATCATTTCGTCCACCTCCATCAGTATCAAATAAATCTGCAGCAGTTTCTCCGTCGTCTAGCTTGCCATTTTTGTTTAAATCTTCGTCACCGTCGTTAATTCCGTCTTCATCACTATCTTCACTTAAGGGGTCAGTTGTGGATAAATCATCTTCATCAGGTTGCCAAGTTTCATCACAATAGGTGTAGGTGCCTTTTCCGTTTTTTGTAGCACATGAATTTGAGTTGAATTCGTTGTCAAATATGTCTAAATCAGAAATTCCTACTTCTAATCCATCTGATAAACTATCATCATCACTATCGCTATCAATAGGGTCAGTTCCATAGTTGTAATGCTCTTCACCATCAGTTAAACCATCGTTGTCAGTGTCTGAGTCTAAGGGGTGTGAGCAAAAGCCAAGTCTGCAAAGAATTTCATCGTCGTCTTCTAACCCATCATTATCAGTATCTGCAGATAAGGGGTTAGTTCCCATATCCTCATCGTCGATATAAATTCCGGTATTAGTTTCAGCTCCATCAGGTAACGTGTCAAAATCACTGTCAGGATTATTTGGATCAGTACCTATTCCAATTTCATATTCGTCCGAGAGTCCGTCATCGTCAGAGTCTGTTATTTCGTAGTTAGTTCCAGGTTGAGTACCATCACCAACTACAGTGTCGTCGTCACCAGTAGTAGTGGCTTCATTAGGGTCACATGTAGGGCAAGTAGTTGATGAGGTGGGTTCAAATGTAACCCATCCTATTTCATCTAACAGAACTTCAGCATATGCATGACCATTAAGCATAGTAACAATTCTTGTATCTTCCTGTATTTGATATCCAGTACTGTCACCATATCCACTATTTTGCCATCCCTCAGGAGTAATTACTTCGCCGGGCCCATTACCTTCTACATACCTAGTAGGGATACCATTTAATCTTGATAAAACAGTAAAAGCAGATGCAAAATTTGTACACTTTCCATCTGTGCCTTCATTTCCAAACAAAAAGTAATCTACAAAATCATCACCAGGAGGTGTCAATGTTCCATTTATGTTATAGTAATAGTTATTTCTCAGGTAATACATTATAGCTTCAGCTTTTTCATAATCAGTATTCTTTCCTTCAGTAATAGACGCAGCTAAATCGTAGACGTCATTATCAGGTCCAGGTCTTACAGGGAACTGTGGAAGTTCTGTAAATTGTGATGGATAGTTGCCGGGAGCATTTGCTGACTTTTTAACGTTTTCAGGAATATTATACTCCGTCATTGTAAACGTGTAAGTTTGTGCGTATCCATCTACTCTTAAGTTGAATGAGCTGTCCATAGTTACACTATTTGCAATAAAAACTTCATTGGTGTATAGTGAGGTAGAGAGGTAACCTTGTACAGGCATTATCCAATTCATGGTGTACTGGTTTTGTTGACTGGTAACTTCGGGGTGTGTGACCAAGTAATCATAGCTGTAAGAATTTGAACCTGTAGACCAATAGCCAGGATTATCATTTACACCAGTTTCGATATCATATTGTTCACATCCCGGACTTGGGCACCACTGGCTTCTGGTGAAATCTCCAGTGTTTGTGTCATATCCGTTATCGTAAATAGTTTTTGCAATTGTTCTCCAATATTGCGGGTTTGAAGTAGGATCTTCACAAGTGTCACAAGTTACTGTAAATTTAACAGCACCTAGCATTGCAAGCGGATAAAAACCTTCCAGTCCTGCCATTCCATTGGAGTCAGTTTGTGGAGTCCAATCGTTTTTGTTTGCCATCTCTTCAGCCCAATCAGGCAGTGGCGGATCTTGATCATCCATATCTGGTATTCCGTCACCATCACTATCAGCATTATTTGGATCAAGGTGGTCAATCATATTCTCATACATGTCTGGAATTCCATCGAAGTCAGAATCCATCATTTCTTCTTGATCAGATATTCCATCTCCATCTGCATCAGGATCCATACAATTTGTAATCCCGTCACCATCTAGGTCCCCTTCACAATCATACAAATCTTCCATACTTTCAGGTATTTCATCTAAATTTTTTAGGTCATCCCACATTTGCTGTTCCATCAAATCAGATATACCATCATCATCCATATCAAAATCGTTGGGATCAAATCCCAATGCTATTTCATAGTCATCGGATAATCCGTCACCGTCGCTGTCTCTCATAGGAGGGTCTGGAATTCCATCTCCATCAATATCTTTTTCAGCTAAGGGGTCTTTCTCTATACTTGATGCACGGGATAAGAATGGAGAATATGGTAATGCAGTTAGTAACAAAATAACAACAATCAAAGCTTGATACCTTTGTCCTCGCATAATTAGCCTAATACCTCAGGGTACCTGTCATTAAA
>Ga0208624_1000278_pt1 | contig 26851 bp, 22 predicted proteins | sample Knorr_S23_td_DCM_FD_185607 | JGI IMG/M metagenome (GOLD analysis project Ga0208624, IMG submission 185607) | Marine microbial communities from Southern Atlantic Ocean transect - Knorr_S23_td_DCM_ad_71m_LV_A (SPAdes) (version 2) | ecosystem: Environmental > Aquatic > Marine > Oceanic | place... | reverse complement strand
GGAGTCAAAAGTCAATGATTTCAATTCAATTTCTCTAATAATTAACGGAAGTGATACAAGAATTTTTGTAATTGATGCTAGGTCATAAATATCTTCATTCTCAACAAATATTTTTTTATTGTAAGTATGGTGACCATAAGATTTATTATAAATGACACTTCCATTTTTAGCTATCAAAAGTTGAACTCCAGGTGTCATCTTATTTTTTATTGCAAAGTCGACAATAGAATCTACTTTTTTAAGTTTTAAGGAACTAAAATCCTCATTTAAATGGTGTTTAAAACTTAAAATCTTTTTTTTTTAAGCTTTATTGAAGAATTTACAGGAATATCTTTATTGATAGTAACAGGTAGTTTCCCTTTTACATCAATTGCTCCAAAAATTGCTTGGGCTGCCTTTTCTTGAAAAACTGTAGAGTTTTGATAAGCAATTAATATAGATTGAACATCATCTATATTTAAATCAAAAATTGAATATGGCTTTGAAAAAACAACTAGTGTCAAATCAGTTAGTTTCTGTAAATCATTAATTATTGATATCTCATCCTCTGTAAACTTGTATTCACCAAAAGGTGATTTGTCAGATTTGTGTAGCCCTACTATCACTTTATCGTAATTTTTAGAAATTTCAATCAAAGAATCTTTATTGTTTTGAAATATATGATCAACCTTTGAGTATTTATTCAGATATTTTAAAAAAGTATTGTATGAATCATCTCCCATATTTACATATCCTATTGATTTTCGATCAGATATTGATAATGGTAAATTTGTATTTTGATTCTTCACAAGAGTCATTGACTCCTCAGCTAATCTGTCCAAAAGAGCATAGTCAATATCTTGATTTAAATCTTCAACTATATTCTCAATTTTAATCGGTTTAAAATAATTCAATCCTGATTTATACTTTGCCATTAAATTTTTCTTAACAGCCTTTTCCAAAGTCTTAGTGGAAATCTTATTTTTTTGAATAGCCTTTTTTAATTCCTTAATACTTTTAGCAACATCAGTTGGCATCAATAAAAGATCATTTCCAGCATTCAAAGCACTGACATCCGGGTAATCTCCTTTGCTAAAATCAACGATAGCTTTCATATCAAGCGCATCGGTAATTACAAGGCCTTTAAATCCCAAATCATTAATCAATAAGTCATTAATTACTTTTTTTGATAATGTAGAAACTTTATTTTTATCAAGAGATGGAATATTTAAGTGTGCAGTCATGATTCCATCTAATCCATTCTCTATTAACTTTTTAAAAGGATATAATTCAACCTCTTCAATTCTATCTTTTGAAAAACCGATTGTGGGTAAGGTTAAATGAGAGTCAGTTTCAGTATCACCATGTCCTGGGAAATGCTTTGCAGCACCCATTATTCCGTGATGGTGCATACCCTTTAAATAATTTAAAGCTTTATTTGATACATTATATTTATCCTCACCAAATGATCTAAAACCTATTATTGGATTGGCGGGATTCGTATTTATATCAACAACAGGTGCAAAATTTATTTGAACACCAAGTCTTTTTGCATGAAATCCTATTCTTTTACCCACCTGGTAGATCAAACTATCATTTTCAATAGCACCAAGAGTCATATTATATGGAAAAGAAAAGGCATCATCTAGACGCATTCCAATCCCCCACTCTGCATCCATTGATATTAGCAATGGAACTTTAGATTGTTTTTGGAACTTATTAATTGCCTTAGCTTGGGATTTTATATCGCCAAGTGAAAAAATTAACCCTCCAAGTTTATAATCCTCAATTAATTTTGAAATGTGTTTAATTTCATCCTCACCATATTTAGTAGCAACCCATACAGTAATTAGTTGGCCAATTTTTTCTTCTAAGTCTAAATTATTGTAAATACTATCAACCCACCTATTTTGTTTGGAATAATCCTCAGACAATAAAGGGTTTTGGGTTTGTCCAATAAAAAAAGTAAAAATCAGAGGAAATAAAAAAAATTTTTTCATTTTACTAACTGTTTGTGCCAGCTTTTTGACAAGGGAATCTCCCAATTGTTGGCCAAATCTGACTTCAAGTTAATCAAGTTATTAAAAACGATTGTAGTATTGTCAATTTTTTTTTCCAATATTTTATCTTTAAAGTCTTTAAGATTTGCTATAAAAATTTCATTATTTATTTTATAAGAAATATCAAGACGATCTAATAATCTTATTCCAAACTCATTTTCTAGATTTTTAATAAAATGTACCATTTTATCTATCGAACATCCCGAGGCTAAAGATGTATTTTGATCCAGGGCGATGATGATGAAGTAGCAATATTTAATTTTTGATGCAACTTTTAATTCATTTCCATGTGATGTCCAAGAATTTAAGAAATCCTGAATTCTACTTTTAAGTATTTTAATTTGATCATTGGAAAAAAGCTTATTGGATTGATATATCCAAATTCTTGCATCATCACTTATTTCATCAAAACTAACAATCATTATTCTTTAGAAACTGATTCATCTATTATTTCAGCTAAGTCTAGAACTTGAACATCTGAATTATTATCTGTAGCTTTTATTCCATCAGATAACATAGTATTGCAAAAAGGACATGCTGCAGCAATAATTTTTGCATTTGTTTTGACAGCTTGTTTCGTTCTTTTAATGTTGATTTCTTGGTTACCCTTCTCAGACTCTTTAAACATTTGAGCTCCTCCAGCCCCACAGCACAATGCTTTATCCTTGCAACTCTTCATTTCCTTTAAATCTGCCTTGACTGAATCAATCAAGCTTCTTGGTGCTGAATATTCATTATTAGCTCTACCTAAATAGCAGGGATCATGAAATGTTATTTTTTTACCCTTATATAACTTTTCTTTAATCTTTATTTTACCATCTTTAATTAGCTGATCAAGTAATTGGGTATGGTGCAATACTTCATAGGATCCTCCTAAGCTAGGATATTCATTTTTAATAGTATTAAAACAATGAGGACATGTTGTAACAATTTTTTTTATGTTGTAGGAACTAAGAACTTCAATATTTGATACAGCTTGCATTTGAAACAAAAATTCATTACCGGCCCTTTTCGCAGGATCCCCTGTACAACTTTCCTCAACTCCAAGAACACCATATGAAACATTAGCTTTATTAAGTAATCTAACGAAAGATTTTGTTATTTTCTTTGCTCTATCATCAAAAGAACCAGCACAACCAACCCAAAAAAGAATTTCTGGCTCAACACCTTTTTCTTTTAATTCTTTTAAAGTTGGGACATTCATATTAATCTTTAAAGACTTGGATAGTGACATTTTTGTCAACTAAGTCAGTAAATTTTCCATTATACCTAGTTGCTTTGACTAAATGATTATCAATCCAATGATAATTACCGCCTCTTGGTTTACCCATCACTATACTATGATATTTAAACCCATTTTTATCTAACCACTGCTGAGTAACCTGACGATGATCTTCAGTTCTAGATGTAAAAAAACAGATAATATGTCCTTGATCATACCATTTATTTAGAGTTTCTAGAGCATCTGGATATAGTTTAGCAGTTGCCATTCTTTCAGGCTCTTCATTAGGAATATCGTCACATATTGTTCCATCAATGTCAATCAAATAGTTTTTAACATTTTCAGGAAGTATAGGACTCACAGTTTTTCCATCCTCTACTTTTTTTTCTAAAAAATCATCTATATTTTTTTTTGTCATAATATTAATTTTTCCAATTAAGTCTGTCAAGCTGATTAAATGGCCACGGTGCACCATTATTTTCCAAATTATTCATCATATTATTTAGCTCACTGGGCGCAGCGGATTGCTCCATTACCAAATATCTTCTCATATCTAAAATAATTGATAAAGGATCAATTCCAATTGGACATGAATCTACACATGCGTTGCATGTTGTACATGCCCAAAGTTCTTCTTTTGAAATATAATCATTCAATAAACTTTTATTATCATCTATAAATTTACCATTCTTATCTATATTTTTACCCACTTCCTCTAACCTATCTCTAGTTTTCATCATTATTGTTCTGGGAGACAACAGCTTACCAGTCTCATTTGCTGGGCATTCTGATGAACATCTTCCACATTCTGTACACGTGTAGGCATTAAGTAGTTGAAACCAGTTTAAATCAAAAACGTCAGAAGCTCCAAATTTTTCTATTTCAGTTTTATTATTGTTTGTTGAAAAAGGGTCATTATTAGGATCTAGCATAGCCTTTACCTCGCTGAAAACAGAACTGAGATTATCAAACTTTCCAATATTATTTAGGTTTGAAAAGTAAGTATTTGGGAATGCTAACAAAATATGGAGATGTTTTGAGTAGTATAAGTAATTAAGAAAAAATAAAATACCAATAATATGTAACCACCAAGAGCTCCTCTCAACATACATTACCGATATATCAGAGAAATTTGAGTATATGGGAGCCAAATATTGACTGACAGGAAAATATCCATATGATTTATAATATTCTGAAAATGAGGATGATTGCAAGTAAAAGTCTGTTGCATTCATGTTTAGAAACAAAAACATTAATACCAGTTCTATGTATAAAATATAGTTTGCATCAGTCTTTGGCCAACCCTTTAAATCATTAGAAATAAATCTTCTAATATTTAGAATATTTCTTCTTATCCAAAAAATTAAAACTGAAATAATGACAAGGAACGCAAGAATTTCAAAAAAACCTATAAGAAAATTGTAAAAGCTACCTAAGTATGGGGCTAAAAATCTGTGGGTACCAAATAGTCCATCGATAATAATCTCTATTAACTCAACATTAATCAAAATAAATGCTACATAAACAATAAGATGTAATAAACCCACGACTGGTTTATCTAACATTTTAGATTGACCAAAAGCTAGTCTAAACATTTTTAAAAATCTTGCTTTCTTATTATCCCCTCTGTCAATATTCTTTCCTAGATTAATATTTCTGTAAATCTTTCTACAATTAAAAGTAAATAAAGCTATTGCTGAAAAAAGGAAGAATCCAAACAAAATTGATGGCAAAAAAGACATATTCAAATATAAATAAAAATACTATGCGTGCATAGCATTTTTTACCTTATTCCTTTTGGTCATTATATGGTTTATTCTTTTTTCCGAATAATGAAAAATGAACATATCTTTTTGGATTTAATCTGAGATCTTTGATTAGAAGATTGATATTCTTGCTTGCTGCATCGAGGGAGTTTATTAGAGCGTCATCAAATACTAACTTATTTAATGATCCCCCACCGTCAGAAATTTCAGAGATAATCTTATCTATATTTTCAGAGGATTCTGATAAATTACTAATTACAGATGATAAGTCAGAGAAGCTTTCTGAAAGTCCAGCTAACTCATCAGATGTCTGATTAACATTAGAAATAATATTGTTAATTTGATTTTTATTATTATCTAAGATATCATCTAATGTACCAGCTGAAGTCTTTAAATCAGCAACAGTAGATGAAAAATTTTCAATTGTTGATTGAATTTCCAATTTTGCTTCAGGATTCAAAACAGCATTTAAACTGATAAGAACTGAATCAGCACTAACTACCATTGATTCAATCTTATCTTGTAGTGGAGATAATCTATCGTTAACAAGTTCAGTCAAACCTGGTGCAATATCAGATTGAAGAGTATCACCTGATCTTGCTAATTTATTACCATACTTTGGTATTACAGCAAGAGCTTTACCTCCAATTAAACCGGTTTCATATATCTGAGCTACACTTTCATTTGAGAAATTAAAATCATTTTCAACCCTAAATTTCAGTAAAAGTTTCGAGGAGTTTTTATGAAACTCTATATTCTGAACACTGCCAACATTGAAACCGCTAATAGTAACTGGTGTACCTTTGCTCACTCCTTCAACATCATCATAAACAGCATAAAAAACCCTATCGGAGATAAAGACATCATTTGACTTCAAATAACTGAATCCTATTATAAAAAGAACTATTCCAGTTAAAACAAGTATTCCAGTTTTTATTTCGTTTGATAATTTCACTGTATCTTTTTTCAAATTTATGAATAAGTGTAATCTTTATTCAAATTCATCCAAGTATTTTTTTAAACTATAGGGCTGACCTTCTTTGAAAACTGCTATAAATGCCGAATTAAAACCCTTACTCTTTGCATTTTTTAATAATTTCTTTACTTCGCTGTAATCATTAGTATTACCATAATAGTATTTATACAGACCATTATTGTTTGATTTGGATAAATTATTTAAACCTTTAAAATTATAAGACTTTAGTTCTAATGACTTAGAGCTTGCAGAAATTTGAACCTTAAATAAAAACTCACCTATTCCTTTAAATTTAAAAGGATCTGTTAGATTGACCAGATTATTATCCAAACTTGATAAATACTTGAGTATTGCTCTAGAAATTGCAGTTGATATTTCTTTTTGTCCTTTACTAGAATTTAAATATTTTCCCTCTGTCTTATTTGTCAAAAACCCTGCTTCTATCAAAACACTAGGCATGTAAGTATTTCTCAAAACTAAAAAGCCTGCTTGTTTAACTTTTCTGTCTCGCCTGTTTAGGTCCTTTACAAAAAACTCTTGTATGTAATTAGCCGCAACAATACTTTGATCAAGATATTCCTCCTGCATCAAAACTAAGCTTATTACCGATTCCGGGTTATTTGGATCGAAACCATCGTATTTTTGCTCGTAATTTTCCTCCAAATAGATTACTGAATTCTCTTTTTGTGCAATTTTAAAGTTCCTTTCATTAGCATGTAAACCTAGCACAAAAGTTCCTGCGCCATATGCATTTGAATTGTGTGCATCACAATGTATTGAGATAAATAAATCAGCATTGGCATTGTTAGCAATTTGAGCTCGCCTGTACAAGTCCACAAACACATCTTTTGTCCTTGTATAAACAACTTTAACTTTATTTTTAGTAAGTATTTCACCAACATTAAGAGCAATGTTTAAAGCGATGTTCTTTTCAAAGTATCCATTTCCCCTATTTCCTGGATCTTTTCCACCATGTCCTGCATCTACTACAACTACAAATTCATTTTTTACATTCTGGGCAGAACTGTAAAAAGAAAAAAACAGAAATAAAAAAATAAATAATTGAATATATTGCCTAATAACCATCTCTTATAAAATTATCACTAATTTTAATAAATCATTTATCGCATTGTATATTAATAAAAAACATATAAAAGTAATACCATTATTGATATGTTTTTTTTACAGTTTTTTCAACAATAACTATTTGTTTTCACAGGATATTGAAAAAGACACCATTTACTCAGATACTCTAAAAAATAAACTGATTTTAGATGATGTTAGAAGAAAAGCTAAAGGATATATTAAAATAAATAACAAAGAAAAAATTATCACGCTTTTTGATAACGCTGAGCTATATTACATGGATATTGAACTCAGATCAGGAATAATTAAGTTCGATTGGGAAACTAATGTTGTATCTGCTGGAAGAATTAAAGACTCTTTAGGAAATTACATACAATCTCCAATTTTTAAACAGGGTGGTGATGAAATCAATCCAGATTCTCTAAGATATAATTTTGATACAAAAAAAGCCTTAATTTGGAATTCAAGAACAACTCAAAATGAAATGAATGTATTTTCTTCTGCAACAAAAAAGGAAAATGATTCAATATATTTCATAAAGGAAGCAAAAGTAACAACCTCAAAAAATCTTGATGATCCTGAATATTACATTAGAGTAAGATCGGGAAAATTCATTCCAAAAAATAAAATTATTGCTGGTCCAAGTAACTTATATATTTATGATGTACCAACACCAATTTTTCTTCCATTTGCATATTTTCCTCTAACTGAGGACAGAAATTCTGGATTTATTTTCCCAACAATAGGACAAAATAATAGAAGAGGTTATTTTTTTCAAAATGGAGGATATTATCTCGCCCCGTCAGAATATTTTGACTTGACTCTTTTAGGGGATTATTATACAAACGGAAGTTATGGAATGAGAGTAGAATCATCTTACAGAAAAAGATATTCATTCAATGGCAGATTAAGCGTCAGATTTGAAAATCTAATAGATGGTGAACGTGGTTTACCAGGTTATTCAAAATCAAATATTTACAACATACGGTGGACACACTCACAAGATTCAAAAGCTAACCCTTACAATAGATTTTCAGCATCAGTGAATTTAGGAAGCAGTAATTATTTTAGAGAATCTTTAAATCAAATAAACACACCTAACTTTCTAAATAATACTTTAAATTCATCAGTATCATTTTCTAAAACATTTAGAGGATATCCATCTGTTAATGTATCACTAACTGCTTCTCACTCTCAAAATACAAGATCCAAAACAGTTGACTTGGTTCTTCCAACTTTTCAAGGAAATGTTGAAAGAGTTTATCCGTTTGTAAAAAAGAATGGACAAAAAAAAGGCATTATTAAAAATATAAATCTACAATATACTTTTAGGGGAGAAAACAGAATTAATACAACTGATTCTTTATTTTTTAAAAAGGGTATGTTTGATGATGCTAAATATGGAATGAAACATACAATTCCAGTAAGTACAAATTTTAAAGTTTTAAAACATTTTAGTGTAAGTATGAATGGAAATTTTGATGAGATTTGGACTGGAAATACGATTCTTAGAAATGATTATGACACAGTCAATCAAGAGGAAGGGGGCAAAATTCAAGTAAAGGGTTTTGACAGGTTCAGTCAATATAATTTTGGCATGAGTTTAGGGACTACTATATATGGCTTATTTAACTTTAAAGAGAATAGCAGGATACAATCAATAAGGCATGTGATTAGACCCTCTGTTAGCTATAATATAAGACCAAGTTTTGAAAAATATTATGATACGTACATAATAGATGCTAATGGAAATACTGCTGAATATACTAGATTCGAAGAAAATTTCTTTGGCTTGCCATCAAGAAGATATTCCAGTGCAATAGGTTTGCAAATTAGTAACAATATAGAAGCTAAAATTAAAGAAAAGGATAGTCTTGCAACTGAACCAAGAAAAGTTACAATATTGAATAACCTTAACTTTTCAACGAGTTATAATCTGGCGGCAGACTCTTTAAGACTATCTCCGGTGCGTATGACAACAGGGACAAACCTTTTTAAAAATAAATTGAATTTAAATTTATCTGCAACTTTCGACCCATATTCAATTAATAATAACGGCTTTAGAATAAATAAATTAAATATTGCAGATGGTGGTGGCTTATTTAGAATGACTAGTGCTAATCTAAATATGAATTTCTCAATTGATAGTAAATCTTTCAATTCAAAGAATAAAAGCGAAAACAGTGAAAATTTAACTGGTGGAGGAAGGACAGATGATTTATTTGGATCAAGTCAAGATCTTACAAAAAGTACCTTTGACGATGATGAGGATGATGGAAGAAGAAAAGAAAATTTAACTGAATACATAAATAAAATTGGTTGGGATTTTAGATTTGCACACTCACTCACATATCTAAACAACCGGAAACAAAGAAAGATTGGTAATAATTCTTTGATGTTTTCTGGAAATATTATACTTTCAAAAAAATGGAAAATTGGTGGTTCATCCGGCTATGACTTTAAAAATAAAGGCTTCACATACACACAGCTTCGTTTTGAAAGAGATTTAGATAGCTGGAAAATGAATTTTAGTTGGGTGCCATTTAGCATTAGAGAATCATGGTATTTCTTTATCGGGATAAAATCAGGTTTTTTAAGTGATTTAAAATATGATAAAAGAAAAGAACCAGATAAAAGACTTTAAAAATAAATATGAAAAAAATAATAAAAACTAGTAAAGCTCCTTTACCTGTGGGACCATATAATCAGGCTGTACAGTTTGATAATACATTGTATATTTCTGGTCAAGTTGCAATAAATCCGGAGAATAATGAGATAATTAAAGGTTCAATACAAGATGCAACTAAGTTGATTATGAAGAATATTGAAGCTATTTTAAATGAGGCTGGATTTAATTTTAAAGATGTAGTTCGCTCAAAAATTTATTTAACTGATATGAACAATTTCTCAAAAGTAAATGAAGTCTATGGGTCATATTTTGAGAAAAATTATGAGCCGGCCAGAACAACCATTGAGGTAAGTGGTTTGCCGTTAGGAGTTGATGTAGAAATTGATATGATTGCTGTAAACTAAATATTCTCTAGGTGATAATTAACTAAACCATCTATAGGTTTTCTCAATACTTTACCAATAATCATTTTTTTGGATTCCAAAATTTCTGAGAGCTCATCTTTTAAATAAAAACCAATTGATCCAATAAAATGTAACGGCACCTCCCTGCAATCTGAAAACTGCTCTATTTGATTGGAAATAAAAAGATTAAAACCTTTTCTAATTAATTTTTTAAAATATGGTAATTCTTTATTATCAATTACAAACCTTCCAAATTTTGCTAAATATGTGTTAGGGTTTGGTCTTTTGTAGATGTGATCCTTTATTGTGTTAGACTGCATATCAAATGACTCACTTATACTCTTTTGAACAGCTAAAGGCATTTTATCAAAATAATAGTCTCTAATTAACTGTCTACCAAAATAATTACCACTAGCATCATCCATTAATACATATCCTAATGAATCAACTTTTTGTAATATATTTTTACCATCATAATAAGTGCAATTAGAGCCTGTGCCTAAAATTGATGTAATTGATTTAATTCCAGGGTCACATGTTGCATATATAGCTGCATATGTGTCTTCTTTAATATCTATTAATGAATTAATAAATATTCTTTCAAAAACTTTTTTTATGAGCTTTCTAGGAGATTCAGTTCCACAACCTGCACCATAGAAATACAAATGTGAAATTTTTTTTCTGTTTTGGTATAGATCAAAATTATTTATTACTCTCTCTTCAATAATTTGTTCTGTTAAAACTTGAGGATTTAAGCCTTTTGTCTGTGTATCAAATAAAACTTCGCCCTTTTCATTTATACAAATCCAATCGGTCTTTGTGGATCCACTGTCAACAATTAATCTCATTTAGTTTATTTACAGAAATGAGTGGCTAAATCCAGTAATTTACTTGAGTAACCAGCCTCGTTATCGTACCAAGTTATAATTTTATAGAACTTAGAATTTAATTGGATACCTGCTTTGGAATCAATAATAGATGTTCTAATATCTCCAATAAAATCTTGCGAAACAACGTCATCAGATGAAAAACCTAATATATTTTTTAATTCACCTTTAGACGCTTTTTCCATTGTGCTCATAATTTCATCATATGATGTTTCTTTTGACAATTTTACAGTTAAGTCAACAACAGAAACATTTGCGGTAGGGACCCTAAATGCCATTCCAGTAATCTTACCCTGAAGAGAAGGAATAACTTTAGTCACGGCTTTAGCTGCTCCGGTTGAGGCAGGAATTATATTGAGTAACGAACTTCTTCCAGCTCTAAAGTCTTTTTTGGATGGTCCATCTACTGTAAATTGGGTTGCAGTTACCGCATGAACAGTAGTCATGAGGGCCTCCTCAACACCAAAATTATCATTTAAAACTTTAATTGGAGGAGCAAGACAGTTGGTTGTACAACTAGCATTAGAGATAATTAAATCATCTTTATTTATAGTATTATGATTTACCCCCATCACATACATAGGTGCATCTTTCGAAGGAGCAGAAATCACAACCTTGGGGGCACCGCCATCTATATGATATTTAGCCATATCTAATGTTGTAAAAATTCCTGTACACTCTAGAACTGCATCTACTCCAAAATTATCCCATCCTATTAGTTTTGGGTCTTTTTCAGAGGTTATTTGAATTTTTTGACCGTCAATATTCAAACTATTTCCATCAATTGAAACATTGTTGTTTATCTTTCCATGCACAGAGTCATACTTTAATAAATATGCCAAATGATTTATATCCAAGAGATCATTTATTGCAACAACTTCTAGATCAGTTCTTGTCATTGAAAGTCTCAAAACCATTCTTCCAATTCTACCAAATCCATTGATTCCAATTTTAATTTTTCCCATTTATTTTAAAATTTAAGTGTTCATTATTTGAGAAATTCTCAATAATTCCTTGTTTATCTTACTCTTTCCTTTTAAAGCTTTGCGTAAAGGAGTAAAAATAATTTTACCATTATCAATACCAACCATATTACCATCATTCCCATCAATTAAACTTTCTACAGCTTTAACACCAAGCTGAGTGCCTAAAACTCTATCAAAACATGATGGTGTCCCTCCTCTTTGTATGTGACCAAGTACTGATACTCTCGTTTCATACTTAGGCAATGTTTCCTCTATCTTTGAGGCTAGTTCAAAAACATTTTTCCCTGTTTTATCACCTTCTGCTACTACGATAATACTAGAGGTTTTTCCAGATTTTTTACTTTTTTTCAATGAATTAATAAGATTTTCAAAGCTCATATTGACTTCAGGAATTAGAATTTCCTGAGCACCTATAGCTAATCCAGAATTTAAAGCAATATATCCAGCATCGGCACCCATCACTTCAACTAAAAAGAGTCTATGGTGTGAAATAGCTGTATCTCTGATTTTATCAATAGCATCCATTACAGTGTTCAAAGCTGTATCATATCCTAATGTATGAGATGTGCCATGTAAGTCATTATCAATTGTTCCTGGAATTCCTACAACAGGGAAATTAAACTCTTGTTGTAGCTTTAAGGCACCGGTAAATGATCCATCACCTCCAATTACAATTAATCCATCAATCTCATTATCTTTTAAATTTTTATATGCTGTTTTACGTCCCTCAACGGTCTTAAATTCATCACACCTAGCAGAATACAAAAATGTACCACCTCGATTAATAATTCCCCTTACACTTCTAGTATTTAATACTTTCGTATTGTTATCAATTAGACCAGAAAAACCTCTAACTATTCCGATACATTTAATTTCATAATGAGCACACGCTCTAACAACTGCTCTGATTGAAGAATTCATTCCTGGTGAATCACCGCCAGATGTAAGTACAGCTATTGTTTTCATTACGAGTTGCAAAATTACGTTATATTTTTAAAAATTGAAGAACTATTATTCTAATTCCAACCAAATATTACCATTTTCATTAGACTTTACTGCTTTTTCAATAAAGTCCATACCTCTAACACCTTCTTCAATAGTAGGAAATTCACCTTTTTCATTTTTTTCTCCTCTTATTGCTCTTGCAACACCTCTATAGATATTACCCATAGCATCAAAGATACCTTCTGGATGTCCTGCAGGTAATTTTGTTCCGTCGAGAGAAATTTTTGAATTGTAAGGGTGTCCTGGTTTTAAAATCTGTAAAGGTTTGTCATTAGTATAATAATATAAATAGTTTGGATTTTCTTGCTCCCAACTAAGTGATCCTTTGGATCCATAAACACTTATATTTAAATTATTTTCAAGACCAGTTGCTATTTGAGTTGAGCGAATTGTTCCTTTACACCCATTTTCCATTCTTACAAGAACACTTACGTCAATATCCAATGGATTATCTTCATACAAATTATTTAAATCAGCAAGTATTTTTTTTACCTTCATTCCACAAACTAACTCTAGCATGTTAAAAGCGTGAGTTCCAATGTCTGCAAGACATGAACTTATCCCACTTACTTCCGGATTTAATCTCCAAGTGGAATTTCTTTTGTCTTTATCATGAATAATATCGTTAATCCATCCTTGAAAATAAGTAGAATCTACCCTCTGTATATCTCCAATGATACCCTGAGATATCATTTGTGTCATTTGCCTAACCATTGGATATCCCGTGTAGGTGTGAGTTACTGCAAAAACTAATTTTTTTGAATCTTTTATCGACTTTAGTTCTTGGGCTTGCTTTAATGAAATTGAAAGTGGTTTTTCACAAATTACATGAAATCCATTCTCAAGAAATTTTTTTGCCATAGGAAAATGCAAAAAGTTTGGAGTCAAAATACAAACAGCCTCAATTTTTTCGGACAAATCAATTTTTGACTCAGCATCAATCATTTCCTCAAAATCATTATAAATTCTTGATTGGTCTAAACCTAAATCATTTGCTGTTTTAACATTTACTTCTTTATTTGAACTAAATACTCCTCCAATCAAATCATACCTGTCAAACATAACTGCAGCTACTTTATGAAGTACACCTATCAGGGAATCATTACCCCCTCCTACAAATCCAAGCTTAATTTTATTAGACATTACTGTATCTTATTTTTTCTAATTTTTTTCTGTTCAAATATAAAATACCAAAGAATAAAATTAATATTAAGGGAAAGTATGTAATATTTCCAAGCGTAGCTTTACCTGCTGTAATCTCAGCTAAATCTTGTGTAAGTCCAGATTCCAGTGCTAATTGAGTATTTTCGTCTATCCAGGAACCTATAACAGGCTGCCATATTCCTGTAGCAAACATACCCATTCCGCCAACTAATGACATACCTAAAGCACCAGTTTTAGGTAAATATTCAGAAACAAAACCAATCATTGTTGGCCAGAAATAGCAGACTCCAAATGCAAATAAGATTGAAACAAAATATAGGGATGTACCATCCACAATTGACATTAAATATATTGCTAAAGTTGAAATTATTGCTGACATGAATAAAACTCCAACTGGATTTAATTTATGAACTATTGGTCCTGCGAAATATCTACCAACAGCCATAACTCCTGTGACCATAGCTAATATTAACATTGGACTAGCTCCAGATTTATCCAACAGAGGAACTAACCATTGTTGAGTTCCTAACTCCGTTACTGCAGTTAAAGTCATACAAGCAGCAATAAAAAGGAATAATGGGGTGAACAATGATTTAATATTTAATCCAGTATTTGTTTCAATATTTTCTGACTTGGGAAATATAGACTTGTAAAACATGTATCCATATATTAGAGTTGGTAAGATCATTGTGGCAATTTTAAGCTGCCAACCCATTGACATAAAATTTAATAACTCAACTGCTAATGAACCAACTACAATACCACCAGGAAACCAAACATGAAACTTATTTAACATTGTTGTTCTGTTATTGGAGTACATGTCAGCTATAAGTGGATTACATGCAGCCTCAACAGAACCATTTGCAAAACCGATTAGGAAGGAAGATATTAAAAGTGTTGTAAATCCATCTGCATAGATTGTCATCACAAGCCCAATTAAATGAGAGAGAAAAGCAGCAACTAAAAGTTTTTTAGGACCAAAATAATTATATAAAAGTCCACCAAAAATTGTAGCAACTGGGAATCCCCAAAAAGCCATTAAATTAATCCACCCTAGTTCTTTGTTATTTAAATTAAAATCAACACCCAGTTCAACAAGAATACCTGCCCTAATAGCAAAGGTCATTGCAGTAACTGTTAGTGCAATACAAGAAGCATTAAATAATGCTTTTTTTGAAATATTAGTTTCCATTATTTTGGTTTTTGTTGTTATTGATAAATATATAAATTATTTCTCTTTATTTTTTTTTCTGATTTTGGAAATTAACTCTGAGAAAGTGTCAAATTCAACATCATATGAAATCCCGAAACCTTGAGTATAACCAATTTCATCTCCAAAAAATTGATATTCATTCTCCTTGTTAAAAATTCTTGCCTTTAAACTTCCTGAATCATTTAATAAAAACTCAATTTGCACATCACCTAAAATAATATTTTCCTCTGTTCCACTAACAGGAACTCCGATTTTTCCATTAATTAATATTCTATCACTAATTTCACTTTGTAATGATAGTCCTATCCTATCACGATTTAATAAACTTGATGAAGAGAATCTGTCGCCTTGAGAATAATTTATGCCTACGTTCATTTTATCATCTGGATTTGTAAAAATTTCATCAATAATTCCTGATGCTCTTTGAAAAAGATTATTTGTAATTGTTTGAGTTGACACTAAAGAATTATTGCCGCTTTCAGTAAAAAAACCTTGACTTATAAGTGAGATAGCCTGAGTTTGTTTCTTCTCATAGTCATTCAGATAATAATCTAATTCAGACTTTATAGAACCTCTTGTGTTTGGGAATAAGATTTCAAACTTTGGTGTCTGTAAATTTGATAGCTCTCCTGATAAAAGTATATTAACTAATGTAGGAATTTTTCTATTGAAAGAAGCGTTCTGTATCAGTGGAGCAGGATTTGCACCACCAGGAACTTCATATATTGCCTCTGCATTTATAATTCCTTTGTAAGGATCACCATCCCATGAGATATTTGCTCCTTTTTTAATATCAAAAACTCTTTCAACTATACCAAAGTTTTTATAATGATATTTGCCGATTTCAGTTGTAAAATCACCTTTTATATTAAAATTACCCGAGTAATCAGACTCAAATCTAAAATCACCTTCACCCCTTCCTGAGAGCTTAGAACCACTATTTTCATCAAAAATGATTTCTAATTCTGCTTTGTTATTAAGCTTAAGGTCAATAAAGACTTCTAAGCCTTGATTAATTAAATTTGAATTATTATTATCATCAGATGAAAATTTCAAATAAGATAGGCTTCCCACTCCATCATCATATTTAATTGGAATTATAATTTTTGTATTATCATTTGAGGAACCATCAACATTAATATCTAAATCTTTTCCAGGTCCATAAAATTTAGCATTTCCATTAAACATACCAAGTCCATAATAAAAATCATTTTGTTCTTTATTTGTATTGATGGCCAAAAGATTTTCCGATGAAATTTGAAAATCTAAAAACCAATCTTTTAAACGATCATGATTAATTTTTCCATCCAAAAATCCAAAACTATTCATTTGAGTGTCTTCTATTTTAAAATTATCCATATATATAGACAACTTGTCTAAAATAAAAGATGGATTTTCAGGGAAACTATATCTAACTCCAAGGTATGGAACATCAAAACTAGAATTATTTGCCTTTATATATCCCTTGAAATTTGGTTTGTTAAATGACCCAGTAACAGTAAAACTAGAATCAAAATATCCATTAAAATTTTGAAGTACATTCTCGCCAATAGCAGAAAATGGACTAATTAAAAATTTATTAGTTTTTACATTTAAAGCTAGTGGATAATCATTATCACTGATTTTGAAAAATCCGCTTACATTAAATGTTTGTAATTTTTGATTAATGATACTAAATTCAAGGTTGTATTTATCTTTAGAATCACTGTTTTTGATCTCTAATAGACCATCACCTAATATTTGACCGTTTGAAGAGAAGTTTTTAAGTAATATTTCAGAATTACCTGAATAAACTTCACTTCTTTTTGATAATGAAATGTTTCCATTAACAATACCTTCGTACAAAATATTTTTTGGTTTGGGGATTATAGATGAAAATTGAACATTTTGAAAAATTGAATCAAAATCAAACTCATCTTTATTGTTTAAATATTTAAATTCAATGACTTGACTCTCGGATTTAATCTTAGTTGATTTAAGCTCCTGATATTCCTTGCTTAAAATAAGAACATTATCATCTTTTTTTGATGATTCTAATAAAACCCACTTATTATTATTATAATCGAAAGAAATATCTAAAAATGAAAAGACAGATCTTTCATTCTTATCTAAAGAGTGATTAAAATTTATTTTATTATTACCAATAGCAGAATTAAAATTTATATAAAAATCTGTTTTATCATCTGAAAATTCAGAGTTGACTTTAATTTTTGTTCCATTTATTAATTTGGATTGAAGTTCCTCAAAAGATGCATCAAGTGAATTATCACTAATTTTCAAATCAATATTTTTTAAAGTTAAATCCTTTGATTTAAAGTATGGTGTTGAGAAAATAAGTTCATAAGCTCCATCAAGGTTAAAATCTCCCCTAATGAATGTGTTTTCATCAATTATTATATCGCTATTTAGGACACTAGCTATTTTTGGCTTTAAGTTTAAATTAAAACTTAGGTCAGTCAAAAAAAGCTTATCACTAGGATTAAAATTATTATACCTGAGTAAAAAATAGTTCTCTAATATTTTAGGTAACTCAAAAAAATCTAAATCACCTATAATTATACCACTTAGGGCATCTGGTGAATTTAAATTATAAAATCTGATGTCATTATTTATTCTGGATTGAGCAACTAATTCGTCAAAAAAATACTTATTGTCTTTTGATCCGTAAACAAAATCCTTGAATGAAATATCTCCAATCAAAGTTGAAATAGAATTTCCTCTAAGTTTTGTATTTATCTTGCCAGATAAAAAATTATCATCAACTGCTAAATTTATTTTGCTCATATTAGCATTGACAATATTTGTTGAGAAATCGAAATCAATTAGTTCGTCAGAATAATCAATCAAACCTGTAAAGTCAAGTTTGACATTTTGGTCATTAACATTAATTTTTCCATTAAATACCTTATCGCTAACATTTCCGAATACGTCAATATTTTGATATTCATATCCATTTACATTGATACTATTAACCTTGCCTTCTAACTTAGAGTCTAAAAACTTAGGAACAAATCCTTTTCCATCAATCGTGAATTCAAAATTAGATTTACCAAGAAAAGGGAGTGTAATAAAATTTGAAAGGTCAACATTATCACCTTTAAATATCCCAGTGTAGCTTGAATTGTCAATATTTTCAAACTCTGAAATTATTAGATTAGAATAAACGTTCCCGTTATTGTTGAATAGCTCAAAATCTGAAACAATTTTTTCATTGGAGTATTTAAAACTACCAGTAAGTTTAAATTTTCCAATTGACTGTAGTGAACTTGGAATATATAATCCAAATATATCAGGAAATGTTTTGGAAATTTCTGAACTAACAGAACTAAATTCCGTAAAATCAACAGTTAAATCATATTTAGATTTATCAAATGGATTTTTTATTTCTAACGCTGCTAAAATATTTGTATTATCATTTTTAAGCTCAAATTCATTTAAGAATATTTTATTTAAATCACCTTCAAATTTTAAATTAAAATTAAATGAATTTTTAGCAGATCCTTCAATAAAATCTGAAGATGTAATTTGTGATTTATTAGTTATACCACCATCAAATTTTAATGACTCTAAATTATTAAAGTTTTTAACAAGAATATTTCCATCAAAAAATGAATTTTTTAAAGCAATGGATAAATCCTTTAATTTTATATTATTATCATCAATGTTAACAGTAGCATTGATTTTTTTAAATTTTTGATTATCATTTAAATTAAGCTCTGAATCTTTTATTTTTAAACTTATCTTATTATCAATCAACTTTAGATCAGTAATTTCAAAATCAACAACGCTGCTGTAATCCATAAAACTAATTTTGAAGTCATCTAGTTTTAAGTTTTTAATATTTAAATTATCGTTAAAATTTGAGCTAGTTTTTAAAGTTTTAACATCATCAACATTTTCATATTTTATAAAACCATCCTTGAGTAATATGTAATTAAAATTTAATTCATCATTAATTATAGCTTTTTGTAAACTTTTTGAATTAACAATAATCTCAGGTGAGTAAAAAACTGTGTCTTTTTCTTTATTTAAAATGACTACGTTATCAACCGAAATATTACCTGAAAATTTAAAATCCACGTCTTCTAATGATAATGAATAATTACTTTTTTTTGAAAACTCTTTAGAGATAATTTGTTGAATATTGTTTTCTAAATATTTAAAAACTAGAAAAAAAACTGTAAGTATTAAGAAAAAAAATATTAAGAGTTTCTTTTTTTTATTTTTTGAAAAGATATTTTTGATAATTGATAACATTATATTTACAAAAACAAAGATTGTGCCTGTAAAAATCTTGGGAATTGAATCCTCTTGTGACGAAACTTCAGCAGCAGTAATATCAGATAATAAAATTTTATCTAATGTTATAGCTAACCAAGAGGTACATAAAAAATATGGTGGGGTTGTTCCTGAATTAGCTTCAAGAGCCCACCAAAAAAATATTATTCCTGTCGTAAATCTGGCACTATCAAAAGCAAATATCGAAAAAAATCAGTTAGATGCCATAGCTTACACTAGGGGTCCAGGGCTTTTGGGTTCATTATTGGTGGGTTCATCATTTGCAAAATCACTAGCTATGTCACTAAACATACCATTAATTGAGGTCAATCATATGCAAGCACACTTACTTTGTCATTTTATTGATGATAATTGTGAAAACAAGACTGATTTTCCCTTTATTGGAGTTAATATTTCTGGCGGACACACCCAAATTGTACTTTGCAAAAATTATTTCGAGATGAAATTAATAGGTGAAACCTTAGATGATTCAATTGGTGAAGCCTTCGACAAATGCGGCAAAATTATCGGTTTAGAGTATCCTGCAGGTCCATTAATTGACAAAAAATCTAAAAATGGTGATAATACTAAATATAATTTCACAATTCCTAATGTTAATGGTCTCAATTTTAGTTTTTCTGGTCTAAAAACAAACTTTAGAAGAACAGTTGAAAATGGTATTAATAAAATTGAAGGTTTTATTGAAAAAGAACAAGATAACTTGTGTGCATCATTGCAATCAACTATTTCTGAAATTTTATTAAAAAAAGTTTTACTAGCAGTAAAGGAGACTGGAATAAAAAATATTGTTTTTGGAGGAGGTGTTTCGGCAAACTCAGAAATTAGGAGCTCTTTTGAAAAAATAAAAAATTTAAATGTTTTTTTTCCCAAAAGAGAATATACAACAGATAATGCTGCAATGATTGCTATGGTTGGATATTTAAAATACAATGAAAAAAAATTTTCTAATCTTGACGAAATTTCAAAAGCCAGATATCAAATATAATGGAGCTATTTTACCACGAGCAAATTGATAATCAAACCAAGGTTTTTAAACTTGAGGGTGAAGAACATATTCATATTAAGAAAGTTCTAAGAAAAAAGGAAGGACAAATAGTTAAATTTACTAATGGAAATAGTTATTGTTTTAGTGCTAAAATTATAAGTATTTTTGAAAAAGAATCAAACTTCGAAATTATTTCGAAGACCAAATTTGACGCCCCACCTTTCCTACACGTAGGAATATCACTGTTAAAATCCCAAACAAGATTTGAGATATTTCTAGAAAAAGCCGTAGAAATTGGCGTTTCAGAGATAACTCCACTTATTTGTGAAAGATCACAGAAAAAAAATATGAATATTAAAAGATCGAAGAAAATTTTAATTTCGGCCTTAAAGCAATCTCATAAGTATTATTTACCTAAACTTAATGAACCTCAAAATTTTAAGAGCTTAGTTGAAAAAAACAAAGAAGAAAATAAATTAATCGCTACATGCGAAGACTACCAAAAGAAAGAAATAATTAAATTGTACAATACAAAAAAAAATAATTTAATAATGATTGGTCCCGAGGGAGATTTTACCATAAATGAATTAGAGATAGCTAAGTCTGAGAATTTTCAATTTGTCACTTTAGGGAAAACAAGACTTAGAGCAGAAACAGCCGGCATTATGGCCTGTGCTATTTTTTCCATGATTAAATAATATATTTGCAAAATGTTTTCGGGAAATATATCAAATTCACTACTAAAATCTATTTTTTATCTGATCTCATTTATTATAGCTGGATATATCATATTCGAATTAAAAATTATAGTAGGATATTTATTAATTGCATCCATACTATCACTGATTGTAAGACCTATTGTTAAATTTCTTTCATTTAAGCTAAAGTTAGGATCCACTCTAGCCAGTGTAGTGGCTATTATATTTATTTTAATTGTTATATCGGGTATTATTTCATTATTGATTCCCCTTATCTTGGAGCAAGGTAAAAATCTATCATTATTAAACGTTAATGCCTTTCAAGACAAAATAAATACCCTACTCAATGAGTTAAGTGAATATCTAATTAAGTTTAACATTAATTTAAATGAAAGTCTTTTTGATATTGAAGGTTTAACTAAAAATAGTGTTGAAGCGATACCTATTCTACTGAATTCGATTGGTTCAATCCTTGGTTCAATTACTATTGGTGTTTTATCTGTTATTTTCATAACTTTTTTTATGCTGAAAGATGGAGAGTACTTTGAAAAACTATTTATTCTACTTTTTCCAACCAAAATGAAAAAGAGAATTGAGAAGTCAATTAGTGAGATTAAATCATTACTTTCTAGATACTTTTTAGGTCTGTTATTTCAAATCACCATTTTATTTACCATTTACACAATAGTACTTCTAATTTTTGGGGTTAAAGATGCTGTAGTTATAGCTTTTTTATGTGCTTTATTAAACTTAATACCCTACATAGGTCCATTGATCGGAATTGTACTAATGAGCTTTCTTACTATGACAAGTTATCTTGGAGAGGATTTTAGTAGCATAATAATTCCAAAAACTATATATGTCATTTTAGGATATGTGTTTGCTCAACTAATTGACAATTTTTTAAGTCAACCATATATATTCTCAAGTTCTGTAAAATCTCACCCTCTAGAAATTTTCTTAGTTATTTTATCAGGTGGAATTTTATTTGGAATTGTGGGAATGATTTTAGCAATTCCACTTTACACTGTTATTAAAGTTTTTCTTAAAGTTTTTTTTAGTGATAATAAACTTGTAAAAAAACTTACAAAAAATCTTTAGTTTATTTTTTCACATTTTAAATTAAACTTAAATTTGGATTCCAATTTGGAGAGGTGCCAGAGTGGTAATGGAGCAGATTGCTAATCTGTCGACGGGAAACCGTCGCCGGGGTTCGAATCCCCGTCTCTCCGCACAAAACCCTTGTAATAAATGATTTACAAGGGTTTTTTATATTTGGATATGTTTTCCATTAAAATTGATAATAACATAATAAAAAATATTAATCTATTAGACATTGAGCTACTTCATCCTCATGAAAAAGTTATTGTAGATAAAAAAGAAATATTAAAACAAAACTTAAAGTATAAAGACAATCATATAATAATTTCCTCAATAATTGTGTGCGAACAATCTAATACAATCATTGATGGTCATCATAGATATTTTGCTTTAAAAGAACTAGGGCTAAAAAAAATACCAGTAACTTTTATAAATTATTTTTCAGAAAAAATAAAAACAGATTCTAAAAATTCATATTCAAAATATGATATTATTGAAAATGCAAAAAATGGAAATCCTTATGAACCTAAAAGCACAAAACATTTGATTTACTGTGAAGAGGAACTGGATTGGTTCCCAATAACACTTATATCAACACTTTTTAATTTAAAGTTAAATTGATTTGAGGATATCTAAAGCTGTTTCCTTCTCATTGAATTTTGGAATCCAATCTATATCCTTCCTCAACAATGAATCATCAACTTTTTTTGGCCATGAATCAGCAATATCTTGTCTAAAGTCAACTTCATAGTCGATTTTAAGTTCATAACCAAGAGAGTTAATTGTATCTCTCCATTTTGATGGAGATGTTTCGAAAGAGGAGATATTATATGGTGTGTTTATTGAAATATTTTTTTTATCAATATTCATTAGCATAATTGATGCATCTACAGCATCATTTATATGCATCATGGGCAATACAGTATCATTTTTTAAAAAACATGTAAAATCTTTCTTTTTAGCTGCACTAAATAACATATCTACAACATAATCAGTTGTTCCTCCTCCAGGTTTCGAATTTGAAACAATTCCAGGAAATCTTAGAGATCTAATATCAATTATATTCTTAAAATTATAATAATACATTGCTTTTTCACATGCAAGTTTAGAGGCACCGTAGATGGTCTCAGGGCACATAGGCTCATCAATGCTAGCAAAATTCAAATTAGAATTTTTACCAAAAACTGCAATAGAACTAGGCCAAAAAATCTTATTGATTTTATTTTTTAAACAAATATCTACTATGTTAAAAAATCCTGCATTATTTAAATCCCACGTTTTGGCAGGGTTAATTTCACCTTTTGCTGAAAGTATAGCCGCAAAGTTATATACTTGATTGATTTTATATTTTTTGATTAATTCATCACCTTTTTTTAAATCATGAACGTCAAAAATTTCAAAATCGCAGTTTAAATCATTTGAATTTTTTATGTCTGTTGCCAGAACATAATTACCTTGATTTATCAAAGAATCTATAAAAAATTTACCTAGCTGACCTAAAGCACCCGTAATTAAAATTCTATTATTCAAAAAACACTTAAATTAGTTACGAAAAGCTATAAAAAATATGTATAATTCACTAAGAAAAAGATTAAAAGTTGAGATTGATGAAATAAAAGAATCTGGAAGATACAAGGATGAAAGAATAATATTATCTCCACAAAAATCCATTATTAAAACTAAGGATGAAAACGTGATTAATTTTTGCGCAAACAATTATCTAGGTTTAGCTTCAAATGATGAGATAATTGATGCAGCAAAAAGAGCACTAGATACCCACGGTTTTGGTTTAGCATCTGTAAGATTTATTTGTGGAACACAGGACATTCACAAAGATTTAGAAAATAAAATATCAAATTTTTTAGAAACAGAAGACACCATTCTTTATGCTGCGGCATTTGATGCCAACGGAGGATTATTTGAGCCTTTATTTGATCATAACGATGCTATTGTAAGTGATAGCTTAAATCATGCTTCTATTATTGACGGAATTAGACTATGTAAAGCTGCTAGATTTAGATATAAAAATAATGACATGAAAGATCTAGAGCAGAAACTTATAGAATCCTCTAATTACAGAAACAGGGTGATTGTGACTGATGGAGTTTTTTCAATGGATGGAACTATAGCTAAACTTGATAAAATATGTGAATTAGCAAAAAAATATAATTCATTAGTTTTTGTTGATGATTGTCATGCAACAGGATTTGTTGGTAAAAATGGTAAAGGTTCACAAGAGGAAAATAATGTAATTGGAAAAATTGATATCATAACAGGGACATTGGGTAAAGCACTTGGTGGAGGTAGTGGTGGATTTACATCTGGGAAAAAGGAAATTATTGATATTTTAAGACAAAAATCAAGACCATATTTGTTTTCAAATACACTTGCTCCTGCAATTGTTGGTGCATCATTAAAAGCAATAGATCTAATTGAAAATAACAAATCAATTATTAGCAAGTTGAATGAAAATACAACTTACTTTAGAAATCAGATTAAAGAATTAGGATTTGATATCAAAGGTGATAATCACCCAATAGTACCAGTAATGATTTATGATGATAAAATTGCATCAGAAATGTCTGACTATTTGTTAAAAAACGGAATATATGTTGTTGGCTTTTCATACCCTGTTGTGCCAAAAGGATTAGCTAGAATAAGAGTTCAAATCTCATCTTCACACAACAAAAAACAAATAGATAAAGCTGTAAGCTTATTTAAAAAAGCTGGTCAAAAATTTGGTGTTGTTAATTGAAAAAATCGACTTTAATTAATCATATAATACCAGCGAGGTATTCTTGTCGATTAATGCTTTTTTTATTGCAAAGACAGCTGGTTTAGGCTTTAGGTTAGAATCAAAAAGAAATCTATTTTCATTAGTATGCTCCCCAGGTCTATCAACCATTCCCCACGTATTAAAAGTTACAACACCATTATCTTTCCTAGAAATAAGAATCTTAATTATATTGGAATAAGCAGCAGCCTGTCTTTGTAAATCCTTATTACTAGGGTTGTCCTTATTGATCCTATAGTCCATCTCTGTTACATGAAAATCTAAACCATTTCTGTGAGACCAATCAATTAGTGATGTGAAAAAATCTAATTTCTCTTTATTAAGTGCTAATTTTTCAAAATCTTTTAAATGTGCCTGCCAACCTATTCCATCAACTCGGTAACCATTTTCTTTTAAATATAAAATAGTTTCTAAAACTCTTTTCCACATTAATGGTTCCATTCCTCCGTGCTGATTGTAAACTAAACTAACATTAGGCGCATACTTATTTGCAATTTCAAAAGCTCTTAAAATATAAATTGGAATCCCATCATCATTTAAACCAATTTGTGTCCATGGATTTTCCCATTTTTTATCACCTGGTTTTTCAGCAAACCATTCCCCATTGCGACTCACAGTTTCATTTACTACATCCATCCATTTAACTGAGGATTCATCATTAATTTTTATACATAATGCTGTAAAAAACTCATTTAAATTATTAAGTAATTCTCCCTTAGTTCTAATATCATTTTTTGCCCATCTTGAAGCCTGAGGACTTATAGGGCCATGTATTCGAAGGGTTATATTATTTTCTTTTGCAAACTTTAAATAATTATTTAGCTTCTCCCATCTCCATATACCAGGCTCAGGATGTATTTGGGCTTGTTTTGAACAATTCTCAGGCGTTGAATATGTAAACTCACTCAAAAAAAGTTTAGAAACATTTGTGTTGATTTGAGAATGATTAAGAGTGGCACCAATATAAAATGAGTCCAAATTATAATTATTCTCTTTCAAAATATTTTTTATTGAATACTTATTCTGACTAAAACAGGTAACTGTAAAAAAGAAAAATATTATAAGTTTATTAAATTTCAAATCAGAAAAATATTGGTGAGAAAAATAATAAAATTCCGATCACAATTAGAACAAGTACTATTGAAAGTACAACATCAATAGTGCTATAAGATTTTTCAGAGCTAATTCTATCAGAACTAGTTAATGTTCCATATGAAAGACCTTGAATTTTTTTGTAATCTGGCTCGGATGTTAATAATGATGTTGAAATACATAAAGCGACAGAAAAAATAAACATCCATATAGCCATATATGAAAAATTTACAGATGCAAAATCATATAAAAACCCACTCTCAATAATACCCTCATTTGTTGCAATCTCTGAGCCCAACCTTAATATCAGTAAAAAAAGACCACTAAAAAGCGTCACGATTGCTGCCTGAGCATTTACCCTTTTCCATATTATTCCAAGCAAGAAAACTGTTGTAACAGGTGGAGCTATATAGGCCTGAACATTCTGTAAATATTGATACATTACTCCACCTCCAATTTTTTCCATAATAGGAATCCAAGCAATACCAAGAACAACAATAACAAC
>Ga0208624_1000277_pt1 | contig 26854 bp, 23 predicted proteins | sample Knorr_S23_td_DCM_FD_185607 | JGI IMG/M metagenome (GOLD analysis project Ga0208624, IMG submission 185607) | Marine microbial communities from Southern Atlantic Ocean transect - Knorr_S23_td_DCM_ad_71m_LV_A (SPAdes) (version 2) | ecosystem: Environmental > Aquatic > Marine > Oceanic | place... | reverse complement strand
TCGCAATGAGCACATATGGGATACGGCCCATTTTTGGTCATAGCAAGGCTACAGCAGAACTCATGCAGTTGGTGGAGAAGGTTGCGCCTACTGACGCCAGTATCTTCATTCAGGGTGAGAGCGGTTCTGGTAAAGAAGTCTTGGCTAGACAGATTCACCGCATGTCTAAACGCTCGGATGAAGCATTCGTAGCGGTGAACTGTGGCGCAATTCCTAAAGATTTGCTGGAGAGTGAACTCTTTGGACACGTTAAGGGAGCGTTTACAGGAGCAATTGCAAACCGGCAAGGTAAGATTTCTGCTGCCGATGGAGGAACCCTTTTCCTGGACGAAATAGGCGACATGCCCTTAGAGATGCAGGTCAAGTTGTTGCGGGTAGTTCAGGAAAGAATAGTCGATCCAGTTGGCTCAAATAAGTCAGTTGAAGTTGATGTGAGGGTTATATCGGCCACGCATCGGTCTATCGAGGACCAAATTAGTAAAGGAGAATTTAGGGCGGATTTGTTCTTTAGACTCAATGTCGTTCCTTTATTATTGCCGCCGCTTCGTGAGAGAACTGATGAATTGCCGAGGTTTATTGACTATTTCTTGCTTCTATATAAAGAGGGCGAAAAGGCTGCATGTCTCAGTGAGGCGTTCATAAGCACTCTTAGAAAGTATGAATGGCCTGGAAATATCAGGGAGCTATCTAACTTTATGCAAAGGATCTCAATCCTGTTTCCTGGGGAATTGGTAGATTTGTCGATGATCCCTCAGGCAATGCTGCCTATGGGTATTCAGGAAATAGCGGATCATGATCCTAGTGAGAACGCGGAAGACAGCTCTGATCACTTTGACAACAATTCGTACATGGATATTGTAATGTCAGCAAAAGGCCTATCCTCAATAGGCGACGCCAATTTATCGTTGAAAGAGACCCTTAATTCAGTAGAAAAAGAAATGATAAGCCGGACCCTTAGTGAGGTCGACGGTAATGTTTCGATGTGTGCACGAATGCTCAAGGTTCAGCGAACTACTTTGATTGAAAGAATCAAGAAGTATTCGCTTGGATAATCTGTCGAATTTTCGACAATTTCGGCAACAGCTAGGTGAGTTTCTGCCGCTTCCCCGCTAACGTATTGAATACTAACATAAAATAAATTGGCATGCTGTTTGCTGCACGTGTCCCACTATTTATAGGTGCGGAACAATGTTTGAACAACAGCCTCTAGAAATACTCTGGGACGATTTAATTCCAATTGACGCAGATCACGCCGAACTTTTTGAGCAAATCGGTTTGATGCCTGTTCCAGTCGCGCTTCACTCTTTGGACCGTGTATCGATACCACAAGGGCCTTTCATACTTTACGTAGCGCTAGATAGCTTTGCATCAGCGGAAGCGTTGAATAAATTTCTCAAATCACTGGGCGATAATGTTTTCCCCGTCGTCAACATTAGGCAAGACCAAGATGAGGAGGCTGCGGAAGCGCTAAGGATAGGTGTCAAAGAGATTTTCTGCGATGGGCGTGATACCTCGTCAAAATGGAACCAAATATCTCGTAAAGCCCGCTCGGTGTTATTGAAATCCGATTCGTACGTATTTGTTGATGACGTTTCCCAACACGTACTTGCCCTTATAGAAAGGATCGGCCCGGCTGAAGTGTCAGTATTGATGAATGGACCGACAGGGTCTGGTAAAGAAGTGCTTGCAAAACTGACGCATGATTTCTCTCCAAGAAGGAATGGCCCCTTCGTTCCAGTCAATTGCGCTGCGTTACCAGAGTCGCTTGCTGAGAGTCTGTTATTTGGCCACGTCAAAGGCGCCTTTACCGGTGCAGCTAAGTCGACAATTGGCTTTTTTGAAAGGGCCGAAGGGGGAACCTTGTTCCTTGATGAGATTGGCGAGTTAACTTTGCAGCTTCAGGCGAAGATTCTGCGTGCAGTTCAAGAAAAAGAGGTAACACCAGTAGGAAACTCAGAGCCTAGGCCAGTGAATGTTCGTGTTGTTTCGGCCACGAACCGTGATCTAGGCAAGGCCATTAAGCTTGGGACTTTTAGGGAAGACTTATATTTTAGGATTAGTACTTTCAAGATCAATGTTCCCGGATTGAAAGAAAGACGTGACGACATTTTGCCTCTCGCCAATTTTTTCTTGATGAAATATGGCAAAGAAGGAGGTGAATATAGGTTCTCACCTGAGGCAACCGCAAAACTTCTTAGTTACGACTGGCCGGGAAATGTCAGAGAACTCGAAAATGTTATACAGCGAGCAATAGTACTCTCCGACGAAGACTTTATTGAAGCAGACTATTTATTCTTTGATGAGGTCATAGATCTAGATGAAGAGGCAATCGAATATCGTGGCAATAATCCTTCTTTGGAGAGAAACCCGATTCATCAAGAAGGAACAAGGAGTTATTACGCTGATACCAAACAAATAGAAAATACCGGCAAAGATCTGCAATCTGCTATGGACGCAAATGAATTTCGCGTCATTGCTGAGACACTTAGAACTTGCAGGACCAGGAAAGAAGCGGCAGCAATTCTTGGAATAAGCGAACGAACTCTCCGCTACAAGATGGCGCGTATGAAAGAACGCGGTGTCGAAATACCTAAAAGACGATCTGCTTAAGGTAGCCATCACTATGATTCGTTCAAATTATGAGAATTCGGTTGCCGCGCTATTAAACGAGCTTAACTCTAATAGGGAGCGCTTAGATGCACTCCGGCTTGAAGATATGCAGGCTAATCAAGGTGCAAGAATCAACGAAGCAACTAATTTAAGTTTCTCGTCGATGACAAAAAATGCCCTCGACGAGGTTAATGCAGCTCAGAAAAGTAGTATGGCACTAAGAGAAGCATATGACAGGGGTGAAGATGTTCCCCTAACGAATGTGGTTTTAGAAATGCAGAAATCTTCCTTAGCCTTTGAGTCTGCCTTGCAAGTTAGAAACAAAGTCCTCAAGGCCTATGAAGATATTCTTAATATGCCCGTTTAACGAGTGTAGTTGAGGGGTACTAAACAATGTCTGAAATTGCCTTAGAACAAGAAGAGTTACAGTCTTTGGGCACGGGCGGGAGTTTGCCTAACTCTCCTGATACTGGAACTAATCTCATTGACGATACAACAAATCGAGGCGATGCCGGTGGGGCATTGCAAACGGTTGAGCAGCAAAAAAACGCGCTTGAGAAATTCATTGAACAGCCGGCAGTAAAAAGAGCAGCCCCTGCTGTCCTCGGCTTGCTGTTGGTACTGTTTTGTATATTTTTCTACATGTGGATTACGGCGCCGGGTTATCGAGCTGTTTATCCCGGTATGCTAGAAAGTGATCGGCAGACAGCTTATGAACTACTTCTTAGTAGTGGTTTCGACGTATCAATTGATACGGCCTCAGGGGAACTACAGGTCAGTAATGACCGTTACCATGAGGCACGTATGATCATGGCATCCCAGAATATACCTAAAGCGGCGAGTTTAAGTGGTTTAAGTACTTTGGTCGAGCAGGGCTCTATTACCACCAGCCGATTTATGGAACAGGTCAGTTACAAAGCTGCCATTGAATCAGAGTTAGCTAAGTCTATTGAACAAATTGGATCGATCAATTCCGCCAGAGTACATATTGCTGAATCGCATCAGAGTGCGTTCGTGCGAAATAAAAGCCCGTCAAAGGCATCCGTAGTTGTTAAACCCTATCCTGGCCGCTCGGTATCTCGATCTCAAATAACAGCGATAGTGCACCTTGTATCTTCAAGTGTTCCGCATCTGGATCGAGAGAACGTTGCGGTGGTGGATGATTTAGGCCAGTTATTGACTGACTCGGAAAGTGATGTCGCGCTGGCACTAACGGCGGCTCAGTCTGAACACAAAAGAAGTATCGAATCTGAGTATCAGAGCCGCGTCCAACAGTTAATTTCAGCAATAGTGGGCCTAGGGAATGTGCGGACTGAAGTAGACGTCTCAGTAAACTTTACTGAGGTCGAGTCGACCTTTGAAGAATACGATCGTGGAGGTACGGGGCCTAGCAAGCGCTCTGAATCTTTGCAGTTTGAACGGGATTCTCAACTGGCAGCCGAGGGGATTCCTGGTAGCTTCTCCAATAACCCTCCAGAAATACCAAGCGTAGAAGAAACGCGACTTATTGATGGCGCTCCTGGTCTAGGTGGTAACGCGGTATCCTCCTCTTCGACGACAAGAAATTATGAATTGGACAGAGAAATTCGTTATGTGAAGCAGCAAGTCGGTTCCATCGAACGGCTCTCTGTTGCGGTGGTTATAAACGAAAGTGCTTTTGAATCAGAAGAACAAGAAATCGACGATGAGCGCGTAGACAGCGAACTTCTTAGAATTCGTGAACTTGTTCAAGGTGCGATTGGCTATGATTCAGCGCGAGGAGATGTGGTTACTGTTGTATCCTCTGGCTTTGCCAAACCCGTAGAAGATCTCGTTACAACGCCATGGTATTTGGAGCCAGATAAGCTAGATGGATATATTAAAGCGCTAGCAGTTTTTGCAGGGCTTTTCTTTATTTACTTTACGATGGGTCGGCCTTTCCTGAAAGAATTGAAGGCTAAATCTGAATTCGAAATGCCCACTGAGCAATCTGAAATGAACGATGGTTTAACTGACGAAGAGCGTGAGTTGGTGAATGCGGGCGATGTGGAAACTATTCAAGATGTAACGGCAAGGTTGAAACCCAAAGCTGTTGGAATTCCTGCTGAGTATCTAGATACGTCACAGCCGTATGATCAGAAAGTGGCGCTAATGCGATTTCTGGTAAAAGACGATGTTGGCCGTGTTTCGAATTTGCTGAAGCGTTGGATAGCGGACGATTAGGGACCCAAATGTAGGCATAACTAGTGCTGTCGCGATTCTTATCGAGAGCTAACTTTTATTGTGCCTCAAATTAGCATGGGCCTTGTCTAGAGCTACAAATAACTAATTTAAAGAAGAATTGATATGTCCGAAATTGATGCATCGATACCGAGCGGGCTTACTCCAGAGCAAGAGGCTTCCTACAGGAGCCTAACTAATACGGAAAAGGCAGCAATAGTCATGTACCTATTAGAAGAAAACGGTGCATCTTCGGTTATGAAGACGCTGTCTCCTAATCAGGTAACGGCAGTTTCCCGCGCGATGATTAAAGTTAACGATGTGGATCAGGCGCTCGTTGACGCTGTAGTAGATGAGTTTCTGGAGATATTTCAGGGATTGACTGACTTAGGTATGGCAGGCACGGGTTACGTGCGCAAAGTATTGCTAGAATCTGTGGGGGAATCAAAAGCCGCCACTGTCCTCGCTAAAGTGGATCCTGCAGCCCGTTCCTCGGGATTAGAAATGCTGGATTGGATGGCGCCGAGGGCAATAGCCGATATGGTTCGTGAAGAACATCCGCAGGTAATTTCAATTATTCTTGCGATGCTTGACGAACCGACTGCGTCAGATGTCTTAAGTTACCTCCCGGTAGACATGAAAGCCTCTGTAATAGGCCGTTTAGCTACTTTGGACACGATATCTGACTCTGCTCTCAATCAATTAGAAAGTGTCATGCAGGCACGTTTCTCAGAGTCAACATCGATCTCTGCCGCCCAGCTAGGTGGGTTGAGGGTGGCTGCGAAAATCATGGACAAGACAAATACAGAAGATGCTTCGGATATTTTCGAGCAGATGCGAGCAGTAGACGAAAATCTAGTGATGGCGATCGAAGACAATATGTTTGACTTCGAGAATCTGGTAGATCTCGCAGATCGAGACATTCAAACAATGATTACAAACTTTGAAGAGGAAGAAATTAGAACAGCGCTCAAGGGTGCGGAAGAGGCACTGTTGGACAAGTTCACAAGTAATATGTCTAAAAATAAGGCGGAGATGTTCTTAGATGAAATGGAGCTGATGCCTCCTTTAGCAATATCGGTTGTTGACATGGCTCGCAAATCCATCATTCGTCAAGCCAGACAACTGCAAGATAAAGGAGAGTTAATTCTCGCTTCACCTGATGGTGGCGATTTTGTCTAGTAAAGAGTTCAGTGTGAACGATCGTCTTTGGGCCAGGCTCCGCCGTAATCGCGAAGAAGTTTTCTCAGCTACCCAAAGCGATTTTGGCAGCCATGCGTTTGAGGATAAACCGCTTTCAAGTGTCAATGAGGTTTCAAATTCTTATGTTGAGGAAACCCTAGAAGAGGTGTTGTTGACTGACGAAGAAGTTGAAGAAAGTGATATATCGGAGGAGACCTCAGAATTAACAATAACAATGTTGGAATCGGAATATCAGAACAACATAGAGAGAGAGAAGAACGCGGCGATATCCGAGCTTAGAAAAGAATTGGCGACGAAGCATCAGCTTGAAATGGACACATTGATTGATCAACAAAAGGCGTTCTTTGAAACTCTTATTGGTGCCCTTGAGGATATATCAGTATCAACTAGCATCGCGTCACTATCTTTAAAGTTAGGAGAGTTATTAGCTCGGACACAAATAAATTTAGATGAAACGACTATCGCTGGTTTTATTGAGCATTCGATAAACGAATATCAAAGCGGCTCGTCGGAGTTTGTCACTATTCGGGTGTCAGAAAGTTGGCATCAGTACGTGGCGAGTCTTGAGGAGAGACTGCCTGATGGTATCGATATCTTGCTTGACGAAACTTTGCATCCGGGGGATGTAATCGTTAACGCGGGCCAAGGAGGGTATTACGACTTACTCGAGGAAAGAATTAAGAACATCCAAGATCAACTTCGGTCTGTGGAGAGTGCAAACTCGAGCGAGTGGTTGGCAGAATCTTTTCGTGAATTCTTGTCTCCGGACGATTTTCTTGAATCTGAAAGTGCGATTGACTCGGATTCTCCGGAAAAATCAATTGAGGTGGATAGTTATGGATCGACTATTGAGGACGAAGGATTTTCAAAAATAAGAAATGAGGAAACGCTTAACCTCGAGGGAAAGAACCCAAAACTCAATCCAAACAGCGAGGAAGCATGAGTCATTCCCTAACGTTGTTGAAGAACCTTTTTTGGTGAATTTCAATGGAACTGCCTCTCAAAGTACTTGACGACACTAAGCTGCATCAGTGAGCAACATGATGCCAGAAAGCAATAATCTCGTTTCCGTACAACTCAATGAAATTGCGGGACAACTAAATAACCCGCCAAAAGTCTCTTTCGGCACTGTGAGTAAGATCATCGGCTTAACGATTGAGGCCAAGGGACTAATGGTTTCTTTGGGAACGATCTGCATCATTGAAACTAGAACGGCGCGAGGAGTAGAAGCCCAAGTAGTCGGCCTTAAGGAAGACGCTATTTTGTTAATGTCATTCGAGGGAACTCAGGGCCTAGAATCAGGAGCGATAGTTCGGCAAAAAAATCAGTCCGACATGGCGTTAGTTGGCAATCAGGCGCTAGGTCGAGTTTTGGATGCGAGGGGAGAGCCACTTGATGGGTTGGAATATCCCGCGTGCGCTCTGTCAGTTCCATTGGCGGGACCAACCGTAAACCCTATGTCGAGGGATGCGATCGATGAGGTTCTTGATGTAGGAGTGAGGGCAATAAACTCTCTACTCACGATAGGGTGCGGTCAAAGAATTGGACTAATCGCTGGAAGTGGTGTTGGAAAATCGGTTCTCTTGGGAATGATGACACGCTTTTCTATGGCAGACGTGATTGTTATTGGGCTCATAGGCGAGAGAGGCAGGGAGGTAAAAGCGTTCATTGAAGAAAATCTCGGAATAGATGGGTTGAGTAGATCTGTGGTTATTGCCTCTCCAGCCGATAGTTCGCCGCTTCTGCGCATGCGAGGTGCGAACTTAGCACATTGCTTTGCAGAGTATTTTCGAGGTGAGGGGAAGAAAGTCCTCCTCCTAATGGACAGTCTTACTCGCGTAGCGCACGCGCAAAGAGAAGTGGGACTGGCGATAGGTGAGCCCCCGGCTGTCAAAGGTTATCCGAGTTCGGTATTTAGTATGTTGCCAAAAATGATCGAAAGAAGTGGCACTGGTATAGATGGTACCGGTTCTATAACTGCTATCTATACCGTTTTGGCAGAGGGCGATGACCTAAATGACCCAGTGGTTGATATCGCGAGATCAGCTCTCGATGGACAGATAGCTTTGAGTCGTGATCTCGCAGACGAGGGGCATTTCCCCGCAATCGATTTGCAAGGGTCAGTTTCCCGATTAATGCAAGTATTGCAAACAAAAGACTACCTCGCATTTGCGACGCGCTTCCGGAAACTTTGGTCGGTGTATCAACAGAATAGGGACCTTGTTCAAGTTGGTGCCTATGAACCCGGTACCAATCCTGAGTTGGATATGGCCATCCGCTTAAAAGACCAGATATCGAATTTCCTTGTACAGGACATGAATGAGTCCTGTGAGTTAAACGATTCAATGCGCGCGTTACAAGGATTGATAAACGGTGACTAAACTTAAGGAGGAGGTATGGGCCAGCCTGAAAGATCGCGTGAATCGAGCACTAAAGCACGAAAAGCAAAATCTAGGCACAGTTTTATTTGAGCTGAAGCAATTGTCTAAAACGCTAGATGAGCTTGCAGAAATGAAGAAAGATTACCATCCGGATCAATTAAGGTTTGGACAAGAGTCAGCTTCGATAGGACAGTTACAAAGAAATTGGAACTTTCTTACTGGTTTGGAGGAGGCGACGAGAAAGACCAACCAGCAGAAGTTAATGGTTAAGAAAAAAGAAAGGGCAATTCGCCAACAATGCTTAAAACTTGAGAATGAATTACGAAAATATGAAATGCTGGAATCCAGGGAAGTAAAGAAAAGAAAAAAATCAGAGGCGCTAATTGATCAGAAGCTGGCTGATGAGATCTCAACCAATCATTGGCTCCGCAATAGACCCGTCTAGTCATTACCATGAAGAATGGCACGTTGATTGCTGATCCTGATTCATTCGAAAGGAATGTTCAGTATGAGCGACGACGCTATCACCAGTATCTCCCAGTTTTCTGCTAATGCAGAAGCTAACCAAAAATTGGATAAATCTGCAGGCGCTGGCCCGCAACATAATGATTTTAAACAAATTATATCTTTGGAAGAGAATAGGCTTCAGAGTGGCAACAGAAAATTAGCAAACAATATTGATACAGAAGCGACCGCGTCTGGAGTAGAAAACAGTCCATCAAAAAAGTTAGATGAGGCAAGTGCGGGCCAAAAAGGTGACGGTGTTTCCGACTCCAGCGGCAACACTTTACCGAACTTAGCACTCCATGGCGGTGCTTTAGCTGTCGGCCGTGTAATCTATACAACACACAGCGCAGCTGTAACCAGCGAAAGCCTATCTAAGTTCATGGCTCGGCAAGGCTTAGTCAGCGAGACGCTAATGGAAGGCCAAGTAGAGATGGATGGCCGGCTTCAGACGTTAGAGCAGACAAGGTCGGAGCCCTACTCAGATACAACTAATCGTTTCTTGTTGACTAAAGGGTTGTTGGCTCGGGGCACAAACGAGGGTAACAAGACTATTAGTTCCTCGAATGAAGCGTTCCGCAGGGGTGATATGGAAAGTGGAAAGCTTGAGTCTGAAGGGGCTAAATCAATCGCGCAAAGATTAGTTTTTGAGGGAAAGAATGGTCCAGAAACTGAGCTAAACAAAGTTGAAGCAACGTCTCCCAGTGAGCCGTTTGTGCAATCAAACGGTAAGTCTATTTCGCAGACTAGTCAGATCAAGAACATTACGGTCGATCCTATACACATTGAGAAAGCCGGGTTGCTGGAGATCGCCAAGCATCAGCCGTCCCGGGCTTTTTGGCAAGATAAATCCTCAAATGAGACTGCTGGTTTGGAAGAACCTCTAGGTGACAGTCTGGCCATAGACAAAGATCTCAAGGGAGGGACGGTCTCTAAAAGCGGCCTTTCTATGGTTAAGAATGACGGGGAAGGAAAATTCCCAGGTTCTAATGGCCTTATCGAGAAAGATCAAAATTTGATGACGACGGATAGAACCTCTGAAATTCAGAAAGATAAGCAAAGTCAGTCTTTTCTCACTCAGCACGTTCTCGAAATAAATGCTCGGAAAACTCAGCGGGAAATGAATCAGAACGCTCCTCAAGAAAGCTCTTACGCTGACGCGGGTCAAAGTCGAGTAGAATTTAAAGGGGCGTTAAGGGAAGCTCAGAGGCTAGTCTCTGCAGGCAACCTTAATAATCTAACTGATTCTTATGAAAGCTGGAGTTCCCGCTTTGGGGAAGTGTTAGCGCATCGAATTGCAGGTTATATAAATAAAGACACTTGGAGCGTGCATTTTCGCCTGAATCCTGCTTCATTAGGAGAAATAAGTCTTGAAATAGACTTTAATGAGAAGGGTCTTGAAGGTCGTTTTGGTTCGAATGAGGAATCCACGCGTCAGTTGCTTCAGGACACGCTACCAAAATTGAGGATTGCACTCAGAGATATTTTAGAAGAAAACCAAGGTCTAAAATTTGATGTGGGGGACAACGAGAGTTCCAATAGAGATGGTGATCGGGAAAGAGATGGGTCAAATGGCATCACTGAGGAGCTAAATTTTGAGTCCGAAGTTTTGGTAGGCCGTACAATGGATTCTGAGCTCGGCTCGATGGTTGGACTAGATATTCTCGTTTAGTGAGATAATAGTGCATGTCGTTTTAAGAGGTACTCAGGCGAGATAGGAGTTAGCGGTGTCGGATATAGATGAAGGAACGGAAGACGAAACGGGCGGCGGTGGCTTGATAAAAATTATTCTCATAGTCGTCGTTGTGCTCCTGCTCATGGTTGGCACTGCAGTCGGGACGCTATTTGCTACTGGGTTTTTTGACGAAAAACCAGAAAGCGAAGACCCTGAAACAGCTCTGGAGGATATGGAATCAGAGATAGAAGCTACAGAAGGCCTGCTATCGGCAACTCCAGTTGCTAAAACTGCGGAGATCGATCAAGTATTTGTAATTAGTTATTACACTTTCTTGGATGCCTTCCAAATTAATCTAAAAAATTCAAAGAAAGTGATGCAAGCAAAATTTGGTGTCTCAACTCATCTTGATAAGGACATTATGTTTGATGAAGAAGAGGGTTCTGAAGGTTGGATACCAAAGCACCTGGTTGGTGTGAGAGCTGCCATGTTGAAGGTCCTTAGGAATACTACCGAGGAAAAAATTGATAGCGCCGAAGGGGAGGCAGAGATACTTGAAGAGTTGCGTTTAGTAATAAACGAGCACCTTGAGAGATATGAAAAAACCACCGCGGCACCTATTGAGGAAGTCTACTTCACAGAACTTATAGTCCAGTAGGGCTGCTTCACCATGTCAGAAACGAACGAACCTCTCCTTTCATCGGATGAGCTATCTGCAATCCAAGAAATGGTGGATAGCGGTGAATTTGAGCAAGAGCCTTTTAATATCGATTTAGATTCACCGGCTCATAGTGTTGCAAGAAATGAGGAGAATCTAGGTGCTAGTTACAGTGCGCTAACTCAAATTAATGAGAGATTCCATCGTTTCTTTAGAACTAGAATGTTGGCAGAACTCGATTACAACCCTAGGCTTTCTGTCGCAACGCCTCAGTTAATGAAGTACTCCGAGTACATACAAAGTGTTGAGTCGCCATCATCGATCAATGTAATTGAACTAGAGCCTTTAAAGGGCGAAGCGCTTATTTTAATTCACCCGCAAGTAGTCTTTAGTTGCCTAGACAACTGGTACGGTGGTCAGGCCAGATCACTCACAGTTGGAGAAGATCGTGGGTTCACCGCTAATGAAAGTGCCATCATTGAAAAGATTTGCGAGCTTATGTTTCGATCAACGATAGAGGCGTGGTCTCCGTATAGTGAAGTCTCGATAGAACTCATCAATCGTGACATCAATCCTTTGTTTGCAAATATTGCCGGCGATGAAGAGTCAGTCGTTGTAAATAGATTTAATGTAGACATACGGGAAGAAGATATAGATGCCTATATCGATATAGTTTATATCTACCAAAGTCTGAATCTGCAAAGAGATATGCTCAGCACCAGAATACAAACGCAAGAAGCAGACAAAAGATGGTCAAGAAGGTTAGATACAACCATCAGTGAGGTAGATTTCGGTATACATGTGAGTGGCGGCAGCATAGAAATCAGTGTTCATCAATTGACGAAGTTGGCGGTTGGAGACGTGCTCTCATTTGATCCTCCGGAACTGGCGGAAATTAGTGTTAATAATTTCCCCTTATTCAACGCAACCGTGGGTGAAGCGGGTAATAAAGTTGCTGTAAAAATCTTGGACACGGTATTTGAAGAGGATATTAAATGAGTGAGGAAGTCCCTCAGGATGAAGTTGAAGGTAATGAGGCCAACGTATCAACTAGCGTTTCTTCCGATGGCATAAACCAGAATGTCGTTAAGTCTATTCCGATTACTCTTAATGTGGAGGTTGGTAAAACTAGCCTCAAGTTAAGGGACTTAATGGCTGTTGCTCAGGGTACAGTGCTAGAACTTGATCGTACGGTCGGTGACCTGATGGATATCAAGATCAATGATATGGTGATTGCAAAAGGTGAAGTCGTTACCGTAGATCAAAATAAATTAGGCATAAGAGTGCTCGAAATTGTGAGCCCGATGGAAAGAATAAAGGACATTTAGATAGGCTGCTGGCTATGGATACTATTAGTCAGGATTACTTAATTCGAGCCCTGTTTTCTTTCGTTTTCGTAATTATGATGATTGCCGTAGCGATTTGGTGGCTCAAAACGAAAGGCACTTCGATTGGATCGCCTGATAGCCTTCAAATCAAAGTTATCGGCCGTGTTCAAATTGATTCCAAACACAAACTCCTCCTGGCCAGCATACGAGACCAGCATTTCTTGATAGGAACATCCCCGGCGGGGATTTCAGTGACACCGCTCGAACATTCGGCTTCGAGTAGCGCTTTTGATGACATCTATCAGAACGAACTAAAGAACCAACTCTCATAACGAAGAAAGCACTTTTTTCGTTTGCTCTACATATCTCACTAATTAGTCGCGAAATTCAGGTGTTGACCATTCTATCGTCAGACTGAGGCGATGAGCGCGCGATCTTTAAAAGTCACCTACTTGCCGTTGCTAGGAATGAGTCCGGCAAAAAATCGTCAAAATTTGCCGTTTCTAGTGGTGAACTGGCTCCTTATTCAGCGAACGTAATTTCTGTGACTTCTGTAACTTCGATGCGAAAACGAGGCGTTTTCGGCATATATTTGCCGATTACATGATTTGCGAGAAAAAATATCGTCATGTTTTTGCCGTAACGCGCCGCTATATCTTAGTAAAGTGAACCGTAGTGCGGAAAAGCTAAAGTCAACTATGAGTCCCCCGACTTTTTAATTGTCGCTGATACAGGCGGCTAAGCGAACCAAGAAGGAGGATCTGCTTGGTCGCCTCAGCAATTACTTTTAAATTGGAGGACTAAACATGGCAATGATTGTTAACACTAATGTTAGCTCTTTGACCGCTCAACGATCTCTTGCGCAATCTTCAAACATGCTTGATTCCGCAATGGAAAGACTTTCTACTGGCTCTAAGATTAATAGCGCATCTGATGATGCGGCTGGGCTTGCTATCGTCCAACGCATGACAGCTCAAATCAATGGGCTGGCGATGGCCGTGAAGAATGCCAACGACGGCATTGCTTTAACCCAATCAGTCGAAGGTGCCTTGGTAGAAGTTTCGGATATGTTGCAGCGACTGCGAGAGCTGTCGATTCAAGCGTCCAACGCTACTAACACTGATATAGATCGAAATTTTATCCAAGAGGAAGTGAATCTTCTTTTGGCTGAGATAAGTCGTGTGTCCTCAAACACGCGATTTAATAATCAGCCTGTTCTGGATGGCACCTTCATTAATAAGCAATTCCAAGTTGGTACAGAGGGCGGTGAGGTGATCACTATGTCTGTCGACTCAGTCAGCGCTAGTGCACTTGGTTCTTATCAGATCACTGGTGACCGGATCGAGGCTCAGGCGGGCAACGGTGCAGGATCCTACGCAAATATCACTGACGCGACGGATGACATTATCTTAAACGGAAATAGCATCTCGAAAACGATCGATGTGGCAGCGGCGGACTCCGCCAAAAACGTGGCAGCGAAAATAAACGCTGTATCTGGAGAACTGGGTGTTACAGCTACGGCGAAAACATACGCGCTACTCAACAGTGAGTATGCAACAGATCAAACGTATAGTTTGTTAGTTAACAATGTAACAACTGGTTCATTTGTTATTAGCAGTTCGAACGTTACAGACGCTGTTGATAAGATAAACGCAATCTCTGGTTCAACAGGAGTTACGGCTCAAGCAACCAATGACTTTAAGGTAAGACTGTATGCCCAGGATGGGGCAGATATTCTTGTCGAAAGTCAGACATCTGGACAAACGGCCTTGCGAATGCAGTCGGTCAGTCATGATGGCACAAGTGTTCAGCCCTCTCAGGTATGGCACAGAGCAACAGCTGACACCACTGGTGGTTCTGGTGCGGCTTCAGCAGCTCGCGGTGAGTTGGGCGCCGCAGACGGTACCTATACGTTGGTTCAAAAGTCTACCGGACAAACTTGGACGTTCGCCGTATCTTCTGCCACGACAAGTGAACCTACCGCTGCCGAACTTCAAGCCGACCTCAACGGAATAACGGGTGTTTCAGGTTTCAAAGTTGCTGCTATCACGAGTAATGCGACCGACCTGATGGTTACCGCAACAGAAGAGTTTGGTGCTTTTGAAATCTACAGTGGAACAGATACAACTGCCTCCACGGCCAAACAAACGTTTTCAGGTGTTGGGAAGCACATTGAAATTGCTACTGGTTCCTTGACTGATGGAAGTAAAACTTGGGTCATCCGTAATGATGATACTGGGAAGACCTATGAGTTTACATTTACTGCTGACCAGGACGTTGCGAATACCAATATTGATAATGTTGAAGCGGCGTTGCATGCACATGCTGATCTTATTGGATTCTCTGCATACGCAGATCACACCACAGATACGACGTTACATATCCATGGTTCTGCGGATTTCGGTGACTGGACTTTGGTAGATACGTCTGATTCGGCCATCGCTAACGTGACTGAAAACCACGCTGGGAGTATCAATAATTTCGATCTGGCCTTAGCGGCTGGCGGGAGCAGCAATGATGCGGTGACAGTTCAGGGAACGATCTCCCTCGCCTCGAGTAAAAGCTTTTCGGTGACTCAAAGTGCTGAGGAAACCAACGCGGTTACAGACCCTGATACTGCAACAGGTGGCCTCACCAATGACAACTATTTTGTTACCCGGGCGGCTGATCTGAGCACAATTTCAAATGTCGATCTTCGGACGACATCTGGGGCAGGTGCTGCGATTACAGTACTTGATGGTGCAATCGAGAAGGTTTCTTCGATGAGGGCAGACCTCGGTGCGATCGAAAATCGCCTGTCACACACAGTATCTAACCTGATGAATGTTGCCGAAAATACGGCAGACGCACGTTCTAGGATTAACGACGCAGATTACTCAATCGAGTCGGCTAACCTAGCGAAGTCTCAAGTACTTCAGCAAGCAGGAGCTGCGATGCTGGCGCAGGCCAACGCGCGATCACAGTTGGTCCTCCAACTCCTTCAATAAAATAAAATTTTATTCTAGGAGCTTGGCAAAGCCGGGGGTAAAACCCCGGCTTTATTTTTTGTTTCCGATTTTTTTTGTAGTGCGTTATTAATTAATTGAAGCAATTCTCCCTTTGCATCAGCGGTACCCATTATTTCAGGTAACTGATTCCTGAGATCTAACAGTTTAGGCGTAGAGCAGAAGATGTGACTTTGTCTAAACCAATCTGATGCGACCTTTAGTTTAGCAATAGGATGGTGCGTTTTTTGAGTGAGAGATTGTAGATCTAATAGATCACAGGTTCCCCTCTTCTTCAGCTCGTTCGATGCCTGTATTAAGAACTCTTCCCTTAAAACTTTTTCAATGTAGATCACAGACTGCTTAGGGATACTATTTTCTCTGCCAATCTTTGTTGGTCCTTCGTGGTATGCAGCTAAGCTTAAAAGCTTGCTGTTAAAGCGCGCTGATAAGTTGGCAAGATATTGGGCGCCCGCCCGAATATTTGTACAAGGCTCAAACAGCTCAGACCTTTCTGTAATACCCAGCTCCAGTGCCGTTTGCGGCCACTTAATTTGCATTAAACCCAATGCTCCTGATGTAGATTCAGCGAGCGGATTAAAGCTACTTTCTACGCTTGCGACGGCGGCCAAGAAGTTAGAGTCTAGCCCAACTTCTTCGGCGGAGTTTTCAAAACACTCTTTGTAAGGAAAATCCGCCTTACTCGCGCTAGTGGCTTGGCAAAGGAAAAGAGAGCTAATGAGGAAAATAGAGGTTGAGGTCGGAGCTTTTCTTGAAGCGAAGTTACGAATACCTATCTCTCGAGTGCACCTGTCGAAAAATCGACAAATACGATAAAAGGGGGGTATTTTTTTCATAGGTTGTTGAAATATATCAATAAAAATAGTTGGCCTTCTATTTGCAGATCCACGCTGAGTAAGAACTGATTCTGACTGAAGAGTGGAAATTCATGCAATTTGGACTAGGCACTATACCTAAAGCTTACTGGGGGAGATTCATTTGTTTCCTCAGTGCTTTAGTGCTTTTGACCGTTTCAAATTATGCTCTAAGTGCAGAGGCGCCCGCGTTGACTCTTGTCACCTCCAATGACAGTGGGTCTGAATACGGAATTTCACTGCAGATCTTAGTCTTAATGACGCTGCTGACCTTGATCCCTTCAATGGTCATTTTGATGACTTCCTTCACCCGAATAATCATCGTTTTATCCTTGCTACGGCAAGCTCTAGGCGTAGGCCAAACGCCACCAAATCAGGTTTTGGTTGGTATCGCAATATTTCTCTCATTTTTTGTGATGAAACCCGTTTTCGATGAAATCTACGAAGAGGCCTATCTTCCGGTGCAATCAAATGAGGTTTCCTTCCAGCAAGGGTTAGAGCTGGCATTGCCTCCTCTTAAGAACTTTATGCTCGGACAAGTTCGGGAGAGGGATCTGTTGATGTTCATGGAAATGGCAGAAGGAGAAGTTGCTGAAACTGAAGACGATATTGAATTATCGATCTTGATACCCGCCTTCATAACTTCGGAGTTAAAGACTGCATTCACTATTGGGTTTTTAATCTACATACCATTTGTGATTATTGATTTGGTAGTTGCGAGTGTATTGATGTCGATGGGCATGATGATGCTATCGCCGATGATGATTTCCATGCCATTTAAACTTTTGCTTTTCGTTCTAGTAGACGGTTGGGCGCTCATCACTGGTTCCATCGTAGCAACCTTCGGATAAAGGGTATGGATACAAGTCTGGTATTAGATATAGCGGTGGAGGCAATTTTAGTAATTGTTTTGGTTGCGGCGCCAGTGTTGGGCGCAGCACTTGCGACAGGACTACTGATAGGTACTTTACAAGCAGCGACCTCTATCCAAGAGATGACGCTTAGTTTTATTCCAAAACTGGCCGCGATGGTACTCGCCTTAGTGCTCTTCGGCGAGTGGCAACTTGCCATAATGATCGATTATTTCGAAGTAATTTTCGAGCGCATACAAACGCTAGCGTACTAAGCATGCTTCTACTCGTCGCCGATATTGTGCAGTTACTCAACGAATTTATGTGGCCGTTGGTAAGAATATCTGCTTTTTTATTGGCGGGACCATTTTTCTCGTTGACCGGACTCAATCTCCGCATAAGGGTCGCTTTAATTCTTATTCTTACCTGGCTCATGTTCCCCCTCATCGATATTCCCGATATTAACCCCTTCAGCTTTGGTGCGGTCGGTGGGATTTTTCACGAGGTTCTTGTCGGTGGGTTAATGGGGCTGACCTTACAAGTCGTAATCGCAGCATTGGTCGTCGCGGGGCAGGCCATAGCCGGAAGCATGGGACTTAGCATGGCTAACATGATCGATCCAAATTTGGGTAACGTGCCCTCCTTATCACAATTTTTTTTAATTATAGGAACCCTTCTTTTTTTGGCGCTCGGTGGCCACCTCATCATGCTCTCGGTGCTGTTTTCTAGTTTTCAGCTAATACCGATTGCGTCAGGCGCTTTTAGTGCGAACATGATTGTTGCATTCCTGACTTGGTCTTCAGAGATCTTTATCGGGGCAGTTGTAATAGCGTTTCCTATTATGATCGGCCTGCTTCTAGTAAATGTAATGCTGGGATTGGTTTCGCGGGCCGCACCTAGTCTGAATGTTTTCGCCATCGGCTTTCCAGCACTCATACCGTTAGGACTTGGTATGTTGTTACTAACAATGGCAATTTGGTTTGAGCAAGTCGAGAACCTATGGTTCGTTGGTTTTAACACGCTAAACGATATTATTGGGGGGAGTTAGTGTGGCTGAAGAAACTCCCCAAGAGGATAAGACCGAAGAACCAACGCCGCGGCGCTTAGAAAAAGCTCGCGAAGACGGACAGGTGCTTCGATCACAAGAACTTACAATTGCGGTAGTAACGATGGGCTTCATCAGCACGCTTTATTTCGCAGGAAATATTATGGGGCCCCAATATTCAGGTATTGTTGCCAGCGGATTTATTTTTGAGCGCCATCAAGCATTTGAACCAAATCAGATGATTGTTAGCTTGGTCGAACAGATATACGCAAGCGGCATGTTACTTATTCCCATACTCCTCGCAGCGGTTGTCTTTGCTGTCCTGGGTGCGATTTCCCTTGATGGCTTTGTTTTCTCTTGGAAGGCCGTGGCACCAAAAGCCTCAAAGATTAATCCCCTTAGTGGTTTAGCCAGGATATTTGGGCTACGCGCGTTAGTGGAGTTGTTTAAATCCCTTATGAAGTTTGCCTTGGTAGCTTCGATTGGCGGACTGTACATCTACTTTTACTATGATGATGTTATGGATCTTGCGCGGTCGCACATAGGGCCGGCTATCGAGGGTGGTCTCTCAATCGTTATCCTTGGTGCGCTCATTAGTAGCGCTGCTTTGATCATCATTGCTGCGATCGACGTACCGTATCAACGTTTCGATTTTTTCAAGAAATTGAGGATGACGAAGCAAGAAATAAAAGACGAAATGAAAGAAATGGAAGGACAACCTGAGGTTCGTCAGCGTATCAAACAGAAACAACGAGAGCTTGCTGAGCGTAGGATGCTCGAAGAGGTGCCTAAGGCAGATGTAGTTATTACTAACCCTGAACATTTTTCAGTGGCTCTCAAATATGACCAAGAATCTGAAGATGCTCCTCGGGTGGTTGCGAAAGGAAAAGGATTCATAGCAGCCAAAATTCGTGAAATTGCGAGCTCGGAACAAATACACATATTCGAATCTCCGGTTCTTGCAAGGGCGATTTATTTCACTACTGAGATTAATGCCAGGATACCAGCTGCGCTTTATATGGCAGTGGCACAGGTGATTGCTTACGTATATAGCCTCAGGCAGTTTCGCCCTGAATTCGAGCGTCCCAAGAAACCTAAACCTAATGTTCCAAAAGATCTGCGGTTCGACGAGAACGGCCATTCGCTCACACTAGAGTCTATGTAATAAGGAGTACGATATGGACAAAACTATCGTTACAAGTCCTGAGAAACCCAATGATACATCTTCATTTGGGGGGCTAGATGCGAGTCACATTGATTCTGCCGTTCGCGCCTTGCGTAGGTCTGGAGATATTGTATTAATTGAAGCGCAACATCGTGCGCTTAGGGATCATTACGTCAAACAGATCTTGGCCCTAATGTTTTCCGTTAGTCCAGAAGTGCGCGTAAATAGATGTAGCAAAGACAGGGATTGGTTAATCGAAAATATCAATCAAGCCTTCATCAAGCGTGAAAAATTAGGTGACAAACCAGATCAAGGCAAAATTTGCGAAGTGTGGATCGTCGATCTGAACAATGCAGATGATTTTGAGTTGTTGAGGCTGGCGCAAAAATTAGTCACACAATTTTTAGATGCTGGTATATGCATACTCGCCAGCTGTTCGACATCGCTGACTCAAGTGCCAGAATTTTCTAGATGGATAAATCGCATTGGAATTCCCTTGTGGAAATTTGAATTACCAGATCAGGTTGCAATGAATGAATTCTTGGAGAAAGAAGCGCGGGCTGGAGCGATTAATGAAGCGAGGAAGTTAGTTCAGGAACTAAAAATATCGAAGTCAGATGAGTCTCCGAAACTGGAAGAGGCCGAACTATATAGTTTGATGCCAATGTTCGGACCTAAAGATTCGAATATGGAATACTCGGTGCCTGAGAGCGACCCGCCTCTTTTCATGCGAGAGGATGTTTCTCATGATCGAAAAAAGGATTTAGACGCAAAGAAAGCGAGTTTCGATATCCAGTCGACTCCCCCTAAAGCATCGAATTCAACTTCGGCTTCGCGTAAATCTATGAAGGAAAACAAGTGGTGGCCCCGCCTTAGGCTTGTCGGATTCAGCATGTTCCTCCTGACACTATCGTTAATTTTTGTCGTCATCCTTCTTGGAGATACTGACCTGACCAAAATGTATATGAAGGCTACTGAATTATATGCGGGTTCTTTGACGCAACCCGAACAAACGCCACTGCCATCAGATGCCGAGCCACCTCTGCAATCAAAGAATAAGACTGCTGACGCTGTGGCAACTGATACACGCGCGGTTACTGATTTAGGTCGCACTGAGCGTGAGATTTCAAACGAGATTTCTGTCCAGTCTTTAAATACTGGTTCCAAATCCGGATTCACGCCAGGAGATAATCGTGAAAGAGAAGCAGTATCGACCTTGGTAACTGAACCAATAAGTGGCGTTTCGAATCCACGAGCAGATGCCAATTTGGGCCAAAAATTAGGGAGCAGCTCTCAGGGCGACTCTATGCCCGATCTAAAGACGTATTCTCAAAATGAAATACTTAGCGATCAATACTTTGCTCAGCTTGGGGCCTTTGGATCGAGAAACGCGGCTGTCATGTGGCAGATCAAAAATACCGGAAGCTTATCGGATACTTTCGTAGAAAAGAAAGGTGAGAAAAGGTGGGTAGTTTTGAATGGGCCGTTTGAGTCGCGTGAAATAGCGAAGACAACGCTCAGCAAAGTCGGGATCGATTTTTATGTAATTGCGGGCTCTGACCTAATTAATTGATAAGAAACTAGAGGTAACTAAATCATGAGCGAGCAAGATGGAAAAGAAGAAGGTGTGCCAGTCGAAGGCAAGAAGGACAATTCAGTAGAGGCGATCGAAAACACTAAAGTAAGCGACAATGAAACCGATACAGCGCTGAATTCGCCGCTTGAACAGAAATCGCAATCCTCAAAGGAAGAAGAGCAAGCGTCTCGAGCAACCCAGAATACAGGAAGTGACTTTTTAGCTGATTCAGATGATTCAAATATTGATGTCGATGATGAAAAGCTGCCCAATATTTATATAAGCGGCAAAACGTTGGTGAGGGGCGTTCAAGATGCATCCAATCTAGGTTTAATTGAGGCGACACTGGAAAAAGTTCATGCAAAAGTAAAAGATCTAAAAGATCCTAGCGATAGAGAATGGACGAAAGCGAAGAGTTTAATATTGTTGCTGAGCGGTATTACCGGACTTGTCATGATTTCAGCAATTACGTTCTTCATCGTGATGTCAGTTACGATCTCGCAGAAAGTAGCGGAATTAGATCGAGTAATGCTAGCTGTCGCGAAAAGAGGTATGCAGCTAGGTGATGGAATCGAAAGTATCGTTGAGATGGAATCGAAACTTTTAGAAATTATTGATCAAAATAATCCAATACCGTCGAGTCTGGCTGATATCGAGAGAAAACTTTCTCGCCACGAAGAGACGCTGGTAAGTAACGACAAGTCAGTAAGAACGCTTCTTCAGAGCCAAATGGCATTAACGTTAGAAAACCAGAATGGTGTAAAAACTGAGATGGTCGCGAATATTGGCGAGTTGCAAAGAGACTTAATAAAGTTAATAAACTATGAACCTCTTATCATGGAACAGAGTCAAATTAGACAGGAGTTAGAAAACCTGAATGCGACGGTAATAGAAATGCAAGGTAAGGTTCATGATCTATACGTTATTAAGCAAGCTGAAATTGAAAGCGCTTACCTAGGTCTGACTGTAAACGAGTAGTCGTATACGTCCTGAGGAGAAATCTGCTATGACTCAAACCGCAGTGAGTAGTGTACTTCTAGTTATTGTTTTGGTCCTCCTTGTAATAATCTTCAGTTGCCTCTACTACCTGTGGGACAAGACGCGAAAACTCGAATTATTGGCAATAAAGTCAGCAAATTCTAAATCTGTTCATCAAACTAAAGGACATATTTGTGGGTACGCGGGTAAGGAGCTCTTCGATGTCCTGAGAGATAGAAAAGAGTCTCCACAACTAATTGAGGAAATGAAGAGGAGCTATGTTTTCTACCTCAGTAGGCACCTTGAGGCTGCTTTAGAACAAGGAATAATTGATAGAAAAAAATCCAGACCATCAGAATTAGAGTGTGAAATCGCGGTAGGGGGTACCCGCGGAGAAATTATTTCATGGCTACCAATGGAGGTGTTGTCAAAATTTTACGTGTTTGGACGTGGCATAGATAAGATTTCTGACGATGGAAATGATGATGTTCTGGAACTCGAATCAAAGCTCAAAGATTTAGTGGAGGACGCGTTGTCACAATTAAATATGGATGCCTACGCTGAGAGAATGTCCGATTTAATATCTAGAAAATACTTACGTGATTTGTCCAATCGTGCAGAAAATTAGACAAGGGCAACTTAATTGTATTCGACCTATGGCAATACTCGTCGACCTTTAAGGTCATTTAAGATCCTTAGCATGCGAAAAGCTTTGCCTTGGGCACTCTTTTTTTTATCTAGTTGTTCCCTAGAAAGAGAATTACCGTCGGTCTGTATTACTGAAGAAAAAAAACTTCTGAAACAAATGTGCGCAGAGTTTCGAAAAGCAAGCAACACGGAAGCTGCGCAAACCATTGTTCTCAATAGGTATGGATTCAATGACAAGGATTCTAAAGAAATCTTATTTCAGGTCTCAAAGAGTCGATTTACATGCGAGAATGCCATAGTTAGACAGTGCGACCTGATCACACTAAGGAATGGCGTCGGCTATTGAACAAGTGGTACTAGAATCAAAAATATGTACTAACGGAGTTTTTTCCGGCGCAAGTTTTTTTCACGTATCTCATGTTCTGTGGCAGACGGGTGAGGCGTGCATGAAGACATATCTCAGATCAGACCTTGTATGGAGATGTGAGACTCATAAAGAATAATCTATGAATTGGCAGTTGGCTCAAGCGGTTCGAGATGACTTGCCTTTACTAATATTTTAAAAAAACATTTGATGATTAAATCAACAACCGTTGACACGGTGTTAATTGATCGCTGACGCGGATAGACGGTTTCGGGGACCTTTAGGGCTGATCTTGACAGTGCTATGACCCGGGAAGATGCAATTAGATTCAGAATCGGTTCTAAAATGGGAGATTGTTCTTAATCAGATAGCAAGACGCCCTCCGGATCCATCTTGACGCTGAGGCGACATTATTCGTGGAGGGGAAGCCAAAATTTAGAATTAGCTGAGTAGGTCTATCCGAAAATCCACTTGTTTTACAAAATTTAAAGTGTTCTCTGGATCAGGACCGTTGCGAAAACGGCGAGGGTTCCGCCTCCACCGATTTTTCAATAGCTCTGACCAAACTAGCGTCAATACCGCTGCGCATCAAAGATTCCCAGCTACGTAGTGGTAGGCTACGCAGGAGATCATATGTCCTCGCACAAGCATTTTGCGCATTGGGGTTAGACGGGTTAGTGTGCTTATGGCCCAGACGACTGAGCGCATCGAGTGCAGATCCTGCGCAGAAAATATTACGGTCCTCCGAGGCGATTTCTGATAGTTCATTAATGGCGCGTTTTATGGTGGCGTCAGTCAGATTACTCGCATGCGTGCTGAGTATGACAAGGGACCATAGTGCGTTTTCTCTAGGTGCTGATCGAACCCGTTCGAATCGTTCTAGGCCGTAGTCGATACCGATGCCCTCACAGACATCCGAATCGTCGTCAGGTCTAACGAGCTTGATGCTTCTCCCCTGTGTTTTATCCATTGAGATCCGATTTTTCTCTCTAGCAAGAGAATCTAGTAATGCAAGGACACAGTCGTCGATGATTTCGGCGAATTCTGTGACAGAGGCTCTGCGCCCGAGCGTACCGATGCCTACAGCGGCTACCGAACGAACATAAACTGAGGAGTCAGTGAGCAGACAGGTTTGCAAAGATTTCAGTGTGTCTGCTGTCAATTCACCACATTCACCGTAGCCAAAGCATCCAGCTTTACGGATCCAGCGTACAGGTGATGACAGAGCTCGAAGGAATGCGGGCGCCGCAAGTTCGCCGCAAGCGATCAGTCCATACGTTGCTGCACGGCGCACGTTCTCACGTTCATTGTTAAGCGCCTCTTCGAGCAATTCCCGCGACACATCAGTGCCCATAGCTGCTAGTCGATATGCTGCGCCGAGCCGCTTAGGTTCACTGTGATCGCCCTTGGTTTGAAGATACCCTGCCAGCTTATCGGTTGATTCGTTGGAGAGAAGTTCTGGAGCCGTTCTGCCAGTCTGCGACCATTCGTAATGATGCTTCCATATCGACACCACGTCCTTAGGTACACCTCGCAGAGGTAGGTCGATAAGTTTGTCATGGTCCGGTATGGATAGTGGCAACGAAACACTGCGATTCGGCTGTCGTGTTCGATAGAGCCAGAACCGCCACATGAACCGGGGTTTCTCCTTCCAGTTTTTAAAGTCGTCCCGGCGATGGTTGCCGCGATGTAACAAATTGTGCGAATACAACACAACACTGCCCGCATCGAGGGGGCCTGCTTCGAACGGTTTGCACAGCGGCCAGTTTAGGTTCAGTACGGCGTCCCGCATACGGATGTCATGCAGAGTCCGTTTCCCCACGATATCTTCGCGCGAGTACTTAGAACGCGGGCCACTGATTGGCTCTCGTTCCATACTTAACTGGTAGTCAAAATCGAGATGGTCTGCGCCTGCAAAGTTATCGTGATTTTCTTCGTGGTTGAAAGTCCAGTATTGGGAATACGGGACGGTTGCTGTTGGCCCCATATCTGCGAGTACTGCCTGCGGGTAATACAGCATCTCGATCTGTACAGCATGGTGGTGTCGCTGCTTACGTCCATTAAATGGAGCATTGTCATCCTTATGCCAGTGCTGGTCGTTAGAGCCACTCATAAAAGGGGCGTTGTGGGTATAAGGCACAATCGCCCAATCTTCGCCCAACAACTCATCGCAGGCGCGGACCAATCCTGGTGCATTCAGAAGTTCGAGCAGCTCCGGGATGTTAGCGGCAGAAACGCCTCCAGATTTGAACAATTCCCGTTCTTTATCGAAGATCGTCTCATGCAGTTCCGGTGTGACCCCCAGACTATCCGGTCCCAAGACGACCAGTCCTCTCGAGACAAAATCTGAAAGCAGTGTCTCGGGCGTGGTACAAGCCAAAGGCTTATAGTGATCAGTGACTGTCTCACTCATGGTCATCGCGATTGAGATTTGAGTCGATCATATCAAATCAAACAGAACGCTGAAGGGGTATTGGGGGTATTTGATGAGATCAACTTATCTAAACAAAGCTGGCCTGAACGATAAGCAACAGGCCGCGCTGGATGCGATAGCGACAGGTCCCCGTGGTGCCGTCATGGGAATGGGGGGCCTTTGGTGTGTTCGTTCGCGCATCACACGTGGGTGATCCCGCACAACGTCTTAGCGGACGTATTCGGTCTCGAACATCTTTGCCAGAAAACCTGAAGGAAGTCGCGATTTGTGCGGTGGGTGCCTCTCATCAATCGAAGTTCGAATTCGCGGCGCGCGATCGGCTTGCATAGGCTGCAGGTGTCAGTGCGGCACCGCTCGCGTAGCTGCGGCGAGGTGAAACACCAGATTTTGAAGAAGCCGAAGCGCTGGCCGGCAGATAGCGGACCAGTTACTCAACCTGTATCGAATAGATGATGCAACGTATCAGGCGATGGTAGATGTGATCGGTGAAGAGCAGATGATCGAACTGGTCATGACTGTCGGCTACTACTGTTTGATCTCACACGCGTTGAATGCATTTCAAATTCAGGTAACAGATCAGATGACAGATCTGTTTCCAGACATGCCCTAACGCTTACGATTCGTTACGACTTTTCAGAAACGCACGATAGAAGTCTGCTGCCAATGTCGACATGAAATAACTATCTTTAACGTTTTCGCGTAGATGCTGAGGAATTGCATCCACACCGTTGAATGCGCCACTAATAGCACCAGCGATCGCACCAACTGTATCCACATCGCCGCCAAAGCGTAGCGTCGTTTCGATCGTGGTCAGGTAGTCATGGGGATGTCGTAGAAACGCGTACACCGCAGCCAAAGCGGTAGGTATTGCAGAGACCGGCACTCCAAAATTACCTTCTTTGGCGAATAGTGGATAGTCACCTGCGATGCGATTTAACGCTTTGTCTTCAGGAAGTTCCAGCCAATGAGGGATTTCCAAAAGCAGGGTTGAAAGAGGGGATTCTTTGCCAACAGATGAAGCAAGGTGTTGGCACATGGTCGTCGCATCGATCTCTGTTCGCTGAAGAACCCAGGAAACCGACGCCGCGATCGCATGTGCTGCGGTGATCGAATCCGGATGTTTGTGGGTCACAATACTGACTGTACGTACATCGCGTGCGAGCGCCTCGGGTTGATCAAAGCACCAGAGGCCAACGGGTGAAATGCGCATCGCCGCGCCGTTAAGCGCCAGATCACCGTCTTCCGCAGCTTGATCCCAGGGTGCGCCATTGATGTATTTGTTAATGGCCCGATGAGCGACTGGACCAGCACCGACGATTTCTTTTTTGATCCAAAGTTGACTAATTTCTTCTGCGATCGTTTCGCCCGATATGCCA